>Ga0208373_1000356_pt1 | contig 82200 bp, 79 predicted proteins | sample RifOxyC2_FD_184036 | JGI IMG/M metagenome (GOLD analysis project Ga0208373, IMG submission 184036) | Soil microbial communities from Rifle, Colorado - Rifle Oxygen_injection C2 (SPAdes) | ecosystem: Environmental > Terrestrial > Deep subsurface > Rock core/Sediment | place: Rifle, Colorado... | reverse complement strand
TCCCGCCCAAATATATTTTGCTAAATAATTTTTAAATAACTAATTTATTAACCCACCTAATCCACCCTATTTTACTGTCTTGACAAAGGGTACACCTTATAAAGCCACATTTCAATTCGTTTCACTTCATTGAAACGTCGGATATCGAGAAACGTTAGCTGAAATAAATTTTTATCTTTGTGATAATTTTTAGTTCTGTGCATTAAACAAAGACGAAAATTTGATTCTTTATTTATTTAAAAAGGGGTAATAATGAACATGCTTCAATACATAGTTTTATTAGGTGCAGTCGCAAATTTAGCAGGTGGATTTGTTTATATCAAAGAAACTCTTCGTGGCGAAACAAAACCAAACAGAGTTACTTGGTTGATGTGGGCAGTCGCTCCATTAATTGCTACTGTTGCTGGATTATCTGACGGCGTTCGTTGGGCAGTGCTTCCAGTTTTTATGTCTGGTTTTGTGCCACTCTTGGTTTTTGTTGTTTCTTTTGTAAATCCAAAATCATATTGGAAATTAGAAAAATTTGACTATATTTGCGGAGCTTGTTCAATTTTAGCCTTAGTGCTTTGGGGGATTACAAAAGAACCATTGGTTGCGATTTTTTTTGCAATCGCCAGTGACGGTTTTGCTGCTGTGCCAACGATTATCAAATCATGGAAACATCCAGACACTGAATCAGTTGAAGCTTACATGACTGGACTTTTCAATGCACTGACAAGTTTTTTTGCGCTAAGAACATTTGGCATATCAGAATTAGCGTTTCCGATTTATTTAGTTTTGGTAAACTCATCGTTGATCACTGCTGTATATAAAGGACAGTTGAAAAAAGTAATCGCAGAATATAGATAAAGTTAAAACGGAAAGGTGCATGATCAAATGCTCCGATTATTGAAAGATATTTAATTGGTATAAATCAGTTTGTCGCCAAAATACTTCGCTTGTACGAACTCAAATTCTCCAAAGCAATGCCCGTGCCCTTTGCTACGCAGAATTGCGCCTCGTCCGCGATAAACGCCGGCACGCCGGTCGTGCGCGAAAGCAGCTGGTCGATGTTGCGCAAAAGCGAGGAGCCGCCGGCCAAAACCATACCCTTGTCCATGATGTCGGCGGCCAACTCCGGCGGCGTCTGCTGGAGCACGTGTTTGGCTGACGCGACGATGTCTTCCAGTTCGTTTTGAATGGCATCGGTAACGTCGTCGGAAGTCGCGGTAATCATGCGCGGCAAACCGGAAATAATGTCGCGGCCTTTCACCTCCATGGTCAGACGATCCTCAAGGTAGAGAGCTGAGCCGATGTTTATTTTTATTTCCTCGGCCGTACGCTCCCCTATCGCTAGGTTGTATTTTTTTCTGATATAGTTGGCGATGGCCGCGTCAAACTTGTTGCCGCCCACGCGCACCGAATTGATAGCCACGATACCACCCAGAGAAATGACCGCCATCTCGGCCGTGCCGCCGCCGATGTCAATAATCATGTGGCCCGAGGCTGAACCGATGGGAATGTCGGCACCGATGGCTGCGGCCACGGGCTCTTTGATGATGTAGGCTGCGCGCGCGCCGGCGGCAATGGTCGCGTCCGTAACCGCGCGCCGCTCGGTTGAGGTGATGCCGGCCGGCACCGCAATCATTACCTCGGGCCGGAAGACGCGCATCCCTCCCACGGCTTTGTTCACGAAGTAGCGCAGCATGGCTTCGGTTGTTTTGTAGTCGGCAATCACGCCGTCCTTGAGCGGCTTGATGGCGACGATAGTTTCCGGCGTTCGGCCGACCATTTCTTTGGCCTCGTTGCCGACAGCCAAAATTTTGTTGTCGGTCAAAGAAATCGCCACAACCGATGGCTCGTTTATTACAATGCCGCGCTTAGGCAGGTGCACCAGCGTGTAGGTTGTTCCTAAATCAATACCAATTCGTTTTACAAACATAGATGTTCAAGCTAATTTACTCCTCCGATACTTCCAGAAATACTTCAGCCAGCTCGCGATATGGATGCGGACGTTGCGGTTGGAAATTCCCAAAAACCAGCCGCGCTCCCCGCTGAAGCGGTGCGGGTAGTGGATGAGCTGCGCTTGCGGCACGTACCAAACTTCAAAACCCTTTCGCCAAACTTGCCGGCACAAGTCAGTATCTTCAAACCCCAAAAAAAAGCGTTCGTCAAAATACCCCGCCTGTTCCAGTACACTGCGGCGCGCGAACAAGCAGAAGCCGAACAGCCAGTCGGCCGGCGTGGCGGCGCTGTAGTCCATATCTTTGGTTAAAAACCGAGCAAGCTTTTGCCGCACAAACGGCAGATGCTGCAGGGGCGTACGACGGTAGAGCGGTGTCAGGAGACCGTGAAAGCGGCAACGCGTATACTGCAGCTGCCCGTTTGGGTTCAGCGCCTGCGGTCCGGCAATGCCGACACGCCCGTGTGTTTCCATGAAATCAAACAGAGTACGAAACGCATTAGCTGTCACCATCGTGTCGGGATTGAGAATGGCAACGTATTTGCCGTGCGCCGCCCGGATGCCGACGTTATTGCCGCTCCCGTAGCCGAGATTTTTTTTACTGGCGATAAACGTAATGTCGGCAAAATTTTTCCCGAGCATTTCGGCAACGCCGTCGTTTGAAGCGTTGTCCACGACGATAATTTCGTAGCGCAAGCCCCCTAAATCTGAACTAATAATACTTTTCAGACAATTCTTGAGCAGGCCCTTGCTTTTGTAATTTAAAATGACAAACGAGATATCCATAACGAAATGTCTAATACTAAATTATTCTAAACAAACCTCAAAATACAATGATGTCAAATATTTTAGGTTAATTAGGTTAATTAGAATAATTAGACATTTTTTCTATCCATTTCTTAATGCTCTTTGGCCGAATGTTGCGCCGCTCCTGCAAAAGTACTGAAAATTTCTGCAGAATTTCTCCCCAGGCCAGAAGCGTTTTGGGCTCAAAAAATAAGAGGTAGAGCAACTTTTGAACCTCGTACCAGACAATTACTATACCATAGCAAAGCCAGTCCCGTAAAGCAACGTTTTTGATGAGGATAAACCAGTGATTGCGGTAGGACAAATAGTTGCCAACGGCTGATTTTTTGACCCGATTTTTGGCAATCGACAATATGTCCGTGTTACTGCCGGACAAGCTGCGGTCATGCCATGCCCGCGCCTCCCCGACGCAGAAACTCTGCCAGCCGGCGTAATGCAGGCGAAACGCCAAATCAACGTCTTCTTTGTAGCTGAAAAACTGCTCGTCAAACAAACCAACTTCGGTAAACGCGCGCCGGCGAAACAGCGGCAGAGCGCCGGAAACGCCGAAGACTTCGCGGGTTTGCACGTACCGGCTGTCTTCCTTTTCACCCGCACCCCGCTCGCTCACCTGAAAACGGGGATGCGCGCGCAATCCGGCCGTATCAATCACATCCGTTTTTCCCTCATTTGGCTCCTGAATCCTGTTAAAATCCCAGCGCAACAAAAGCCCGCTGACCGCGCCTACGTCCGAATTTTTATCCAAAAATAAAACTAATTTTTCCAGATAGTCCGGCGCCAGCAGCGTGTCCTGATTGAGAAATAAAATGTAATCAGAGTCGCTCTGTCTGATGATTTTGTTATGGCCGGCGGCAAAACCAATATTATGCGGCTCGGAAGAAAGTATGGTTACGTTGCTTCGACCGTGCGTTATGTCTGTAACAATGTCGCGGGAAGCATCGCTTGAGCCGTTATCGTAAACCATCAATTGCCAGTCAGTGAATGTTTGCGCGAAAAGCGAACGCAGGCAAAACGGCAAATACCGCGCGCCGTTGTGCGTGAGCAGGCTCACCGTTACTTTTTTAGACATAGGCTTTTATAACACAAAGCCGCTTCCTCCTTAATGAAGTAAACGGCCTGGCGGCATTTACAAAACTACTCTGGATGTAATGTGAATAAAGACTAAATAACTACTTCAATCTGTTGAATGTTGGCGGCAATGCCGCCCACTCTTACCCTTGTAATATTCTGACTATTGATTTCCAGTTTTGCTTTTATTTCCGATGGCCTATTCATTGAATACCCTTGTTCAAAAATCAAATTATTTACTTGCCCTTTACTGATTCTTCCGTACTGGAAAAGATAGCAACTCAAAGCGCCGGCTGAAGTACCCGTGGCGGCTTCTTCGCGTATGTCATAAAGGGGGGCGAAGTTTCTGCAATGTGCCGTTGATTTAAATTTTGTCTCAAGAGAAAATACATGATAGCCAATGACGTCAAATTTTTTACTTATTTTCTTTATTTTTTCAAAATTTGGTTTTATATGCGTTAACTCATTGAGTGATTTAATGGGAACAAAAATATCTTTGAGCCCGGTTGATACAATTTGTATCGGCAAATCATCCCTTACAGAGCTGCTGGAAATATTGAGTGATGGGGCGATCAGAGTCTTGTCTATATTCTCAAAAAACCGTGGTGTCTTTTGATCCATGAAAACGGTCTGGTCACGCAGAATCTCAATCGCCAGTACTCCGGCTTTTGTTTCTTGAGTATATTTTCCAGATTGGACGATGTGCTTTGCCGCCAACAAGTAAAACGTAGCAACTGTAGCGTGCCCGCAAATATCAACTTCTGCGCTGGGGGTAAAAAATTTAACTTTAAAATCGGCTTTAGCTGATTTTTGAACAAAAGCTGTTTCGGAAAATCCAATTTTTTTCGCAAGCAAAAGCATTTGCTCTGCAGAAAGGCCGTCAGCATTGAGAACAACACCGGCCGGATTGCCTCCTTTTTCCGTTTTTGCAAACGCATTCAGCGTGAATACCTTGATTTTCATTCATGTTGCATATTCAAACCATTCCGCAGTTTAAAGTAACTACTTTGCCGGAGCGTGCAAAACCACCGCACTGCTCAATGCGCCTTCACCGGTTACGAGTACCGGCGCCTTGCTCGTGTAGCCCTGCGCGGTCAATTTATCCAGTTTCAGTTGAATGTTTGCACCGGCGGTGTCAAGCTCGGTATCGGCTTTGAGCTGCAGGCTGTACGTACTGCTTGCGGAAACGCTCACTTTCAAACCGGTAAAGGTATAGGTTCGCGAGGTCGGCTGGACAATAGTGCCGCTGACGCGGCTGTTGCCGGCGTAGAGCGCGAGATTGGAAAATCCATCCGTGTAGGTCATCTCATCCGAACTTGAAGCTAAACTCGCGGTAATTTCAGTGATGAGGATGCGTTCGTCAGCGGAGGCTTTGAATGAAAAATTTGCCAGTTCCACTTTTTCTTTACCGACCGCTTCCGTGCCGCCATTTTTGAGCGTGCCGGCCGTGATGGCAACCGCCGGCGCGAGCACGTGCATGGTCTGGCCGACCACTTCGTTTTTGGTATTATACGTGGCACTGGCCGTACCGATGCTATAATCCAGTTGTTTTACGATGACGCGATACGCGTTGAGGTAGGCGCTGTTTTTGGGTACGTCCGCCAAAAATTTTAGGGTCAGCGTCTTGCCCGCCGCAACCGAATAGCCGCCCACATTTACTCCCGCAGTCGTATCTCCGGTGAGCCAAGTTTTGTCAAAACGAACGATTTCTTTTTTGTTGGTCGCGTCATAGAGGATTAAATCACTCTCAATTTCCGGAGCGCCAGCGACTTTTTTCAACTGCGCCTGCATACGCTGGAGCAGCGTTTCCTGGCTGATGTTGCGCAGTTCAAAAACGCCGAAAACGGCGTTGCTTGTTTCACGATAAATTTCTTCTTCATCGCTGTCTAAACTCACGGCTAAAAGCCCGACGCCCTCCAGCCGGAAGACGACTTTGTTGGCGTCCGCACCGGAACCGTAGCCGACCGGAAAGCCTTCAGCGGCGCTCGGCGCGATGCCGAACTGCTGAGCGCGACCGATGAGCTGCACGTCGCCGGATTCGGCGATGACAAACTTGAGCGTCGCGTCCTCGTCGCGGGCAGTGTCAACTTTCACCTGCAACGTAACGCTGTTTTTCTTTTTTATAACAACGGGATTTTTCTGCAAATCAAACGTAACGGCATGATTAAGCATATATTTGTTTGTCGCCACCACAGTACCGTCTTTGTACAAATAAATATAATCCACATCGTCATCGCGCGCCGTGCCTTCGTTGGCAAACGTCAGGCGGGTGAGCGCCACGTCTTCGTTGCCGCTCGTCTCGCTCACCGTAAACTCAGCTACGGTTTCTTTTTTTGTTCCGATGTTGAGTGAACGCACGCCGGTGTTGAGTTCGCGGCTGACAATGCTGACCGCGCCGATGAAACTTTGCGTATCAACTAATTTGTGCTCGGCGCTAAAAACGGGAAAAATGCCGCTGACCGCAGACGTTGTTTGAACGTCGGCGGCCGCGGCAATACCCAAACTCATTGTGTCGTTGTGTCTGGCTTGCGTCGTTACGTTTATTTTTACAACCAAACGTTTCTCGGTATCAGCCGGGATAACGAACGTTTTATCCGTAAACCGAATCGTTGCTTTGCCCTCACTGTTTACCTGGGAAACCGAACCGTACGCAACGCCGTTCTCATCCTCAATGTTTATTAAATCAGTCGCGGCAGTGGCAGCCAGGCCGCGTTTGGTGAGTGTGACGCTGGTGATTTCAACGCCGGCGCGCACAGCCTGCAGTTTGAAAATAGCCACGATATTACGCGCTGTCTTGAGCGGGAATAAGCTCGCTGCCGGTGAGTTTGAAGCTAAGGTCACAATGAGCTGACCCGCACTGCTCGTCTGCGTTGCCGGCGTTTCGGTTGTCGTTTGTGTCGGCTGCGTGCCTGACACTACATCAAGACTGAAATCAGCGTTTTGATACGTTGCCAAGTCGGCCGGAAAAACGGTTAAAATTTCACCCCAGGAAAATTTAGCACCGCGAAATTCGCTCTCGCCGGGCACCCAGGCTTTGCGGTTTCCGTCAATAAAATACACTTTGGGATCATTAATCGCTTTCAAAAGCCGCGCCGGCACCCAGTAGCTTAAATCTTTCTCGCTCAACGTAATTACGTTCGCCCACGAGTTTGCCGGGTACGCGGCAAAGGCCTCGGGCGTAGCGTGGTATTTTTTCAAATTTTTATCGTAGCTTAAATAGTAGATGCGGTCGCTCCCCTGCTCTTTGGCTAAATTTACCGGCGCGTAGCCGTCTAATTCTTTTTTGCCTATGAGCTGTACCTTGGCAAAACTGAAGTTGTAAGAGTGAAATACCTCTTCATTGCGGATAGGGTATTTTTGCTTGCCGATGAGCGCGTACACTTTCGGGCTGTCCGCGGTTTTGACCAAACGCACGTTTGGCCCAAACAAGCCGTTGGCATCGGCGGTAATCTGCACGCCCAGCACCTTTTGTTCCGGTGAGCCGGCGAGCGCATAATAAAACAAACCTAACGCCGCCGCGACAGCAGCGAGGCTTGCGATGCCAAAATACAGCGCCGGCCATTTAATATCAGTAAGCCAATTCATAATAACAATTTTGTTGATAAGTTTGGCTGTATTATACCACGTTTGTGCTATGAGTAGCAAATAAAAATGAGCCGTCCATCGGGCTTGAACCGATAACCTGCGGTTTACAAAACCGCTGCTCTACCAGTTGAGCTAGGACGGCAAGACTTCATTTACGGTATCACAGTTTTAATAATTTTTCAATGTAATCCTGCGCAAACGTGGGAACTTGCGTTTCTACGCTTTGCATTTTTTTCACTCTATCATAATTTTCCATTACCCATTTCATCTTTTTAATTAATTCTTCCCGGTCCCCCGCTTTAAACAAAAATTCAGGCTTTAAAATTTCCGGAATGCCGCCGATGTCTGACGCAATTACCGGCAGGTTATTTTGTCTGGCCTCTATAATAACCGTCGGCTGATTCTCGTAGCATAATGACGGAACGACCAAGCAGTTTGCCTTTTGCATCAAACCCCGTATTTCATCATAATTTTTTTTGCCTAGAAATTTTATTCTTGCATTTATTCCTAACTTCTTACTTCTAACTTCTAACTTCTCACTTTCACCTCCTTCGCCAACAATCCACAGCTCACTATTATCTCTTTGCAACTTAATAAACTCCTTAATCAACAGTTCTACGCCTTTGTGCTTTTCAATCTGTCCGACATACAGAAATATAAATTTACCGTCGTCGTCTCCCCTCCTTACCAAGGAGGGGCTGGGGGAGGTATTAACCGAATTTGCCATCACAACACACTTTGCCTTTTGAAAAAATCCCCTATCCGCGTGCATTTTCATCAGCCACTCTGACGGTGAAATAACAATATCCAAACTGGCGAATAATTTTTTATTGTACCATTGATAAACGCGCGCGAACAAGCCGTCAACTTTTTTTTCTTTCCCGACGAGCATTAGGCCGGACGGATGCAGGAGTTGAATATCATGCAGTGTGTGCATATACCTAGGAATCCAATCCCGCGGTATCGCGGGATTGGATTCCTTAACACGTCTGCTTCTATGAATCGCGAGCGGCGTCAAAAACCCGACGCCCGTTAAATTATGCGTCATTACTAAATCCGGCTTTTCTTTTCGTAAAATTTTTTTAATTTTAAAATAACTTTGGATATTGAACATGTCTATTAAATGCCAAACCAATCTTAATGCCGCCGACAACTTACCGAGGTTATAGTAAGAAATTATGTTCCAAGGATAGAATCTTATAGCTCCCCTTCCCGCAGTACTGCGGGAAGGGGTTGGGGGTGAGGTGATTGGTTGCGTACTCACGACCACGACTTCATGCCCAGCTTGGACCAAACCATCAGCTATGGTCGCGACTGCCTGTTCCGCGCCGCCGCGCGCATAGCGGCCGTATAAATTGTTGATTAAGACTATCTTCATATTTTTTACTCTATCACGTTTACCCATAAAAGTCTATATTTTACTAATTTTAGCTTAAAATACACAAAAATGTTTGACTTTTATATTGTTTTATGTTAATGTAAAATGTTACGATTTCTGTAACCCCCTGCTTTGCAGGGTTCACAAATCGGGCAAAAAGCCCAACATATTTAGAAAGGAGTCTTCATATGAAGATCTCCCGCTATTCAGTTCTTTTCACAATTTTCGTTTTGGCGGTTTCGTTTTTCTTCGCGCCGGTTTCCGATGCCCGGTCGCAGTTCCCGGTCGATTTGGACCCGGAACTCTGCACGCTGGCGGAAGAATGGCAAATTCAGGCTCGATATTCTTATGAGTTTGAAAACGTCCTTCGCCAGTGGTACCAAAGCGGGTTGTTGGCGGATGAGCCGTCATTCGACTCTTACGTCTGGACAATGTTCCACACTGTCGGATGTAAAGTGTGGACAGTCCATATGGTAATGTCCGAATTCCTCACACCCTCGGAATTTATCGAATGCTTGGGGATGTTTAATTTTTACCAAAATGAATTCCCCCAAAACGATATGCAATGGAATGAGGCTATAAGCCGTAGCCTCCATCCTGTGGAAGTCGAGACTATTCTCGCTCGAGCCGCCGGCATATTGGCAACCAAGTCGGACCATGTCCCGGATATGATCTCGCAGGATATGCAATTTCTCTTGCGCGACGATACCCGGATTGTCAATTTCTATGCCCCGAGGGAGCTCGGAGTATCGCGGATTTTAGAGGGCACAATTCAAATAGAAAGTTCTCTAATTGTTACCGGAGAGTGGTACGATATTTATATACCATACCAACAGGAGCCAATCTCCGTACAATGTACCGCAAACGATGTTCTGAAACTGCCCCGGGGATTATACAGTCTCGGTGGAGGAATTTCCGTTTATCACCATAGCAAATCCGTCGCTGAACAGGGATTCGCTATGATGGGAGAATACGGCGGACCCGAGTATCCGGCGAAGATTACTCTCACCGGAAAAACGAAGTGGTACGGCGCGGAGAAGAGCGTTGACCAAACCGCTTCGGTTCTCCATACGCTCGCTCTTCGTATTGATGTCTTGTTGTCGAAAGACAACACTAAAATAACAATCGTGAGCGAGATTGAGGCAACAATTATCGGCGGGCAAATCATAATGACTTTCGGGGACGAAGCGCCGGAATCGTTCAATATGAGCGTCTCCTTCGGCGAACTGCCGAGCACATACATTATAATGACTCGGGGCGCGCGGTCGAATGACGAATGGTGGTATAATTTCGAACTAAAAAATCCGTTCTCAGTCCCGAACCGCGTTGAGAGAGTTATCCAGTTCAATTCTCCCCCTGTGCCAATTACAACTGTGATTATTTCAACGGATGGATTTTTCGACATCCGATATTCGCCTTCCGCCAGTGGAAGCGGCGGTTCCGGAGGTAGTGTCCCCGTCGCTGGAGACGGAGGCGGCGGTAACTGACCAATCCACCTATAGACATCACACTGAGATTACTTGCCCGCAGTTTGCGAAAGCTTTCTGCGGGTTTTCTTTTTTTTTAAAATAACATGGTACAATAATTGCATGGCAACACTATTTCAAAATAAATATCGCATCGGTTTCACCCGTCACGCCGCCTGGAATTACGCGAACAGCGGCATGTATTTTGTCACCATCTGCACGGCGGGCAGGATTTGTTATTTTGGCAACATTATCAATGAAAAAATGCGTTTAAATAATATCGGTTCTATGGCCGGTCAATGCTGGCTGGAAATCCCCAAACATTTTCCCAATGTCATTTTGGATGAATATATAATTATGCCAAACCATACCCATGGAATTATATTCATTGATAATGACATGCCCAATCATAAACGTAGAGACGCGATATATCGCGTCTCTACCGGTGGTGTAACCGGTTCACATAATCCGATGGGAACCAATTCATTAGGTGAAATCATGCGCGCTTATAAATCGGCAGTAAAACGTTTTTGCACCAAACAAAGCCTGTCTTTCTCCTGGCAATCCCGCTTCTATGACCGCATCATTCGCAACGAACACGAACTGCACAATATACGAAATTACATTTATTACAATCCGGCAAAATGGAAGAGGGACCGAAATAATGTTGAAAACTTGTATAGGTGATAATTACGCGTAACGCGTAGAGACGCGATATATCGCGTCTCTACAATGCGGTTATGACGTCTTCCAACCGCTCCCCCACTTTCCGCCAATCATATTTCCTCTCCACCGACTCTCTTGCCGCCCGGCCCATTTTGTAACGCCGCTGGGGATATTTTAAAAACTCTTCAATTTTTACGCGCAGATGCCGCGCGCTTCCGGGCGCAACCGTAATGCCCTGTACGCCGTTTTCAAACACGCTTCGCACGCCGGGCAGGTCTGATGCCATTACCGGCACGCCGCAGGCCATTGCTTCCAAAAGCACCATGCCAAAAGCTTCGGATGCATCCGTTGAGGGCAGGACAAAAATGTCCGCCAAGTTGTAGTGCAAAACCAATTCTTCGTCCGGCACGCGACCAGCAAAGATGACTTGCTTTTCTATTTTTAATTCTTTAGCCAAATTTTCATATTTAACGCGCAAATCACCATCGCCGCAAACAAGACACTTAACATTTGATATTTGACATTTGACATTTTCTCCGGCAATTGCCCGCAACAAAACTTCTACGCCTTTAAACCTGTGCGCGCTATCCAACGCGCCCAGAAACATCACAACCCGGTCTTTTTCCGCGATGCCGTAGCGTTGGCGCAATGCTTGCAACTCCAAAATATCGTGCGGAAATACGTGAAATCTGTCCAAGTGCACGCCAAAAGGAATTTCCACAAATTTATCCGGCCATTTTTGAAAATATTTTTTAACGCTGGAATGCGCGACATAATCCAATGACGCGGAAATAACTTTATCCGCGCGCTTGAATAAACTTTTTTTAATCAGAAGCGATGGCACGCTCAAAACTTTTGCCAAGGGCGGGAGCGCCGGCGTATCCATGACAAAATTAATAATCAATTTTGTTTTGGGATGCAACAGCTTAAACAGCCAAACAATTTCGGCGCCGCCGAAGAAGGGGTAACACAGGTACAACGTATCAAAACCCACTAATTGCTCGTACAACGACGGTACAAACCCACCATTTTTGAAGCCGAAGGAAAATGATGGTTGCAGGCGATTTATTTTGAACGGCAGAGACGCGTAATTTGTCTCTGCGTTATCGCTCGCGCCAGCACCGTCTTGTGTCATGGTAAAAACCGTCACGTCATGTTGCGCAGCCAAAAGCCGCGCCATTTCAAACGCGCTGTTGCCCATGCCCCCGTGGTAGGGCGGAAAAGTTGAAACGATGACGGCGATTTTCATAAAAAATTAAAGTATTTATGATGTTTAATTTCGGCAGGAAAGTACTCCTGTTCTTCTTTATAATCGTATTCCGGAGAATATTTGTAACCTTTACCATAATTTAATTCTTTCATCAACTTCGTTGGAGCATTTCGTAGATGCAGCGGTACCGACAGAGCGCCGTACTGCTTGACATCAGCCTGCGCTTTTTGGTAGGCCGCGTACAAATCGTTGCTTTTTTTGCTTTTCGCCATGTATACCACCGCCTGCGCCAAATTGACGCCGCACTCGGGCATGCCGATGTAGTGGCAGGCATCGTAGGCAGCGACTGCCTGCGGCAGAGCCAAAGAATTTGCAATGCCGATGTCTTCGGAAGCAAAACGAATTAAACGCCGGGCAATATACAGCGGGTCTTCCCCGCCGACAAGCATTCGTACCAGCCAGTACAGCGCTGCGTCCGCGTCTCCGCCGCGCATGGATTTATGCAAGGCCGAAATGATATTGTAGTGCTCCTCGCCGGCTTTATCGTAGAGAAGAGATTTTTGCAATGCTTCTTCTATAATTTTTTTACTAACTATTCTTTCAGCCCTTCTCGTCACTCCCCTCTCCTTACTAAGGAGAGGGGCTGGGGGTGAGGTCCGCGCGGAAAATTCCAATGCATTCAGGGCAACGCGCGCGTCTCCGTCCGACATATCAGATAAAAATTGCAGTGCGTCGTTTTCCAAAGTAACATTTTTAAAAATTTCTTCGCTTTGCAAAGCGCGCTCCACCAGCTGCTTGATGTGTCCGCTGTTTAGTTTGTCCAAGACAAAAACGCGACAGCGCGACAAAAGCGCGCCGTTCACTTCAAACGAGGGATTTTCGGTCGTCGCGCCGATTAGAATAATCGTACCGTTCTCCACGTACGGCAGGAGCGCGTCCTGTTGTGTTTTGTTAAAGCGATGAATTTCGTCAATGAAGACGATTGTTTTCTGCCCGTGTTCCAGCCGCTGACTCGCATGTGCCACCTCCCGCCGGATGTCTTTAACGCCGCTCGAAACCGCGCTCAACGGCACGAACTCGGCTTTGGTGGCGTTGGCGATGATGCGCGCCAGCGTTGTTTTGCCGCAGCCCGGCGGCCCCCAAAAAATAATTGAAGGGATTCGGTCCCCTTCAATCGCTTGCCGCAAAATTTTTCCTTCCCCAATAATTTTTTCCTGACCGACGAAATCGGATAAGTCTTGGGGGCGCATACGGTCAGCCAGAGGAGAAGTTGAATTTTTGTTCATTGATTAGAAATTAGATATTAGAAATTAAACATTTCACTCCCCATACCTCCGCTGCCTGTTATTATACTCATCAATAATACTCACTACGTCCAATTCTTCAAAATCCGGCCAGTACTTTTTTAAAAACAGCAGCTCGCTGTAGGCGGTTTGCCAGAGCAAAAAATTGGATAAACGCTGCTCGCCGCCGGTGCGCACGATGATGTCCGGCTCCGGCAGGAGCGGATTGTACAAATATTTTTTGATAATGCCTTCGTGAATCTGCTCTTCGGTCAGTTCATTTTTAACGATTTTCTTCACCGCGTCAATGAGCTCAACGCGTCCGCCGTAGTTGAAGCACACGTGCAGAGTGCCAGAGGTGTTGGCTTTGGTTTTATCACTGGCAACGCTAAATTCTTGCGGCAAATCGCCGGGTAGTTCCTCAATGCGTCCGCTGAAGAGAATGCGGTAATCTTTTTTGCAAAAATCATCCAAATTTTCAGTAATCAGCAGCCCGGCCAGCACCATCAAATCATCCACTTCTTTTTTGTCCCGTTTCCAGTTTTCGCTGGAAAACGCGTACACGGACAAAACCTGCACGCCGCGCAGAAAAAACCAGTCACAAGCGTCAATGACTTTTTCGTAGCCTTTTCGATGTCCCTCGTACACTGACAAATTGCGCTCCCGCGCCCAGCGCCGGTTGCCATCCAGGATTAAACCGACATGTACGGGTATTTTTCTTTTTTGAGTTTCCGCTAACATATATTCTATTGGGTTATTTTCACCAATTTCACTCTCTCGCCGACCCCACTTAGTATCTTAACATTTTCTCTGTCAACACCAAATTCTTTCGCCAAAAATCGTATCAATTCGGCGTTTGCTTTCCCCCGCTCAGCCGGTGCGGCCAGGTCTATCTTCAAAGTTTCGTCGGCTAAGAGAGTTTTCAGCACCGTGTCAGCTGCGTTCGGCCGGACTTTGACGCGGAGATAAACCTCTTGGCCGGTATTTAAAATTTTTTTAAAATTGCTGAACATGTATTTACGTCATGCCGATGTACGCAACCATTGCCTCAATTTCGTGCGGCTGGTCGCGGCGAAAGGAAAAATAGTCATTTTCCAAACAATAGGTGCACTCGTTACGTATCGTCACTTCTCTGACGCCAACCTGCGCCAGTTGTTTTGCAACAATGGCGGACAAATTGAGGTACGCGCTCCCCTGCCTATACAGTATATCACGTCTGCCAAATTTCGAAATGAGGTCAGCGCCGACTGCAAAATGGCAGATTTGGATGTGCGGTCCGACTTCGGCACGAATCGTTCCCGGCTCACAGCCGTACTCGCTTTGTAAAACCGAAACCATGCGGCCGACGATATTTTTTGCCACGCCGCGCCAGCCGGCGTGTGCAATGCCGACAACGCGCTTGGCTTCGTTCCAAAAATACAGGGGCAGACAATCTGCAACTGTGACGGTCAAAAGCAAATTTGTTTCATCAGTTGTCAATCCGTCAACGTCAGGTATAATTTTTCCGCCGTCAGCGACACCTACCGTTGCGATGCTCTCGCCATGCACGATGCCGGCTGATACAACGCGCGATTTTTCAAAGCCAAGGGATGAAAAAAATTGTTCGCGGTTTTTGTCATTTTTTCCATCCGCGAACAATTTCATTGATCCGTGTTTTTTTTGAGAAATTCCTTTTACTATCATGCTATCATGGCAATTAACGGTTATCTCCCACCTCGCCAGACTTGCCAACTAATCCAAGAAAAAGTTATAAATTATTATGCTCCCTCTCACCGTGAGAGAGGGTTGGCCCGCCTGCAACGCTATGCGTAACATTGCGGGCAGGGGTGAGGGCGTAGCCGGCGATGCCAAAAGCTACGCTCACGTTCAACGATTCTTTTTTGCCGCGCATGGGGATTTCCGCTATCAAGTCCGCCTGATCTAAAATCTCTTTTGACAATCCCTCCACTTCGACGCCGAGCAGCAAAGCAATCTTTTTCTTTGACGATTGTTTTAAATCCGCATCAAACAACGAGATTGCTCTTTCGTCCTGCTCCAATGCAATAATAGAATATCCCTCTTGTTTCAATTTTTCTACCGCTGCAAGAGTTGAGCCGACCTTTGACCAGGGAACACTTTGTTCCGCGCCCAACGCAACTTTTGCCAAAGCTTTATTTTTTAAACCGAAGCGGTCAATGGGTGTTGGCGTAATGCCGCACAGATAAATTTTTTCAACGCCCAGCGCATCAGCCGTGCGAAAAATGGAGCCGACGTTGTAGATACTGCGAATGTTATCCAAAACGACTATCATAAAACAGCTAAAATTTCTTCATGCAGCTTTGTCCCGTTGCTTGCGACGAACTTGTCGTTTCTGTCATCCTCGTCAAGTTTTCCGCTCCAGTCCGTCAGCAAAGCGCCGGCTTCTCTGGCGATAAGTTTGCAGGGCAAATAATCGTGCAATTCCATGCCGTTGGTAATGATAGCCTCAATGGCGCCGGAAGCTAAAAGACAAAAATTGATTTGCGCCGCCCACATTGACAGATACCGGCGGGCTAATTTCTCCACATACAGCCGGTGATAAAGCTTGCTGCCGTATTCTTTGTCATAAATATAGGTTGGGATGTAGGTCAGCGTTGCCCGCCGAATGTCGCTTTCCGCATTGACCCGCAGCGGTTTCCCGTCCCGGTACGCGCCTCCCCCTCTGAGAGCGTAGTAAACCTGGTCTAAAATGGGATGATAAATCACCGCGCGTATGACCGAGTTTGCTTCCAAAAGCGCTATGCCAACGGAAAAATCAGGAACGCCAATGACAAAGTTGTTGGAGCCATCCAGCGGGTCAATAAAAAAAGTGCGTGCCGAGCCTTTGTCAGTAACGCCGCTTTCTTCGGCATTAATATTGTAATCCGGGAAGTATCTTGACAGTACCGCAACTATCGCCCGTTCGGATTCCACGTCGGCAATGGTCTGAAAGTCGGCAACCGTGCTCTTTTCGGTAACGACAAGTTGCTGGCCGAAGTATTTTTTTAAAACCGCTCCGCCGGCGCGAGCGGCCTCGGTCATAATTTCAATTGTTCTATCCATACGACTTCTATAATTATTCTTTGTTGTGTAAAATCGCCAGCGCCGCTTGAGCCGCGCCGGCGCCATAATTTATCTTTGCACCGGAGCGCGCCAGTGCCAATTTGCGGCTATCAACCAAAATAACGCCAAAGCCAATCGGCTTATCATATTTCAACATAACGTCCATAATGCCGTGCGTCATACCCTGCGCGATGTAGGTGTAGTGGTCGGTTTCTCCCCTGATCGCGCAGCCCAGGGCGATGAGCGCATCACAGGTTTTGCGTTGCGCCATTTTTTGGCAGGCCAGCGGCAGTTCAAAACAGCCGGGAACAAGTTGTACCGTGATGTTTTTTTCCAAAACGCCGGCCGTCCGCAAAACCGTGCGCGCGCCGGAAATGAGCCGCCCGGTAATGCCGGGATAAAAATTTGCCGCGACAATGGCTATTTTGATTTTTTTGTTGCTCTTCATTTCTTTAATAACCTATCAACATATTTAGCTATGATATCAACTTCAACGTTCAGTATGTCCTCTCTTTTCTTCAGACCTAAATTCGTGTGTTGCAATGTGTAGGGAATGAGAGCGACACTGAACTGATTTTTTGTAACATCCACCACCGTCAAACTGACGCCATCCAAAGTAATAGAGCCTTTTGGCGCAATAAAGCGCGCGAAACGCTTCGGCACGGTAACACTCATTCTGTAAGAATTCTTGGCGGTTTGAACTTTTACCAGTCTGCCTGTCGTATCAATATGCCCCGCGACAATGTGTCCGTCAAGACCGTCCTGCAGGCGCAATGATTTTTCCAAATTGAGCGTATCGCCGCGCTGCCACAGAGAAACGCTCGCGCGCTTGAGCGTTTCAGGCATATAGCTGACGCTGAAGCTGCCCGCCCAAACACGCTGGAGCGTTGAGCAAATGCCATCAATCGCGATACTTTCTCCCGAATGTAACCGCCAAGCTTTTGGCTTTACAATGGTAACAATAACGTTACCGGCAAAGCGTTCAATTTTTTTAACCGTAGAAATTTTTTGAATAATGCCGGTGAACATAACAAAACTAATCGTAAAATTTCAAAAAATGCCTGCGCGGCTGCAGCGTTTCGGCAACAATACATTTCCACTCGCTCTGAATGTCGGAGAGCCGGCGCAACACGCCCTCGTGCCGGCACAGCGGATCAACGCAGCGTGACTTACAGTACACCGGCGCGCCGTCCTCATCACCCGTCTCCCAGCGAGTCAGGTTATTCATGCGCAGCCAGAGTTTCTGCAGAATCAAATCGTGCGCGTGGTGGGGTTTTATTTTTTGCAATACCGCCGTGTCGGTCGTATACAAATCGTCTCTTCCTATATAGCCGTAATCCAACGCGCGGCGAATGTAATCGCTGGCTGTTTTGTACATATGCGCGGTTCGCGTATCGCAGTAGTACGTATCATTGAGTTCTTTAAACAGCTGCGCGTACTGACGCGCGCTCTCTACGTCCGCAAAAACCCAACTGCCGTTTGCTGTCTGCAATTTTGTCAAAATATGGCTGACCGCCGCCGTTGACGCCACGCCATACACAATCAGACCGCGCAAAGAGTAGTCAATTCTGTCAGCGCACAGGTCGGGCAACTCTGTTTCTTTGAGAGGAAAATTCGCGTCGTCCATAATGAACGCGAGCGGAAAACCGTACTTTTCCAGAATGGCGGCAATGCGCGAATGTTGCACGTAGTCAGCCAAAATTTCATCCTGATAGGTCTGATACCTGCCGCTGCCGTCATGCATGATGTAGTCAATGGTGTGCGAAAACGCCGAGTGCGAAACGTCGTGGATGAGGCCAGCAACTTGCTCGGCCAGCGGCGCGCCAAAACGCCGCAGCAGTTCGTACACGCCCAATGAATGTTCAAAGCGGCTGTGTTTTGACCCGGGAAAATGCGGCTCGCTATAGCCAGCCTGGTCAACGTCTTTAAGCCGCTGAAATTCCGGCGTCGCGATGATGTCTAAAGCAACCGGCTCGGTTATTTCAACCGAGCCGTAAATTCTGTCTGTGTAGCGCATAGAAGTGTCGGGCTGCCGGGAATCGAACCCGGATTACACGCACCCGAAGCGTGCGTAATACCACTATACCACAGCCCGTAGACTAAATTAATTTTTTATTAGTAAAAGCATACCCAGAACTTGATTTCAAATATTTTTCAACGGAGTAAATACTCCCGCTATCTGTGGACTCACCGGGAATCGAACCCGGACCTCGGCAATGCGAATGCCGCGTAATACCGTTTTACTATGAGCCCAAATTATTTAATTTATGTTAATCCGCGCTGTTGAGGAGTTGAACGTCTTCAACGATAATGTCTTTAAGCGGGTGAGCATTCTCATTCACTGCCGCGGCGCTGATTTCATCCACCACGTCCATGCCGTCCGTCACGTAGCCGAAATTTGTATGCTTGCCGTCAAGCCAAGGCGTTTCATCGGCTGTTACGATAAAAAACTGCGAGCCGTTGGTGTCGGGGCCGGAATTAGCCATCGCGAGCGAACCGCGCACGAGTTTGTGCGCATTAATTTCATCTTTGAATTGATAGCCGGGCCCGCCGGTGCCGTCGTTTGACCAGTCGCTGTCGCGCGAATTCGGGTCGCCGCCCTGAATCATGAAATCCTTAATCACGCGGTGGAACATCGTACTGTTATAGAAACCCTCTTCCGCCAAATTCAAAAAATTATTTACACTCAGCGGCGCGTCCATGGTGTAAAACTGCACCTTAATATCACCGACATTCGTGCGAATCAAAGCTTGGTCGTATTTGTCTGCCAAATTTTTCAGCTGCACTTGTTTCTGTGCGGCTGGCGCCTGTACTGCCCGTTCTCCGGCAACAGCCGCGCCGCCGCTTAGTTCGTTAATTTTACTCACGATGTCTTGTTCTCTGAACTGAAGACCGCTGAGCTGAACCTTGCCGCTGGCAACATCCACGTCAGACGCGGATTGCCGGTTCAGCGCGCAACCGCTCACGAGTAAAACGCCGGCGAGCGCTGCGAACAATAACATTTTGTTAACTTTTTCCAAAATCTTCATACCATACAAGCTATCATACTCTTTCTTTTTTGTCCAAAATACGGGTCTACTTGACCCAAAATTCTTTTTTCATTTCCTCGTCTTCGGCCGCGCGCGTGGCAGTAATTTTCTCCCGCGCGGCGGCGCGCAGCTGTTCCAGGTTCAACTCGTTCAATTCCCGGCTGCGTTTTTCTAAATACGCCTTGGTGTTGCGCTTGGGCTCGTCAATAACATCAGAAAGCAGTACGTCCAAAATCGCTCCAATCTTCGGGCCGGGCGCGATGCCTAAAAGCGGCATCAAATCATCGCCGTTGATGGCGAGCATTTTCACTGAAACCGTGTCGTTTTGAACTTTTTTAAACATATACTGCAAGTGGCGCAGTTTATAGGGCATGGCTTTGGGCGTGCCGGAACCGAGCCGGTCGGCCACGCGCAGAGCAATCAAATCCTGCAAATTCTCCCGCCCGACTTTTTTAAGCAAACGCCGCACTGAGGCCGCAGTCACCTCGTCAACGTTGTAGTAGAACATGTGGTTGCGCACGAGTGTCGTCACTTTTTCAACGTCATCACTGCTGAATTTGAGCCTCTGCATAATTTTTTTGGCGAGCCGCGCGCCCGCGTACTCGTGGTTGTAGAAGGTCGCGACACCGTTGATAAATTTTTTGGTCTGGGGCTTGGCAATGTCGTGTAGCAAACTAGCCATGCGCACACGGTAGTCAGCGCTCTGTGTGTGCCGCAGGGACTCAACGGAATGTTTGAAGACGGTGTAGGTGTGATGCTTGCTCTGCTCAACGCCGATGCCGATTTCAAGCTCGGGGATGACGTAGTGCAGGAGTTTTGTTTTATATAATAATAAAATTCCCTCCGCCGGGTAGTCGGACTGCAAAATTTTAACCAGCTCATCGTGGATGCGCTCTTTGGAGACAAATTTAATCGCGCCGGCAAGCTTTGCAATTGCCCGCTCGGTTTTTGGTTCAATTTCAAAATGCAGCTGCACGCTGAAACGAATCGCGCGCAGCATGCGCAAGGCGTCTTCTTTAAATCGGTCCGCCGGCTCCCCCACCGCCCGGATTATTTTCTTATCAATATCCTTGACACCGCCAAACAAATCCACAAGACTCCAATTATTTGGAATTTGAAATTTGGAGTTTGGAATTTGTTTGTTATTTGTGATTTGATTTTTGTCATTTTTGCCTATGGCCATCGCGTTAATCGTAAAATCCCGCCGCTCCAAATCCTTATCCAGACTGTCTTCAAATTTTATTTCATCCGGATGCCTTCGGTCCGCGTAGCCCTGCTCACTGCGGTAGGTGGTTACCTCAACGCATTTTAAATTTTCTTCGCGCTCGGCTTCGTCTATCTTCACTAGTACTGTGCCAAACTCGTTTTCATATTCGCTGTTAGGAAAAATTTTTAAAATTTGCTCCGGCCGCGCGTTTGTCGTTATATCCCAGTCTTTAGGCGCTCTGCCGCAGGCTTGAGCGTCCTTAGGCTTTACGTTCATAAGTAAATCCCGCACGCATCCGCCCACGATGTAGGCTGAAAAGCCTGCTTTGTCTAATTTTTCCAAAATGTTTTTTATCTGTTGAGGAATTTGCATATACTTACAGATTAGCTTATTTTTGCGGTCTAAGCAAGAAAAAAGAAAGCCCGACATGAAGAATCGGGCATTCCTGAAAGCAACAAATTTGCTTTCAATTAAGACACAATAAAGAAAAAAACAACTCCTTGATTTTACAAAAACCGCAGGGAACAAACAGCACTTCCCCACAATAAGGACAGTATTTGCAGCCAAAATTGTATCGCTCGTCGTGAGCATGTTGGCTGCAATTCCAATGGTTGGTGTTGCCACCAATCTGTTGCCCGCACTGCGAGCAAAAAGGCATGTCATACGCCTGATGCCCGCAGCCACAAAAATGAGAAACAATTTTTTGCATCATGGTCGCATTCTCCTTGCGTTTAAGATAAAAAAATCAATGTGGACAATGAAGGACTCGAACCTTCGACCTCTGCAATGTGAATGCAGCGCTCTAACCAACTGAGCTAATTGTCCGAAAACAATATAGTGAACTACGTGCTCTAACTTCACCCGCCCGAGAATTCGGGCGGGCAAGAAACATATCCATCATACAAAAACAGCTTTGAAAAGTCAACAAAAAAATTCCCGCCTTGCCAGCGGGAGATTTTTTTATTCTTTTGCGTCTTCGGATTTTAATTTTTGTTCTAAATCATCCAGCCAACCTTCCACTGAATCCTCCTGTTCGGGAAAATCTTTGAATTGAGGTGGCATATCCGGACTCAAGCTACTTCCTGCCAATACGTGCCATGTTGCGTACTGGTCCACCTTTTTGTACTGTTTTTTTAACTCTGCCGCTTTGTCAGTCTGTAAATCATTACGTTTCATTATATCCGGCTCAATATTGTTCAAGCGCTCTTTCAGCTTCGCGACATATACTTCATATTCCTCAAAACTCATCGGAATATTTTCCTGATTATTTTGTTCTATGCTCATAGAATAATAATTAATTTTTAATATTTTGCTTCATAACCTCCGCCGACTTCTGCAACTGCTTTTTCTCTTCGGCTGAAAGTGTCACAGGAATAATTTTTTTCACGCCGCTTCGACCGACCACAACCGGAACCGAAAGGCATACGTCGCTGATGCCATACTCTCCGCGCAATAAAACCGAAGCCACAAAGACGTGATTTTCATCGTACAAAATTGCCCGTACGATGCGCGCCACCGCCATGGCTATAGCATAATATGTCGCGCCCTTGCGATCAATAACCTCATACGCAGCTCGTTTGGCCACATCAGAGCACTCCCGCAACTCTTTTTTACTCAGGCTAACCGGCTCTCCCATAACGTTCGCGTGCGAGTAAACCGGAACAGAGCTGTCGCCGTGCTCGCCGAGCAGATACGCGCCCACGCTCTCCGGGTCAACATTCATTTTTTGCGCGAGTAAATAGCGAAAACGCGAAGAGTCAAGCGTCGTGCCGGTGCCAAACACCTGCCCCCAGGCAAAACCGGCGGTTTTAGTCGCAACATACGTTGTGATGTCAAGCGGGTTGGCAACCATCAAAATTACCGCCTGTTTGGTGTAGCGCCGGATGTTTTTGACGATTTCTTGAGTAATTTTTGTGTTAATTTCAACGAGCTCAAGCCGGCTTTGGCCAGGCTTCTGCTTGGCGCCGGCGGTAATTACTACCACATCCGCGTCTTTGCAGTCAACGTAGTCGCCGGCCCACATGCGCGCGTGCGGGGCAAATGAGGCGCCGTGCTCCAAATCCATGACCTCGCCCTCGGCCTTTTTTGCATCTCGGTCAATCAAAACAATCTCGGAGGCAATGCCCTGTATGAGCAGCGCGAATGCTGATGTTGCGCCGACGCTACCGGCGCCGATGATTACGACACGGGTAGATTCTACTTTGTTTAGTTTATTTGTGGCAAACATCATAATTACAATTTTCAATTATTATTTTCCAAAAATCTCCGCCATCTCCGCCAATCGGGTACTGTACCCCCACTCATTGTCATACCAGGCGACTACTTTTACCAAATCGCCGTCAATAACTTTGGTTAATTGCATGTCAACAATGGCCGAGGCCGGATTGCCGATGATGTCACTTGATACTAATGGTTCGTTGGAAACGACTAAAATGCCCTTTAACTTTTTTGAGCCGCTCGCCGCACGCAAGGCGTCGTTTATGGCGCGCTCGCTAGCTTTCTTTTTCAAAACATAGACGGCATCCACAATAGAGCCGGTAAGCACAGGCACGCGCAGAGCCATGCCGTCAAATTTTCCTTTCAATGAAGGAATGGCCTCGGTCGTTGCGATGGCCGCGCCGGTCGTGGTGGGAATGATGTTGACTGCGGCCGCGCGCGCCCGGCGCAAATCTTTGTGCGGGCCGTCAACTAAACTCTGATCTGCGGTATAGGCGTGCACGGTCGTCATAATCGCTTTTTTTATGCCAAAAATTTGCTCAATCACTGCGGTTACTGGCGCGAGCGCGTTCGTGGTGCAGGAAGCCATGGAAATAATTTCGTCTTTTTTGGCGATGCTTTCTTCATTGACACCCCGCACAATGGTTTTGATTCCCCCGCCTTTGCACGGCGCGCTGATGATGACTTTTTTAGCGCCGGCTTGCAGATGTCCGGATGCTCCTTCTTTATCCCGAAAGATGCCGGTGCATTCCAGCACCACGTCAACGCCCAATTTTTTCCAGGGCAAATCTTTTGGCTCGCGCACGGCAAATACCGGGTAGGTTTGCTTGTCTATGACGAGCGCGTCTTTAGTCGTGCTGACGGCATGCTGGTATTTGCCATAGGCGCTGTCGTAGCGCAAAAGGTGCGCGAGCGTCTGCACGTCGCCCAAGTCATTGAGCGCGACAACTCGCACGCGCGGGTTTTGCAAAAGTACCTTGAACGTAGCACGGCCGATGCGACCGAAGCCGTTGATAGCAACGGTTATTTGTTTGGAAGAAAAGAAAGGCATAGAGGATATGTGAGTAACATTATGAGTATATCATATTTTATGATAAATAAAAAGAATGGGGCCGGCGCCCATTCTTTCTTTAATTATATTTAAATATTTACGCCAGCGCAAACCGGACAAACTTTTCAACCGTTGCCCCGTTCAAAATCTCTTTTACCTGTTTGGCGTCATCTTTGATAAATTCCTGCTCCAGCAAACAAATACCCTGAAAATACTTCTGCAATTTCCCCTCAATAATTTTATCCCACATCGCTTCCGGTTTATTTTCATTCTTAAGCTGCTCGCGGTAAATTTCTTTTTCTTTTTCAATTGCCTCCGCGCCGCTTTCTTTCGCTTCTTCTATGCTCAAATACTTCGGGTTGGCTGCCGCGACCTGCATGGCAATATCGCGCGCCAATTCTGCCGTGCCGCCAGTCAGACTAACTAATACGCCAATTCTGCCGCCTGCCCCCGCTGAATTTTTGTCGGATAAGCCCACGTGAATGTAGCTTGCTACCTGTCCGTTCGCGTTTTCCAAAACGGCGACGTTGCTGACAGCCAATTTTTCGCCGATAACGCCGCTCAAGCTATTCACTTTTTCTTTGACGCTCGCGTTATCGTAATTCACATTTAACAAAGCATCCAAACTCTGCGGCTTTTGAGTTTTTACTAAATTAAAAATTGTTTTGGCAAATTCCTGGAATTGCTCGTTGCGCGCCACAAAGTCGGTTTCTGAATTGAGCTCAATCATGTAGCCTTCGCTGCCATTTTCGTTTGTGCCGGCCAAAATAATACCTTCAGACGCTTCTCTGTCTTCCCGCTTGGCGGCTTTGGCAATGCCTTTTTTGCGTAAAATCTCAGCCGCGGCCACAAGCTCGCCGCCGGCTTCTTCCAGAGCATTTTTCACGTCGGCGATGCCGGCGCCGGTCTTGTCGCGAAGCTGTTTGATTTGGTCCATGGAAATGGTCATAGCAAATTTCTATTTAACTTAACGTTCCGCCAGCGGCTTCACCTTTTTACTCTCGTCTTTGGGCCGCTCCGCCGCCTGCTTTTTTCCCTCGCGGATTGCCTCGGCAACGAGGCCGAGGAGAAGTTTGATGGTTTTGATGGCATCGTCGTTTGCCGGAATAATATACTTAACGCCCTCGGGGTTGACGTTGGTATCGCAGACGGCAATCACCGGCACGCCTTTTTTGCGGGCCTCGGTCAGCGCGGTTTTCTCGTGCTTGATGTCCCAGATGAACATCGCGTCCGGCAGTTTTTTCAGATTGCTCAAGCCGCCAATGCGGCTCTCTAATTTTTTAATTTCCTTGTCAAAATCCATCTGCTCTTTTTTGGTGTACTTGGCGAGCTTGCCGGTTTCCTTTTTCTCTTTCAAATCCGTGTAGTGCTTGACTAAGCGTTTGATAATTACAAAATTCGTCAGCGTGCCGCCTACCCAGCGATTTTTAACATAGGGAACGTCCAGTTCGGCGGCCAGCGCGGCCAAATTTTCTTTGACTTGGTCTTTGGTGCCGACCAAGAGCACGGTTTTGTTTTCGGCAACCATTTTGGTGATGAACGCGAGCGCCTCGGCCAAGAGTTCCTGCGTCTTGCGCAAATCAATGATGTGGATGCCGGCGCGCTGGCCAAAAATAAAAGGCGCCATTTTTGGGTGCCACTTTGACGTGCGATGCCCAAAATGCATGCCGCATTTCAGCATCTCCTCTAATGAGGGTAATGTGATAGACATACTTTCGTTTCCTTTTTTCCTCCACCCTATTTATCTCGCTTCGCCAGTTGGCGGATTACGGGACAAGGAAAATTTTTGTAGGGTGTGAGAGATAAATAAATAAGCTACTGATAGTCTACGATATTTCTCAAAAAAAGTCAAACTCTTGCCAGAGCAAACAATCCGTGCTATTATAATGAAAGTTAAATTTACCACGTATTTTATTCGCAGCATTCGCATTACTTGCAATAACATATAAATCTGTACGGCCTATTCGCATCAAAGGATAAAGAAACGTTTAGGCCAGTACAAACAAATTCTACTTATGAAGAAAGATATCCATCCCAAATACTATCCTGACGCGCTCGTCATCTGCGCCTGCGGCAATACGTTCACAACCGGCTCAACCGAACCGGAATTGAAAGTTGAGCTCTGCAGTGCCTGCCACCCGTTCTACACCGGCAAGCAGAAACTCGTTGACACGGCGCGGCGCGTGGAAAAATTTGAGGAAAAGAAAGCCAAGCAGGCAACGCTTGCCGGGCGCAAAGGCAAAAAAATCAAACGCGCCAAAAAGGCCGCCGCGCGCAACAGCAAAGAAGTCGTGGTCAAAATGAAACCGGAAGATTTGAAGAAGAAGTCAGAAAAAAAATAACAATGCAAAAGGCAATCAGTTACGCAGTGTAGCATCTTGTGCTACAATGGACATACTGGTTGCTTTTTAATTTAAAAATATAATGCAGTAGAATTTTTGCTTATCACTATGAGTTACGACGAAATCAAACAAAAATTGCAACAGCTTGAATCCGACCTCAACGACCCGGCCAATGTTTCCGATATCAAAAAAATAGCTAAACTGAACAAAAAATACAGCGACACCAAGTATGTCGTTGATTTAATCGTGTCTTTGGAAAAAATCAACGCCGACATTGCCGGCAACGAAGATATGTTGAAAAACGAAACCGACACGGAGTTACAAGCAATGGCCGCAGAGGACCTGACGAAGTTGCAAGCGAAACGCAAAACCGTGGCTGAACAAATCGAAGAAGAGCTGCATCCGAAAAATCCGCTGGACAAAAAAAACGCCATCATTGAAATCCGCGCCGGCACGGGCGGCGATGAGTCCGCTCTGTTCGCCGCCAGCCTCTACGGCATGTACGCCAAGTACGCGGAAAAGAAGGGCTGGAGCGTCAAAATCATTGATTCCAACCGCATCGGCATCGGCGGCTTTAAAGAAATAATTTTTGAGGTGATTTGCCCGCCCGAAGCTTGCGCTCGGGCGAGTGAAGGTGCTTACGGGCAATTGAAATACGAAGCCGGCACGCACCGCGTCCAGCGTGTGCCGGAAACCGAAAAAGCCGGCCGCATCCATACCTCGACCGCCACGGTGGCGGTTCTGCCGGAAGCCGAAGAAGTTGACGTGGACATCAATCCGGCCGACATCCGCATTGACACCTTCTGTTCATCCGGACCGGGCGGGCAGTCGGTCAACACGACTTACAGCGCCGTGCGCATTCTGCATATTCCCACCGGCCTGATTGTTTCCTGCCAGGACCAGAAATCACAGCAACAGAACAAAATCAAAGCTATGCAGGTTTTGCGCTCCCGCCTGCTCGCAAAAATTGAAGAAGACCGCCGCGCCAAAGAATCCGCCGAACGCAAAACCCAAATCGGCACGGGCGACCGCAGCGAAAAAATCCGCACTTACAATTTTCCCCAGGACCGCATCACCGACCATAGAATAAAAAAATCGTGGCATAACATCACCACGATTTTGAACGGCGGGCTTGCGCCGGTTATTGAGGCGTTGCAAGAGAGCGCGAAATAAATTGTTATAATGAGTCTCTCTATCAAACAAGCATTGTTTTTCGGCCAGACAACTTTTCAGCAAAAAAATATTCCTTCCGCTTCCCTGGATGCGGAACTTCTATTATCTTTTGTTTTAAATAAATCCCGCGAATATATTTTGGCGCATCCGGAAATTAATCTGACCAAAAAGCAAATTGCCAAATACCACGACCTAATCAAGCAGCGCGCCAAACACGTGCCGCTCGCCTATTTGATGAAAGAAAAAGAATTCTACGGCCGGTTGTTTTACGTTGACAAGCGCGTTTTAGTTCCTCGCCCCGAGACTGAACTTTTAGTTGATGAAACTAAACGCGTATTAAGGAATCCAATCCCGCGATACCGCGGGATTGGATTCCAAGACGAACGCACCGTCATCGTTGACGTAGGCACGGGATCTGGTTGTATTATTGTTACTCTTGCAAAAGAATTAAAGAGCCAAAAAACAATTAATTTCTTTGCCTCTGATATTTCTAAAGACGCGCTTGCTGTCGCTCGAAAAAACGCCCGTCTGCACGGCGTAGCAGACAAAATTAAATTTCTCCACGGCAATCTTTTAGAGCCAATCTTGAAAAATAAAAAATTCGTCTTTCATAATTCGTCATTCGTCATTTGCGCTAATCTTCCCTATCTCACACCCACTCAAATTAAAAACTCTCCAACGATTAAGCGCGAACCAAAACTGGCGCTCTGCGCAGGCAAAGACGGTCTTAAATATTACCGAGAATTAGCGAAACAGCTCCAAGGTTTCCGAAACCTTTTAAAGGTTTCGGAAACCTCAAATATCCCGATATCCCTCTTTGCCGAAATCGGCGCCGCGCAAGGAACGGCCATAAAAAACATTTTTTCGTTTGCTGAAAGTACAGCTGTTAAAAAGGATTTGGCCGGCCTAGATAGAATTTTTATCGCCGAACTTTGACGACTGAAAAAATTTTATTTATACTAAAGAAGTTAGTTATCCACTTTTAAAAGTATGACGCTCACTCCCGAACAATTTAATAAGCTTGTTACCAGAGATGAATTTAACAAATTGGTTGAAGATGTAGGCGAAATTAAGGGTGATGTAAAAAAAATTTTAACTGCTGTAGACGGCATTGCCAAAAAGCACGAAACTTTCGAACAAGAGTTAGCATCTAACCAAGCCGCTCACGACAGATTTCAAGTTGACATTGACAAATTGAAAGTTCATGCCAGACTGCAGGCGTAAAATAAAATTAACAATAAAAAAAGCTGCTTCAAATGGGAGTAGCTTTTTTGTATCAAAAATTACTAACATTGATACTGCCGTCATACTGCACAACTTCAATCCATGTCGTGCCGGCATTAAACTTCACTTCTTTGTCTTTATCGTCATAAATAACTTCTCGCTCACGAGCGCTTGCTTTTTTCCAGCTTCCCTCCAAGCAAGCTCCGTCTAAGCAATACCAGGCCTTGCCCGCGCCGATATTTTGCATGTGCCGGCGCAGTTCCGCGTCCACAATTTGCGATGGGACTTTGAGCACGATGACGTTTTTAGCGGCAATCGGCGTACCGTCGGCATCGTTGTGCTGGGAACTGGCCATCAGGCGGCGGTACTGATTTTGTTCACTGTCATACTGCCAGGAAACGGCAAACAGCGGATTGTTGTAGTTAATGTCAATATTTTGGCACGCAGACGCCTGGCAATGCGTCTCCGCAGTCTCGTCTTTGTACTGCCAACTGCGATAGTTAACTGAACGGACGTTTAAATTGTTCAAGTAGTTATAAAAATTTTCACCTGAACTTAATACATTGTGCGGCGCCAGCCGTTCGTGGGAGCGCCAAAAATACTTCCCCTGATAAAATTCATTGATGTTATACATGGCAGTCATTTTCAATTCAGTCAGCGCCTCCGGACTGCCGCCCACGTGCGCGTACAGCGCGTTGTAGCCCTGCGCCCAATCCACAAAATACGGCCGGGCGCTGCGAACGGGTCCGATTTCCGGCAACGTACTGCTGGCAGTGGCAAAAATCGCCATAAAGCGCGTAATATTGCCTTCCATCAATGCCTCATAGACAATCTGCGCCTGCGCCAGCCCGGCTTGCGGCCGCGCGTTCGGGTCGTTATCAATCATGACCGCGACCGGATAATAATCGGCGTCTTTTGGGTCAACGTAAACGCCGTCCAAATGCCGGCGAACGTAGTTGCCGGGTATTTTATCCGCTGTCTTTGTCGTGTCTGTTGATTCGGTACTGGTCCCGATAATTGACGATGTTTTATCAAAATGCAGTAATTGTCGCATACCGAAAATGAGAAACGAACAGAGCGCGAGCGCGAGCAACACCACCATGATGCGTTGCGGCAACGGCAGGCGGAGAAAGGCGCGGCGAAAGCGGTAGAATGCGCTTTTCAATTTTTTATTAAAATTGTCGTAACCCATAGAAATAACTGAAATTGAATTTTTCCTATAATATTTCTAAACAAAAAAGCAACCAGCATATCCATTGTAGCACAAGATGCCACAGGGCGTAACCGATTGCTTTTAGCTTTGTTATTTTTTTTCCGTTTTCTTTTCCCCGCCTTTGCTCTCCGCGGGCTTTGCCTCACCGGCAGCAGCTTCCCCATCCTTCTTTTCTCCGGCGGCAGCCGCGGCGCCTTCAACCGTGCCTTCAACCGGCGCCGGCGTTTCTTCCTCAACCGCGCGCGGCTCGGAAACATTGACCACCACGTCGTCAGGCTCGTTAAGGATGGTAATTTTTTCTGAAATCTTCAAATCCTTTACATGGATGACGCTGGAAAAATCGGTCAAACCGGAGATATCAATTTTAAATTCCTTAATCAAATCGCCCGGCAGACATTCAATTTCAATTTCGTCCAAATGCTTGATGACAATGCCGCCCGAATTCTTGACCACCGGCGCCTCACCGACGAATTCAAGCTCTACGTTGGTCGTGACTTTTTTGGTCAAATCAACTTCGTAGAAATCAACGTGCGTAACTTTGTTTTTGAGCGGGTCGTTCTGCATCTCATGAATGAGCACTTTTTTGGTCGTACCGTCGTCAAATACCAAATCAACCAGGCTGGATTCTCCGGCCGCGGCAAAGACTTTTTCAAATGCCAAAGCCGGCACGCTCAAATTGATGCCTTTTTCGCCTTTGCTGTAAACGATAGCGGGAATCAAACCCTGACGGCGGAGTGCGCTGGCGTGTATCGTATCCGCTCGCTTGGAAACTTTTAGCTGAGTCATAATAATTGTTACATTGTTAATTCTGCCTTTTACTTATATCTAATTCCTTGCTTACTGTCAAGTATGTCTGGCATTAATGATTATACTTTCCACAATGCCAATGAGCACGAGACTCGCAATGAGCGAACTGCCGCCGTAGCTGACAAAAGGCAGTGAAATGCCCACGACCGGCAAAAGCCCGGTATTCATGCCGATATTAATGAACATTTCAACAAACAGCAACAGAATCGTTCCCAGAAGGATGTAGAGGCCGAAGTTATTGTCTAAACGCCGCACCCAGTACAAGAGCCGAAAAAACAGCACGGCAAAAAACGCTATGAGCAGCCCGGCGCCCACCAGTCCCAACTCTTCGCCAATAACGGCAAAGACAAAATCATTTTGGCTCTCGGGCAAAAATTTCAGCTGCGACTGGGAGCCAAAACCCAAACCTCTGCCAAAGACTTTGCCCGCGCCGATGGCAATGATCGCCTGCGCCACGTTGTAGCCCTGGTCAAGCGAGCTGACGTTGGGATTGAAAAAAGTAACAATGCGCTCCTTTTGGTAATCTTTGAGAATGAAAAAAAAGCTCGCCGTAAAAAGCAGGGCTGCGATTAAAATAATCAGTAACGCCTGCCGGCGGCTGAAGCTAAAAATTGCCAGCATGGAAAGCCAAAATAAAATTACTATCATGGCCGAACCAAAGTCGGGCTGCAACAAAATCAGTACGGCCGGCGCCATGACGAGCGCGCCGGTGAAAAGCAAATGGCGCAACTGGTTGGTTTTATACGATGCCGCGGAAAAGTACTTGGCCAAAACAATGACTAAAATGACCTTGACGATTTCCGAAGGCTGGAGGCTGAAGCCGAAGATATTGAACCAGCCGGTCGTGCCGCGCACGGTTTCGCCGAATGCCAAGACGGCCAAAAGCAACACGATACCAAGGCCGTACACCCACCAGTTCAAACCATAGAGCGAATGAAAATCAAAAAAGCTAAAGGCAAAAAGCAGGACAAAACCGATGGCGACAAAAATGCACTGCTTTTGAAAATTTAAAAAAGCCGCTCCCTCGCTGCCCAAAGCCACGCTGTAAATCGCCGCCAGACCGAAGCCCACCAAAAGCAAAACCGAGCCGAACACGACCCAGTCAAATTTTTTTAGATGATTGAGGAGATGGTGAAACATTACTAAAATGTCTAATGCCTAATATCTAATTTCACTTGACTTGTCCCGGCCCCAGATCAAACGGCATGTAGTTGTCAGGAGCAAAGATGTCAACTGAAGACTTCACGCTGATGCTGCCACCGACCAAGTTGCCGGTCCAGAGCGTATCAACATGCTGTACGTCGCCGGAGCGCAACTTTTCAACCATGTATTTATTGACGCCCAAAAGTCGCGAGCCGGATTGCAGCAGAAGGTATACCTCCGTGTCCCAATAATTGTAGGGTGAATTGTTCTGAATGGTAAAACTCACGCGATTCAGCGGTACGCCGGCCGCGCTCGCGGCGCTGAAGGCAACGTCGGTGATGGTAAGGTCGTTATGCTGATTTATATACTCGGCAATGTTGCCGACCATACGCGAGTCAACGCGCTGCCAGCGGACGTTTGAAATTTGCACGCCGGCCGCGCTCGGTCTGTTTCCGGTATATAAAAAGTATGTGAGGTACTTACTCTCCTGCGGCATGATGAATTCGTGCTGTACAGTTGTTGCGTCGCTGCCAATATTGAAACTGTAATCAAAATGAGCGTACCAGTTGGCGTTGGGATTAGTAACGGCGCTGACTAAATCATACGCGTTGCCCCCATTGGCAAACACTTGCACCGTGCCCACGCTCAAATCGCGCGCGCCGGCCTGCACAGTGGCCGCGTGGCTGAACGGCCTTGCCTTGACGCTCGCGCGCGCCAGTTCCTCGTCTGCGATAATGCCAGTCGCGGCGTAAGCACCCAGATAGAACAGGCTAAATCCCCAGGGTCCGGTGTTGAGCACGATTAAAATTCCCAACACTATCCGGCGCAACAATGCGCGATGTTCCACCCACCACAAACCCCACTCCAGCTGGCGCGTGGTCGGACCCTCTACCGGCTTATAATTTTTTATATCTGTATTTATGGGCGGCGTTGCAACCGCTTCCTCCTTTTTAGGCATAGGTGTTGACGCGAAGGTTAAGGTTATTTAATTATTGAAAATCCAGCTATACTATACCATAATTAACCCCCTACATTCAATGTCTGGCGATGACACTTCAGTGCAAAATTAGATAATATATATTTTATAGGAGAATTAATAGAATTTGTGGAAGCATGTATGTAATCAGTATGTTCGCACATTGTAGTTTTTGCTGTTAATAATTGTCCTGTTTTGGCGGAAAGATACGGCGTAAATCTTACACGACCATGCATGGTTTTTATAGTGGAGTCTTGAAAATCATAATATTCTTGCTGCAGCCTACAACCTTTTTTAAATTCTTGTATAACAAATACGTCATCGCTGGCTAACGCTGTTTGAATAACTTTTCTGCATTGCTGTTGTGATAATGTATTTAAAAATATTACGCCTCTGGACCATGCTCCCAAATAACTAAAACCGGATATTTTTAATACAAAACATCTTTTCTTTCTTGGCATATCAGCTAAGTCATCCCATCTACGTAGCCCCAAATCATTCGGTGGCTTATCGCTTAAAATATATGTTTTGGGAAATATGTCGTATAAAACATCGTAATAATAGCCAATTTTAGCCCGATATATAGCCTCTAATTCATCATCAAAAAACATGGCCATTATTGCCTTTTCTTCTAAATGTGATTTATATCCTGGCAATATTTTTAAATCTGATTGTAAAATGCTGGCAATGTGTTCATCATTAATTGATTCATATAAATAAAATCCTCTGTATATAACATCCAGTCTTTCTCCGTGGACAAAACACTTGCCATCTTTTACATTTATATCGTCTGACATGGCAATACATACATTTATGCCTTTATTCTTTAATAGTTGAGTTAAGTATTGAAATTGCCCTCTATACTGTTGGGTGTGTGCTGTAATCATGAAACATAATGTTCCGATTATATTATCTCCCATCACCTCGGCAATAAAATAATCTATAAACTTTGCGTTAGGTATGGTCTCTAATCCCTGTGCAGCATAAGCATTATTGAGAAATAATGCTAAGGCTAATCCAAATGGTGAAGTTTCTATCTCAGCCGTCGCCACTCCATCTTCAGTAAGTATAAAATCTGGTCGTAAAAATATATGAGCTATATTGTCTTCCTCTTTAGCTCTTTGTAATAGCCATTCTGGACGATTATGAGTTAATATTTTGCCCCATTTACTGAATTTTGGAAGCACTCGCAACATCTCATCACATGCCTGATAAAAAGCCACGATACCCTGGCTGTATAACTCTAAATGCTCTTCTATGGCTTGCGGTAATTCAAAAGGCAGGGGGCTTAATAAAAATGTTAAATTATTATCAGGATGTAAGTTGTGACTATACTGCGTTGCGTATGCTGAAAAATCTACTCCTTGAGTATTTATTGACATCGTTATTTCGATTTTCCTGCGTATAACTTCCGATTCACCCTCCGTGTTTTTTTGCAATAAATGTTCTTGTAACATATTGCGACGGTACCTAGGGTTTGGCCAATTAATGCCTCTTTTATTATCTATTGTACGCCCGGCCGCATAATCCCACAAGCCCACATCACTCTATTTTTGTCAACTTTCCTCCTTCAAAAATTTATGCTAAAATAAAGTTATAAATTTTCATCCACAATGCTCATTGAGCCTTATTTTTTATGCTAAAAAAAGAAACTACAAAAAAAGAAGAGTACGACGCGAGCAGCATAACCGTACTGGAAGGTCTTGACCCGGTGCGCAAACGCCCGGGCATGTACATCGGCTCCACTTCAAGCGTGGGCCTGCACCACTTGATTTGGGAAGTCGTTGACAACGGCATTGATGAAGCCATGGCCGGCTACGCCACGGAAATTAAAGTAGCTTTGCTTGCCGATGGAATGGTTGAAGTTTATGATAACGGCCGCGGTATTCCGGTTGGGATGCATCCAGTAACGAAAGTGTCCGCGCTGGAAACGGTAATGACAAAGTTGCACGCGGGCGGAAAATTCGGCGGCGGCGGCTATAAAGTCTCCGGAGGTTTGCACGGCGTCGGCGTTTCGGTTGTTAACGCTTTATCGGAATATACCAGAGCCGAAGTGCGCCGCGAAGGAAAAGTTTGGCTGCAGGAATACAAGCGCGGCATACCGCAGAAAAAAACGCATGCTATCGGAAATTCCAAAGAGACCAGCACGACTATTACCTTTAAACCCGACCAGACTATTTTTACCGAGTTGGAATTTGATTGGGGAAAAATTTTAGACCGCATGCGCCAGCAAGCCTATTTAACCAAAGGTATCACTATCGCCGTTTCGGACCAGCGCCCCGGCCACCGGCAGAAAAATTTTAAATTTCATTTTGAAGGCGGCATCAAAGCCTACATTAAGGCTCTCAACCAATACTCGGTGCCCAAACACGATACGATTTTTTACGTGGAAAAAGACGTCGGCGATTCCAAAGTGGAAGTTGCTCTCCAGTACAACGACCAGTACAACGAGGAAGTCTTCGCCTTTGCCAACAATATCCATAACCCCGAAGGCGGCACGCACATGGTTGGTTTTCGCACCGCGCTCACTCGTGTGCTGAACGCCTACGCGCGCAAAAACAATTTGCTCAAAGAAAAAGACGAAAACCTTACCGGCGATGACACGCGCGAAGGGCTCACGGCCATTGTCTCGGTCAAACTCACGGATCCGCAGTTTGAGGGCCAGACCAAAGGCAAACTCGGCAACGCGGAGATGAAAAATTACGTTGAACAAATTTTCGGCGAAGCTTTCACCGTCTTTTTGGAAGAACACCCCAAAGAAGCCGAGAGCATCCTGGGAAAATGCATGTTAGCCTCGCAGGCGCGCATTGCCGCCCGCACGGCCCGCGCCAGCATCCTGCGTAAAGGCGCACTGGAAGGAATGACCCTGCCGGGAAAACTCGCCGACTGCTCCTCGCGCAAAGCCGAGGAATGCGAGCTCTACCTGGTGGAGGGCGACAGCGCCGGCGGCTCGGCCAAACAGGGACGGGACCGCCGTTTTCAGGCCATTCTGCCCCTGCGCGGAAAAATTTTGAACGTGGAGCGCGCGCGATTAGACAAGATGCTTGCCAACAACGAAATCAAAAATTTGGTCATTGCCATGGGCACGAACATTGACGAGCAGATGGACGTTGAAAAACTGCGCTACCACCGCGTTATCATCATGACCGATGCCGACGTGGACGGCGCGCATATCCGCACCCTGCTTTTGACGCTCTTCTACCGCCACTTCAAACCAATCATTGAAGGCGGCCACCTTTACATCGCCCAGCCGCCGCTGTATCAGGTTAAAAAGGGCAAAGAAATCCATTACGCCTACGCCGACCAGCAAAAAGATGATATTATCAAAAAATTGGGCGGCATACCCGCCGAGCAGGAAATTACTGAAGTCGAAGAAGGCGAAGAACAAGCGGCGGAAACTCCCGAGAAGGCAACCAAACTTTCAATCCAGCGCTACAAGGGTTTGGGTGAAATGAATCCTGATCAGCTCTGGGAGACGACGATGAATCCGGCAAACAGGGTTTTACTGCAAGTCTCCATTGAAGACGCTATCAAGGCCGACGAAACCTTTGACATTTTAATGGGAAGCGACGTGGCGCCGCGCCGCAAGTTTATTCAGACGCACGCCAAAAATGTGCAAAATTTAGACATTTAACACCGGCGCCATGGCATTGAGAATTGAAATCAGTTCAACCATCTCTGACCCGCGCGGCGCTGCCAAACGCCGATTTTTTAATTCTCTGGGGCTGGGGACAAAAGTAAAAAATGTCCAGATAGCTGACGCCTATACCGTAGATAAAAATCTCAACACCGCACAGGCACGAAAAACCGCCGAACTCTTAACTAATCCGCTCACCGAACGCTCTTCAGCCCGCCCGGACGAAGAGCGTTTTGATTATGCCGTGGAGATAGGGTTTCTGCCCGGCGTAACCGACAATGTCGGCGCCACCGCCAAAAAAACAATCGCTGAAGGAGCGCACCTGCAGTTTAAAAACAGCGAACGCGTCTATAGCAGCCAAATTTTTTACCTCACCTTTGCGCCGCCCCGCGGCAAAAAACAATCTCCAGCTGGGGAAGCTGACACGCGCGCCATCGCCAACGCACTGCATAACCCGCTGATACAAAAAGCAACGATTAAGTCGTTTGCGCAGTTTCAAGCTGATAACGGTTTTGCCCCTAACCTGCCTGTCGTAGCGCTCACGCAACAGCGAACTGCCGTCACCATTGACCTGAACGTGCCGGATGAAGAACTGACGGCTATCGGCAAATGGGGAATTTTAGACCCTGCCGCAGGCACGCGGCGGGGCCCGCTGGCGTTAAATTTGGACCAGCTCAAAGCCGTTCGAACTTACTTTCACAAACAAAACCGAAAACCCACGGACGTGGAATTGGAGAGTCTGGCGCAGACTTGGAGCGAGCACTGCAAGCACACGATTTTTGCCGACCCTCTTGATGACATTGCGGACGGCCTGTACCGCCACTACATCAAAGCCGCTACAAAAATTATTCGCGAGCGGCTGGCCAGACAAAAAAACGACTTTTGCGTTTCCGTGTTCAGCGACAACTCCGGCGCCATTGTTTTTGATAAAAACTACCTTGTCACGCACAAGGTGGAAACCCACAACACGCCCTCGGCCTTGGACCCGTTCGGCGGCGCCATCACGGGAATTGTCGGCGTCAACCGCGATTGTTTAGGTTTCGGTTTGGCCGCCAAACCGATTATCAATACCTACGGCTTTTGCGTCGCTCCGCCGGATGATAAAACCCTGCTCTATCGTGATGAAGAAAAAAAACAGCCGATGCTTTCGGCGCGGCGTATTTTTTCGGGCGTCATTGCCGGCATCAATGCGGGCGGCAACCAGTCCGGCATCCCGACCAATGACGGTTTTGTCTGTTTTGACGAGCGTTTTCGCGGCAAGCCGTTAGTCTTTGCCGGCACTGTCGGACTGATTCCGCGCGCAATAAAACGCCGCCCCGCGCACGTGAAATATTCAAAAACCGGCGACCTCATTGTCATGGCCGGCGGACGCGTGGGTCTGGATGGCATCCACGGCGCCACATTTTCCTCTGAGAGTTTGAGTAAAGACAGTCCAGCCACGGCAGTGCAAATCGGCGACCCCATTACCCAGAAAAAATTGAGCGACGCGCTCATCAGAGAGGCGCGCGACCGGGAACTGTTCAGTTCCATTAGCGACTGCGGTGCCGGCGGACTCTCCTCGGCCGTGGGTGAAATGGCTTTGGCAACCGGCGGCTGTGAAGTGCGCCTGAATGACGTTCCGCTCAAGTACCCTGGCCTTTCCCCGTGGCAAATTTGGATTAGCGAGTCGCAAGAGCGGATGGTGTTAGCCGTGCCAAAAAGCAGATGGAAACCCTTTGCCGCCGTCATGGAAAAACACGGCGTGGAAGCAACGGTCATCGGAACATTTACCGATTCAGGACGCTGCAAAGCAACTTACCGCAACGAAACCGTCATGGACATTGACATGGATTTTTTGCATAACGGCCGGCCCATACAGTACCAGGTATCTTCCCCGCCAAAAACATCTCTGCAACCCGAAGTCCCCGAACAAAATCAACGACAACCCTTAAACCTGAAATCTTTAATCTTGCATCTTCTGCAACAGCCCAACATTGCAAGCTACGCCTTCATCAGCGCGCAATACGACCACGAGGTGCAGGGCGGCAGTGTTACCAAACCCCTGCAAGGAAAAGGCAGAGTCAATAGCGACGCTAGCGTCACTAAGCCGATTTTAACTTCCAACAAAGGCGTCGTATTGGCGCATGCTCTGTACCCAAGCTACGGAGATGCCGACACCTACCGCATGGCCGCGGCCGCCATTGACAGTGCCGTGCGCGCCGCGATTTGCGCCGGAGCGCCGCTCAACCACTTGGCGATTTTGGACAACTTCTGCTGGTACAGCGGCAACGAGCCGGAGAGTTTACACAAGCTCAAAGCGGCGGCTAAAGCCTGCTTTGACGTTGCCTGCGCTTATGGTACGCCCTTTATCTCGGGCAAAGACAGCATGTATAACGACTTCAAAGGTTTTGACGAAGACGGCCAGGCGATTAAAATTTCCATTCCGCCAACGCTACTCATTTCGGCTATCGGCGTTATGATTGATGCAGGCAAAGCCGTTACGCTGGACGTTAAACTGCCTGGTGATTTCCTCTACGTGCTGGGAGAAACAAATTCAGAATCAAGCGTTCCCCAAGTTCGTACCGAAAAAAACCTAAATCTATACCGGGTATTACAAGACGCTATTGCCGATGAGCTCGTAGCTTCGGCAATTTCAATTTCCCACGGCGGGCTGGCGGCGGCATTGTGTAAAACTTTGATTGCCGGACAATTGTCTGCGGACATAAACATAGCCAAACTCCCCGGAACGTGGACTACTGATTTTGAAGCATTCTGCAGCGAATCGCAGGGCCGAGCGCTTGTTTCAATTGCTCCGGCGAAAGCCGCGCGCTTTGAAAAGCAAATGAAAAATATCGCCTTTGCAAAAATCGGCGAGACAAACGGCGGTACATTGGTAGCGATTAAAAATGGAGAGACAAACATCGCCCGCCTCTCGCTTGGTGAAATCACGGACGCCTACCGCGCGCCGTTTAAAAATTGGTAACTATGTCCAAACCTAACGTAATAATTTTATCTGGCTACGGCCTCAACTGCGAAGACGAAACCGCGCACGCTTTTAACGTGGCCGGCGGCGTCAGTGAAATCGTGCACGTCAACGACGTGGTGGCGCAGCCCAAAAAACTTTCCCGCGTTCAGATACTCGCCGTACCCGGCGGCTTTTCCTACGGTGATGACACCGGCAGCGGCAAAGCCTACGCCAACAAACTGAAAAATCATCTCACTGAGCAGCTCCTGGCGTTTGTACAAAAAGACACGCTGACTATTGGCATCTGCAACGGTTTTCAAATTCTCACCCAAACCGGCCTTTTGCCCGGCGCCCTCACCTACAACGATGCCCCGCGCTATCTGACGCGCTGGGTTGACCTCACAGTCGCTACTCCAAACAAAAAATTAGTACCGCCAGAAAGTCCGTGGCTTGCCGGCATTACAGAACTTTCCCTGCCCATTGCCCATGGCGAGGGCAAATATTACGCGGATGAAAAAACCCTTGCCACCCTCAAACGCGCAGGCCAGATAGCGTATCGCTACATCAAAGGCGAAACGGCCACTCTGCAAAGTTTACCGGCCAACCCCAACGGCAGCCTCTTGGACATTGCAGGAATCACGGCGTACAATGGAAGAGTCTTTGGCACCATGCCACACCCGGAACGGGCCGTCTATTTCACTCAGTTGCCCCACTGGACGCTGCAAAAAGAAATCCTGCAACGGGCAAATCAACCATTGCCGAAATTCGCCGATGGTCTGCAAATTTTTAAAAACGCTATTCACTACTTTAAATAAAAAAATGAATCATCTCAATGAAAAATGCGGCGTCTTCGGCGTCTATGGCAAAAATCTAGACGTCGCCCGCATCACGTTTTTTGGCCTGTTCGCCCTCCAGCACCGCGGCCAGGAAAGCAGCGGCATTGCGGTTGCCGACGGAACCAGCATCGCTTGCCACAAAGACAGCGGTTTGGTCGCGCAGGTATATACCGAAGCGGATATTGAACGGCTCAAAGGCCACATCGCCGTGGGCCACAACCGCTACTCAACGAGCGAAGGCACCGGCCCGGCGCACGCCCAGCCGGTCATCGCGCGCGACGGCGCCGTCGCCCTCGCCCACAACGGCAACCTGCCCTCCACCACGGCCCTCAAAAATTTTTTGGCAGAAAAAAGCATTGCCATCAATGGCAGTAACGACTCCGAGCTTATGGCCAAAGCCGTCGGCTACTTTATTGAACACGGCCATTCGTTGGGACAAGCAGTCAGAGAAGCATTCCCGCTCTTTACCGGCGCATTTTCACTGCTCGTCATGACCAAAGACGAACTAGCGGCCGTGCGCGACGAGTACGGCATACGCCCTCTGTGTATGGGCAGTCTGGAAAACGGCGACGTGGTCTTTGCCTCCGAAACCTGCGCGCTCAAAACCGTCGGCGCAGCCTTTACACGGGAAATCGCTCCCGGGGAAATGGTGGTTGTATCGCTGGATGGTCTTAAAACCGAGCAGCTGGCGCCGAGTAAAACCAAAGTTGATATTTTTGAATTCGTCTACTTTGCACGGCCGGACAGTGAAATTTTGGGAAAATCCGTCTACGAAGTCAGGAAAAACTGCGGTAAAATTTTGGCGCGGGAAATGCCCCTGTCGGCCGACATCGTCGTGCCAGTTCCCGAAACCGCCATTCCCGTGGCCTTAGGCTACGCGGCCGCCACGGGTATTCCTATGGAAATGGCCTTGATTAAAAACCGCTACATTCACCGCACCTTCATCAGGCCCAACCAGTGCGAACGCGATACCGACGTCCAGCTCAAGCTCAATCCCATCACCCATCTGTTGCAAGGCAAGCGCGTCGTTCTTATGGACGACTCCATTGTTCGCGGAACCACCAGCCGAAAACTCGTCAAAACACTCTTTCGCTGCGGCGCGCGCGAGGTGCATTTTTTGGTCAGTTCTCCGCCGGTTCGCTACCCCGACTTCTACGGCATTGACACGCCCAAACAAGAAAACTTAATTGCCGCTACCAAGAGCATCAAAGAAATTGAGGAGTTTCTGGGTGCCACGTCGCTCTACTACCTCTCGCTTTCCGGCCTGGTTGAAGCTACCGGCTTGCCGCAAGATATGTTTTGCACTTCGTGCTTTACCGGCGAATATCCCATTGATTTGCGGGAGCGAAAAAACGAGGTGAAAAATTAACTAACGAGCCATGCGCATCGCTCTCCTCATTTCCGGCGGCGGCACGACCGCCGGCGCCATCATCACCGCTTGTAAAAACGGCCAATTGCCAAACATTGCGCCGGTTTTAGTTATTGCGAGTAAAGCCGGCATTGGCGGCATAGAACGGGTGAAAGCGGCCGGCATGCTTGAAAAAAACATCGTTGTTATAGAGCCAAAAAAATTCCCTACGCCACATGACTTTGGCGAGGCCATACTGAAAGAATGTGAACAGCGCGGCGTGGAATTCATCGGCCAGTACGGCTGGCTGGCGCTAACACCGTCCAACGTCATTGCGCGCTACGAAGGCATGATGACAAATCAGCACCCGGGACCGTTAGACATTGGCCGACCGGATTTTGGCGGCAGTGGCATGTACGGCAAACGGGTGCATGCCGCGCGCATTTGTTTTGTAAAAAAAACCAACCGTGATTTTTGGAGCGAAGCTACCGCCCAGCGCGTGGCCGTGCGTTTTGACGAGGGCGCGGTTTTAAAAACAAGGCGGGTACCAATTGTTCCCGGTGATACGCCCGAAACTTTGGCCGCGCGCCTGCTGCCGCTTGAGCATGAAGTGCACATTGCAACCCTGCAGGATTTTGCCGACAACACAGTCAAAGAAATCAAACGCGACACGCCGCTCGTTTTGCCTGGTGAAGAAGATACTTTAGAAGAATGTAAAAGACAGGCGATTGCGGCATATCCGAACGGGTAACTTAAATTTTTAAATTATGTCAAATATCCTCCTCGTCGGCTCCGGCGGCCGCGAACATGCGCTCGCCTGGAAACTCGCCCAATCCCCAAGAGTTAAAAAAATATACGTTGCTCCAGGCAATGCCGGTACTGCGCAGGTCGGCGAAAACGTTGACATTGCGGCAACCGACATGGCGGTCTTACTCAATTTTGCCCTTGAAAAAAAAATTGACTTGACGGTCTGTAGCGCCGATGACCCGCTGGCCTTGGGCATTGTTGATACATTCCAAAAAAACAACCTCAAAATCTGGGGCGCCACACAAAAAGCCGCACAAATTGAAAGTTCAAAAGCTTTTGCCAAAGACCTCATGGCCAAAGAAAATATCCCTACGGCAAAATTTCAAACTTTTAAAAACTACGATGATGCCCTGAGTTATGTGGCAGAAAAAGATGCGCCCATCGTAATCAAAGCCTCCGGCCTGGCGCTGGGCAAAGGCGTGAGCGTCTGTCAGACCATTGACGAGGCAAAGATATTTTTAAAAAAAGTAATGGTAGAAAAAATTTTTGGCGATGCGGGCAAAGAAGTGGTCATTGAGGAGTTTTTGCAGGGGATGGAATTTTCCATCCACGCCTTTTGCGACGGGAAAACATTTCAGCTCCTGCCGCCGGCGCAGGACCACAAGCCTATTTTTAATGGCAACCAAGGCCCCAATACCGGCGGCATGGGAACCATTGCTCCCCTGCCCTGGGTCACGCCGGAACTGATGCATGAAGTTGCGGAAAAAATAGTTCGACCCGCGCTGAACGGATTGCAAAAACAGAGCGCGCCCTTCAGCGGTCTGCTGTACCCGGGTTTGATGCAGACAGTGGACGGGCCCAAAGTCATAGAATTCAACGCCCGCTGCGGCGACCCGGAAACGCAGAGCTATATGCGCCTGCTCAAAACAGATTTGTTTGAAATTTTGCAGGCAAGCGTCAATGGACAGTTGCAGGCCATTACGATAGAATGGGAGAGAAAATACGCCTGCTGTATTGTTTTAGCCAGCGGTGGCTATCCGGAGAGTTACGTTAAGGGCAAAGAAATTTCCGGCATTGCCGAAGCCGAAAAATTATCAGACATTGTGGTGTTTCATGCCGGAACAAGGTTTGAAAATGATACGCTCGTTACCAACGGCTTGCCCGCCAAAACCTTGGTGACGGCGGGCGGGCGCGTGTTCGGCGTCACCGCTACCGGCGACAGCTTGCCGGAGGCACTGGAAAAAGCCTACGCCGCCATCAAATTAATTCACTTTGAAGGTATGCACTACCGCACTGACATCGGACAACAGTCTATAAAAACTTTGAACGTATGAAAAGCGCCTACGCACAATCCGGCGTTGATTACTCAATCATGGAGCCGTTCAAAATGGCCATGGTTGCAGCCGGCAAAAAAACCCTGCGTTTCCCCGAAAAACGCGATGTCCACATCAGTACCGACGCGGTTCACGCCCACGGCGCGGTTTTCCAGTACCGGGGAAAGCAACCGCATATCTGGTGCAAAACCCAGGAGGATTTGGGTAATAAAAACTGGATTGCCGAGTGGATGTATCAAAATAATCCGCAAGGTAAAACCTACTACGACGCCATTGCCATTGATACCGCCCTCATCGTCGTCAACGACGTCATTGCGCAAGGCGCCCTGCCAGTTGTTTTCAACGACCAGCTGGAAGCATCGCGCAGTGAATGGTACGGTGACAAAAAACGCGCGCAGGATTTAGCCGCCGGCTTTTTACAAATTTGCAAAGAAGTCGGCATGGCCATGCCCGCCGGCGAATCAGCCAGCCTGCGCTATATCGTCAATCCGCAGCCGCCGGTTACAGAAATTGCCACCTTGAGCGGCTCGGTAACCGGCATTATCGCGCCGGCCGAACGCCTCATCACTGGCAAATATTTGCAGGCCGGTGATGTCATCATCGGCGTCGCCTCTTCCGGCCTGCACGCGAACGGAATTTCGCTCGTGATTAAAAAGGCAATGGAACTGCCGGAAAAATTTTTAACCAAACTGCCCAACGGCAATACTTTGGGCGAAGAAGCACTACTCCCTACCCGCTCCTATGTTAAACTCATAGAAACGCTTTTGGATAACGAGGTTGTCATCCACGCGCTTTTGCCCGGCACCGGCGACGGCGTGGGCAAAATCGCCTTTGACAAGCGCGCGTTCACCTACCGCATCCACTCTTGGCTTGCTGTTCCGCCCCTGATGCGCTATTTTAGAGAGGTAGTGGGTGTGCCCTTGCTTGACTGTCTCAAGACCTTTAACTGGGGCGTGGGCTACTATATTTTTGTGCCGAAAAACCAAGTAGAAAAAATAATTGCTTTAGGGAAAAAGGCTGGCTACGAACTGGCTGAAATCGGCATCGTGGAAGCGGGCAAGCGCCAGACAATTTTTGAACCAGAGAAAATTACCTTGGCCCCGCCGGGAGAATAAACCGTAAATCTAAAATTTTTTATCTTTAACCTAAAATGTATGGACAAAACTACTATCACCCAAAACCTCAACCGCGTGCTGGAAAAAACCGATTTTAAAAATTTGGGCCAGCGCCGCCAGGGCAAGGTGCGCGATATTTACACTCAGGCTGATAGAATAATTTTAGTTTCCACCGACCGTCACTCATCCTTTGACCGCATCATCGCTCACATTCCCTTCAAAGGCCAGGTGCTGACCCAAATCAGCCGCTGGTGGTTTGAACAAACCAAAGACATTGTCCCTAACCACATCATAGCCATGCCTGACCCCAACGTCGTGGTGGTAAAAAAATGCAAAGTCATGCCTATAGAATTTGTCCTGCGGGCATACATTACCGGCGTTACCGGAACCTCGCTGTGGACCAACTACCAAAAAGGCCAGCGTGATTTCGGCGACTTCCAGCTCCCCGACGGCATGAAAAAAAACCAAAAATTAGAAAAGCTGGTGCTCACCCCCACCACTAAATCCGACGAGCACGACCGCCCCGTCTCCGGCAAAGAAATCGTCGCGGAAGGTATGCTGGACCAGGCGACATGGGATAGCGTCAGCGGCATTGCCCTCAAACTTTTTCAGAGAGGCCAGGAAATCGCCAACGGCAAAGGACTTATTTTAGTTGATACCAAATACGAGTTCGGCCAAGACGAGAACGGCAATGTTGTTTTAATTGACGAAATTCACACACCTGATTCTTCGCGCTACTGGAAACTGGACACCTACCAGGAGCGATTTGACGCCGGACAGGAACCGGAATATTTTGACAAGGAATTTCTGCGCCTGTGGTTTCGCGAGCACTGCGACCCCTACAACGACCCGCAATTGCCCGCGGCGCCGGCGGACATGGTGGCCGAACTTGCCAGCCGCTACATTCAAATTTACGAACAAATCACCGGAGCAAAATTTGCAACCGATTTGGATACGCCGCTCGTGGAGCGGATTGAAAAAAATTTACAGCAATTCGTCCTGTAGTTTGACCGTATTTGACATATTTTTGTCTTTGCTGTACAATAAAATCAATAAAAGTTCTGAACAAAAACCGGCCTGCAAGGGTCTGTTTTTAAATAAAAATCTCTATGTTTACACGCATCACCACCTATGTGCAGCAAGCGTGGGCGGAAATAAAAAAAGTCAGCTGGCCGACTAAAAAAGAAACTAAGACTTACACCTACCTTGTCATCGGCATCAGCTTGGCAGTCGCGTTCTACTTAGGCGCGCTGGACTATGTATTCAACTATCTCTTAGAGTGGGTGCTTAGCAGGTAAGCCAATATTATTTGAACATATGAAGCAGACAGCCAATATGGGAAGACGCTGGTATGCCATCCATACCTACAGCGGCTACGAAGAAAACGTCGTCCACAACCTCAAGCAGCGCATTGAGTCTATGGACATGGAAGACAAAATCTTTGACATTTTGGTTCCCAAGGAAAAAAAGATAAAGATAAAAAACGGCAAACGTTCGGTCGTGGAGGAAAAAATCTTTCCCGGCTACGTTTTAGTCAGTATGATTGTCACTGATGATTCCTGGTACGTCGTGCGCAACACGCCCAATGTTACCGGTTTCATCGGCACCGGCACGGTCCCGACCCCGATTTCGGAAAAAGAAATTCAATCCTTGCAGAAGCGTATGGGCGTGGAAGAGCCGAAATTCAAAATTGACGTTACCAAGGGTACGCCGGTGCGCATCACCGACGGGCCGTTCAAAAACATGGAAGGCAAAGTCATTGACGTTGACGCTGAAAAGGGCAAGGTCAAGGTACAGGTATCCATGTTCGGCCGCGAAACGCCGGTTAATTTGGACTTTTTGCAAATTAAAAAAATATAAATTTATGGCTAAAGAAATTCTCACAAAAATAAAACTGCAAGTCAAAGGCGGCCAGGCCAACCCGGCGCCGCCCGTCGGTCCGGCGCTCGGCCAGGCCGGTTTGAATATCCAGGAATTCTGCACCCGCTTCAACGCAGCCAGCAAAGACAAAATGGGACAAGTCGTGCCGGTTGAAATCACGGTCTACAAAGACCGCAGCTACACCTTTGTCATGAAAGAGCCGCCGGCGTCCGAACTGCTCAAGCAGGTCGCAGGCATTCAGAAGGGTTCGGGAAAGGCGCTGACGGAAAAAATCGGCTCCATCACCCGCGCGCAGCTGCGCGAAGCCGCCCAGAAAAAACTGCCGGATTTGAATACCAAAAATATTGAAGCCGCAATGAAAATCCTTGAAGGCACTGCGCGGCAGATGGGATTGGAAATTAAATAAAAATCTATGTCTAAACGAATGAAAGAGCTCGCAAAGCTCGTTGACCCGAAAAAAACCTACCCGATTGCCGAGGCAATTCAGCTAGCAAAAAAAACATCCAAAACAAAGTTTGATGCAAATATTGAGTTGCACGCACGTCTGGGCATTGACATTAAAAAAGGCGATCAGCAGGTGCGCGCCTCCCTCACCTATCCCAAAAGCATCGGCAAAAAGCGCGTCATTGCGGCCTTTGTGCCGGCGGCTTTGGAAAAAGAGGCGAAAGCGGCCGGCGCCGACATTGCCGGCGGCGAAGAACTGATAAAACAAATTATCCAGAGCAAAAAAACCGACTTTGACACCGCGGTCGCCACGCCGGACATGATGAAGCTCCTTGCTCCTGCGGCGCGCATCCTGGGTCCGCGAGGCTTGATGCCTTCCCCAAAAAATAACACTGTTACGCCCAACATCAAGCAGGCCATTGAGGAATTTAAAAAAGGCAAAATTGACTTCAAAAACGACGGCGGCGGCAACGTCCATCTCATTGTGGGCAAAGCCTCGTTTAGCGACAGCGACTTAGCCGAAAATTTCTCGGCCGCTCTGGAAGCAATCAAAAAAGCCAAACCATCCAGCTCCAAAGGCACTTACCTCAAAAATGTTTCTATTTCTTCCGGCATGGGACCGGGAATAAAAGTGGAGGTGTAAAACTATATTCATGGCTGTTGCAAAAACCAACAAAACGACGACTCTTGACGAAATTATCAGCGAAGCGCGGCTTGATTACACGCTGGGCAAGTATCAGAGTTTTACCAACGCCGCAGATTTAATTGCCGAACTTCACTTGTAAGAGATTGGACTGCGTAATATTTATCAACGCTTCTTGCGCTAAATATGGGCTCTCTGCCCATGTTTTTTGTTTTGGCTGTAGTTTGCAGAATTTACGGGGTTGGGAGTATAATGGGGGTGTATTTGTTTAACTTTCGGGGAAGTTTATATATCCAGTGTTAGGCGAAAAAACTAAAAATTTTCTATCTATTTTGAAAAGAATTTTTGGCAATTTCGCTGGTTGAATAACTTGTTTAACTAATATTATTAATTTTAGCAACAAACATTATGAAAAAATTATTAGCAATAAGTTCAGTGTTGCTCGGGGTAGTCTTTTTAGCTGGGTGCGGGCAACAACAAACAAGCCAAATACAACCGACAACGCCAGCCCCTGTGGCACAAACGCCAGAACAACCAGTCGCAACCCAGACAGCGCCAATTGATGAAACTTCATCATGGCAAACATATTCAAGCGTGGCGCTGGGATATGAAATAAAATATCCAAAAAACTGGACGAAAATAAATACTTCAGGATGCCAAGCGGATTCAGATGGATGTTTTTTATATCTTGAGTCCAGTCCGTATAACGTCCCACCTCTCGGAGAGGGAACAATTCTCGGCGTAAACCCAAATAATAAATCGACAGGCCTGATAATATCTGTATCTTCTTTCAGTAATCCAAACAAACTTTCCATGGGCGAATTTATTACTAAAGAGTTGCGTTGGGGAAGCCAAATTAACCAATCTTCTATTTCTAAACAAATAATCGCAAAAAATGAATTTACAAAAATTCCACCAGCCGATGATCTAAATCTTCCAAGTTATTTTATCTCTGCTGGTAGTAAAATCATTGAGATTGATGGGTATTTATTTATAGGTGATAAAATGTCGACGCAAGAAAAAATTGGGTTCGAAAAAATTTATAATCAGGTTCTTTCAACCCTCAAATTCAACAAATAAAATTGCCAAAAATACTTTATTATTAGGAATGGAAATTTTTAGTTTCATCGCTTAACAACGCATATCTAGTTCAGTCCCGCTTTCCATTTATATTTTTACCAAGGAATAGCAGGACTTCACCCAAATTTTCATCCCTTAGTTTAGATGAGAGTTTGGGTGAAGTTTAATAAACCAAGCATTATCTGAAAATAAAATTTTTCCTGCTAAGTCGGGATGAAAACTTCAGATGATGCGTAAACGTTACGGGAATTGAAATGTTTCCTGCACCCGTATTCTTTGCCTTCCCAGGCTAAATTTGCTACAATAACACTACTCACATTTTTCCACAACGCGCAACAAGGAGGGTTTTATTAACCCCTATTTTTGTACCTAAACTATGGAAAAGCAACATAATGACTCCGAAAAAAAACGGGAAAATTGCTTAAGCTGGGATGAAACCTTTATGCTGGTCGCGGCGGTAATCGGCCAGCGCTCCAAGGACCCGAACACGCAGCTCGGCGCCTGCGTGGTTGATGAAAATAACGTGATTGTGGGGTTGGGCTATAACGGCTTTCCTCGCGGCTGTTCTGATGACTCCCTGCCTTGGCGGCGCGGGCGGGAATTAAAACTTTCGGAAACAAAATACGCTTATGTTGTGCATGCGGAAAGAAACGCGATTTATAATGCCAACAAATCGGTTAGGGGCTGCAAGATTTATTGCGTTTTATTCCCCTGCAACGAATGCGCCAAAACCATCATTCAAACCGGCATTAAAGAAATTGTTTACCAGGAAGACTGGTACCATGATGACGAACAGTGGATTGCTTCGCGCAAAATGCTGGATTTGGCCGGCATTTCCTACCGCCACTATAGTCCGAGCTACAACCTGCGCTTAGATCCGGTACCTCCTCTGCTCCGGAAATCAGATGCTGAAGAAGAAATGCTTTTTGAAGAAATAAATCTATGAAGGTCTTTCTCTACGACGAGTTCAACCCCGAAGACACCGCCATGATGCAAGCGCTGTATTCGCGCAGTCCGCAGAGCGTCGTGGAGCACGTTGAAAAAGTGAAGCAAACCGGCTCGGGCAAATTCATGGAGCGCTTTTATGTGGGCTACGGGCACGCGAGCATCGCCGACTGCGGTTCAACCACGCTCTTTATAGAACAAATCAGCATCCTCGCCGACAAAGTCGTACAGGAGTGGCCGCTGTACTCCGGACAGGAAACCTCAACCCGCTATGTTGACATGTCAAAGCAACCAATCATTGACCCGCTCGCTACGGCTGAATCCAAAGAAATTTTAGAAAAATGGATGCGCTTTTACCTCACCGGCATGCCGCTGGTGCAAGAACACCTCAAAACAGTTTATCCCAAAAAACCCGACGAAAAAGACATGGTTTATGAAAAAGCCATTCAAGCGCGCTCCTTTGATATTTTACGCGGCTTTCTGCCCGCCGGTATTACAACACAACTCTCCTGGCACACCAACTTGCGTCAGGCCTGGGATAAAATTGCTTTAATGCGCCACCATCCGCTGGCTGAAGCGCGGGAGGTGGCTGACAAAATTTTAACACAACTCAAAGAGCGCTATCCGCACAGCTTTAGTTTTGAACCGACACCCGAACAGGAACAATACCGTGAACACCTGATGCAGAAATACGCCTATTACAAACCCTTTGCGGTCGTGCCGGATTTTTCCTACACCACCACTATCACCGCAGATGCGCTGAACGAATATCGCGATATTTTAGCACGACCGCCCAAAACCGGCCTGCCGCACTTTTTGACCGAACTCGGCCTCATTACATTTAGTTTTCTCATGGATTTTGGCTCATTCCGCGACCTCCAACGCCACCGCAACAGCGCCTACCGCATGCCGCTTCTTACTACAGAATGGGGCTTTCACGATTGGTACCTTGAACAATTGCCGGTCGATTTGCGCGAGCAGGCCATGCAATTGATAACCGAACAAAAACAGCGCATTGAGCAGCTGGAAACCACGCCGATAAATAAACAGTACTACATTGCCATGGGCTTTAACGTCGCCTGCCGCTTTAGTTTCAGCCTGCCGTCCGCGGTATATGTAACCGAACTGCGCTCCGGTGTCGCGGTGCACCCGACTTTGCGCCGCATCGCCCACAAAATGCACCAATCGCTTTTGGAAATTGACCCTGACCTGAAACTCCTCACCGACCTGAACCCGGACGACTGGGATGTCAGGCGAGGGCTGCAGGATATTATTAAAAAGGATTAATATGTCTGACAAAAAAATAATCATCGGCTTCGTGGGAGAAATCGCGAGCGGCAAAGATACGGCCGTTATGTATTTGGTAAAAAAATACCATGCCAGCCAGTACAAATTTTCCGGCATTCTGCGCGATATTTTAAACCGCCTCTACCTTGAATTAAGCCGCGAGAACTTGCAAAAAATTTCCCAAGTCCTGCGTGAAAACTTCAGCCAGGATATTTTGTCAAAAGTCATCGCGAGCGACGTGCAGGCGGACAACAACGCCATTGTCATCGTCAACGGCATCCGGCGCGCTTCAGACATCGTCTATCTCAGAGAACTGCCAAATTTTCATATTATCCACATCACTGCCGACATGCGCACCCGCTACGAACGCCTGGTTCAGCGCGGTGAAAACAGCGACGACAAGACAAAGACGTTTGAACAGTTTCAAAAAGACCACAAGGCCGAGGCTGAATTGGAAATCGCAACTATTGCCAAACGGGCCAGCCACATGATTGACAACAACGGCAATTTTGAAGATCTCCACACCCAGCTTGACGCGCTGGTTGAAAAAGTTCAGTCGTAAAAGTTACCAAAACAACAAAAAGGAGGCATGTGTAAGGCATGCTTTTTTATTTCTATGGAAAATGCCAGCGCTCCGATGCGGGGAAAATTCATTGTCTTATACGGAATAAATAACCTGGGGAAAACCACGCAGGCCAAATTTTTAGTTGAAAAATTGCAAAGCCAGGGATTGCGCGCCGAATACGTCAAGTATCCTATTTACGAACTCCAGCCCTCCGGCGTTTTGCTCAACAACTACCTGCGCGGCGGCAATATGTACCGGCTCTCGGCCCGCGAGGCGCAAATGCTCTACGCCCTCAACCGCACACAGTACGAGCCGGTTATCAAAGACAAACTTGCCCAAGGCATCTCTATTGTTGCCGAAGACTACACCGGCACCGGCCTTGCCTGGGGCATGGGCGCCGGCGTTGACGAACAATTTTTAAAATACGCCAATAGCCATCTCCTCAAAGAAGACGCAGCCATTCTTTTGGACGGTAAACGTTTTTCGCAGGCAATAGAAAAAAATCACGAGCACGAAACAAACGATGAGTTGACTAATCGCGTGCGGCTCATGCACTTAAAATTGGCCGAGGAGTTCGGCTGGCCGATTGTGAATGCGAACCAGTCCGTTGAGCGCGTGCACAGAGAAATTTATAAATACGTGCAAAGAAAATTCTCCGACAATGCAGACACGCTCAACGAACGCGTTCAACAATTCTATCCCTTGCCCGATAACACCCGCATTGAGGTGCGCCGCATTAACGCAACAAAAACTTCCGCTGCTGCCGATTACACTCCGCCAAAAATGTTAGATAAAAATAATTTCAAAACAACTGCACCGATAATTTCCTGCCATCTGCCGGCGGCAAAAGTAACGCCCGATGCCAAACTGCCGACGCGCGCACATGACGACGATGCCGGCTTTGACCTGTATGCGAACGACAACTACACACTCTTTGCAAATGATATTGTGACGTTTTTAACCGGCATTCGTTTGGCAATTCCGCCGGGCTACGCCGGCCTGATTTGGGATAAGAGCGGTTTGGCGGCAAAGGGATTAAAAACCATGGGCGGCGTTATTGACTCGGGCTACCGCGGCGAAATTAAAGTCGTAGCCATGAACGTCTCCGGCGACATCCTGCACATTGCCAAAGGCCAAAAAATCGCCCAGATTCTCATCCAAAAAATAGAAGCGCCGCAAGTGCAGGAATTTGAAAAGTTAGACGAAACTAAACGCGAAGATGGAGGTTTCGGCAGTACAGGAAAATTTTGATTATCGTTCTCTTGTTTTTTGCCCTGCTTTTGATAGTATATAATTAGTGTAAATTCGTTAATCAATTTCAGTGCACTAATTATCACAAATATGTATAATATTATTATAGGTCTGGAAATCCACGTCCAGCTCAACACCAAATCCAAGATGTTCTGCCGCTGTGCGAACTTAAACGAAGAGCTAAATAAAAAACCCAACTCAACCGTTTGCCCCATTTGCCTGGGTCATCCGGGCACTTTGCCGGTCGCAAACAAGCAAGCGATTGAATGGACTGTTTTGACGGGTCTTGCGCTCAATTGCCAGATAAACTCGTATTCAAAATTTGACCGCAAACACTACTTTTATCCCGACTTGCCCAAAGCCTACCAAATCTCCCAGTACGACATACCGCTCTGCTACGATGGGAGTTTGGAAATTGACGGGCAAACTATTGCCATCACAAGAATCCATCTGGAAGAAGACACCGGCAAACTCACCCATCCGGCTGGCAAAGATTACAGCTTGGCTGATTTTAACCGCGCCGGCGCGCCCTTGATGGAGCTTGTCACCGAGCCGGTCATTCAAACGGCCGCACAGGCCAAACTTTTTTGCCAAAAATACCAGCAGATTTTGCGTTATCTGAAAATTTCCGAAGCGGACATGGAAAAAGGCCAGATGCGTTGCGAGGTTAATATCAGCCTGCAGAGGCCAAAAAAATGGAAATACGCCAAAGCCAAAGGCATCACGCCGATAGGAAAATACAAACTCAATCCCAAAGTTGAAATCAAAAACATCGGTTCGTTTCGCTCGGTGGAGCGCGCGATTGCCTACGAAATCAAGCGCCAGACGGAAGTTTTGGATAAAGGTGAAATGCTCACGCAGGAAACACGCGGCTGGAATGACAGCCGCGGCACGACCGCAAGCCAACGCGAAAAAGAATCAGCTCACGATTATCGTTATTTCCCTGACCCGGACGTTTCGCCCATGGTCATAGATTCCGAATGGCTGAAAAAAATTCAGACCGCTCTGCCCGAATTGCCGGCAGTGAAAGCAGAGCGCTTCCGCCGGCAGTACGGCTTTTCCGTCTACGACGCCGAGGTGCTGACGAGCGAAGAAGCAGTCGCCGACTATGTTGAGCAGGTAGTATCTGAACTGCGCGCCTGGGTGGAACAAAACGGACACAATTGGGAAACCCTGCATACCAAACTTGCCAAACTCACCGGCAACTGGGTCGGTACTGAGTTATTTAAATATTTCAACGAGACCAAAACCGGCGTCAAAGCGCTCAAAATAACCGCGGAAAATTTTGCCGAGTTTATTGCCATGGTCTATGACAATAAGGTGAACTCAACCGCCGCGCAAATTATTTTTAAAGAAATGTTTGAAAAAGGCAAAGACCCGTCTGACATCATGCGCGACCGCGGCCTTGAGCAAATGGACGATGATGCCGAGCTTGAAAAAATCGCTCATGGCGTTATTGCAAAAAACAAAGCTGTTGTGGCTGATTACAAAAAAGGCAAGGCGAATGCCCTGCAATTTTTAGTCGGCCGGGTGATGAAAGAAACCAAAGGCAAAGCGAATCCGCAAAAGGCGATTGAGATGCTTAAAAAAATATTAGAGTAAAAAAATTTAAAGCCACTTCTGCACCAACTTTTTTGCGTCGCTGTGCGTTTGCACCCAATAAATGTTTTGACTCTGCCGCTCCCAGCGGCGCAGCCACGTCATCTGCCGTTTGGCAAACTGGTGAATGGCAATAGCGAGTTTGGCAATCATGTCGTTTCTTTCCAATTTGCCCTGCAGATACTGGCTGACAAATTTATACTCTAAGCCAAAACTTTCTAACCGTTTCCAACTCACGCCTTGCGCGTGCAAATTTTTAACTTCTTCCATCATGCCTTCGCGTTCAATGCGCTGGCGCAGGCGCTTGTTTATTTTTTTATTTATCTCCTCGCGCGGAAAAGACAAACCCAAAACCAAACTGTCGTAGCCGCTCCCCTGCTTTTGCAAAATCTGCGCGAGCGGCTTTTTTGTTTGTTTGAGCATCTCAATATAGCGAATTAAGTAGCGTTTATTGTCTATGCTGTCTGAAAAATCAGGGTCTAATTTTTTTAATTGCTTCTGCAATTCGCTGATTGTCTGTTTTTCCAAACGGGCGCGCAAATCTTTATCCGGCCCCACCCCGCTTAACGCGTAGCCATCCACCAAAGCCTGCACGTAGAGGCCGGTCCCGCCGACTAAAATCGGCAGTTTGCCCCGTGTTTGAATGTCGGCAATCGCCCGCTTTGCTAATTTTAAGTACTTCGCCAAATTAAACTCTGTCTTTGGAGAAACAATGTCTATAAGATGATATGGGATAGACAGGTTAATTCTAAATTCCCGCAGGTCTTTCCCTGTTCCCACATCCATCCCCCGATACACTTGCCGACTGTCCGCGCTGACAATTTCTCCGTTGAATTGAACCGCTAATCTGACGGCTAATTTCGTCTTGCCGGTCGCGGTCGGGCCGACGATAACTAATAGTTTGTTGTTGATTTTTTGTTTTGCTTTTTTCATGGTTATTTTTCCACCACATACTCGCCGGAAACGTAGCCGGTGTGTCCGGCAGCATCCAGCTTTATTTTGTACCAGTTGTTGTCAGTTTTTTCCAGCCACTCAAAGCTTTCGCCGCTGTTTATTTTTTTAATAACATCGCTATTCTCCACACTGGGATTGGTGCGCACATTCAGCCAGCCCAAATCTGACGCAACATCCACCATTCTCTTTTCCGGCTGAAAAATATCGCGCGCCGACTCTTGCGCTGCCGGCGTTGTCGTAGCGGCCGTACCCGTATCTGCAACCGGCGCTGCCGGCTCTGTACTCGGCGTTGTCGTTTCATCCGCTACGTTTTCGGTATTCTCCGCGACCGATTCCTGCGATGTGCCGAAAATCTTATCTTTGAAAAGCCACGGATACAGGCCGGCCAAAACGATGATAGCGCACAACAAAAAATAGAACGTCCCTTTGATTGCGCGGTTCAGCGTCCGGCTCTCCAGAATGCTCGCGCGCGGGCGCACCATGTTATCGGAGCTTGAGTATTCGCGCAATTCAGCCTCGGCTTCGGCGAGCATTGCTTTTAGTTCTTTGATTTCCCGGTCTTTTTGCTTGAGTTCGTTTTTGAGCGTCTGGATGTCGGTTGGCATACGTTTTGTTTTTAGATAAATTATTAGGCTATTTATCAGTATAGCATAAATAAAAAATGAAACAAAAATCGCGCCTTGTTAATAACATACGCGCGATTTTAAGCTGTTTTTTAATATAAATTTTTACAATTTATTTTTAATTTTTTCTTCCAGCTCATCTATAAAATTTTGTTTGCTGATTGCTCTCGTATCTTTGCTCCCTCTGTCGCGAACCATTAACATCTCACTGCCAATCTCTTTATCACCAATCACGAGCATATACGGCACTTTTTCAGCGACAGCTTTGCGAATTTTGTTGCCTACGGTTTCGTCAGATGCGTCAATTTCAACGCGAATACTATGTTCGCGCAATTCAGTTGCCAACTTCTCACAATGGCTAACGTGCTTTTCGCCGACCGCCACGAGCTTTACCTGCACCGGCGCAAGCCACAGCGGCCAGACACCGGCATAGTGCTCAATCAAAAACGCCATAAAGCGCTCGTGCACCGAAAGCGGCGCGCGATGTATGACAAAGACTTCGTTATTATCTTTGCCATGCTCGTCAGTGTAGATAAGTTTAAATCTTGTTTTAGCGGCAAAGTCAAGCTGAACAGTTGACATACTTTCTTCGCGGCCAATCACTGATTTGAATTGCACGTCAATTTTTGGCCCGTAAAAAGCCGCCTCATCGTCTGCTTCAACATACTTCACTTTTAATTCATCCAAAACTTCTTTCAAAATTTTTTCCGAATATTGCCAATTCTTCGGCTCGTCAATGTATTTGTCTCCGCGCTTGGAGTCCCACTTGGACAGCCGAAACCAGTAGTCTTTAAACCCAAAAACTTTAAAGTAAAATAAAATCAACTCCAGCACTTTTTTTATTTCGTCTTTGATTTGGTCCTTGCGGCAGTAAATGTGCGCGTCATTCATCTGCAGGGAGCGCACGCGCAGAAGGCCGGCCAGCGTGCCGGAAAGCTCGTTGCGGTAGACCGTGCCATACTCGGCCAGCCGCACCGGCAGTTCGCGGTAGCTGCGCGGCTTAACTTTGTAAATCAAATGATGATGCGGGCAGTTCATGCCTTTGAGGTAGTAGGTGCCGTCGTCCATTTCCATGGCCGGATACATATCATGCTCGTAATACGGCAAATGTCCGGAGGTCAAATACAGTTCTTTTTTTGCCAGATGCGGCGTGGAGACGCGCTGGTAGCCATACTTATTCTCCATCTCTTTGGCAAATTTTTCTACTTCGTCTTTGATAATGGTGCCGTTGGGCAGCCACATCGGCAAACCCTTGCCGACCATGTCATCAATGAAAAAAATTTCCTGCTCCCGGCCGATTTTTCTATGATCGCGCTGTTCCGCCTCGGCGAGCATTGCCAAATGTTCGTCCAGTTCTTTTTTGCTCGCAAACGCCACGCCATAAATGCGCTGGATCATTTTGTTTTTTTCGCTGCCCTTCCAGTACGCGCCGGCGATTTTAATTAATTTAAAACCGTCCGGGTTGATTTCGCCGGTAGAGGCAATATGCGGTCCTTTGCACATATTGATAAAATCTCGTTCCCCGCCCGTTTCCGTCGGGCGGGCTTGTTCGTAAAAAGATATTTCTTTTTCGCCGTCGGCTTTCAAATTTTTCGCCAATTCCGCCGTGTACTGATATTTTTTTTCTTGCAAAAATTTTATTCCTGCGGCAATCGGCATCATCTTCTTTTTTATCGCCAAATTCTCTTTGATAATTTTTTTCATCTCCGCCTCAATGGCCGGCAAGTCTTCTTCTTTAACGTGATAATCCGCGTCAAAGTCATGATAAAATCCGTCCGCAATGGCCGGCCCCACGCCGGGAATCGCGCCGTATAATTTTTCCAGCGCCTGCATCATAACGTGCGCCAGAGAGTGGCGGCATACTTCAATATTACAATCTTTCTTCATATTTTCTTGTTTCATATGCATATCTTATTTTAATAAAACACCCCATCCTCATACAATAAAAAATAATTTTACTGCATTAGGACGGGGTTTTTAATCAACCTCGTGGTTCCACCTAATTTGTCCCGCTAAAACTTCAACGAAACCACTCTATGCTATAAAGCTTAGCCCCCGCAATATTGCGGGGATGCCTAAAAATTTCAGGCAACACAGTTGGTTAGCCGCGCCAATCGCTTATTTTTTTAACTTTTTATTCCCTGCTCAACTAAAATTCTGCTCACGGTGCCGCTGTCCGGCAAGCTTTTCCATTCATCTTTATGCAAATATTTCAACTTGTCAACGTCATTTTTCAAGGGAACAACTTGCTCATCGCCCCAGTGCAATACCGTAGATTCATTGGCTTTGTTGTCAAGAATTTTTTTTATACCATCGAACTGTCCTTGTATACCATCGAACTGTCCTTGTATACCATCAAATTGTTCTTGTACACCATCAAACTGCCTTTGCATCTCATCAAAACTTTTGGCGATTGCCAAAATTATCAGAGTCTCTGACTCCTCAACTCTGCTATTAACTTCTTCCTTAACAACTTCCTTAACAACCCTTCTTACCTTATCTTCAACGACATCCTCAATAATTTCTTTAATTTGTTGTAGATCTGCCGCCTGCATAAATTATTCTTTAATTTTTTCTTACCCACACAGTATAGCATAATACAAAAACAACAACAAGCTATCCAACTACTTCGCCACTTCAACTTTGATGTGGTCAACCAGCGAGGGCACTTTGTTAATCCAGTTCGGCGTGAATTTTACCTCGTAGCCGGCAACTTCGCGCAGGGAAGACAAATAATCGTCTAACTGCGCGCGCGTCAAACCGATTAAACGGTTGGGGTCAATAATATTTGTGCCGTCTTTCAAAATCATCTGGGCATTCGCATTCACTTTTAAATCAGCCGTGCCTGTGTTGAGGTCGTAGCCTTCAACCGAAAACTGAAAACTGTTGGCGTCAAAACCATCCAGCTGTTTGTCATCAGGTAAATTTTCCTCAATTTTTAGCTTCGCCAGTGCCGCCACGTCTTTGGTGTTAAAAGCAACGACCGCGCCCTTGGCCTCGGCTGACATGCTAAATTCTCCGATTTTATCACCCGCTTTCGCCGGCGTGCTGTAAACGACGGCTTCATCGCTCACGTTGGCAATGACGTTGTCGTAGAACTGGTATTTTGTATCCTGGCTGATTTTCCCCGCTTTGTCGGACAGCTCTTTTTTCAAAACCGCCTGAGCCTGCGTTAAATCCGCTTCGGAAACAACCGCATCGCCGATTTCATGGTAACTAAATTTTTCCGTGCTCTCGGCGTAAACCAATTCCTGCGACGCTTTGTTCAGCCCGGGAATGGTGAACTTGGCCGGTTCAATTTCCATGGACGCGTCTGATTTGTCCGCGTAGACGGATACGTTTTCAACTTTGCCGTGCGCGGGAACGTGCACGGTTTCGTTGAGGCGGTACAGCCGGCCGTCCGGTGAGAGCAAGCGCGTAGTTTTTACCAATGCCTGTTCACTGGAACGGTTGTTGTAAAGGGTAACGTTGCCGCTCACCGCGGTATCTTTCACTTCCTTGCCCTGTGTCTGGAACGTCTGACTGACGCTCACGGCCGCCTGCTCAACCACGCCGGTCAGGCTCAAGCCCGGCGCCGTCTGCTGGCTTGCCTTATCCAGCACTGTAGCCGTAAAACTCGCCGTCGTCCGCTCTTTATTGGGAATGATTACTACTTTGACGCTGACGATTGAGAAATAAACTACCACGAGTGCCAAGATAATAGTCAATACCACGAATGTAATGGCGATTTTGCGATATACGCTCATGGGTGAATGGGTCGTGTTCATAGTTTTGGAGTTATTTTTTTGAACTTTCTTAATGACTTTTTTTTGCTCAACACGGTTTTCTTCCATTTTTTTTTCGCTAAAATTAGCAAAATTTATATCTTTACTATTTTTACGCTGCGCCATAGTAACGATGTGAAGTAGTTATGCTCTCTATCTTAACAGACTTGGGATTTTTTGTTAATGGGCGGCTATTTCACTGCTTCCTCGCCCACCAGTTCTTTCAACTTCATTTTCAACTCCGGACTCACTGCTACCCGAAAGCCGGTTTCAATGACCTGCAAGCCGTCGCCGTTTGGAACGTAGAAAAGTACTTTTGTGGTACCGCGGCTATTTAGCAACTCACTCTTAATTTTTTTCAGCAGTTCCTGATTGTGAAAATCTTTCAGCTTAATTTTGAGCGGATGGATTGCGGCAGATAGCGGCGCTGCGCCGTTGCTTTTGTTTAGTTTTAAAAACTGCGCCGCCAGTTTTACCGCGTTGCCGCGCTCAAGTTTGGCGGCGGTGTCGCAGAGCAGTTTGAGTTCGTTATCTTTGTTGGACAGGCGGCCGCGGCACAAAATGGCGTTGCCCTCCTGCCAGATGCTCGCGTCTTTTTCCAAGAGCCGTGGAAAAACCAAGAGCTCAATATTTGCCACCTTGTCTTCAATTTTTACAAACAGCATGCTTTCGTTATTTTTGGTAACGATTTTTTTAATAGTGGCAACAACCCCGCCGACGTTGACGAACTCGCCGGAGAGCGAGGCGCGTAATTCCTGCAAAGGCAGAATCGCGGCGCCCAAAATTTTTTCATACTCGTTGAACGGGTGGTCGGAAAGGTATAACCCCAGAAGCGTCTTTTCCCACCGCAGAATATCGCCTTTTTCGGCCGGCGGCGCGTCAGACAGTGTAATGGTAGCGGCAACGTCAAGCTGGGGGGTGAGAGAGAACAAACTGTCCTGGCCGCTCTGCTTTGCCTGCGCCAGTGCGCGATTATACTCCAGCATTTTTTCCAAATTCGCCAAAAGTTTGCCGCGCTCCGCCATGGAGTCAAACGCGCCGACCATCATCATGCTCTCCAGAGATTTTTTATTTAAATCCTTGTCCTGAATGCGCGCGAGAAACTGCGCGGCATCGGCAAAAGGGCCGTTCTGCTTGCGCTCGGCAATGATAACGTCCGTGATATGCGCGCCGACGTTTTTGATAGCGCGCAACCCAAAGCGAATGGTTTTTGAGGTATCTGCGCCAACGGCGTTGCTCGCCGTGCCGCTGGTGACAACCGTAAAATCAGAAAACGACTCGTTGATGTCCGGCGGCAAAACCGCAATGTCCATTTTGCGGCACTCTTCAATCATGACCGGCACGCGGTCAATATCTTCCTGGTCTGCGGTCATTAAAGCGGCCATGAATTCGGTCGGATAATTCGCTTTCAAATAAGCAGTCTGGTAGCCGACCAGCGCGTAACAGGCCGCGTGGGACCGGTTGAAACCGTAGCCGGCAAACGGCTCAATGAAAGCAAAAATTTCTGCGCCTAATTCTGCCGGAATGCCGTTTTTCACGCAGCCTTCAATGAACTTTGTCTTTTGCTCGGCTAGCAGTTTTGGTATTTTTTTGCCAATGGCGCGGCGCAATACATCCGCTTCTCCCATGGTAAATCCAGCTAAGCTACGGGCAGTTTCCATAACTTGTTCCTGATAAATCGCCACGCCGTAAGTCTTATTTAAAATCGGCTCAAGTTTTCGGTGCAAATACCTCGGCTTCTTTTGGCCGTGTTTGCCGGCGATGTAGTCGGGAATCCACTCCATGGGTCCGGGACGATACAGCGCGACCATAGCGATAATGTCTTCAAACTCGGTCGGCTGCAGTTCTTTAAGGTAGCGTTTCATGCCGGCTGATTCCAACTGGAACACGCCGGTTGTTTCGCCGCGCTGCAAAAGTGCGAATGTTTTTACGTCATCCGGCGGAATAGCGTCAATGTCCATTTCTATGCCGCGCGTATTTTTGATAATGCGCAGGGCCGATTCAATGATGGTTAAATTTTTCAAACCTAAAAAATCCATCTTCAAAAGACCCAAATCCTCAATGGGGTGCAGTGAGTACTGCGACACCGTTGAGTCCTGCTCGCTTGCTGAAATATACTGCACCGGCGCGTAGGCGGTGACCGGTTCTTTGGTAATTAAAACGCCGCAAGCATGCACCGAAGCGTGGCGGATGATGTTTTCGGTCCTCCGGGCAGTGTCAATGATTTCACGGACGCCGTCTTCGCTCGCGTACCTGTTTTTGAGTTCCGGCAATTTAAGCGCCTGTTCAATGGAAGAAAACATCGGGATGGCTTTGGCGATTTTATCGCAAAAATCATACGGATAATCCAATACGCGCCCGACATCGCGCACCGCCGCCCGCGCGGCCATAGTGGCAAAAGTGATTATCTGCGCCACATGATCCTTGCCGTATTTTTTTTCCACATAATGAATAACCTCCTCGCGCCGGATATCGGCAAAATCAAGATCAATATCCGGCATGGAAATGCGCTCCGGATTTAAAAATCGCTCAAACACCAAATCGTAGCGCAGAGGGTCAAGGTTGGTGATACCCAAAAGGTACGACACAAACGAGCCGGCGGCCGAACCGCGGCCGGGACCGACCACGATGCCGTTGTCTTTGGCCCAATTAACAAAATCGGCGACGATTAAAAAGTACGAGGCAAAGCCCATTTTGTTGATAACCGAAAGCTCGTATTCCATGCGCTGTTTTTTCTCTGCGTCTAATGCATCAAAATCGCAGCCATACCTTTTTTGCACGCCGGTTATACATAGTTGCTCCAAATACACCTTATCGCTTGCGCCGGCCGGCACCTGGAATTCCGGCAACTGGTAGTTGCCCAGAGCAATGGTCACCTCGCACAACGCGGCGATTTTTTCCGTATTGGCGATTGCCTCTGGCACGTCCGCAAAAACCTCGGTCATCTGTTTGGCTGATTGAACGGAAAAATCATTACCCAGCATGGTCATGCGGCTCATCTCCTTTTTTTTGCGCTTGGTTTGCAGACACAGCAAAACGTCCTGGGCATCGTCGTCTTCTTTATTCAAATAGTGCGCGTCGTTGGTCGCCACGAGCGGAACATTGAGCTCCCGGCCCAATTTTATCAACGCCTGGTTGACGTACTCTTGCCCGCGCAGGTTTGGATGGCGCTGCAGTTCAAGATAAAAATTATCCGCGCCGAACAAATTTTTATAGTAGGCAACTTTTTCCCGCGCCTTTTGTTCCTGACCGGATAAAATCAGGGTGGCAATTTCGCCGTGCAGACAGCCGCTCAAACAAATGAGGCCGTCTTTATATTCATTAAGCAATTCATCGTCAATGCGCGGCTTATAGTAAAAACCCTCCAGATGCGCTTTGCTGACAAGCTGAATTAAGTTTTGGTAGCCGGTGTTGTTTTTAGCGAGCAACACGAGGTGATACTTTTTTTCGTCAGCTTTGGCGCGCTTGTTGTGCCGGCCGTTGGGCGCCATGTACATTTCACAGCCGATGATTGGTTTGATGTCTTCCTTGCGGCACTCTTTGTAAAAATCAATCACGCCGTACATGACGCCGTGATCGGTAATGGCCACGGCGGTGCCGCCGTCTTCTTTGACTTTTTGCACGAGCTCCTTGGGCTTGATGAGACCGTCAAGGAGTGAGTAGTGGGTATGAACGTGGAGGTGGACAAACTTCATGAGAAAGGCAATAAAATAAGAAAACGAAGGGTACAATACCCGTCGTCCTCCTTGATTTTGTATCTTTTTATTTCTTTCGTTTCTTTTCTCCGCCGCCCTGCTCCCGGACAATTTCGGCTACCTTTTTCACACCGTCAGCTAAAATGGAAAGGTAAGCCGCGCTGTGCTCAATTTTTTCTTTGGTGGTTTTGATAACGTCGTTGATGTTTTCAATCATCTGCTCCACGCCCTTAAACATTTTGGAAGAGCGCCGGATTATTTGAATAATATAAAAAATCCCCCAGCAGGAAAAAAGCGTCAGCAAGGCAATGCAAACTGCGATGGTAATCCATAAAATGTCAGCTGAAGTTTGGAGCATACGCAGTAATGGTTACATTACTAAAAAGACTTGTCATCCCCTCTTAATTCTACCGTCACCCCTTGGATAATTTTCATCCTCACACATACGTTATACAGCCACGCAAAGACGTAACCAAACAGGGAGCCGACCACTGCGGCGATCAAGGCGCTGATGAGACCGACGAGTATGCCGTATAAGATATTAAAGATAATAATAAAAACAATCGCGCCCAGGCCGGTTTCACCCTGCAAAACGCGCTGGGCGATATTGGCGCAGGCAATGCCCAAACCCATTAGAAACGCGCTGATTGCCAAAAAAAATGCGTACAAACCAGCGAGTGATTTGGGATTTATTTTTTTGACTGTCTGCATAGGTTTAAATTAAAAATCTCTTAATTTCGCGCCGAACTTTTTTTCCATTTGTTTCGCTATTTCTCTTTGCGCCTCATCTGCGTCCGCGCCGGTTAAAGTTTTTTCAGCGCTGCCAAATTCCAAAGTAAACGCCCAGCTCTTTTTGCCAACGCCTAACTTTTCGCCTTGATACACGTCAAATAATTCTACTTCCTTAATTAAGGAGCTGGCGGCTAACAGCGCTTGCCTAAAATCATTATACACTATTTTTTCGCTCACCACAAAAGCCATGTCGCGCCGGACATAAGGAAACTTGTTTTTTGCCGTATATTTCTTTATTCCCGCGCCCTGAGCGGCGGCGAGCATTATTTGAAGATCCAATTCGGCTAGCGCCAATTTTGTCTTTACGCCATTTTTAACCGCGAGCTTTTCGTCAAAATTATCCAGACAGCCGATCAATTTTCCCCCTGAATAAATATCCGCCCCTTTTTGCGCTTGCGACTTAAAATCAAAACTAATGTTTAGCGACTCACTTAAATTTTCCAATATTCCTTTGAGACTAAATAAAGCGCTGCTATCGCTCGCATAAATTAACCCTAATTTAAACGGTTGCAGCGGCAGTTTTTCTTTATTACCTCCGCCTTTGGCAAATTCACCCGCCTGAGGCAAAAACACCCGGCCGATTTCATAAATTTTAATCTCGCTAAAATTACGCTGGTTAGCAATAACGTTTTGCAATAAATTGGGGATTAAACTGTGGCGAAGCAAGGTATGTTCCTGCGTTAATGGATTGGCAAGCTTAATGTGCTGACCGGCTTTTATGTCTAACTTTTCAAGTTGCGCTTCATTTACAAAAGAATAATTATAAACTTCCGTCATTCCCGCGCCGCCGGACAGAATGTCTTTTATTTTATTAATAAATTCCCGTTCAATGTTAACTTCCGACGCCTGCATGGTAATAAGTGGCATTGTTAATTTAATATTATCGTAGCCGTAAATTCTCGCCACTTCCTCCGCCAAATCTTCGGGGATGGAAATATCTTTAGTCGCCCGCCAAGTCGGCACTTTTACGTTCAGAACTTTTCCACCGGAGACGGCAAAGCCCAAATCTTGCAAAATTTTCACTACTTTTACTTTGAGCATTTCCACCCCGATTTTTTTATTTAACCATTCTAAATTAAGTTTAATTGGCTTGTTATTTAATTTAAAATTTTTAATGTCCGCCAAATTGCTTATAATTTCCGCTTGCGAACAGCTTTCTTTTATCAAACTAACAATTCGCCGCAACGCCAGTTCGCATAAATTCGGGTCAAGCGATTTTTCAAAACGCATTGACGCCTCACTGCGCAAGCCCAGCTTTTGCGAGGTTTGGCGGATGGAAACCGGCTCAAAATTCGCCGATTCAATCACGATGCTTTTCGTATTTTCATCAATTTCCGAATTACCGCCGCCCATAACGCCCGCTACTGCAATCGGTTCATTTTTATCCGCAATCGCCAACATCTCTTCGCTCAACTTTCGTTCCTGTTTATCTAAAGTCGTAATTTTTTCGCCTTCTTTTGCCCGCCGTACAATAATTGTGCCGCCTAATTTTTGCGCGTCAAAGGCGTGCGTTGGTTGCCCCAACTCCAGCATTACGTAATTAGTGATATCCACAATATTATTTATCGGCCGCATGCCACAGGCGATTAGTCTTTTTTGCATCCACACTGGCGACGGCTTTATCTCTATATTTCCAACTGCTACCGCCATGTACCGCGGGCATAACTTTTTATCATCAACTTTCACCTGTAACTTAGTTTCCCCTCGCCTGCGAAGCCGCCCAAGCGGCTGAAATGGAAGAGGGGTTAGGGGTGAGGGCAATACCGCCGCCAAATCTCTCGCCATCCCATAATGTCCCCACAAATCCGGCCGGTTGGTAATTGATTTATTGTCAATTTCATAAATAACATCATCCAAACCCAAAGCTTCGGCTAAATTTTGCCCGACTTTATAATTGCCGCGCAAATCAATAACCTCTTTGTCACCTTCGGACGGAAATAAATCACTTAAGCCGATTTCTCCACCCGCGCAAATCATGCCAGTTGATTTTACCCCCCTGATTTCCGCCACCTGCAATTCCACAAGCTCTTCCTGCCCTTGTCCGCCTGATTTACCCGGGCGGGCGAGCCATTTTATTTTAGCACCGACTTTCGCGAAGGCGACCAGCATGCCTTCGTACAAATTACTGCCGCCGCAGACGACTTTTAACTTTTCTTTACCAATGTCAACCGTTGCCAATTTCAACCTGTCCGCGTTGGGATGCGGCTCTAATTTTAAAATTTTGCCAACCACAACATTATCTAAATTTTCTCCTAACTTCTTTATGCTTTCCACTTCCACCGTATGCAATGTCAAAAGTTCTCCCAGTTTTTCCGGGGTTATATCTTTAGGAATACTAACGAAATCTTTTAGCCAATTTAGAGATAGTTGCATAGTTAATTAGTTGAATAGTTGCTTAGTCACTTAATCTTATTCTGTTGATTTTTTAAAAAATTAATATAACCATTAATGCCTTTTATTAATTCCGTATATTTATCTACGGTAAAACTCGCGATTTCATAAGAAATAAATTCTTTTTTGTTAGCTCTTATTATGCCGCTTCTGGTTTCTTCCGCTTCGCCTCTTGCAATATACAAATGATTAATTTTTGTTCCTAATGAATATTTGCCATAACTTTCAGCAATATTATTTGGCACTGACGATGAAGAGCGTTTTAATTGGTCTATACTTCTGTATTTTTCTTCTTTAGGAAATTTTTCATTACATACTCTATACACAAAAACTTCTAACCGAACTGCCATCTTATAAATTTTTAAATTCTCCAGCCCAGTTGCCATATCTTAAGCTATGCAGTTAGGTAATTGTGTGGTTTTGAGCCATCGCAAATATTATTAATAAACTATCTAACTACTCAACTACCTAACTATCGAACTGACTCAAAAAACTCAAATCGCCGGAATTAAATAATCTAATATCATCAATGCCGTATTTCATCATAGCGAGGCGCTCGATGCCGGTGCCAAAAGCAAAGCCGGAATATTTTTTGGGATCAATGCCGCCGGCGCGCAAAACATTCGGGTGCACAAGCCCCGCGCCCAGCATTTCCACCCAGCCGGTTCTTTTGCAAACCGGACAGCCTTTCCCCTTGCATAGTAAACAACTCATTTCCACCTCCACGCCCGGCTCCACAAAAGAAAAAAATCCGGGGCGCAGGCGGATATTGGCGCTTTGATCAAACAAGCGCTTAAACATCTCCCGCAATACCGCCATTAAATGCGCGATGGAGATGTCTTTATCCACCATCAAGCCCTCTATTTGGTAAAAAGTATGCTCGTGCCGCTGATCAGTCGCTTCGTTGCGGTAAATTTTTCCGAGCGCCACGCCGCGCAAAGGCGCGCCGTATTTTTCCATCGCCCGCACCTGCACATTGGAAGTGTGCGTTCTCATTACCATATCATACTCGCCTTGCTTGTTTTTATGTTCAATGTAAAAGGTGTCCTGCATGTCGCGCGCCGGGTGCGATTTGGGAATATTCAGCGCTTCAAAATTATAATAGTCGCTTTCCAGTTCCGGCCCGTCCAAAATCATAAAACCCATTGATGAAAAAATTTTTTCCAAATCTCTTTGCACCAAGGTTAAGGGGTGTAGGTGCCCGCTTTCAATTTTGGTCCCGGGCAGAGTCGCGTCAAAAAATTTATCAGCAGCACCTATATTACCGCCTAATTTCTCTTTAGTTTCTATTAGTTTCCGTTTAATTTCCGTCTTAATTTCATTCGCCAATTGCCCGATTTCTTTTCGTTCCGTTTCCGGCAAGTTACCGATTTTTTTCAACAATAACATTAATTCGCCTTTTTTTCCCAAATATTTTTTTTCAAAATTATTTAAAGCAGAAATATCAGCTACTTTTTCTAGCTGATCTTGCAGTTCTTTTGTAATTTTTTTTAATTCTTCCTTCATATTATGCTTATCCGGCCGGATTATATTCAGCGCACCTCCCTACGGGAGCGCTGCCGGCAGGATAATAAAATTCGCAATTGTTTGATTTGCAGTCAGAAGCGCTCTGGCACGGGTCCCCGATGTCGCTTTTTTCTCCGGCCGCTGGCGCTACGATCCGGCAGCAACAACGCCCTTGGGAAACTGTCCCAGTACAATAGCTGTCATTGCCGTCAAAAGCGCCGCTCGTACAGGCCGCGTTCTGGCGCCAACAGTTCCAGTTGTCAGGCTGTACGACAGCGCTCGTGTTAGTACTCGCGTTTGTTTTAGAAGCTTCTGTAATATTGTCAATGGAAATCGGCTTGAATGCAATTAAATCAGGATTGACAGTTAACAAAATTGTATACGATAATAAAGCTAAAATCAAGCCAAACAAAGAAGCTTTTATCCACTCTTTAGCTTCGCTCACTTTGCCCGAATCTCCGCCGGCCGTCAGCCAGAGCACGCCGCCAAACATCATGACAACCGCCGCGACAATGCCGACAATGCCGATGCCGTATTGGTAAATGGCTTTGATATAATTGCCGATGGTGTTGGCATCAACCGGCTTATCCACCCCTGCCGGAAAGTCAGTGCCAACGCCCACCTGCGGCGTAAAATCCACCTGCGCGCCGGCGATGCTTGGGGTGAGCAACAAAAACACCAGCGCGGCTATCTGCAAAAAGAATATTGCCGCAAAAAAGATGATGAGTAACTGAGAAAATTTCTTTCTCATTCAGCGCGTTTATAGCTAATTAAAAAAAACTCCAGCACCGTCAGCGCTATGACCATGAAAAGCGCGTTGTACCACGTCAGCATGCGAAACGCCTGCAGAATCAGCGCACCGACAATGATAACGGCAAATAGAAACGACTGGCGAAACGCTATCGCCACCTGGTGAAACGCCAATTCTTTGCGCAGTAAAATGAAACGGACGCAAAATCCGACCAGCGCGCTTGAACCGACAACAGCCAGAAACAAACTCACGTAAAAAAGCAAAAATCCGATCCAGTTGGTTGTTTCGGGATTGATGCTCTGCACCACCACCGCCCAAGCCGCCCAGCAGATGCCGGTGGCTAAAAGCATTATTGTTAAATAAGTTTTCAAAGTCATAGTTAGTTAATCAGTTCAACTAAGCAACCACGTAACTATATCTATACTTTAGCAAAAAGGAGGCTAAACTGCAAGCAACACATCACGTTGTGTAACGCATTTTCTTCACTGCTTTCCCGCCAACCGCCTTATGCAAGGCATTTAAAACGGCGCGCTCCCGATAACACACCTCCTGCATAACAACTGAAGACGTACACTGAATTGTCAAAATTCCGTCACGAACAAAAAGCGCCTGCGTTTCGCGCGCCAGACGTTCACCCAGGACGCGGGGCGCCAGAGAGTTGAATAACGCGACGATGTTCACTGCGTCAACCTGCTTTTTGATGCCGGCCTGGGCGATATTTTTATGCAGCAGTGATTTAAGGTCGTAAAACATACTAAATATTTCGTATTTCTCCAACCTCACCGCTCTTGTTGCAGTACCGGCAGGGGTCGGAAGAATGCGAGAAATAATTATGCTTGATGCTTTCTTCGATTTTTTTAATAGTCATCATTACCCACTCCTGCATTTTTTCAATTTCTTTTTGGTTGCCCAAAAAATTAAGTTCGCTGTTATTTTCCAAATAGTAAAATTGCAGATTGGCCGGCTTCTTTTTTAACACCTCCTCGGCGGCTAACTGATATAACAACAGTTGGTATTTTTGGTCGCTCGTTATTTTTTCCTCATCTTTGGCCTGGCCGGTTTTATAATCAACAATCTGCACTCCGGCATCACCTAAGTCATCCAACCGGTCAATTTTGCCGTAAATTAAATGGCCGCCTATACGCAGTTTAAAACTTTGCTCCAAGCCGATGACTTTCGGCCAATTGCCCGCGTGTTTGTCAAAAAATTCTCTAAAAATTTCTCTGCCTTTTCTGCGATATTCTTCTTTTTGTTTTTTATCTTCATACCAATCGTCAATCCATGATTCTTCATATAATTTCAACAAAGTTTCCTCCGTCAACACATTTTCCTTCCCCTTACTAAGGGGAGGGTTGCCCGCCCGCATCGTTACGCGAAGCGTGTCGGGCGGGGGGAGGGGTACGGAAAATAAACTTCCCTGCTGCACATTTTGGCTTTGCATAATAAGACCGAAAAACTTTTGCAAAGCCAGGTGCATGCTCTGGCCAAAGCTGAAAAAATGCTTGCCGGGTTTGGGAATTTTTAAGACATGGTCAATGAAATACTGGTGCGGGCATTTGTCGTACGACTGCAATTGCGTATAGGAATAAAACCGCGGTAATTCATATCTAGGCATAACATCAACAGACGAAAATTTTGTCGGCGCGTTTCGCAGAGACGCATCGCAATGCGTCTCTACCGTTAACTGGCCGAAACCGGATGGTAGAGACGCAAAATTTTGCGTCTCTACCATGTCTAATTCCTGCAAAAACCGCGACGGCTTTTTCTTCCGCGTGCCGCCATAATCCGGCGCCCAGGAAAAATATAAACCTTGTTTCGCGCGCGTCATGGCAACGTAAAACAGTCGCCGCTCTTCTTCAAGATGGCTATCGCCTTCCGGAATAATCTCTTTCACGAGCGCGTCCGGGATTTGAATGGGGTCTTGGCGCTCGGTAGTCGGAAAACGCAGGTCAACCATGTTAACGATAAAAACATGTTGAAATTCCAAACCTTTGGCCGCGTGCACGGTCAAAATTTTAATCATTTCCGGTCCGGCCTCCGGGTCCTGCGCCAGAGCGCCCTCTTCACCGGATTCCAATTCCAAAGACAGCTCCTGCAAAAAATTTTTTACCAAGCCGACTTCATCTTCCGCTTCAAACTCTTTCACCCGCTTTAAAAACGCGTTTAACTCCCGCATGGTTTCTTTGGTTTTCAGCGGTTCTTGCGCGCTTAAATATTTCAAATAACCGCTGTCGCCTAAAAACGCGAAGATGACCTCGCTTGCCTTTTTTGTTTTAACCAAGACGGTATGCTTTTCAACTAAGTGCAATAGTATGTTAATCTTTTCTCCCGATTCTTTGGAAAAATTACTTAAATATTTAATTGTTTCATACAGCGACCAGGCCTTTTTTCTGGCTAAATTCAAAAAACCGATAATTTCTTCGTGGCTGAATTTAAAAACCGGAATGTTCAAAACGCGATACATAGAGGTGCTTTCATGATAATTATCAAGCAAATTCAAGTAAGCGATAATATTCATTATTACCGGCCGCGAGTACAGCCCCTTTGAGGCTAAAAATATATAAGGCAAGCCCGCGATTTCCAACGCGTTGACGAATTCTTTGGCGGAATTATTCGCCCGCACCAATATCGCAAAATCATTCCAGCTGCAATTTTTATCTTGATTTTTCAACTCCGCAATTTTTTCAATCACTAATTTTACTTCATCCTGCAAGTCACCGCCTTGAATCACTTCAATAATTCCCTGCTCTTTGGTCTGCGCCTGCAGCTTTTTATCAATGTCGTTTTTGAACTGATGCTCCAGGCGATTAGGGTTGTTTAGCTGGATAAAATCATAGGTCAAATCTAAAATATTTTGGGCATTGCGATAGTTCTCTTTCAAAACTACGCTCTCTGAATTGGGATAGTCTTTTCTAAATTGCAAAACATTGCTCATGGATGCTCCTCTGAATCGGTACACGCTCTGGTCGTCGTCGCAAACCGCGGTTAAATTATCGCCTGTCGGCTTTAACATTTTTATTAATTTGTACTGGTTCCAGTTCGTGTCTTGAAATTCATCCACCAAAACATATTTAAACTGCTTTTGGAATTTGGCTAAAATCGCCGGCCGTTCGCGGAACAGACGCAAAGTATAATTTATCAAATCGCCAAAATCCAGCGCGCTATTGTCTAAGAGCAGTTGCTGATAAACATGATAGGCGTTTGCTACTTCATTGATGCGCGCGATTTCCTGTTCGGCAATTTCCTTGCCGCTCAACATCGTATCCATATTCTCTTGTAGTCCTTCCGCGTATTTTAAATAGTCGGCGGGGCTGATGTCTTCGTCTTTGGCGCGGGAAAAATGCTGCAGGAGCGCGGAAATAAATTTAGTCTGGTTGCCCAGCGGACGGTAATAATCCAGATCAAACTTTTCCAAATTTTTTTTAATCAAAGCCCACTGGCCGAATTCGTTCAGCAGTTTAAAATTTGTCGGCAAGCCGATATCCAAGCCGTGCTGCTGTAAAACTTTTTCGCAAAATCCGTGAAAGGTCATTATCCATAAATCAAAGTAGCCGTAGGGCAGGAGCATATCCGCCCGCTCCGCCATTTCGCCCGCGGCTTTTTCCGTAAAAGTAAGCGCTAAAATTTCATCTGATTTTGCCAAGCCCCGCTCAATCAGCCAGCCGATTTTTTGTGTAATCACCGTAGTTTTCCCCGTGCCCGCGCCAGCGATAATCAACAGCGGGCTGCCGGTATGTTCTACGGCTTTTTTTTGCTCATTATTCAAATTATACATAGCGATAGTATCATAGCATAATCGTATAATTTCACCACTTATACTTTATAATACTTTGTTTTTGTGATTTTGAAAGTAGGTTTTATATTCTTGAAAATAAAAACCCCTTAACAAAAAATCTATTAAGGGGCGTCATACACATAGGGGGCGCCATAAAAAAGTTAGAGATTAATTCTCTGGAAGCGCCGCGTATTAGCATCAACGATACCAGCAAGGTAATGTAAGTGCGGTATGAGTTGCGGAACATTTTCTGTAATGATCGCCCGTGCGACATCAAGCATAGTTCGCGCCTTTTCCACAGCGAGTAGTGGTTTGTAAGCTATTGAGTCGCGGATCAGTGCGGATGACATAAGCACAGTTCCTTGGTCAATATCTGTCCTACGGGACAGGTTGCCCAACGCAATACTCGCTGCTTTTGTAATCGGCCTACTCAAATTTGGATCATACGGGCCGACGATCAGCGCAAAATTCAATTGATGTAACCAATCAGCACCGCGTCCTACGATAATAACCTTTTCTTGGTGCGTATAATCACTAATCTCTCTGCCCTGCTCCCTAAGTTCGGCTATATGTTCAATATTCCCACGTAAAAGCGGGATGAAATCGCACACGATTTGAGGATGCATATTTGGACAAAGCTGTTCAATATTCAACCGCAATTCCTCATCACTAATTGAAGCAGAACACTTTGAAAGATCAAGCACACCTTCATTCTCACCGTGAATCACAAGTGCATCCGAATCAGTCTCGACGCCAACGAGCAACGGATAAACTACTTTAATACCAAAAACGCGTTCGAATTGTTTGCGCAGCTTGAGTGCTGCGCTCAGCGCTTGATCAACATTATTGTCGAACCCGCCGCAACCATGTTCCCAGTGTCCTTTAGACCAATGATAGGTTGTCAATACGAGGCAACGTCGCCCCATATTGAGAGTGTAGTCAATCCATTCAGAAATGAGTGCGTTTAGTTCAGGCCAGCCGAGATCAAACTCAGCCCCCATATTCCGAAATGGTGTAAGAAATCCCGGCGGCGTATTCGTCATAACAGACAGGTTGAGCCGTCCGTCCATACATTTAAACACACCTATTTCTGTTGGATGTATCTTGCGACGTAATCGTCGTTCCAATGCGACATTGGGGTCGCAAAACTGCGCACTTTGTAATTCATTGTGGTTTAAAAGGAACTCAATAATTTTATTCATCCTTGCACTCTCCTTGTTTGAATAAAATAACTCAAAAATGAGCTTATTACTCTAACATATCATCAATAAAAAATCAACCCCTGTTTTGAGGTTGATTTTATTATCTTTAAATTTAAACTATTTCTTCAAACTCAATTTCCCTACCCTCGTCATCCTGCAAATTCGCCCAGATAAGTTTTACCGCCATAGTGGGATTTTTCGCTTTAATTATTTCCGCGGCTTTTTTCATGTCGGCAATTTGCTGTGCTTTTTCTTCTTCCGCGTTCGCAAAAGTGTAAGCGCCCGCGTACGCGCCGCACTGGCTGTGATGTATTAACGCGACGCAACTTGAATTATGCAATTTTGCCGACAAGGAAATCTGGTTTAAAAGCGTTTCACATTCCGGCGTGCCGTCGGCAATCGCTTTGCCCGCGCCCGCGAGTGAAACCAAATCGCAATCGCCGGCATAGCCTTTGTTTTCCATCCATTTGTTCATTTCCCGCGTCAGGCGGAAGTCCATACAGCGCACTAATAAATTTTTACAATGATGAGACATAAAAAAATTAAACTAAAAAAATAAATTTATGCTATTTTCATCTTATCCAAAGCCATTTTTAATAATGGCGGCGTTACCAGCGTCGTCACGATAACCATAATGACAATCGCGGAGAACACAGCGTCGTTCACTACGCCCAAACCCTTGCCGATGGCGGCAAAAATCAGACCGACTTCGCCGCGGGGAATCATGCCTAAGCCGATAACTAAACGGCTATACGATTTTTTTACGACTAAGCCGCAAACCTGCTTGCCAAGAATGGCGGCAATAGTAAGCCCGGCTGCGACTCCCAGGACCGCCGGATTAGCGAAAGTTTCCAGCTTTACCTGAATGCCCATTAAGACAAAAAATATGGGGACCAAAAAGGCGGCAATTGGGCGGATTAAATCTTCAATGTGCGTCTCCGGCACCTTGTCGCCATGGTGATTTTTACGCAAAAAATCTTTGAAATGCACTTCGTCTAAAATCAACCCGGCCGCGAACGCGCCGACAATAGTCGCGAGACCGATTAAATTCGCCGCCCAGGAGAAAATAAAAGCGATGATTAAGGCGGTGATTATCTTCATATTTTCCACGTTCATTTTCGCTATTTGCCTGCCAATCCAAGGAGCGGTATAGGTTCCAACGACAATGGCGCCGATTAAAAACGCGACGGATTTTAGAGTAATAACGCCGACGTTTAATAAGGACAGCGCGCCGGTGGCGATAATGCCGGACACGACCGCTAAAATCACCAGGCCCATCACATCGTCAATTACGGCCGCGCCGAGGATAATTTTTGATTCCGGCAATTGTAATTTTCCTAAATCTTTTAAAACACGCGCGGTAATGCCGACCGAAGTCGCGGTTAAAGTAGCGCCGATAAATAAATGCACATTCATGACCGCTTCCGGGTAAAAATATTTGGAAACAAAAAATCCTAAAATAAATGGGACAATCACGCCGACCGTCGCCACCAACAGAGAAGGCACGCCGACTTTCATCATTTCTTTGATATTAGACTCCAGACCGACCATAAACAGCAGAATTATCACGCCGATGCGCGACAGCACGTCAATATGGATATCGCCGGCTATCGGGGTAAGCCAGTTAATGCCAACTAAATGCAAATTGCCGACTATTACGCCGAAAACCAATTCGCCCAAAACTGCCGGCTGTTTTAATTTTTCAAAAACCTCCCCACCGATCTTAGCCGCGATTAAAATTACCACTATCCATAACAGAACCGGCGCGACCGGATCAGCGTGACCGCTTTCACTTTTACCACCTGATTCTTCCGCCGTAAGTAAATTTTTTGCCTGGCCGGAACTTTCCAGAGAAGCCCGGCTGCCTATTGGCGCTACCATTATAAAAAATAAAATAATAGCTGCGGCAATTACTACCATCCTGTTTATTTTTATCCGCATAAAATTATTTAGCAAAAAAACGGCGGTTAAAATTACTAAAACGCCGCTTTGCCAGTTTTTTAACTAATCTGTTTTGATAATATTTCGATTGCGATGCCTTCTGACCGCTTTGACGCGCGCCAATTCTTTCGCGATTTTCGCCTGCACTGCCGAAAAGTCAACATCTTCGCGTTTTTCCGCCATTAGCGTTTCCGCGCGTTTGCGCGCCTCTTTCGCGCGCGCTTCGTCAATATCCGCGGCGCGCTCGGCAGTATCGGCTAAAATTACAACCTTGTCCGGCAAAACTTCAATAAAACCGCCGGAAACGGCCATAGTTTCAATTTTATTGTCGCTTGTTTTAATTTCAATCACGCCCGGCATTAAACCGGCAACGAGCGGAATATGGTTTGGTAAAACGGTAATCTCGCCCATTTTTGTCGGTACGGTTAACTGCAGTACTTCTTCTTTTAGCACTGTTTTTTCCGGGGTTACTATTTCAAAATGGATAATTGACATATTTAATCCTTACAAATTACAAATCAAATACAAATATACTAATGCACTCTATCATCACTCTATAGTATTTGTATATTTGTAAAAAATTTGTAATTTGTAAGAGCATTATCTATTTCTTAATCTCCTCAATGCCTCCGCGCATATAGAATTTATCCTCATTCACCTCATCCAATTCGCCTGCCAAAATTTTCGCAAAACCCCGAACCGTGTCGGAGAGTTTTACGTACTGGCCCGGATGTCCGGTGAATACTTCCGCCACGAACATCGGCTGGCTTAAAAACTTCTGAATTTTGCGCGCGCGGTACACGGTTAATTTATCTTCATCAGACAATTCTTCCATGCCCAAAATCGCGATGATGTCCTGCAGATCTTTGTAGCGCTGTAAAACTTTTTGCACTTCGCGCGCCACGCGGTAATGCTCCTCGCCAACCACCTGCGGATCCAAAATCGTGGAAGAGGAATCAAGCGGGTCAACCGCCGGATAAATGCCCAGTTCGGACAGCGCGCGCGAGAGCACGACCGTTGAATCCAAATGCCCGAAAGTCGTTGCCGGCGCCGGGTCGGTTAAATCGTCCGCTGGCACATAGACCGCCTGCACGGAAGTAATTGATCCTTTGTTTGTCGAAGTAATGCGCTCTTGCATTTCGCCCATTTCGGTCGCGAGCGTCGGCTGGTATCCTACCGCGGACGGCATGCGTCCCAAGAGCGCGGACACTTCGCTTCCGGCCTGCGTGAAACGAAAAATATTATCAATAAACATCAACACATCTTGATTTTTCTCGTCGCGGAAATATTCAGCAATGGACAAACCGGACAACGCGACGCGCAAACGACAGCCCGGCGGTTCGTTCATTTGTCCAAACACCATCGCTACTTTATCCAATACTCCCGCGCCTTTCATTTCATGGTACAAATCGTTTCCTTCGCGGCTGCGTTCGCCCACGCCAGCGAATACCGAATAGCCGCCGTGCTCGTGCGCGATGTTATGGATTAATTCCTGAATGATGACGGTTTTGCCTACGCCCGCGCCGCCGAAGAGTCCGACTTTGCCGCCTTTTACTATTGGACAAATTAAATCTATGACTTTAATTCCGGTTTCCAAAATTTCCGCTTTGGTAGATTGCTCGGTGAATTCCGGCGCTTTGCGATGAATCGGATATTTTTTAGCCGTCTTCACTTCTTTGCCGCCGTCCACTACTTCTCCTAAAACATTAAAAATGCGGCCCAATGTTTCTTCGCCGACCGGCATGGATATTGGCGCGCCGGTATCTATCACTTCGGTTTCGCGCCGCAAGCCGTCGGTTGAACCCATGGCGACCGTGCGCACGCGGTTTTGCCCGATGTGCTGTTCCACTTCCAGCACTAACTTTTTGCCTTTCTCCCGCCCCACCTCTAAAGCAGAATATAAATTAGGTAAACCGTTTTCAAATTGTACATCAACGACTGCGCCGATGATTTGTTTAATTTTTCCTTTACTATTTTCCATATTATTTGCATTATTAGTGATTAGTGAAAATTCGTTATTAATTTGTGTTCATTAGTGATGGTCACTAATTTTCACAAATTCATAAATAATCCGCACAAATCACAAATATACTATTAATTTTGTAAAGCTTGCGCCCCGCCCGCGATTTCCGCTATCTCTCTCGTAATATTTGCTTGCCGCGCTTTGTTGTAGGTCAAGGTCAAATCGTCAATCATGTCGTTTGCCGCATCCGACGCGTTGCGCATCGCCATCATCCGCGCACTGTGTTCACTCGCGTTAGATTCAAGCATCGCCTGAAACATCTGGATTTCCAATAGCCGCGGAATCATTTCGTCCAAGACTTCTTTGGCGTTCGGTTCAAAAATATATTCCTGGTTCGTAAAATATTTTTCTTGTTTTTCCGCAATTATTTCTTTGGTCATCGCGGCTCCGCTGTCTTTGCCAATAACACCCAGCGTTTCATCGGCTTTTAAATCAATCGGTAATAGCTGTTTCACGCGCGGAATTTGTTTTGCCGCGGAAACAAAATCGGTATATGCCAGCATAATTTTATCATAACGACCGTTTAAATAATCTTTAATCGCCATTTTCGCGACCGGAAAAACTTCCGCTATTTCCGTAACGATATCCGGCTTGTCAAATTCGGCCGCCAAGTTAAAACCGAAACGCCGGTGCACCACCGCGCCTTTTTTGCCCAAGATGACAAATTCGGCTTTCCCGCCTTCGTGTTGCTTAATTGATTTTATAGTCTTATTGATGATATTAGCATTAAAACCGCCGCACAGCCCGCGATTGGAAGTAATTAAAATTATACCAACTGTTTTTATAGCTTGACGCGATTTTAACAGCTCGTGTAATTTTTGATTTTTTTCCGCGGCCTTGGCCAAATTTAAAACCGTCAGCCAGCTTAAGTTGGCGTAACTACGCGTTTTTAGCACCGCTTCAATCGCGCGGCGCATTTTTGCCGCGGACACTAACTCCATCGCTTTGGTAACTTTTTTAGTGCTTTTAACGGACTTTATTCGTCTGATGATATCTCGCGTGCTGGCCATACGTTATTCCCCATTTTTAATTCGTAATTCGTAATTTTTAATTCGTAATTGTATAGTCCACTTCTTTCTTATACTCCTCCACCATCTTTTTCATCTTTCCAATTAGTTTATCGTCCAGTTCTTTTTTTTCTATAATCTCATTCATCACTTCGCGCGCGCTCGTATCCGCGTATTTATATAAACCCTGTTCAAACTCGCGGATTTTATTAACCGGAATATCGTCAAGCAAACCTTCGTTCACGGCGTAAAAAATAACTACCTGTTTTTCTACCGGCACGGCCGCGTACTGCTCCTGTTTAAAAATTTCCGTAATCCGTTTGCCGCGCTCCAATTTCTGTTTGGTTTCTGAATCCAAATCCGAGCCAAACTGCGCGAAAGCCGCAAGTTCGCGGTATTGGGCAAAGTCCAATTTCATCTTGCCCGCCACTTTTTTCATCGCTTTAATCTGCGCGCTAGACCCGACGCGCGAAACCGAAATGCCGACATTCAACGCCGGCCGGATGCCCTGATAAAACAAATCAGTTTCCAAAAAAATCTGCCCGTCGGTAATGGAAATAACATTGGTCGGAATGTAAGCGGATACGTCGCCGGCCTGCGTTTCAATAATCGGCAGAGCGGTCAAGCTTCCCCCGCCGTTATCTTTGTTTAATTTCGCCGCGCGCTCAAGCAGCCTAGAATGCAGATAAAATACATCGCCCGGATAAGCTTCACGGCCCGGCGGACGGCGCAGTAATAACGAAATCTGGCGGTAAGCGACCGCGTGTTTTGATAAATCGTCATAGACGACCAAAACGTCTTCGCCTTTGTCCATAAAATATTCGCCCATGGCGCAACCGGCGTAAGGCGCGATATATGATAGCGACGCCGGTGTGGACGCGCCTGCCAAAACTACCGTGGTATATTCCATCGCCCCGTTTTTTTCCAGTTCCGCCACTATGCGCGCGATTTTACTTTCTTTCTGTCCAATCGCGACATAAATGCATTTCATTCCCTGCCCTTTTTGGTTGATAATCGTATCAATCGCGATCGCGGTTTTGCCGGTTTGCCGATCGCCAATGATAAGTTCGCGCTGGCCGCGTCCGATAGGAATCATCGCGTCAATCGCTTTAACGCCGGTCTGCACCGGTTGTTTTACCGATTCGCGCGCGATTACTCCCGGAGCGATTTTTTCTACCGGATAAAATTTGTCTGATTTTATTTCACCTTTGCCGTCCAGCGCTTGGCCTAACGGATTAACCACGCGCCCGACTACCGCTTCGCCGACCGGCACCTGCAAAATTCTCTGCGTGCATTTAACCGTATCGCCTTCTTTTATTTTCAGATAATCGCCTAGAATAATCGCGCCGACCGTATCTTCTTCCAAATTCAAAGCGACGCCAAACACAGATTCGTGAGTATTAATTTTGGATTCGTTAGAATTCGTGACGAACTCCAACATTTCGTTGGACATTACTTCTGACAAACCACTAATCCTAGCTATTCCATCTCCTACTTCCACCACCTTGCCGACATGCTCCACTTTTACTTCGCTTTGAAAATCGTTGATTTGCTGTTTTAGTTGTTCAATGATAAAATCTTTGGTTCGCATATAATAATTTATTTATAATGCAAATCCTTCAAAAATATCTATGCAAATAATTTGATTTGTAGTTATTTTGAGGAATTTGCATTTAATTTGCAAATTTGCATTATATTTATAATATTAATTTATTTTTTAAATTATTTAACTGGTTTTTGACACTGCCATCTATAACCGTGTCACCGACTTTAACGATGAATCCACCTAAAATATTTTTATCAATTTGATTTGCTAAATTTACTTCTTTAATGCTTAATAATTTAACAATATGGCAATTTAACAATTCAATAATTCCGTTATCCAGTTTTTTAGCACTCACTAATTCTCCTTCAACGATTCCCTGCTCCCGGTTCCAAATTTTTTCAAACTCCGCGATGATTTTCCCCGTTTTATTCAGACTTCGCCGCGCCGAAAGTAACTTAACGAAATTGTTTAGCGCAACTTTAACATCTACTTCGCTTTCAATTTCCGCTAAGGATTCGTATAAACTTTGAGCGTATTGTTTAATAGTGATTTTCATAAATGTAATGCGAATGTACACGAATTATACGCGAATATTTCGAATTCATTCGTAAACTAATTCGTGTATATTCGCGTATAATTTGAAACATTCGTGTTAAATTATTTCTGCATATCTTTCACCGCTTCCTCTATTATTTTTTTATCATCTTCTCCCGTCATTTTCTTGCTTAGTACTTTCTCCATCGCGCTCACTATCAATTCTCCCGCCTCTTCTTTCACGTGTTTTAACATTATCTTTTTTTCTATTTCCAAGTCTTCTTTGGTTTTGGAAACTATTTTTTCAATTTCTTCCTTTGCTTTTACCATCATTTCTTTTTTCCGCCCTTCGCCTTTGCGTTCAACCTCCGTTAATAACGCGCTCGCTTCCTGCCTTGCCTGACGCATAATTTCTTCCCGGTTACTCTCTGTGGCTTTTAATTCTTTTTCAATCCTAGAGGCATTTTTTAAACTATTCTCAATTTTTTTGGAGCGCTCGGTTAAAATTTTCAGCAGCGGCCTGACGCCGAAATAATATAACACAACAAAAACAATCGCGAAATTAACCGCCTGCGCGACAAGCAGCCTAACGTCAACGTGAAAGGTGGAAATTACTTCTCCCATATGATTAATGCTGTTTAATAATTTTACTACGAAGATCTAGTAAAACTAAATCTCCGCATATAAAACTACTAGTTGATTGAAAAAGCAACAACCAAAGCATAGATAGCGATCGCTTCAGCAAACGCGGCGGCGAGTAGCATCGGGACTAAAATTTTTCCCGCGGCCTCCGGATTGCGCCCGATTGATTCCATCGCTTTCGCGCCGATTTTGCCGATAGCTATCGCCGGAGCGATAGCGCCAATGGCGATAGCCAAGGCTTTGGCAAGCATTGTTAAATCCATAAAATTCTCCATTATTACACCTCAATTACTGTCGACTATGTTTTATTTATTTAAAGTCGGTTTGAGATGCAAAATTAGTAATTAATTTTAGATTTATAATTTTTCTAATGTTCTTCCGCGCTGGTATTTATCGTCAGAAACGCCAAGGTCAGCATCGCAAAAATCAGTGCCTGAATAACGCCGACTATTAATTCTAAAAACATAAACGGAATCGGGACAATCCAGGCTACCATCGCCGCCATGGACGCAAGCAACACTTCACCCGCAAAAATATTGCCGAACAAACGA
>Ga0208373_1000352_pt1 | contig 82558 bp, 74 predicted proteins | sample RifOxyC2_FD_184036 | JGI IMG/M metagenome (GOLD analysis project Ga0208373, IMG submission 184036) | Soil microbial communities from Rifle, Colorado - Rifle Oxygen_injection C2 (SPAdes) | ecosystem: Environmental > Terrestrial > Deep subsurface > Rock core/Sediment | place: Rifle, Colorado... | reverse complement strand
CTCGTGTACCAGAGCCGCAATTTTTTCCAAAAGGGTGGCTTTGTTGATTTGGTAGGGGATTTCAGCAACAACGATTTGATATTGACCATCTTTTCTTTCTACGATTTCTGTTTTGGCCCGAATAACAATGCCACCCCGGCCCGTAGCATAAGCCGCAGCGATGTCCTTCTTGTTGTAGATAATACCACCCGTAGGAAAATCAGGCCCGGGGATATATTCCATCAACTCTTCTACCGGTAATTTAGGGTTATCAATAACCGCCATAACTCCATCGCACAGTTCTCCCAAGTTGTGAGGGGGAATATTGGTGGCCATGCCGACGGCAATACCCATGCTGCCGTTTAAAAGGAGATTGGGTAGTTTGCTGGGCAGGACGAGCGGCTCTCGGGTTGAGCCATCATAGTTGGCGACAAAATTAACCGTGTTTTTTTCGATATCAGCCAGCATTTCTTCGGCTAAAGCCTGGAGTTTTGCTTCAGTATAACGCATGGCCGCGGGGGCATCACCATCCATGGAACCGAAGTTTCCTTGGCCATTGACCAGGGGGGAACGCATGGAAAAATCCTGAGCCATCCTAACCATGGAATCGTAAATGGCGGCATCGCCGTGAGGGTGATATTTAGCCATTACTTCACCGACGACATGGGCAGATTTACGAAATTTAGCACTGTGACGTAAGCCAATATTCCACATGGCATAGAGGATACGACGATGCACAGGTTTAAGACCGTCACGGACATCGGGTAGGGCCCGGGCAACGATAACACTCATGGCATAATCCAAGTACGAAGTTTGCATTTCTTCAACTAGTTGGATGGGTACGATTTTGCCGACTGGATCAAATCCAAGCTTATCTTGCGCCGTAGTAACTTCTTTCATATTTAAGTTTATTGGTTGGTGGTTTCAGAGATAGAAGTAGTGGTATTTTGTTTTTTCAGAATGTCTTTAATTCCTTGGCTGACCATGCTATTGAGATTAGGGGCGGAGAGATCAGCCGGAGTGAGTGTTCCCGAGGAAGTTTCAATCGGAGTATTAGTGTCTTTCATGGCTTGAGAAAAATCTTGTTTGATTTCTTTCCATATCTCCTGGGGTTGTTTTTGAGTGGCCAGGGGGTGAGGAATATTTTGAGCCAAAAAGTATAAATTATATCCCCAAAGCCCGAGGACAGCGATGGCAAAAGCAATGAGGCTGATCCAGAGCATTTGTCGTTTTTGTCTACTCGCCTGGGTTTCAATTAATGGGCGGGTTGTGGGTTTTTCATTCTCGGAAGCAAGTGTAGGTCGTTCAAAAGTTTCGGCCTTGGACCATTGTTGTTCCACAATCAGCCCTGGGATAGTTTCTACTGCTCGCTTAATGTCTTTGGGGCTAGGTAGGTCAGTCTTTTTTCGTTTGTTTTTTTTATTTTTTTTGACAGGCATAAGCTGACTATTCTTTTTCCAATACAATGACTTGCATATCTTCTTCTGGCAGACCTTTTTTCTTGATAATTAATTTTTTTTCTGGGGTCAATTTGGGTGCCCCGACCTCTTTGAGGAAGGCATCAATTGGATTGGCCTTGGGATCATTTTCCGATTGGAAGGCCATGGGAATGACTAGGCGGGGTTCAATGGCGGAGATGGCTTTGACAGCGGCATCATCGTCATAACAATTATGGCCGCCAACAGGAATCAGCAAGATGTCAACCCCGGAAAGCAAAGAAAGTTGTGAATCAGTCAGGGGCTTGGTCACTAAGCCAAGGTGTCCCAAACTCATTTGTTCAGTATCAATACGAAGAGTAGTTTGTCCTTCTTCAGTTCCGGGGACAGCGGCAACTAATACTCCCTTTACTTCGCATTCACCAGGGGTGGACAGGACAAAGGGGTTGCCAGTGATGGTAATCGAACCTTCTTCGCCGTGAGTATAAAGGGCAATATCAGCTAAGAGGTTGCGAGGGAACCCCCCTTTTTCTGGACGGTAAGGATCAATTACAATAGTTACCTCATCGTTTTTGGGTTTGGTTTGCAACCGAAAAGCGGTGTTTCCAAGCCAAGAAATATGCATAATTTTATAAGAAAAATGACGATAATATTATACATTTTTTTAGAAAAGGGCGCAAGCGGGAAAAGTGGGAAATTGTCCAGGCCAAAAGTGGCTAGAATAAGCCGAAATATCCTTGATAGGAACTTTACCAAAGTCTGAAATTAAGCTGAATTTGTTTGGGGTCAGGCTGGGCATTGACAATTTAGGAGCAGTTAGTTATAATCCGGTAGCTAACTTACCCTAACGGGGGCTTGTCTGGCTCGTCACCGGCAGGTTAATAATTAATATTAATATGAACGACGAAAACAAAAGTGGCAGTTTTGCCAATCTTTTGAAAACATATTCTACGGACTTACCGAAGAACGATGATTTAGTGAAAGGAAAAGTCATTTCTGTCGGGAACGGTGAGGTGCGGTTGGATATCGGTGGCGTTATCACTGGTGTGGTGCGCGGTGAGGAATTATTCTCTGAGTCGGAAGACTTCGCTAATATCAAAGTAGGTGATGAAGTGGAGGCTACGGTTTTGGAACAGGAAAACGAGAACGGCGAGATGGAACTTTCTTTCCGAGCAGCTGGTCATCGTGTGGTTTGGGCCAAGATGGCTAAATGTATCACCGATGGCGTGACCATTAAGGCGAAGGTTGTCCAGGTCAATAAAGGTGGTTTGATGATGCAGGTTGATGCCTTGATGGGTTTCATGCCCGTGTCGCAATTGAATCCGGATCATTATCCCCGGGTACAAGGTGGTGACAAAAATCGAATTTTAGAACACTTGAAACAGTTCATTGGTCAGGATTTTCAAGTAAAAGTTTTGGATGCCAACGAAAATGAAGATAAGTTGATCGTTTCGGAAAAGGCAGTCTGGGAAGATGACCAGAAGGCAGTCTTGGATTCTTATAAAGTTGGCAATGTTATTGAGGGAGAAATCAGCGCCCTTACTTCGTTCGGTGCTTTTGTCAGATTCGGTGAAGGCCTGGAAGGTCTGGTTCACATTTCTGAGATTGTCTGGCAACGAATTGATCATCCTAAGGATGTGTTGAAAGTTGGACAGAGAGTAAAAGCTCAGATCATTGATATCAATAGGTCAAAAATTTATTTATCCATCAAGCGTCTGGTTGAGGATCCGTGGAAGGCTGTCAAAGACAAATATAAGATTGGCCAGGAAGTTGAAGGCGAGATTCATAAGGTGGAAAATTTCGGTCTGATGGTGAAATTAGACGAAGAAATTCATGGTTTGGCCCATATCTCGGAACTGTCTGATTCCGTGATCAAGGATTTGGGAGTTTTGCGCGATCGGTTTAAAATTGGTGATCGTCTGAAATTCGCTATTGTCTCTATTGAGCCATCGGAACATCGTTTGGGTTTGAAATTGTCCGATGACAGTTTGAGGATTAAGCAAGAAGGCTCTGATTCTAAGACTGAGACTAAAGAAGAAGTAAAGGAGGTCATCCCCGAAGTAGAAAAATCAGGAGAGGAAGATCCCGCCCCAGCTAAGGAGTAAAGAATAAAGAAAGTCAAAACCGCCCCGAGGGGCGGTTTTGGTTAGGATTGACAGAATCGTCTTTTTTGCTTATAATCTGGGTTATGAATTCCTATTATTTTTTATGAAAAATCTGTTGAAAAATGTCAGTTTAGTCTTTATTGTTTTGTTGTTGGTTGCCGGTGTCCTGAGCCTGGGTTCGTTTACTGATCCTCAGCCGGAAACTGTGGGGATTAATACTCTGATTGAAGAGGTTAACCAAGGACAAGTGGAAAAAATAGTTGTCCGGGGGGATATCTTAGAAGTGACTCTTAAGGACGTCAAACAAAAACAAGAAATAAAGAAAGAATATAACCAGACTTTTTCGGAATTAATGCAGAATTACGGCGTGGCCGCAGAAAAGTTGCAGTCTGTACCGGTGGAAGTGGAAGATAAGTCCGGCCCATCATATTGGCTTGAACTTATTTTGCCATTCCTTTTGCCAGTTTTATTGGTTTTTGTGATTATTTTTTTTATGAATCGCCAGGTTCAGGGGATGAACAACCGGGCCATGGGTTTTGGTCAAAGCGCAGCGCGGGAAGTCCGCCCCAATGATAAGACTCGTAAAACTTTTAAAGACGTGGCCGGGGCACGTGAGGCCAAAGAGGAATTGGAAGAGGTGGTAGAGTTTTTAAAAAACCCCAAACGTTTTACGGCCATGGGGGCTAAAATTCCCAAAGGTGTATTGTTGATGGGTGCTCCAGGAACCGGGAAAACGCTTTTGGCCAAAGCAGTAGCCGGGGAGGCGGGCGTACCGTTTTTTACCATTAGCGGTTCGGAATTCGTAGAAATGTTTGTCGGTGTAGGAGCCTCACGAGTGAGAGATTTGTTCCAGAAAGCGAAGAAGGCCGCTCCGGCGATTGTATTCATTGATGAAATTGATGCAGTGGGACGTAAGCGTGGCGCTGGTTTGGGTGGCTCACACGATGAGAGGGAACAGACCCTTAATCAAATTTTAGTAGAAATGGATGGCTTTGATCCAAATTTAGGGGTAATTGTAGTGGCTGCGACCAATCGTCCTGATGTTTTGGATCCCGCTCTATTACGTCCGGGTCGTTTTGACCGTCGGGTGGTCATTGATATGCCAGATATCAAGGATCGGGAAGAAATTTTACAGGTACATACTCAGGGCAAACCATTGGCCCGGGCTATTTCTCTGCGCAAGATCGCTGAACGCACCCCTGGTTTTTCTGGGGCGGATTTAGCCAATCTTTTGAACGAGGCAGCTATTTTGGCTGTCCGCCGTAACAAAAAGGAAGTTGCTGAAACTGATATTATTGAAAGTATTGAGAAAGTATTGTTGGGGCCAGAAAAACGTTCTCGGGTTATGACTGACCAAGAACGAGAAATGACTGCCTACCATGAGGCTGGTCACGCCTTGGCCGGTCATTTCTTGAAGTATTGTGATCCGGTGCGTAAAGTTTCTATTATTGGACGAGGTACCGCTGGTGGTTATACTTTAAGCATGCCCGAACGGGATGTTCACTATCACACTTTATTGAAGTTCAAAGATGATTTGGCTATGACTTTGGGTGGTTTTGTGGCGGAACAGGAAATCTATGGTGAGAACCATATTTCTACTGGTCCAGCCAGTGATTTAAAGTCGGCCACACAATTAGCCAAAAAAATGGTGATGCGTTACGGCATGAGTGAAAAATTGGGTCCGCGTATGTATAGTGATAATGAAGAAATGATCTTTTTGGCTCAGGAAATTCATGACAAAAAGAATTATAGTGAAAAAACGGCTGAAATTATTGATCTTGAGATTGATCGTTTGTTAGCCGAGGCCAAAGCAACTGCTCGGAAAGTATTAATAGCTCATCGCGAGCAATTAGATCAAGTTGTCCAGGTTTTGCTAGAGAAGGAAACAATAGAACAAGAAGATTTCGTGGCCATCGTTGGGCCAGGTACCAGCCATATTGTTGAGTAGAAAGTGAGAAAAAAACAGTCAGCTTTACCTGACTGTTTTGTTTTAGAAACAAACGTTTCACTACTAGAAGATATGTGGTATAATTTATCTAGTGCAGCCGAACTGCAAAATTTTTAAGGTAAGCATTAATAAAAAAATATGAAAGCTCCTTTGTACCGTCAGGCTCTGGCGGATGGTTGGCAATTGGCAAAGAGCCACCACTCTCTTTGGTTGTTTGGGTTATTCGCTGTATTTTTGGGTCAGATGGGCTTGTTGGAATTATTGACCCGGGTAACCGTGGCGGCTGGGAATCGATCTGTTTTCCCTTTGTGGCTGAGCGGAGAAATTAATTTGAGTTTGGCTGGTTATTCTTTACCATTGGTAAGCTGGTCGTGGTTTATTTGGTTATTGTTTACTGTTATTGGTTTTTCTCTGCTTTTTATCTTTGTTTCAGTGGTATCCCAAGGGGCCCTTATCCAGGCATCAGCCCGCTGGGCGGAAAACAAGTCTTTGCCTTTGGCTGGCCAAGCTTGGCAGACGGGGATAAAACATTTTTGGCGCTTGTTTTTTTTGAATGTTTTTAAAAAGATTGTCATTTGTCTTTTAGGCCTAATCGTGGCTGCGGCTACAGTCAATGCTTTGATTAATTTTACCGGAGCCAGTTTTAGTCTGTTTGTTGTTTTGTTTCTTTTGTGTGTCCTAGTGGGAATGGTGGTTTCTTTTTTGACGATTTATGCTGCTGGTTATGTGGTTGTGGAAGAATATGGATTAGGGCATGCCTTATTTGCCGCCTGGCAGTTATTTATTCGTCATTGGTTAGTATCCATTGAAGTTGGGCTGATCATTTTAGCTTTGAACGTGGTAGTCAGTTTAGTTGTTATGGCTGGTTTTTTCATCTGTTATCTTCCGACGGTTATCAGTTGGTTCATCGCCGTGGTGACCATCAACCCCGCTCTTTGGCAGGCGGGTATGATAGTGGGTAGCATCCTTTTCATGCTGTTTGTCTTTTTTGTCGGTTCGGTTTTTACTGTTTTTGTTGTTTCGGTTTGGACGGATTTATTTATGAAGATGCACCGGCACGGAATTATCAGCCGTTTAGTTCATTGGTGTAAAAGATAGTATGTCTGATTTGTCATCAATCGATGATTTGTTGGCTAAGGGGAAAGCGGCTTCTGACCCTGTATCCAGTTTGACTGTTTCTTCTGGTGAAGTGGCTGAGAAGTTTTCTAAAAAAATGGGTCAGGTGCAAGCTCTAGGCAAAGAGGAGGAGGCTAAGAGGCTGGCGCTGAAAGTGGGTTTGCCGCATTTGGATTTAGAGAAATTTCCAGTTAGCCAGGAAGCCCTGCGTCAAATTGATCGTGAGGAAGCCGAGAGATTAAAGACGGTTTGTTTTTATGCCACCCAGGAAGAATTTCGTTTAGGTACGGTTAACCCCACTGATGAAGTGCAGCAGTTGATGACAGATTTGGTTGATCGGCGGCATGCCGATGGTGGTCTGTATGTCATTTCAGAAAACAGTTTGCAAAGAATTTTAAAGCTTTATAATACTTTGCCGACCATTAAGCCTATTACCAAAGATTTGGAAATTAAAGAGACAGATTTGGATAAAGTGAAGGCAGATGTTACTGATTTGCAGTCTTTCCAGAGTTTGTTAGTCAGGCGGTCAGTGAGTGATTTGTTAGTTCTACTCATCGGAGCCGGATTGAAGATGGAAGCGTCAGATGTGCATGTAGAAGCAGAAGAAGGGAAAATAGTGGCTCGGTTTCGCTTAGATGGTATCTTGCATGATGCTGCCGAATTACCCAAAGAAGAGTTTCGACAATTAGTTTCTCGGATTAAGTTGCTTTCCTCTCTTAAGATAAATATTACTGACAAGCCACAAGACGGACGGTTTACAATTAAATTAGCCAACGCCAGTATAGATGTTCGTGTCTCAACCATTCCAACGATTTATGGAGAAAGCGTGGTAATGCGGCTTTTGGACCAATCACGTAAGGGTTTGAGTTTTGAAAAAATCGGTTTACAAGGTGATGCATTTGAAAAACTAAAAGCGGAAATTGCTCGTCCCAATGGTATGGTCATTACCACTGGTCCAACCGGGTCAGGTAAGACGACCACGCTTTATTCTATTCTTGAGGTGCTGAATAAGCCAGGAGTAAAGATAATTACTTTGGAAGATCCAGTAGAATATAAGATGGAAGGCATTAACCAAAGTCAAATAGATCATAGCAGGGGTTATAATTTTGCCAGCGGTTTGCGCTCTATTCTGCGTCAGGATCCAGACATCGTGATGGTGGGAGAAATTCGGGATTTAGAAACAGCCGAAGTGGCCATCCAAGCCGCTTTGACTGGCCACCTCTTGTTTTCTACCATTCACACGAACAGCGCCTCGGGCGCCATCCCCCGTTTTCTGTCTATGGGGGTAAAACCATTTTTGTTGGCCCCAGCTCTGAACGCGATTATGGGACAGCGTCTGGTGCGATTACTTTGTCCGGAATGTAAGAAAGAGGCCCAATTGAGCGAAACAGAGCAAGCCCAAGTGGAAAAGATAATTTCCAGCATGCCGGAAAAGGAACGGGGGGAGCTTCAGGGTAAAAAAATAACCTTGTATACGAATGTGGGTTGTGAACATTGTGGAGGTATTGGTTATAAAGGACGAACCGGCATCTACGAAATTCTTCGGATGAACTCAGAGATTGAACAAATTATACTTTCGGGAGGAGTTTCCGAGTATGAAATAGAAAAAATTGCAGTAAAGAACGGAATGGTTACCATGGTGCAAGACGGTTTGTTGAAGGCTTTGGCTGGACAGACCAGTTTGGAAGAAGTGTTGCGAGTGATTGATTAAAAAATTTGCCATAATTAAAAATATAAATTTATTTATGACCCCACGTCGCCATGAGACCGCTGTCCTGGCCAATGAGCCAGTACGTTTTTACAAAATAGTTGCCTTGACTTTTTTGGTTTTGACCTTCATCCTTTTGGGAGTGATTATCACCCTTTCTTCTAAGAAGGCGACCATTACAGTGATCACCCGGGCGGAACCAGTAGAGGCTACCACTTCTTTGGAAGTGGAGAAAGGGAAAGAAAATGTGGCAAAATTGGTTTGGACTGAAGTGGAGTTGGTTAAAAGTTATAAACCCACGGCCTCTAAAGAAGAAGCAAGTATCGCTCAAGGTAAGGTGGTGTTGTATAATGAGACTGATTATGACCAGCCTCTGGTAGCTACCACTCGTTTGTTGAGTCCAGAAGGAATTTTATTTCGTTTAAAAACCAAGGTACTGGTACCAGCCAAAGGTTCAGTGGAAGCTGAAGTATATGCAGATAAGTCCGGTAAGGAAAATGAGATCGGGCCCACTAAATTTACCATCCCTGGTCTTTCAGAGACATTGCAGAAAGTTATTTATGCTCAGTCTAGTGCCCCCATGGTCGGTGGGGTAAAGACAATCGGCGTTTTGACCAAAGAAGAATTGGATCAGGCGCGGGTTTCTTTCCAAGAGACTTTGAAAGAAGCAGGGAAAAAGGAGTTGGGGGACTGGGAAGCAAACAATTGGGGAGCGGTTTATGAGGTCGTCGGTCCAGAAGCAGTGGCTAGTGCCGCAGTCGGTGACGAAGTGGACGAATTTACTTTAACCAACAAGGTCAAAGTGGTGGCGGTAGCCTATGATCAGAAACCAATTGTAGAATTGGCTAAAAAGGAATTAAATCGGCGGTTAGTGAGTGAGGCAGAGTTGATTACTAGTTATAATGAGGAGCCGGTGGTGAGTCTGGACATCTTTGACCTAGAAGCTGGTACTGCTAAATTGAAGGTATTTTATTCAGGTTTAGTGGAGCTTAATCCGGAGAGCAAACAGTTGCAAAAAGTAATGTTCCTGGGTAAAACAAAAGACGAAATTCGTCGGTATTTGTTAGCCCTTGATCATGTCCAGGGGGTGGAAATAAAATTTAGTCCGGCTTGGATGCGCACTGTCCCCCATGTATTAGATCACATTAGCGTGGTAGTCCGGAGTATTGAATAATACCCTTGACAAGAAAAAGGGGGGCGGAGTAAGATAGTGAAAGGAAACAAGAATCAATCCAGCGGTAGGTTCCTCCTTAGGAAGGAGAGCTCGTGACTGAAAGGCTCTCTGGAGAGAAACCGAATTGGCACCACTCTTGTCCGTGATAATCTAATAAAAGAGAAAAGTTCGGGTGGAACCGTCTTGAGTAATCAGGACCCCGATGTTTGGCCAGTACTCTATTGGCTAGGCATCGGGGTCTATTTAATTAATTATTAACTTTATTAATATAAAATTATATGGAGAAGTCTTTAGAAATCAGTCGCCATTCTTGTGCGCATTTGGTGGCGGCCGCAGTTCAATCTTTGTATCCGCAAGCCAAATTCGGGGTTGGTCCAGTCGTGGAAAACGGTTTTTATTATGATATTGATTTCAAGGAAAACATTGGCGAGGAAGATTTAGCTCGGATTCAGAAAAAAGCAGAGGAAATGGTTGAGAAAAATTTAGAATTCATCCGTCAAGAAATGAGCTTAGAGGAAGCGGTGGAATTGTTTAGTTCTCTGGGGCAAGATTACAAAGTTTCTCTTTTACAAGATTTACGATCGCGTGGCACGACTAAGATGAACGCCGAAGAAGCCCAAGATTTAGAAGGCACAACCGACAGGGTTTCGATTTATCAGGTTGGAGATTTTGTGGACCTTTGTCGTGGGCCACATGTGGCGACGACTAAAGAAATTGGTGCTTTTAAGTTAGTGAAACTTGCCGGTGCCTATTGGCGGGGCGATGTAAATAACCCGCAGTTGCAACGCATTTACGGTGTCTGTTTCGCTTCTGCGGCTGAATTGGAGAGCTATCTAAATCTTTTGGTGGAGGCTGAGAAACGTGATCACAAGAGAATTGGCAAGGAATTAGACTTGTTTAGCTTTCATGAAGAAGGGCCTGGTTTCCCTTTTTTCCATAACAAAGGGATGATTATTCTCAATGAACTGATTGCGTTTTGGCGGGAAAAACATCGGGCCCGTAATTATCAAGAAATAAAGACTCCGGCCATTCTCTCCCGGAAGTTGTGGGAGACTTCGGGGCACTGGGATCTGTACAGTGAAAACATGTACACCACGAAAATAGATGAAATTGATTATGCGGTTAAGCCAATGAACTGCCCGGGCGGGATTTTATTGTATAAAGAACATCTCCATTCTTATCGCGAATTACCTTTGCGAATTGGGGAATTGGGACATGTGCACCGCCATGAATTATCTGGCGTATTGAATGGTCTTTTCCGAGTGCGGGCTTTTACTCAGGATGATGCTCACGTGTTTTGTACTAAAGAGCAACTGGAAGAAGAAATAATCGACATTGTTCAGTTAATAAAAGAAATGTTCTCGCAGTTTGGGTTTTCTGAACATAAGTTCACTCTCTCGATTCGAGGAGAAAAGAAGAAAGACAAGTACTTAGGTACGGATCAAGATTGGGAGTGGGCCCAGAATGCTATTCTGGGGGCGATGAAAAAATTAGGCATTGATTGTGAAATGATGCCTGGTGAAGCTAAGTTTTACGGTCCAAGCCTAGATGTTCAGATTAAAGATGCGCTAAAGCGCGAATGGCAATGCAGCACTATCCAATTGGATTTCAACCTTCCCGCTCGCTTTGATGTTACTTATATGGGCGAAGACGGAAAGGAACACACTCCCTTCATGTTACATCGGGTGGTCTATGGTAGTTTGGAACGTTTTCTCGGTATCCTGGTTGAACAATATGCTGGCGCTTTTCCGGTATGGTTGGCACCAGTTCAGTTGATGTTAGTCCCTGTATCTAGTAAACATCTGGAGAAGACGGAAGTCTTAGCCAGGGAATTGTCAGCTCAAAATATACGAGTGGAAGTTCAGCGAGCCGATGAAACTGTTGCTAATAAAGTGCGACGAGCGGTTACTGAAAAAGTTCCCTATATCGTGGTTGTGGGAGACCGAGAATTGGCTGGGGAGGAGTGGACGATTCGGGTCCGTGGTCAGGAAGAGCAAGTAAAGATGTCTCAGGCTGATTTCTTAGCTAAACTGGAGGGGGAGATAAAAAATCGAGTGGTTTAACAAACAGATAAAAAAACAACCAGTTAATACTGGCTGTTTTTTTATTTATTTGTTATTTGGCCATTTTTTTACTAAGATCGCTTAGTGCCCAGAATTCAGTTTTGAGTTTTTTTCGGCGGGGATTAAAACGGTCAAAGAAGCTGGTTGGTTTGGAAGCAACACTGTCTTCAGCTAGGATTTGATTTAAGCGGATATCAATCAGCTCATTTCTATCAGAAGTGTTGATAACCGCGTCACCTTCAGTAAGATATTGGATGACATCGATGTTGAGTTGTTCGGGGAAACGTCGGTAGTGAGCAATAAGGGCTTGGCCTAGATTGATTTTTTTCTCCGCCGCTTCTCGCATTACTTCTTCCAGTTCTTCCCGTACATGATCCGATAGTTCGATGGTGTTGGCCATTTCTTTAGCCACAGGTTTGCCCTCATGTGTTTCTAATTTTTTTTCCATCTTTTCTTCCTGTCGCTGTTGATTGGATTGACTGAATTTTTCAGTTAAACGACCGAGCCAGGATTTGTTGCCGGCAGCAGAATAACTGAGTTCTTCTTCATATGCTTCCGTATCTTTCTCCTGCAAAGGCATGATAGTAGTGTCAGCCGGTCTTATGACCTCCGACATTTGCTGTCGTCTTTTTTTGTCTTGTTCAGCCTGTCTTTGTTGACTTAACCAGTCTTGCAATCCGCCAACAGTGAGGAAATCGATCGGCGGGTTTTGGGGGGCGTCCACGACAGTAAATCCAGGACGGCGTTCGTCTTTGGCCTCAATTGGGTCGCCCAAAGATCCTTCGGGCACTTCTCCGGTTATTGCTTCTTGGATTTCAGCTTTCGTTTTTTTGACCTTATCTGCCAATCGGGTTGTTGGGCTCTCTGCCCCCACAATGGATCGGCGTAATCTCTTTTCGTATTTATCAGTATCTTCTACTGATAAGGGAAGAACGCCAATCATGTTGGGAGCCAGATCTTCCTTTCTTTGGTCAGCATGTGGGATGCCGGCCTCTTCCATTACCGCATCGGATTTGATGACCCGGGGCAATTCTGTTTTTCTTTTGTTTTGATTAGGGGCGGTTTTATTTTCTGTCTCTTCCTCTCTAGCTAAGGCAGCATTGAAATTTTCTCTCATATTTTTAATTAAAGTAGTTAAATTATACCATTTTTTACCCTATTTTGTCAAGGTCTTGACATAATTGTTTTTTTGAGTTATTATTCATCGTTCTTTCGTTGTTGACCCAATTGAGGAGGGAGCCATGGAAAATAATCTGTATTTCTTTGACCTGGCCTCCTTCCTGTTTTTGTACAAGGTGGGAGAGGTCACGGTAGAGGGCCCGACCAATGAGGTTTGGGTCAGTTTCATCCCCTACGAAGGGGTAGAGGCAGGGGCAGATTTGTGCCCCGAACCCTATCGATTAGGGGGCCTCTTGGCAGAGATCGACGAGATCCGCTGGACGAAGCGGATAGGGTCGGTCGTCTCGGTGTATACGGCGTCGGAGATCGCCTCGGTGTCTCTGGTTACTGGTAATGATGGTAGCCGGGCATTCCGGGGACTGTTCCTAGCCAAGTTCAAGGTTGGGACAGTAACGCCGCACACGGTCCGCAATGGGCGGACCAAGATGGAACCAACGGGGATTTCATTCCGGGTTGATGAGAGAATCATCAGCCAGGAAATGGGTCACCACAACCAGGGAGGATGAGCGCAGCCATACGGTTGCGCTTGTCATTTTTATAGCTTTGTTTTACAATGGGCTGACTGTATGGAACGGTTCAAATTTTTTATAATTACCCTCGGATGTCAGATGAATAAGAATGATTCAGAGCGCTTAGCCGCTCTGTTATTGAGTTTGGGTATGGAAGAGGCAAAAACAGAAAAAGAGGCTGATCTGGTGATTATCAACAGTTGTTCAGTGCGGGAGTCAGCGGAAAGTCGAGTGGGGGGGTTGGTCAATAGTTTGACTAGGCTGCGTTTACAGCGTCCCCGCCTCATCATCGGTGTGACAGGCTGTTTGCCCGGCCGTGACAAACAAGGCTTGTTGCGGCGAAAGATGCCCCAGGCTAATTTGTTTTTTTCCAGTAGCGAGATGGGTCGTTTGCCTGGGATGCTGGCTGAATTCTTTCCAGGTTTGAAGACAAATACATTTTCTTTTTCTGATTATTTAAAGATTCAGCCCCGATATGATTCTGAATATCGGGCTTTTGTTACTATCCAGACTGGGTGTAGTCAATTTTGCACTTACTGTGTCGTTCCTCAGGCTCGAGGATTGACCAAACAGCGTCCTTTGATTGATATACTGACCGAGATAAGGGATTTGGATAATCGTGGTTATAAAGAAATTGTGCTGTTGGGACAGATAGTAAATCAATATCAGGCCCCGGATCCGGAAAATTTTTCTGTGTATAACCCATTTCAACAAGATGATTTTGCCCGGTTGTTGTGGGAGGTTAATCAGTTGAAGAGCATTGAGCGCGTTCATTGGACCGCCCCTCATCCCCGCTATTTAACAGATGAAACGATTGTGGCCCTGACCTTGCCTAAACAGGTCAATTATCTTCATTTACCAGTACAGGCGGGCAATAATGAGGTTCTGCGGCGTATGAATCGTGGTTATACTCGGGAGGAATATTTGCAGTTGGTTCTTAAGATTAAACAGACACGCCCTGGCCTTGCCTTGGGCACGGATATTATTGTCGGTTTTAGCGGAGAAACCGAGCAGCAGTTTGAAGATACTGTTTCTTTATATCAACAATGTGATTTTGATATTGCCTACCTGGCCAAATATTCTCCTCGTCCGGGTACAGCCGCTGCCCGAGCTTGGGCGGATGATGTTTCTTGGGACGAAAAAAAGAGACGTTGGCGTCTTTTGCAAGATCTTATGGAGAAGACTACCTATCAAAAAAATCAGCAGTATGTGGGTCAGATAAAGACAGTCTTGGTAGATAAATATCAGAATGGTCAGAATTTGGGGCAATCAGAAGAACAAAAATTAGTCAGTTTTGTCAGTGATCAGAGTTTGGTCGGGAAAATGGTGAGAGTGCGAATTAAAGAAGCCGCCGAATGGATTTTGCGCGGTACTGTGGTATAATTTTAATGGTGGGGACAAAATATATGGTAGCAGAAAAGACAAAGCCAAAGGTAGTGATTTTGTTGGGTCCGACCGCCAGTGGCAAAACGGATTGGAGTTTGCGTTTGGCTAAGAAATTTAATGGTGAGATCATCTCCGCCGATTCTCGGCAAATATACCGGAAAATGGATATTGGCACTGCTAAAGAATTGGGAGAGTGGCGACGGAAAGGACTGCGGCGGACATATTATATTTCTGACATTCCGCACCATTTAGTGGATTTTTTGGATCCCGGAAAATTTTTTACTGTTGCTGAATTTTGTGATCAAGCGGGCCATATAATTCGAGCCGCGGATAAGGCTGGACATTTGCCCATTGTCGCTGGTGGTACGGGATTATATATTTATGCCCTGGTAAATAATTTACAGATTCCTCGAGTTTCACCCAATCGTAAATTGCGTCGCAGTTTGGAAGCTAAATCCAATGAAGAGTTAATGAAATTATTACAAAGTTTGGACGCGACCACCGCGGCCTCGGTAGATTCAGCCAATAAACGACGCATCATCCGCGCTCTGGAAGTTTGTATTTTGAGTGGGGTACCTTTTTCTTCCCAACAGAAAAAAGGTGAGCCGATTTTTTCCTTTCTCCAAATCGGGATTGATGTGCCTCGGGAGATATTGTACGAGAGGATTAACAAACGGGTGGACGAAATGATGAAGCGGGGGCTATTAAAAGAGGTGGAAGATTTGACGAAACAAAAATATGACTGGTCTTTGCCTAGCATGAGCGGGATTGGCTATCGACAGTTCCAGAAATATTTTTCTAAAGAAAATAGTTTGGATCAGGTGATTGAAGAATTGAAAAGAGACACTCGTCGTTACGCTAAACGCCAATTGACTTGGTTTAAACGCGATCAGAGTATCCAATGGTGTCAGGATTACGAAACAGCAGAGAAAGTAGTCAATGATTTTCTTAACCACTGATTTTATGGAGGATATGCGTTTTCCTAATCTACCCCTTTCTACCCCACGATCCAATCCTTCCCCGTCTTCATCTTGGACTCCGAAATCTCGTCAGACTTCAGCTAGTCAATTAGGGAGACAAAGACAGGGGGCGGCGACTTCAGTTTTTCGTCGTCAGGCAGGAGCAGCGGCTATTTCCGAGACACGTCAGGAGCAAGAGGTACGTGATCAACAGCGCTATGTCTATGTTCGAAAATTGGTCAAGCAGAGGCTTTTAAAAGAGAAAGAGGAAGCGGCTAAGGAAAAAACAGAATCACCTTATAAATTTAAAGTGGGGGCAGGTGCCCAGGCTACTCGTAAAGTACTTTTGGATAAACAAATCAGACAGCGAGTTTTGAAACATCGTTCGGTTTATAGCAATGTTTCTCCTGAGGATCGAAAATTTTTAAGCAATTTTTTGATTAAACATGCGGCTAAAAAACCAACCGGTGGCCGCTATGGTTTTAGCCAACGACGGAAAATGAAGAGTGAGCTTTTTGAAGCCAGACTCCAGGGAAAAATAAGTAGAGAAGACGAGGGTGATTTTAAAAAGGTGGTCGATCAACTAGAATAAAACCGGCCTTAGCCGGTTTTGAGTTTTTCTTTAAGGATTTTTTCTGCTAATTGGGGCTTGACCGTGCCTTCGGTGGCTCGCATCATCATCCCGAGGAGGAATTTTATGACTACCTCTTTCCCTTGTTGGTATTCTTTAACTTGTTGAGGATAACTACGGATTATATCTTCAGCTACTCGCCCAATCATTGATTCATCTGATACTTGACCCAGCCCCTGCTCTTCTAAAATATGAGTTGGATCCAAATCGGTATCGGCTTTGACCATTAGCTCTAGGATTTTTTGTCCGTTAGCAGCGCTAATGCGATTGTCATAAATAAGGGCAATTAATTCTGCAAAATTTTCCGGAGTGAATTTGATTTCTGACAAGTTTTTTTTGGTTTGAGTAAGCACACCAGCTAGTTTGGTAGTTAACCAGCTACCAGCTAGGCGGGAAATTTTACCAGTGATTTCTTTTTTCTGGTCTGGACTGGGAAGATTATGGACCCAATCAACTAGTTCTGACATGACGGCATCAGTAAAGTTTCCCCAGCTCGTATCATTACCCAAAATTTTGGCGTCGCTATAGGAAAGACCGTATTCTTCATGAAAGCGTTGGCGACGTTGCGCGGGCAACTCTGGCAAAACAATTTTTCCGGCAATCTTTTGGGGAGAAAAAGGTGGAATATCCGGTTCAGGAAAATAACGATAATCTTTGGCCGATTCTTTTACCCGTTGTAGGACAGTTTCTCCCTTGTCCTCATCCCAGCCCCGGGTTTCCTGCTCCCAAGTTTGGCCCTTGGCCAGAAGATCGGCCTGTCTCTGGAGTTCGAAACCGATGGCCTTTTCTACGGCTTTAAAAGAATTCAGATTTTTTAACTCCACTTTATTATTTAAAGTATACCCGGATATTGGCTTTACTTCTCCGCCTTTAATAACGAAACTGTCAGCAATCTGTAAAGAAACATTGGCTTCACAACGCATTTGCCCTTTTTCCATATCAGCGTTGCTGACATCCAGGGCGCGAAGAATATTCTGGAGTTCTTGGCAAAAAGCTTTGGCTTCAGTCGCGGTTTGAAAATCAGGATTGGTGACGATTTCTACCAGTGGTGTCCCGGCTCGGTTAAAATCAACCAAAGTGTGACCGGCGGCATCATGCAACAGTTTGGCCGTGTCCTCTTCCAAATGCACACGGGTGAGGCCAATCATGGCTGTCTCCCGCGAATTGTCACCGAGAGGAAAATCTAATGATATTCTCCCTCCGGTCCCAAGTGGTTGATCATATTGAGATATTTGATAACCTTTGGGTAGATCAGGATAGAAATAATGCTTGCGATCAAATTTTGACCAGTCGGTAATTTTGCAGCCCAAAGCTAGGGCAATTTTAGCGGCCCAGGCGATGGCTTTCTTATTGGGCACCGGCAAGGTACCGGGGTGGGCCAAACAAATGGGGCAGATATTAGTGTTTGGTTCCTGGATGTCTGTCGGTGTCGGGCACGAGCAAAACATCTTGCTTTTTGTTTTGAGCTCAACATGGACTTCCATGCCAATAATGGGAACAAATCGGAGATCTTTTTTCATATTTTTGCCCTTTCATTGTAGCATTGGTTTGGCAAAAAGAAAAGGCCTGTCTCCAGGCCTTGGGTAACGAGATTGATTAGTTTTTTAGAGTACTTTTGGCGTTGAAGTAGAGAATGGTCACTCCACAAATAGTGAAAGCAGAGAGAAAGAAACTGCAAATTTGCAAGATTACATTGGTGATGATCGCTACGCCTGCAACATTAACGATTTGGTTAATCAATTGCAGAATTAGGGTAAGAAGAATGATGGCGACATAGATGATTAAGGAGATGACAATTAGTCGTAAGAAGATTTTACCCCACTGTCCCTTGACGATGGCACTACTATTTTTGAGGGAAGCCACGGCTTCAGCTTTGTTTATAGCCACCTCATAGGCAGCAAAGAGAAAGCGCACAGAAAAAAATACGACATGGACGAGACCGTAGATCATAACCACGAAGCCGAAGAGGCGGGTGAAGGTGGTAATGACCCCGCCCCCTAAGTAGCTGGCGAGAGAGATCAAAATACCGGAAATCAAGAGAGGAAACATGACGAGGATGGCGACCAAGAGCGATGATTTGAATCCTCGACCGATTAAAGGGCGGGTCTCAATCAGGGTCGTCTTAACACTAGGCAAGGTTTCTTTTTGGTATAATCTGGCAATGGTTTTGATTAGAGAAAGGTTGAACCAAATAGCTAGATAGATAGCAATAACGAGTAGGGCCAGGAAAAGGACGCTGATGATTATCAGGAAAATCTTGTTCGCTAAAAGGGAGGCAAAAAAGATCGGTCCAAGAAAAGCGACCGGACCGATAAGGGCAAGAAAGAGGGCTCCGGGAATCGCAGTGAGAAGAAGGTATTTGATGATCGTGACAAAATGTTCACGATAGAGCTGGATGCTGTCTTTGATTAATTGGATGATAGAAATCATAGATTCGGTGGGTTAATGGCTAAGTATTTAGAAATAACAGCTTGAATTTTTTTTTGGATTGTTTCTCGATCCAACATCTCGCCGGTTTCCGCCAAACAATTTATGATTTGAAAACCTGGATAGAGTTGACTGATGTGGGTGTAGGCCTCAGATGCGCCCCGAAGATGGGTTAGACTGTCCTCATGAATATCCCTTTTTCCACCATTTAGGTATTCCCGTTTTTCTTTTTGGTCGACTAAATCTTGAGAGATGGTTGGTGTTATCCAGAGAATCAACGTAATGTCAGGTTGGGGGATACCAAAGATATTATACTCCAAATCAAGGGCCCAGGAAAAGAATTTTTCTCTTTCTTGGGCATCTGTAAACTTTCCGCCTTGATGGCCGAGATTGGAAGCTACATAACGATTGCTGATAACAATTTTACCTGCCTCTAGCCATTCTTGAATTTGTTTTTTGGCTGCGAAACGGTCAATAGCATAGAAGATAGACGCTTGTTGAGGAGAGACAGCTTCAGCTGGACCGAATTTGCCGTTTAAATAATCTTTCACTAAGGCAGCGCTGGTTTCTCCGTAACGAGGGAAGCTGATATTTTCTATAGACATCCCCTGGGAGCGTAAATAGTCAGTTAAGAGAGTGGTTTGAGTGGCTTTTCCTGAACCGTCCACCCCCTCTAAGTCAATAAAAATACCCTTAGACATACTTTTGATAGGTGACAAAAGAAAAATCCGGATGTTCCTCTCGTTCTACCTCTTGCCAGAGGCTAGGTTCAATGGTAGGGAAAAAGACATCTCCATCTACAGATTTTTTTACATGGGTAATATAGAGGCGACTGACCAAGGGTAGGGCTTGAGCGTAGAGACTCGCTCCGCCGATGATAAAGGCTTCTTGTCCTTGGTATTTTTTTATTACCTCCTCCAGACCAGTCCACACCTCTACTCCGGGCGGGACAGGCAAATTCGTTTGTCGGCTGATGATGATGTTTTTTCGGTTGGGTAGGGGCCGGAATTTTTCTGGTAAAGAGTCCCAAGTTTTTCTCCCCATGATTACGATTTTTTTTGTGGTCAGTTTTTTAAAATGTTCCAAATCTTCAGGCAGGTGCCAAGGGAGTGTGTTGTTGATCCCGATACAGTTGTTAGCAGCCACGGCCGCGATAATGGCGAGCATATTTTAAATAGCGATAGGAAAAGAAATACGGGGGTGAGATTCGTAGCCGACGACTTGGGAATCAGTGTACTGCCAATCGAAAATAGAGGTAAAGTTTGAAGTTTCCAAGCGGGGTAGGGGATATTGGCGCGGATTTCTGGTCAATTGTTCTTTCGCACCTTCCTGATGATTGGTAAACAAGTGGACGTCAGCTAAAAAGCCGATCAGTTTACCTTCTTTTAACCCGGCCTCTTTGGCCAACAGGTGTAGAAGGAGAGCATAGCTGGCGATATTGAATGGTAGACCAAGCATCAGGTCTACTGAGCGTTGGTTCCAGAGGAGGTTCAATCGTCCGTCAATGACCGTCACTTGCCAACAATAGTGACAAGGGGGTATGGCCATCTGGTCTGACATGAGAGGATTCCAGGCCATAACCAGCATACGTCTGTCGTGGGGGTTGGTTTTCAATGTTTCAATGACTGTTTTTAATTGATCTAAACCAGCGTGGGAGTAGTCAGTATTATAGTTTTCATAAGGGGCATTGAAGTGTCGCCATTGAAAACCATAGATGGCCCCCAAGTCGCGTTCTTGGAGCATTTTTTGTTTGGTTAGTTCGTCATGAGCATAGGGAACTTTTTTAGGGTTGCACCATTCGTCCCAGATATGACAGTTGCGATCAAGTAACCATTGTTTGTCAGTAATACCTTTCAGAAAAAATTCTAATTCTGCGGCTATGATTTTGAAAGGCATCTTTTTGGTAGTTAATAAAGGATAGCCGTTTTGCAGGTCGTGTTTAAACATGGCTCCGGCGATCGTATAAGCGTCAGTGCCTTGTCGAGTGGTTTTTAATTCGCCTTCAGTTAACACTTGGTTCACTAGGTCCAAATATTGTTGCATATTTTTTACCTTCCGGTGCTCCCAAAATTACCACTGCCTCGAGAAGAATCAGCTAGGGTATCGGTTTCTGTCAGGCTGGCAATCACCACTGGTATGATTACTAATTGAGCGAGTTTGTCTCCGGTTTTTATTTGATAGGATTCTTGTCCGAGATTGATTAACTGTACATTGTATTCGCCACGATAGCCAGCGTCAAAGACACCGCCCAAGGTGTGGAGCCCCGCTTTTTTAGGTAAACTACTTTTGTCTTTGATGATTGCTGCATAGCCAGAAGGAAACTCCAAAGCAAAGCCCAAATCAAAAATTTTTCTTTCTCCCGGTTGCAAAGTATAGTCTTCTAGAGAATATAAATCTAGACCAACATCACCGGGGTGGGCATAAGAGGGGAGACGGGTTTCCGGCTTTAGTTTTTTTATTTTTATTTCCATTTTTCTGTGATTAACAAATCAATTTGTCGATAGAGATCAGCCGGGGTCTGGCTGTTGTCTAAACTAGCTTCGGCTAAATCCGCCACCGCCTTGATTTGCAATTCAGCTTCGGCTTCAGCTTCGGCTTGGAATTGTTCCCAAGTTTTGTTTTGGTCATCCGGATTTTCCGTCCTCTTGGTCAGTCGTTCGTAGCGTATTCGCGGTTCAGCGGTTAAAGAAACTAAATGAAAACCAGGATTGTCTTTGAGACAGACAATATCCGCTGGTCGACGGATGCCTTCAATAATGATGAATTTTTTTTCTGCATTTTTGGCATCTTCGGCCACAACGCGAGAGAGAATATCTTGTCCGAAAGTATCCCGGAGTATTTGAGAGAGTTGTTGGAGGTGCCCCCGAGTTTCTTCTAAATACAGGCGTTGTAATATATTACGCAGAGCAGTAGAGAAACGATAGGTATCAGCCTGATATTTTTCTTTGAGATATTGGGTCAGGGTCGACTTTCCGGCGCCCATTTCTCCAATAAGTCCAATGATTATTTTATCATTCATAGTTAGGAAGAAGTTACCCACTCGGAAACATATTGTCGGCACTTTATCCCGGCCGCCTCAAAAAGCCGCCGCGAAGCCACCCAGACTTCCCCATCGTGGTATTTGTCACTTTCAAAGATCACCTCTTTGATGCCGTTTTGGATAATAGTTTTGGCACATTCATTGCAAGGGAAAAGCGTACAATAGATTTTAGACCCCTTAGTGGAATTGTTGGAATTATAGATTGCGTTTTCTTCAGCATGGCAGACATAGGCATATTTAGAATCCAAAAATCCACCCTGTCTGTCCCAGGGCAGAGCATCGTTGGCTATCCCTCGCGGCCAGCCATTATAGCCAATACCGACAACGACGTTGTTTTCATCCGCAATAACTGCTCCCGCTTGGGTGGAAGGGTCTTTGGAACGTTCGGCGATGATGTGGGCGATGCGCATAAAGCATTCATCCCAGGAGATATGGTTGGTTCTTGGAGGATGCATAATGATGGGGTTAAAGTCCTACCCATTTTAACAAAAAAGACTGACAGTGCACAAGGGTAAAAAAACCGCCCTCTTGGGGGCGGTTTAATTTATTCTACTTGGACTTTGATACTTGGACCCATACTGCTGCAGACGTAGATGTTTTTCAGGAAGATGCCTTTGGCAGAATTGGGTTTGACCTTTTTGATGGCTTCAATCAGGGCCTGGAAGTTTCCTATCAATTTTTCTTCCGGAAAACTAACTCGACCAATGATTTGATGAATATTGCCACCATCATCGTTTTTGAAAGCAGCTTTACCTTTTTTTAGTTCTTCTATGATTTTTTTGATGTCTGGACCGACGGTATCAGTCTTAGGATTAGGCATCAAACCTTTGGGGCCCAGCACTTTAGCCGCCACCGCTAATTTAGGCATCATCTCTGGAGTGGCTACGGCTACGTCGAAATCAATTTTACCCGTATCTTTGATTTTTTTGATGGCGTCTTCTCCTAAGATGAGGTCAGCTCCGGCTTCTTTGGCTATTTTTTCGTCATTGGCTCCGACAAAGGCAGCAATGCGTTTGCTTTGGCCCAGGCCATTGGGGAGGACTACTGTGGAACGAATCTGCTGTTCACTTTTTTTGGTGTCGATTCCTAAGCGCACATGCACTTCTACCGAGGCGTCGAATTTTGTGGTGCTAGTTTTCTTCACTAGGGTGATGGCGTCAGCTAAAGGATAGATACGTTTAGCCTCTATCAAGTCTTTAGCGGCCTTCATTCTTTTGGACATAAATTAGGTTTTAAGGTGGTTTTAGCCCCCTAAGTGGTTAGGGGTCCCACCGATAAAGTGAATCAGTTATACCGCAAACCTAAAAAAAAGTCAAGTCAAAAAAGCCCCGGATTCCGGGGCAGATTCAGCTAGCGTTTGTCTTGCCAAATTTTGGTGCAGTAATTTGTCCGGGTAGCCAGGCCAAATTGCTGCGGGCAGGCTCCGTTAAAGTCATGGGTGGGGTAGCACTTGACTGTGCCGTCGTTGTTATAAAGTACGTCAGTACATCCGGCGCAACTGCCTTGATAGTATAAAGTTTGGCCGCTGAGATTGCATTTTTCTAGAAAAGCGGTCGGAGAAGATGGGGGACTAGCCAAGATGAAATCTTTTACTGTTTGTAACCAGGTTGGTTCGCTGGGGCTGGCAGGGTTGATGGTACCAGTGTTTCCATCGGCGATTTGGTTTTCTGGCGCTGAATAGGCCGGTTCAGGTTCAGAAGCAAGACAAGGACCGGTGTGAGCGATGATAATACCCTGGATTTGGGCCAGACAGCCATTGGCATAAGTATAGCCATTGTTTCCACAGACCGGTGCGTATTCAGCGCCACAAGTGGTAAAAGGAGAAGCTGGAACAGCGCCGGGCAGGTGAGTAATGATGGTTGCCTGATCTGGGCCGCATTTACCTTGGTAATAATCTTCGGCTAGACATTCGGTCAAACCAGTAAAACGGCAATAGGATTCAGACGCACCCTTTTCTTCATTGAAACGAATGATGAGTTCTTGTCCTTGTTTTTCGCAAAAAGATTCAGCCGGGGTTAACTGTTTTTCTATTAATTTCACTGGTTGGACAACCGGGTTGGTCGTGGTCAGCGGAGGGGGAGTTTTTGGTTCGCAGCCGGTCCCGCCAATCAATAGGCCGAGACAAATAGCGAACAGGATTTTCTTCATAATTATGGTCAGGATTTTTTTGGAGGTTTAGTGACATCGTTTTCGGTCAAGCCATTTTCAAAAGACTTGATGTTGTTTATCGTGACATCGTAAATTCTTTGCAAGGCTTCTGTACTGTTGAAAGCACTGTGGGGGGTGACAATGGTTGCGGGATGGTCAATTAATATATTGTCCATCAAGTTTGTTTTTATTCGGCTAGCATTCATGGTTTGAGTAAATAGCCGTTCCGGACTTTCGATAATGTCTTCACTTTCCAGAACATCAAGACCGGCCCCGGCCACCTGCCCGGTTTCTAATCCCCAAACCAGGGCTTCGGAATTAATCAAACCGCCGCGGGCTGTATTGATTATATATACCCCTTTTTTCATTTTTTTGATTTCTTTTTTGTCAATAAGGTGGTGGGTAGAAGGGAGAAGGGGGACATGGAGAGAAATGATATCTGACTTTTTATAAATTTCATTAAGAGTTACATATTTGAACCCCTTCTTTTCCAAAGATTTGTTAGGGAAAACATCAAAAGCTAGCACAGTGACCGACAAGCCCTGAAGCATCTCAATCAGATGAATACCAATATGACCAGTGCCGATTATACCAATGGTTCGTCCTTTGAGATCAAAGCCTTTCAGGCCATGATAATCATAAACACTTTCTTTGACTCGTTTTACCGCTGGGAACAGTTTACGAGACAGAGCCAGGATGAGAGACAGGGCATGTTGGGCAACAGTATTTTCACCATAAGTGGGTACATTACATACCGGGATTTTTCTTTTTTTAGCAGCCGCCAAATCGATATGGTCATAACCAGTAGAGAGGGTGACGATGAGTTTCAATTTGGGTAGAGCGGTAATGATTTTAGCAGTCACTTGGGAATCAACAAATACACCCAAAATTTCAGTCTCAGCGTTTAAACAGGACTGTTTATCAATAGTAGTCTCCACTGCTGTTAAGCGGTGGCCACGCAGTTTGGTCTTTAGGTATGATTTCATGTCTGGCATGACACCGTAAAAAGTGCAGACCAGATGTTTTGTTTTGGACATAATAGGGGTTAAAGCTATGATATTATACCAGGAAATCGGGGTTGACCAAAATAAGTAGGTCATTGGTATTTTTTGAAAGCAGAATAAAGAAAGCCCTAGACTTTTTTCGGTTAGTTGTGTTAGGATGGTTTGTCCATTCTATGGAGGATTGGACAATCCCCGAGGGAGGTTGAGATGGCGGAAGTAGAGATGGTGGTTCTGGATAGAGAAGAGGTGTTTCAGACATTGAATTTTTCATCCGGCCGGCTCGTGAGGGAGGATGATCTGGAGCCAGGAGCGGAAATGAATGAGGTGAGACTCTGCTTGCGTAATGGCATCTGGGTCATGGATGGACCGCCTCTGGAGGTGGTCCTGGACCAAGTGCCAATCGTGGAGAGACCAGATGGGGAACTGGTGAAGTTCTGGTATCACCACGATGCGCGACAACCGCAGTTGCTGCCACTGGAGTTTTTCACCGCTCTCGAGGTGGAGCTCGGGCACCTGCGGCCCGGCGTTTCTTCCAAGATGTTCATCACCAACAACTGGTGAGTGGCGGGGGTTGCCTCCGGCTGGTACGTTCGTTTTGAACGTCATCGGCCGGAGGCTTCTTCTTTTTGGGAATAACAAAAACCCTGGTTGAACCAGGATTTTTTGTTTTCGTTTTTTCAATTGATGGTTATTCTACTTTTACACCCATTTGTCTGGCCGTGCCCGCAATGGAGTGCATGGCTGATTCTAGGCTATCTGTGTTCATGTCTACCATTTTCTTTTGGGCGATTTCTTTTACTTGGGCCTTGGTGATTTTTCCAGCCTTGTCTTTCAGGGGATTGCCAGCGCCCTTGGTAATACCAGCCGCTTTTTTGATTAGTTCGCTGGCTGGAGCAACTTTGGTGATGAAGTCAAAAGTTCGATCTTCGTAAACGCTGATTACCACTGGGACCACTTCTCCGCGTTTGTCCGCTGTTGTCGCGTTGAACTTAGCACAAAAGTCCTGGATGTTAAGGCCGTGTTGGCCCAGAGCCGGACCGACTGGAGGAGCGGGATTGGCCGCGCCACCTTGGATCTGTAATTTGATTTGGGTGACAAGTTTCTTTGCCATAAATTATTATTTGTAGCCGAGAAGCGTTCCGAAAAGGAACCGGCTTGGTGATTAAATCTTTTTTACCTGTAGAGCATCTAGTTCCACTGGTGTTTCCCGACCAAACATGCTGACCAGGACCTTCACTTTACCGCGGGATTCATCAACATTGCTGATTTTTCCTTCAAAATTTTTGAATGGTCCATCCACAATTTTTACTGGATCATTGATTGAGACATCAATTTTGTGAGTGGGTTCTTGGCCGCCAGTTCTTTTTTGTAAAGACTCCACCTCTTTTTGATCAATAGGGGTGGGAGTGGTGCCAGAACCGACAAAACCGGTGACATTTGGGGTGTTACGCACTACGTACCAAGAATCATCGGTCACGATCATCTCTACTAGTACATAGCCAGGAAAGATTTTTTCTTCAATAACTGTACGTTTACCATTTTTGATTTTAATCTTTTTTTCTTTTGGCACCAAGACACTGAAGATCTTGTCCTGCATGTCAAAGGATTCAATTCTTTGTTCTAGATTACGTTTTACATTTTCTTCATAACCGCTATAGGTATGGAGAACATACCAGCGGCGTCCGAGATGAAGTGTTTGTTTGGCCATATTCCCCCTGATTATTTAATAATGAAGCCGAGGCCGAGATTAAAGAGGTTGTCCAGAATCCCAAAAAAAATGGCAATGCCTAGACAGAGACCCAGAACGATTAAAGTATAGGTAGTGGCCTGTTTTTTTGTTGGCCAGACGACTTTCTTCATTTCAGCGAAAGCGCCATGAAAATATTCTTGGACCTTATTCATATTGTGGTATTTTAAAACGGCTCGGGGCCGTATTGATACGGAGTATATCAGATCCTTGTTTTTTGTCAAGTCCGAGCATTTCTTTTGTCAAAATAAGCAAAAAAAGGCCGCGCTAGGCGGCTCATTTTTATAATGTGATTTTTTCTCGGCGCCGCTCTTGGCGATAGTTGGAGGTACGGATATTCCGGATCTCTTCTCCGCGTTTTTGGTTGGGTGGACGCCAACCCGCGGCCTGTTCATCTAAACGTCTTTGTCTTCGGGCGGCTTCAGTATCAGCATTCAATTCTGCGATTTGTTCCTCACTCATGGTTTGGATATCTTTTTGGTCTTCTGGACTAAGCTCATTCTCTTCAGCTAGGGCGATCACTATATCCTCGGGATTGGAATCGGAGTCAGCGATTTCCTCTATAGGAATAAATCCTTCTTCCTTGGGGCTGGTTTCTTTGTTGAGCTGTCCAGTGTGAGGAGAGGTAGGATAATCACTGGTCTGGAACTTATAGTCGTCGGGGATGTGTAGTTTTTCTCCCATAGTTTTGGGGTTAGATGTCCAGGTTTTTAACATTTTTAGCCTGGGATTGAATGAAGTTTTTTCGGGGGGCGACCTCTGATCCCATCAGAACATCAAAGACCTCGCTGGCCTTTTCCGCATCTTCAATCGCCACTAATTTCATCAAACGATTGGCGGGATTCATTGTTGTTTCCCAAAGCTGTTCGGGATTCATTTCACCCAAACCTTTATAGCGTTGAATATTGAGCCGATTTTCTTTTTTTGATTTTCCTTTAATATCTTCACCTTCCTTCTCCTCTTCACTTTCCTCTCCCGCTTCTTTTATTTCTAAATCCTCGGCTTTAATTCCATGATCTTTTTTATATTTTTCCAGGTCAGCATCATTATAGATCCAGGTCATTTCTTTGCCTTGGCGGATACTGTACAGCGGTGGTTGGGCAATATAAATATGGTTTTGATAGATGAGATCGGGAAAATAGCGGAAGAACAAAGTAAGCAAAAGGGTGCGGATGTGGGCGCCATCAACATCGGCGTCAGTCATAATGACGATTTTGTTGTAGCGGAGTTTACTGATATCAAATTGCTCGCCAATGTTCGTGCCCATGGCGATGATTAAAGATTTTAATTCGTTGTTGGTTAGGATTTTGTCAATTCGCGCTCTTTCCACATTTAGGACTTTACCCCGCAAAGGTAAGATGGCCTGAGTATGTCGATCCCGGCCTTGTTTGGCAGAACCGCCAGCCGAATCACCTTCCACGATGAAGATTTCTGAAATACTGGCATCGCGGGTAGAGCAGTCGGCTAATTTCCCTGGTAGGGTGAAACCTTCTAAAGCACCTTTACGTAGAACAGTTTCGCGGGCGATCCTGGCCGCATTGCGAGCCTTGGCTGCTAGGATGCATTTTCCTAAAATCGCTTCGGCATCACGGGGGTTTTCTTCTAGAAAAATTTCAAAGGCTTCGGAAAAAACGTTTTCCACTGCAGTTTTGACTTCTGGATTGCCAAGTTTAGATTTGGTCTGGCCTTCAAACTGGGGGTCAGGAAGTTTGACAGAAATAATGGCCGTCAGACCTTCACGGACATCATCGCCCGAGAGATTTGGGTCCTTTTCTTTGAGGATTTCTTTTTTGCGGGCGTAGTTGTTGAGCGTCCGGGTCAGGGCTGAGCGGAAACCTTGGACATGGGTACCGCCATCAGGATTGATGATGTTGTTGGCGAAGGCGAACAAGGATTCAGAAAAATCGTCTGTATATTGTAAAGCGATTTCCACGCTGACATTCTCTGCGGTTTTTTCTATGTAAAAGGTATTTTCGTGTTTGATCTCTTTGTTTTTGTTGATGTGGGTGACGTAGCTGGCGATACCCCCTTCGAAATAGAATTGGTAATGGGCGATGGGTAGGGGCACAGCGGTTCGGTCTTTCTCTTTTTCTTCGGCTGGGCGTTCATCGCTTAGAATGAGGTGGACACCTTTGGTCAAATAGGCCTGTTGTCGTAAGTGATCAATAATGGTCTTCCATTCATAGTCCAGAGTTTCAAAAATTTCTTCGTCAGCGCGAAAAGCAGTCACTGTACCGGTTTGGTTGCTTTTGCCAATTGCCGCCACCTTTTTTACTGGTTTACCGCGGCGATATTCTTGTTGCCAAATTTTACCCTCACGGTGGACGTTGACGCGCATGTCAGTGGACAGGGCATTAACCACTGAGACACCGACGCCATGCAGACCGCCGGATACCTTATAGCCACCGTCGCCAAACTTACCGCCGGCGTGCAGTTTGGTTAGAACAACCTCAAGAGCAGATTTTTTTTCTGTGGGGTGTATGTCAACCGGGATACCGCGGCCATTGTCAGTTACTTCTACCCAGTGATTAGGGAGAAGGCGTATTTTGATTTGCGTGCAAAATCCCGCCATGGCTTCATCAAAGGAATTGTCAATCACTTCCCAAATCATGTGGTGGAGGCCGGAAGTCCCGGTGGAGCCAATATACATGCCCGGCCGTCGGCGAACCGCATCTAAACCTTCCAACACAGTGATATTGTTGGCGTTGTAGCCGCCGTTTTTGCTTTTGTCTACTGTTTTTTTAACAGCCTTGGTGGTCGGCTTGTGGCTAATGGTTTTCACTGGTTTTTTTTCAGCAGTGGGACCGATTCTACCTTTGGAAACTCGTTTGAGAGGCATATGAGATAAAGGATAAACACGGGGATATTTTAGCATGTTTCACCAGAGGAAGGCAAGATGTAAACTTGGGTAAATAAACAGGAATAGTGTATAATATGTAAACAAAGGTTTTATGTTTTTGAAAACTACTAAAACTGAAAAAGATCGACTTTCCCGCTACCGCGATCCTTTTGGGGAAATAAGTACGGGAGAATTGCGCTGGGGTGAATGGTATTTGCGCCATAAATTATGGCTGCGCCAGGTATTGATAACCGTTCTGGTGGTTTGGTCAATTCTAACAGTTGGTTATGGTTTGTCTTATTTAGTTTATTATTTTTCTTATGGTTATTTTGTTGATCAGAAAAATACTCAGGATTTAATTTACGGTTTTACCAATTATCAGAATCTCCAACCCGCCTATTCCGCCCTACCACTCCAGTTTAAAGGGGTGGAGATATACAATAGTTTGGGTCAGACCTATGATTTCGTCGTGCCCACTTTTAATCCGAATAAACAATGGTTGGCCCGTGTCTCGTATCGCTTCAAGTATTTAGGTGGAGAGACGCCCCTGGCTCAAACGGTTTTCTTGCCCGGATCCCTGCGCCCCCTTGTGTTTTTTGGCCATGATCCAGAAAGTTACCCCACGGCTGCGCAATTGGTGATAGAAAAAGTCGAGTGGCGTCGGATAGATCCACACGTGATTTCAGATCCAGCCACATTCATCGACGAGCGTTTGCGGTTTACTTTTGAGAACTTCAATTTTATTCGAGCCAATCGTTCCACCGGCGTGGTCAATCATCGGATAGAGTTTGACCTGTTCAATGATTCTGCGTATAGTTATAAGGAAGCACCGTTTTATATAGAATTGCTAGCTGGCGGTCAGACAGTGGGCATTGTTTACATAGTGGAGGATGCTTTCAAAGTCAAAGAAGTGCGGCACATTAGTTTTCAATCCCTAGTACCGCAATTGGACGTTGATGATATCCGGGTGTGGCCGGCACTCAATCCTTTTGACAGCCAGAATTATATTGAAGTTGGTAAGGCCTTATGAGACTTTATTATCGTTGGTTAGAAAAGAGCCGCGGTTTTGACTGGTGGCTTTTTTTGTCCGGTCTGATTTTAGCTTTGACTGGATTAGTGGCGATTTACAGTATTGATTTGTCTCGGGGGGAAGAATTAAATTTTTTTTCGACACAGATTCTGGCTCTCGCCATTGGTTTGGTTGGGTTTTTTGTCATCAGCTTTTCGCATTTAGCTGTTTTTCGGTCCCTGGCTAAGCTGATTTATCTTTTTGCCCTGGTTCTTTTGGTTTTAGTCTTGTTTTTGGGGATCAATATTCGCGGTACCACTGGCTGGTTTCGATTGGCCGGCTTTTCTTTCCAACCTGCCGAATTAGCCAAAGCGGGCCTGGCAATTTTTCTCGCGTGGTGGACAACGAAACAAGCTCGGCGGTTTGATCGTTGGCAATACCTGTTGACCAGTGGTTTTTTTGCTTTTGTCCCTTGTTTATTGATTCTATTCCAGCCGGATTTGGGTTCCGCTCTTATTTTGGCGGGAGTATGGTTCGGGCATCTTTTGTTGGTGGGTACAAAAAAACGCTATTTGTTTTCTCTGGTCGGAATTTTTATTTTTGTCTCGCTATTCTCCTGGTTTTTTCTTTTTGCTGATTACCAAAAAGAACGCCTGATGACTTTTGTGGATCCGGGGCGGGATCCTTTGGGGGCCGGGTATAATGTGGCCCAGTCCATGATTGCTATCGGCTCTGGCCAGCTTTTGGGCCGAGGCCTGGGCTTTGGTTCTCAGAGTCAATTACATTTTTTACCAGAAGCGCAGACTGACTTTATTTTTTCGGTCATTGCTGAAGAATTGGGTTTTTTGGGTGCCTTTTTGATTTTGGGTTTGTATTTTCTCCTATTGGTTCGTCTTTGGTACATTGCCAGACAGATGAATGACGATTTTTCTGCTTATCTTGTCCTGAGTATTTTACTTTTGTTTTTTCTCCAATTGGTGGTGAACACGGGCGGAGCCCTGGGTTTGTTACCGGTGACTGGTGTAACCCTTCCTTTCGTCAGCTATGGTGGCTCGTCTTTGTTGATTAATTTTCTGTTGTTGGGCCTGGCGGAAAGTGCGGCTCGGTCCGCGGTTCGACTCCCCTCTACTACCTCTTGACTTTTGTCAGTCAGGGTGATAAATTATGGGCCACTGCTTGTCATTATGAAAACTGACCCTTCTTGGGGCGAAAAATATAATTTGAAGATTTTGAGCCAGTGTCCGCTATGCCAAGGTAGTTATGAAGCGGGGAAGGACAATGTTTTGGCTGAAAGGGCGGGAGTGCATCTCGTGCATGTCACCTGTCCGCATTGTCAAAATGCGATTTTGGCCATGGTATCGGTCAGTCGTTCCGGTTTGAGCTCGGTGGGCATGGTGACCGATCTCTCAGCGGCCGATGTCCGGCGCTTGCGAGCTCGGGCTACCTTGTCAGAAGAAGAAATGTTTTCATATTGCCAATTGATTCATAACAATAAAATAGATTTTAATAAACAATTATGACTTTTAATCTCATTACTGGGCGTCGGGAAAAGGGTACGGCCGAAGAAGTCCGGACCATGGGGAAAATCCCAGGCGTGCTTTATGGTTCAGGCATTGAGACAGTTTCTTTAGCCGTTGACCGTCTGGCCTTTGAACGTTTGTACGGCCAGGCTGGAGAATCTAACTTGATTGATTTGGTTTGGGAAGGAGAAAAAGGAGAACCAGTAAAGGTTTTGATTCAGGATTTACAATATGATCCGATCAAAAAAAACATTATCCATTTTGATTTACGACAAATCAAGATGGATGAAGAAATGACGGCCAACATTCCTCTGCGTTTTGTGGGAGAGCCACCGGCAGTCAAAGAGTTGGGCGGTACTTTTGAAACTGGTTTGGATGAGGTTGAAGTCAAGTGTCTACCTCGCGATTTAGTGGGTGAAATCAGTGTGGATATTTCCAAATTGGCTACTTTTGCCGACATGATCTATGTCAAAGATTTGCCAGTGCCAGCCGGCATCACTATCATGGCTAATCCTGATACTTTGATTGCTAAAGTTGCTGCCCCGCTTACCGAGGAACAGCTCAAGGCTATGGAGGAAAGTACTCCGACCAGCGTGGAAGATGTGGAAGTGGAGAAAAAGGGCAAAGAAGAAGTTCCGGCCGAAGGCGAACAACCAGCCGCAGAAGCGAAGAAAGAATAACCAAAACAGACCACCGATCACGGTGGTCTTTGTTTTTCCTTTCTGGTAAAATATGATCATTATGAAATCCAAAAAAAGTTTTACCCGGTTATTGAGAATCACGAATCAGCGTCTGTACATTTTAGCTGGTTTGGTTTTTTTAGCTGCCTTGTTTTTGTTGGTTTGGCTGGTCTGGCCTTGGTTGCGTCCGGCCACTTTTTTCTATGGCCAAGAGACTGGTGAATTGAAATTTTCTCCTACTTGCGAATGGTACCGCCAATTAGATGGGGTGTGTGTGGAGAGTGAAAAGGAAATTAACCCCCGGCTGATTGCAGTGATGATTGAAAATCATCCGGCAGCGCGACCACCTTCGGGCTTGGCTCAGGCGCGGGTCGTGTATGAGGCACCAGTGGAAGCCAATTATACCCGATTTCTCGCCATCTATTTGGCCAATCAATTAGTACCAGAAGTGGGTCCGGTGCGCAGCGCTCGTCCGTATTTTTTAGATTGGGTGGCTGAATATGGTTCACCCCTGTATCTCCATGTCGGTGGTTCAGCGGACGCCCTGGCTCGGATTGCTAAAGAGAAGGTGTTGGATGTGAACGAATTTTTTTACGGTCAGTATTTTTGGCGGAGTAAAGACCGGTTGGCGCCACACAATGTGTATACGAATAGCGAAAATTGGTTGAAACTTTTGGAGAAAATAGAATATACCAGTGATCAATATCAGGGGTGGGCCTTTGCTACCACCACCGGCTACCAGCCACCGACAGTGAATGAAATAGTGGTGAGTTTTTTACCCCCCACCTATGAAGCAACTTGGAAATACAATACTTCCACTTTGAAATATGACCGATACCAGGATGATCAATTACATCGTGATGCGGACAAACAAAAAATTACTGCCGATACCGTAATTGTGCAGAAAGTGAAAAGTCAGGTGTTGGATAGCGTGGGTCGGTTGGGACTTGCTACTATCAGTGAAGGTGAAGCATTTGTCTTTAGGCAAGGCCAAATCACCATTGGCCAATGGCGAAAAGATTCTTTGACCAATCGGACGCGTTTCTTTGATACAAACAACAGTGAAATACTTCTTCAACCAGGAAAAATTTGGTTGGAAATTCTTCCGCAAGACGGCCATCTGACCTATAACTAACCCCTAGACGTGCAGAACCCACCAGTGTGATTGGTGGGTTCCTAAGAGGTGTGACCTGTTCGGGCCGAAGCCTGTCCAGGTACTTGTAGAAAAAAATAGGTGGGAAAGAACGCGGGGTGATGAGGCGAAATTACTTCCTGGCGGCGTTGAGAGTGGCGAGCTGCCGGATGCCCTCCGCCGGGTCCAGCTTGCCCTCCTCGACCTGGGCGGCCAGCTTCTTCAGCCCGGCCGCTTCCTCGACCTGGCCAGCGTCCAGCAGCTCCTGGGCGGCCCAGAGAATCTGGACAGCCGCGGGCTGGCAAACGCCAGAGTAGGTCACGGCCCCTACGATGACGGTCGTCCCAATGGGGCTCATGAAGAGGACCCCGTTCATCATGCCTCCGTCGTTGGAGAGAGGGACAAACGCCCCCCTCCGGAGGGTGATGCCGAACTTCCCGGCGTCGGCTACCGCCTGGTGCACCATATTGTACTCGGTGTGCACCCAGGGAACTCCTTCGGGTGTGTAGATCACCCCCATCCCATTGTTGGTGTCGAAACACCCGGCCCAACGCCGGTACTCGCCGTTGTCCGGCGGGGGAGCGATGATGCTGTCCGAGCCAGCCCCAGAGTAGGTTTCGCTCCCTGAAATGTTCAGGAGCCCCTGAACATTGATGAATCCGAGCTTCTTGAGGATGGTCACGAGGGTTTCAACGATCGCGCTCATTTCAGCACCTCCTTGTTAGGGTATCTGTGAGCGGTTCCGCAAAAGGCATTGTGCCTAGTGTAGAACTGGGGAATGATAGCATAAAAATACCCCTTTGTCAAGGGGTGGATGAGAGTTTTTGGCTAGTTTCAGCCAAGTTTTTCCATGACTAAGAAGCGAGTGCGGTTTGCCAGGTCAGGAATTGAGCGGATTTTTGTTTGGGGAATGGTTTTTTGGACGTATTGGGTAAGGGGTACGGCTTGTAGGGGATCAATTTCCCAGATCATCCACCAGGAGAGCTTGGAAGGTAAGGCTGTCATCTGTTCTATCAGTTTTTGATATACTTGCATCCCATCGTTGTCAGCCAGGAGAGCGATTTTTGGCTCGCGGTGGATGGAAGGCTCGTTTTGAAATTGTTCTCGGGTGAGATAGGGGAGGTTGGCAGTAATAAGTAACTGGTCAAATTTGGTGAATAGTCTTTGGGGCAGAGAGGAAAGCAGGTCGCTAGTTTTGAAGATAATTTTTGTCTGATGTTTTTTAGCATTTTTTTTCGCGAGCCGCAAAGCTGAAGGGGAAATATCCGTGCCCCAGGCCGTAAGGTTTTTTGTCCCAATATTTTTTAAAATACTGATCAAGATGTTGCCGGAACCAGTACCAATATCAATGAGCAAAATGTTTTGATCTGGTTTTTTTTGGATTTCCTTAATTGTCTCTTCGACCAAGATTTCAGTTTCTGGCCTGGGGACCAGAACATGTTTATTGATTAAGAAGTCTAGGCCGAAAAGTTCTTTGTGGCCAGTAAGGTAGGCCAAAGGAATGTTTTGGCTTCTTTGATTAACTAAGTTTTGAAAGCGTTTGGCACGGAAAAAAGAAATTTTTTCTTCGGGGTTGGCTAACAAGTGTTCCCGACTGGTCTTGTTGATATAGCCTAACAGAAGTTCCGCGTCTAACATCGGTATTTTTTTTCTGGCTAACCGGAGGAGGTCGCAGCTACTTGTCGGCCCGCACAAATTCAAACACATAGATATTGACAAAGCCGCGGGGACGGAAACTGTTTTTTACTTTCCAACCTTGGGACAAAAGTATTTGGTGGGTCCAGTCATAAGTGTCAGTGTATTGGATGTAGAAAAGTTTGTCCGCTTCATTTGTGTGTTCGGTCAGCCATTTTTCTAAAAACTTTTTGTCCGATACTTGTTTATTCCAGTTGAAACGTACGACCCGTTCCTCAAAAGTCAGATTGTCCTGGTAGGGGTAGACACCCAATAACGGCCGACGGCCATGATAGTAGCGGGAAAGAGGAAGAGTTTCGTTGAAGGGAATGACGAAAGTCAAGCTGGTGTCAGTTTCATTTTTTTCAATATAGTTCACCGCGTCTTTCCAGGAAAAGACCGCGCGGTTAGCCACCGTGAGGCCGGAAGGGAAAAGGATGAGGAAAAGAAAGAAAATGAGCAGGATGAATCCGGTTCGATTTAGTTTTAACAAAGAAATGGCATAGCCAATCAACAGGTAGATGGCGAGAGAGGAGGTGATGTAATATTTGGCGGTGAGTACCCCACAAAGCGATCCGGCAAAAACAAGCAGACCAGCCCAAAGAGCCATGGCGATCAGCCAAGGAATATTTTTTTCTGGTATTTGTTTGTTTTTAGCCTGGATGAACAGAAAGCCAAAAGCACTCAGGATCCCCAAACTGACGAAGGTAAAGACCAGGGGGTAATAATTGGTAAAAAACAGGGCAGTAAAAATACTCAACCAGTTGGCGTTGTTGTAATTAGAGGCGTCAAAGTACCAGGCAGTCAAACTGCGATAATCAGCTTTGGCTATTATTGAGGGGATGAACCAGATTAGCCACACCAGGGCCAGACCAGCGTGAGCGCCAAACCAACGGTGGACAGTTTTTTTATCTTGCTTGAGCAAGAACAAACCAAGGAATTGAGCCAGGGGAATGGCCAGAGCCGTCAGATGAGAAAAAATAAGAAGAAAGTTAAGAAAGAGATACAATCCCCAAAGCCAATTTTGTTTTTTGTTGGCCACGAAAAGATAGTAATAACAGATAAAGGAGGCCAGGGCTAGGAAAGTGAGCAGGCTATAGACGCGGGCTTCAGTATTGAGGAATAGATGAAGGTCGGCAATGGCAAAAAAGAGAGTGGAGACAATAGCCGTACGACGATTAAGCGTTTGGCAGGCGAACCAATAAATGAGGATCATCGTGGCGAGGCCGAAAAGAAGAGAAGGAAGACGAGCGAGGATCTCAGTTTCAGGCACAATTTTGAGCCAAAAGCGGAGGAAGAGAGTGTAGAGCGGAGGATTGGTTTCAATAATCGCATAGCGGGCAGCTTCTTTCCAAGGTAATTGGCTAAAATGCACGCTGAACATTTCATCAAACCAAAATGTCCCGCGGATAGTTAGTAGGCGGAGGCGCAATCCTAGGCCGAGCAGAAAGATTAAAAGGAACGGCCAGTGATTTCTTAACCAGAGTTTCATATTTGATCTTCTTGGGTGGCGTAATCAGCAGTTCGTAGGGCTTCAATAATCGGTCCGAGTTCGCCTTCCATGATTGTACTGATGTTGCCCCAGTTTTGTTTGATGCGATGATCAGTAATGCGATCTTGGGGAAAGTTATAGGTCCGGATTTTTTCACTGCGGTCACCGTGTCCGATTTGGTTGCGTCTCTTAGCGTCCAGTTCCGCAGTTTTTTTCTCTCTTTCCATTTCATAAAGACGGGCCCGGAGAACATTCATCGCTTTAAATCGGTTCTGTTGTTGGGAACGCTCATCCTGACATTGGGCAATTATTCCGGTGGGTAAATGAGTGATACGGACTGCGGAATAAGTGGTATTTACACTTTGTCCGCCATGGCCACCAGCGCAAAAGGTATCAACCCGTAAATCTTTAGGATCAATTTTTAATTCTGTCTCTTCCACCTCGGGTAAAACTGCCACCGTGGCTGTAGAGGTGTGGATACGACCGGTTTTTTCGGTTTCTGGGACTCTTTGGACGCGATGTACCCCCATTTCATATTTCATATCTCGATACACATTTTTTCCACTCACCGAAAAAATCACTTCTTTATAACCACCAAGACCGATTTGGTTAGCTGAGATGAGAGCGGTTTTCCATTTTTTGTTTTCCGCATATTTCAAGTATAGGCGCAAAAGATCACCAGCAAAGAGCGCGGACTCATCACCTCCGGCCCCCGCTCGGATTTCAATGATGACATTTTTGCCATCCAAAGGGTCTTGGGGCATGGTCAATATGACCAGCTCTTTTTCCAGGGTTTCTTTTTTTTCAGTCAATAGCACAATTTCTTCTTCGGCCAAGGATTTTATCTCTCCTTCTGACTGGCTACTAAGATTTTGGGCGGCCGAAAGGTCTTGATCCGTCTTTTCCCAAGCCAGAATTTTTTCGTAAATCGGCTTGAGATCATCATATTCTTGAGCGGTGGTTTTAAGTTTTTTTTGATCAGCCACAATTTGGGGGTCCTGTAGGCCCTGCTCTAACTGGAGGTATTTTTTCTTTATTTTTTCGTATTTTTCTAACATATCGGTTTCATTATATCTTTTTCTGGTAAATAAAAACAGATTCGCCGTATTATAGGACGAATCTGTTTTTTCTGAGCTATTTATTCTTGGCTTGTTTTTTGGTCGCCCGGACCGCTCGTTTTACTTTTTTACCTTTTCGGCTAGCTGCGGCCTTGCCAACTTTGGACATGGTCTCTTGGAATTTTTCTACCCGCCGAGCCGTATCCACAAATTTTTGTTTTCCGGTATAAAACGGATGACAGAGATTACAAAGTTCAACCTGGATTTCTTTCAGGGTAGAACCGACTTCAAAGGTGTTGCCACAAACGCAAGTAACCTTGGCTTTTTCATGGTATTGAGGATGGATTTCCTTCTTCATATGGTAGTTTATTTGAGTGAGCATATAGTAGTACATTGATTGGAGAATGTCAAGGACTAATTAACTAGATGGCTAGGGGAGAAGGGGCGAATAGGTGTTGGTTTTTTTCACCCCCCTTGCTTTTTTTCTTGGTTTAGCCTATACTGGGGAAAAGAAGTAACTCGAAAAAAGGGGGAAATAAACCTATGATGGGAAAAATTTTAGTGGTCGTCCAGATCGCTCTCTCGGTGTTATTGATCACCGTAGTTTTGCTTCAACAAAAAGGATCGGGCTTGGGTTCCGCTTTTGGTGGTTTAGGTGACATTTACAACGCCAAAAGAGGTTTGGATCGTACTCTCCACCTTGCGACAATTGTTATCTCCGTTTTATTCTTCCTGACTGCTTTGGCCAGTCTTTGGTTTTAACCCCAGGGGTCGGGCAGGGGATCAGTTATGCGTTTTGCGATAAAGGCCAGAATACAAAAACTGGTTGCTCGTTGCCAACGGCGACGGATACAACCTTTGCGCACGAATTGGCATGACGTGCGACTTTTGCGTCAGGCTCGTGGCCGGCGGCTGCCTCGTTTTCAGCAATTGTGGCAGGTTGGTCGTTTGTTAGGACCACTAGAAAAAAAAATAGTGCAGATGAGTCTTTTGGTCTTGTTGGTCGGTTTAGTTTGGTGGGGGTGGGAATTGGTAGACAATCATCGTTTGGCTTTACCAGTGCGCGGCGGCCGTTATCTGGAAGGGGTGGTGGGTTCTCCTCAATATATCAATCCGGTTTTTGCCAGTACTAATGACGTGGATATTGACATTGTCCGTCTCGTCTATTCTGGTCTCATGCGTTATGACAGCCGCCATCGTTTGGTGCCGGATTTGGCGGTTAAGCATGAGATAAGCGAAGACGGGAAAATCTATACTTTTGAATTAAGAAAGGATGTAGTTTGGCACGATGGCGAACCCTTTACAGCTCGAGACGTTGTTTTTACAATTGAAGATATTCAGAATCAGCAGGTGAATAGTCCATTATTGGTGAGTTTTCAGGGGGTGAAAGTGGAGATGTTAGATGACTATACCGTACGTTTTTCATTGACCGAATCTTTTCCTCAGTTTTTATCCTTGCTGACCACTGGAATTTTGCCTGAGCATGTCTGGTACAATATTGCTCCGGACAAACAGCGGTTAGCCAGTTATAATTGGCAGCCCGTAGGTACTGGTCCGTTCATGTTTAAAAAATTGTCTAAAGATGATGCTGGTTATATTTATAATTATGAGCTCATTGCTAATGATCGTTATTACCGCCAGCCGCCCTATTTAGAAGAAATTGTTTTTCGTTTTTATCCTGATTATGAAGGGGAGGCTGGGGCGATCGCAGCCTTTCGTAATAAAAAAGTTAGTGGTTTGAGTTTTGTGCCTAATGCCTTGCGAGACAAGGTGGAACGCAAGTACTCGGTTTTACACACCTTGCAATTGCCCCAATACACTGCTCTTTTTTTCAACAGTGACCACCAGCCGCTTTTGGCTGAGGCCAATGTGCGTTTGGCTTTGGCTCATGCCACTGACAAGCGGCGGATTTTGCAACAAGTTATCAGTAGTGAGGGGACAGTGATACATAGTCCGATTTTGCCTGGTTTTCCTGGCTATGATCCAGAATTGGGAAAATTGGTGTTTTCTTACGAAGAAGCGAACAAACTTTTGGATGCAAAATGGACGCGGATTGAGTCTGATGCTTACCGTGCCAAACAACGAGAAGCCTTGTTGAAAGCCTGGGAAGAAAATCAGAAAAAAGCAGCAGAAGCAACGACCTCTTCTACTGAGCCCGGTCCGAGTTATGAAGAGTTGAAAAAACAAGCCGAAGGAGATATAGATAACAAATTGAATAGCGAATTGCCAGCGGCCCAGACTTTTTATCGCGAGAATAAAGAGGGGAAGCTTTTAGAGTTATCCATTGTTACTGTCGAGAGTGAAGAATATCGGAAGGCAGCGGAATTAATCGCTGGATTCTGGCAAAGTATCGGGGTTAAAACAAATTTGGTTTTTTACTCTGCTCGAGATATTAATCGAGAGGTGTTAAAAGAGCGGAACTATGATATCTTGTTATATGGCGAGATTGTCGGTAGTGATCCTGACCCTTATCCGTTCTGGCATTCCAGTCAACGTAGTTATCCTGGCTTGAATTTGAGTGGTTACCTCAACCGAAAGACTGACGCGGTTATTGAAGCCGCGCGACAGATTACTGATGAAGAAAAACTAGGGGTTAGCTATAAGCAGTTTCAGGAACTATTGTTAGCCGATTTACCAGCAATTTTTCTTTACATGCCGACTTACACTTATGTCACTACGAATGAAGTTCGGGGAATGAGTGTAACGCGGATTTCTCATCCGGCCGATCGTTTGGCGGATATCACCAGTTGGTATATGGAGACGACTGGTCAGTGGCAATGGCAGAAGATTGAAAAAACAAATTAAGCCGAAGTGGTGGAATTGGTAGACACGCATGCTTCAGGAGCATGTGGGGCAACTCGTGCGGGTTCGAGTCCCGCCTTCGGCACCATTTTTTTCTTCGAAAATCATTCATAATTTTTAGGTTAGTTAAATAAATATGGGAAGAACGAACAATAACCGGCCACTCGTGGTTTTGAATCAGCCGGCCGAAAGAATAAACAACCAACGTGGCGGACGTTTTCGGCGACGCCCAAGTAATGACGCGGAAGTTTTGCGCATCATTCCTTTGGGAGGTTGTGAAGAAGTGGGGAGAAACATGACTGTTTTTGAATATGGACAAGATATTGTGATCTTGGATATGGGAATTCAATTTCCCGAAGAAGACATGCCAGGAATTGATTATATAATTCCGAATGTCAAGTATCTGGCTGGTAAGGAAAAGAAAATCCGTGGCGTGATTTTTTCCCATGGCCACCTGGATCATGTGGGGGCCGCTCCAATACTTTTGGAAAAATTAGGTAATCCGACTATTATCGGCCGGGATTTGACTTTGGCCATCATCAAGCATAAACAAGAGGACTACCAGCCGAAATCAGCCCAGTATCTGAAGATGATTCCGATCAAAAACATGCAGGACCCAATTCGGTTGGGAAGGTTCACTGTTCGATTTTTTCAAGTCGAGCATTCTATCATGGATGCCATGGGGGTGATTTTAGAAACTCCGGCTGGTACGGTTGTCCATCCTGGGGATTGGACTCTCGAACGAGACAAGAACGGGCGACCGACAATTAATTACTCCCATCTGCAGCGAGTCAAGAAACCGAGTGTGTTGATGCTGGAAAGCCTGGGATCAATGAATGAAAAACACAGTGGCAGTTATGAGCAGATGTATAAGAATTTGTATGAGATAATTTCTCAAGCTCCGGGTCGGGTAATTATTGGTACCTTTTCTTCTCAGATTGAAAGAATCAAATGGGTCCTACAGGCAGCAGAAAAATTAGGTAAGAAGGTTGCTCTCGATGGTTACAGCATGCGTCTCAATATTGAGATTGCCAAGGAGTTGGGCTATATCAAAGTAAGGAAAGGTGTTTTGATTAATATCAAAGAAATTGATAGCCAGCCGGATAAAAAGATCGTGGTGATCTGCACTGGTGCTCAAGGAGAGGAAAATGCGGTTCTCTCTCGCATTGTCGACAAGCAGCATCTGATTAAATTGAAGAAGAGCGATACGGTAATCTTTTCTTCCTCGGTTATTCCCGGAAACGAGCGGACCATTCAGCGGCTAAAGGATAATATTTACCGTCAAGCGGATCAGGTGATTCATGGCGATTTGATGGATGTGCATGTCAGTGGCCATGCGACCCGGGAAGATATTGTTACCGTATTGAAAGAAATCCGCCCCACTTATTTCATTCCGGTATACGCGAATCATTTTTTCTTGAAAGAAGCGAGAAATTTGGCGATCAAGAATGGTTTTCCAGCAGACAAAATTATCGTTCCAGATAATGGGTCAGTGATTGAAGTGAAAGGTGGTCAGGCTCGGACATTGAACGAAAAAGTACCATCAGAATATGTGTTTGTTGATGGTTTGGGGGTGACTGATAGCCAGAACATTGTTTTGCGTGATCGACAGGTCTTGGCCGAAGATGGGATGGTGGTAGTGATAGTGACCATTGGTAGCAAAACTGGCAAATTGGTTCAAAATCCGGATATTATTTCTCGGGGCTTTGTATTTTTGAAAGAGAATAAAAAATTGATTGAAGACCTACGACACAAGGTCAAAAAGATGGTAATTGAATCTGACCCGAAGACTTGGGCTGACACTAATCTGATCAAGAACAACATTCGTGACAAGGTGGGCCAGTTCTTGTTTTCTAAGACAGAAAAACGTCCAATGATTTTACCGGTAGTTATCGAAGTCTAGCGTTTTTGGTCAAAAAGTTTTAGAATGAGGATATAATCCAAAAAAATATGTCTAGACCAGTTTTAGTCTCCGGCATCCAGCCGACCGGCAATCTCCACTTGGGCAATTATCTTGGGGCAGTAAAAAATTGGGTGGATCTGCAGAATTCAGGCAAATACGAGATGTATATTTTTATTGCCGATCTGCACGCTCTCACTGGTAATTTGGAAGCCGAACAGCGACAAGCGCAAGTCCAACAGACAGCGGCTGAACTGTTGGCGATCGGCCTAGATCCGGAAAAAACTACTCTATTTATTCAATCACAAGTTCCCGGACATACGGAATTAGGTTGGATTTTCAGCTGTTTGACACCTTTGGCCGAATTGCAAAGAATGACCCAGTACAAGGATAAATCAAGACAGCAGGCTAAGAACATTAATGCTGGTCTGCTTACGTACCCCATCTTGCAGGCGGCTGACATTCTGTTATATCGCGGTACAGTCGTGCCGGTTGGTCAGGATCAAGTTCAGCATGTGGAATTAACCCGGGATATTGGCCGTTGGTTCAACCAACGCTATGGAGAATATTTTTCTCCGGTCAATCCCTTGCTCACTGCCGTCCCCCGGGTCATGAGTCTGTTAGAGCCAGACAGAAAAATGAGCAAGTCCCTGGGTGCCGGACAGGTGATAGAATTGGGAGATGATCCAGAAACGATTATCAAAAAATTAAAAAAGGCGGTTACGGCCACTACGGGCGGGAAAATGGCTCCGGGAGTAGCGAATTTGCTTTTACTTTTGAAAAGTTTTGAGCGGACAGAAGAATGGGAAAAATTTGTGGCGGCGGAAAAAGACGGGACTATCCGCTACGGAGATCTAAAGACCGCTGTGGCCGAGACTTTGATTAACGCCTTTGCGGATTTTCGTCAAAAGAAACAACAGTGGTTGGACCAGCCAGAGAAGTTGGGCGCGGTTTTACAGGCTGGCGCTAAACAGGCCACTGTGGTTGCGACTGAAACTCTGACCGCAGTACGGGAACGGGTCGGGATAAATTAATCGGAAAGAAAACCACTGAGACCAGTGGTTTTTTTAAATTGTCTGGGGTATAATAAGGCCAGAATAATTTATTGGGATTATGAAATACGTATTTAGTTTGTTAGTCATTTTTTTAGGTGTCATGATGGTGGTAAAGACAGAATGGTTCATCCAGAATTTCGGCACTAGCGCCTGGGCTGAGCAGCATTTAGGGACGAGTGGCGGAACTCGCCTAATGTATAAATTATTAGGTCTGGTTTTTATCTTTTTCGCTATGTTGGTGGTGACGGGAATGATGGAGGGTTTTCTGATGTCCACTATTGGTCGTCTGTTTATTTTTTAATATGACCTATCACAGCGGCAACCAGATGATAGATCCGCAATTACTTTTTACTAAGGGGCAGTTACGGCCGGGGATGCATGTCGCTGATTTAGGTTGCGGCCGGGTTGGTCATCTGATTTTTCCCGGTGCCCTGCGTTTGGGAGAGTTTGGGATTATGTATGCGGTTGATGTCTTGAAAGATGTTTTGGAGAATATCAAGAAACGGGCGGCCATGGATGGTCTGGTGAACATCCACACTGTATGGGCGGATTTGGAAAAAAAAGGACAGACGCATATTCCAGCCCATAGTTTGGATCTAGCTTTTTTGGTGAATGTCTTGGTCCAGGCGAATAATCGGTTGGCAATTCTTGATGAGGCGCTCCGCCTCTTGAAAGAAAAGGCCCGGCTAGTGATCGTGGATTGGGTTCGTCAAGATTTACCCTTCGGCCCACCGGCCGAACGACGGATAGATTTTGCCTTGGTCAAAAAGTGGGCCAAGGAGAATGGTTTGGTAGTGCAAGAAGAATTTTCTGTCGGGCGGTATCATCAAGGTATCGTTCTTTTCCGACAAGTATAGTATTTATTTATCATATGGATTTTTCTCTGATCCCTTGGGAATGGTGGCGTTGGCTCGGTATTGCTTTGTTGGTGGCCGCTTCTTTGTTGTTTGCCTTTGACAAAAGAAAACATTGGCATTGGGGGAAACAAGAGACAGCGGGGAGGGTAGGTAATCTTCAGGGTTTTGCGCAAGACCTGACGATTTTGGCGCGGGAGGCTAAGATTGATCCGGTCATTGGTCGAGATGAAGAAATTCGGCGAGTGATTCAGGTTTTGACCAGACGAACAAAGAACAATGTGATCCTCATTGGTCCGCCTGGGGTGGGTAAGACAGCCATCGTGGAAGGTCTAGCGCTGGATCTGGCTGCCGGTAATGTCCCGACAGCGTTAGCCTCAAAAAAAATATTGTCTTTGCCAGTAGGCGAATTGATGGCCGGGACAAAGTACCGCGGCGAGTTTGAGGAAAGGGTAAAGAAAATAATTGACGAAATTCGAAATTCTAATCGTTCAATTATTCTTTTTATTGACGAATTGCACACAGTGATGCAGGCGAAAGGAACCGAGGGAGCGATTAATTTTGCGGATATTTTAAAACCCGCTCTGGCGCGGGGCGATCTACAACTGATCGGGGCGACGACGATGAAAGAATATGAGGAGTATATCAAAAATGATGAAAGTATGGCCAGACGTTTTCAGTTGGTAATGGTTGATGAGCCAACCGTGGGCGAGACGGTCAAAATTCTTCAAGGTTTGAAAAAAAATTATGAAAATTACCACAAAGTAAAGTATAGCGAAGCGGCCATTGAAGCGGCAGCCCGTTTATCCGAGGAATATATCAAAGGTCGTTTGTTGCCGGACAAGGCCATTGATGTTATTGATGAAGCCGCGGCCATGGTAAATGTAAATGAGGGTGCTTCTCCTGATCATGCGGTAGCTTTGTTGCACGGGGCGGCCGGTCGAGTGATTGCGCCTCGTCCGGATTTGAATAACACAACTGTGGAAACCTTAAAACAGGAGTTATCAGTCTTACGAGAACAAGAAGAAAGTACAGAAGGGGAAAAAGAGCTCATTGCCTTGCGCAAGAAGATTTTTACTTTAGTGAAAGAAATTGAAGAAGAAGAGAATCGGGTGGTGAAAAGTGCGGGTTGGCCAGAAGTGACGGTTCGGCATATAAAAGAAGTGGTGGCCGATTGGGTGGACTTACGTCCGGATGAAATTCATTAACACCCCTCTTATTATCCTTTTGAAAAAAAGTGTGCTATACTGTTTAGGTAAAAAATTAATTGGAAATTAAAATTATGTCGAGGAAAAAAAATATGACTAAAACACCCCGAGTGAGAAAAGTGGACCCGGTAGCGACAGTAGCAGCCGTGAAGACTAAGACTGTCTCTGGTACGGCCCTGGCTTTGGCGTTGGCATTTGTGGGAGTAGCGGCAATTGCCGCCGGCTTGGCGGGATTAAACAGCCCGTATTGCCAGTCGACCAACACCGTGACCACTGAAATAACCGCCTGGGATCAGCCGCAGATCATCCATACTTGCGTTGGTACACAGGTAAAGATTTCTCCGTTTTTGGATGAAAAAATCTTAGTTCGTTATTATAATGAAGACAAAGTCCTAGTGCGGTTCTATGGGAAATATATTACGATCCCAGTCAACGAAGTGGTGAAATTAAATGATTACGTAGAAGATTTAGGGTATGTTGGTTCTTATGGGGATTATGGCCAGCAAATTTTTCTTGGTTATGTAAAGAAAGTTTCAGGTCGAGCCCAGCTTCAAGTTTATGCGACCATGGATGGCAAGCAGGCTCCTCCGTGTGCAGATACAGATTTTGTCACCACTACCATGGGCGGTTTCCTTTTTGACCCCAACACCTATCCCTTTTTCAATGTTTATCAAAAAGGTCTGACCACAGGAATGAATGTCAACACAGGAGTTTATGAAGAGGTGGCCGATAGCTGTTGGGACGAGGCCGTCTTAACTGAATATTATTGTGATGCGGCTAATAACGTAATCGTTTGGTCCAATTATCCCTGCCAGGCCGCTGATTCTGTTTGTCAGGATGGTGCCTGTGTACTCGACGTCAGCTTGCTGGAGTAAGTTTTATGGTTCGGTGGCCAGAGATTAAAAAAGTAATGAATCGAGAGCGGCTGACTATAGCCGCTCTCTTTGTCGTTTTCTTTTTTAGTCGAGTTTTTGTTTATTGGCGTTTTGGCTTGCCGGGGTTTGGCTATGATTTTGGTATTTATCATCATCTCATTGGCGGCTATTTTGAAAAATTATTTTCTCCGCCCGTTCCTTTTGGTTTCACGTATTTTTCCAATGGCCTGAAATTATTAGGAGAGTCTACCCTGTCTATTCAAATTGGTTGGTATTTTTTTCTGGCTTTGGGTCTTTGGGCGGTTTGGGGCTATTTGGTGAAGAGCCAAGCAAAAGATAGAAATACCATCATCACCGCCTTATTCCTTTTCAGCCTTTCCTTGACTCAGTTCGAATTTTTCCGTTGGTATTATTATCGAAGTTTTTTAGCTATCTTTTTTTTGTTGGGAGCGATTTGGTTATTCTCCCGCCGATCTTACTGGTTGATTCCGGTTTTGGCGGCGATGGGCGTTGTTCATCCTTTAACTTTGGTCCCTTTGGCCCTTACCTTGTTGATCTATTTTTTCTTGGTGGGTAAAGAAGAAAAAAAGTATTTGGTTATTTCCTTGGGTTTTGCCTTTTTGTTTTTGTTGGGGAATTTGCCGGAGTATCTTTTATATTTTCAAGAGATCCAAAAATATGGCTGGCTCGCTCAAGGATATGTTGACCAGGGTCGGCCGCATTTCACGGGTCAATTTATCGGTTGGTGGCGGTATGCCTGTTTTTCTTGGTGGTATTTGCCCCTGGCCTTATTAGGCTTACTTCGTTTTTGGCGCCAGTATCTTTTTTGGATGATTTTTCTTTTGGTGAATTTAGCCCTCCTTTTGTCTCAGACGGTTTTTTATCATCGGTATTTTGTCACCTTGGATTTAGCTATCTTGTTTTTTGCGGCGGTTTGGTTGGCGGCAGTTTGGCAAGAGAACCGACATATTTTTTTGGGGCGGTGGTTAATCGGGTTTTGGGGGATTGGTTTGGCTTTAACTTTTTCTTGGCAATTAATTATGGTCCGGCCGTCCCTTGACCCAGAAGAGTGGCAGGCGATACAAGAATTGCCGGCTTTAACCGAAAGTGACTATGTGGTAGCTTTTTCAGACAAAGAAGCACCTTGGTTGTATGGATTTTCTGGGAAAAAAGTCATTGCCCCCAATATGTTTGAAGAGAATAAATGGAATCGAGAAGAATGGGCCAGATTTTGGTTGGCCCAAGATATTTCTGAAGTGCGTTTTTTGTTATCCCGGTATGGGGCGCCGGCGGTTTATATTTTTTTGGGTGAGAAAAATCCGGTTTGGCGTTTTGACTGCGAGCCGGTTAATACACAGATTTGCCTATGTCGGTTATAGTGTGGTTTGGTTTATTGATTTTTGGTGGGCTGGCCCTTTTTTGTGATCATCGTCTGTGGGACCGGTCTACTTGGGGAGAAAGAGCAATAATGTCTTTAGTGATCAGTCCGGCTCTTTTAGTTCTGTTTTTTCTTCTCCTTTCCCGCCTTTATTATCAGTGGTTTCCGCTATGAAGATACTGGTTCTTGACAAAAAGATAAGAAAGGGGTATACTTTATTTGAATTATTAAGGTAGCCTAAACTAGGCTACTTATTTTTTTAAAAAAATATGTCCGAAGTTACCAAGGCCATTCAATTCATCTGTGATGAAAAGGGTCTAGATTACGATATTGTCCTGGAAGCAATCCAGGCGGCTTTGGCATCTGCCTACCGCAAAGATTTTGGTAATCGCCAGCAGAACATTAAAGTTATTTTTGATCCAGAACTCGGCGATATGAAGGTTTGGGACGAAAAAGAGGTGGTGGAAGACATTGCGGAAGACGTGTTGGTGGCTGCCCAGGATGAGTTGAACCGTCGTCGCGAGGAAGCTTTGAAAGAGGGGCGGGAATTGACAGAAGAGGAAACGGCTGATCTGCCCAAGTTTAATCCCAAGAACCAGCTCATGCTTACTCAGGCTAAAGAGATAAAGAAGGGGGTAAAAGTTGGTGACATTCTCAAGATCGATTTGGAAGTGCCGGGAGAGTTTGGGCGCATGGCGGCCCAGACGGCTAAGCAAGTGGTTATCCAGCGTTTGCGGGAAGCAGAAAGAAACAGTGTCTATGATGAACTCAAAGAAGAAGAGGGGGAGATAGTCAATGGTGTTGTTCAGCGCCGTGACCGGACCGGAGCAGTGGTCATAGATTTGGGCAAAGCCACCGGTGTTGTTCCGGTGAGTGAACAAATTAGAACTGAGCAGTATCGTCCTGGTTCTCGTCTGCGTTTCTATATCCAATCCGTAAACATGGGGACGCGCGGTTTAGAAGTGATCCTCTCGCGAGCGAGTATAAAGATGGTGGAAACAATTTTCAGTGAGGAAATCCCGGAAATTTCTGCTGGTAGTGTGGAGATAAAGGGAATCGCCCGAGATGCGGGCAATCGTTCTAAGGTGGCAGTTTGGACTAGCGACGATTCAATAGATCCGATTGGTTCTTGTATCGGTCAACGAGGTAGCCGGATTACGACAATTATTGAAGAATTGGGCGGTGAGAAAATCGATATCATCCAGTATGATGAGAATCCAGTGGAATACATAAAAAACGCCTTGTCTCCTGCGAAGATTGATTCGGTAGAATTAGCAGAAGATAAAAAGGAAGCGACAGTGAAAGTGGCGGCTGATCAGTTTTCTCTAGCTATTGGCCGCGGTGGCCAGAACGTTCGTCTCGCTGGTGAGTTGACTGGTTGGGCAGTGAATGTTGTGCCAAAAGACGGGGAGGTATTAGTTGGGGAAGCGGTTGAGGAAGGGGCAGAGAAAAAAGAAGAAAAGCCGGAGGCATTAGAATCAGTGGCTGAAGAGACGCCTGCCCAGGAGATAGAAGAAAAGGAAAAAGAATAAAGAAATAAAAACCGGTCTGAACGACCGGTTTTGTTATCAATTGAGTAGGTAGATTTGCCAGTTTAGAACGGTGGCGAAACCAACCCAGAGAAGATACGGAAGGAGCAAAATGGCGGCAGGTCTAGATTGTCTCCAGGCCAGAATTATGGTAGTTAAAATCGCGATTTCTAAAAAAATAATTTCTCCCAAGGCAAACAAAGGCGAATGCCAACCGAAAAAAATAATTGACCACAAACTGTTTAGGATTAGTTGGATTCCGAAAAAGATTATGGCTATCGAGGTTTTTTCTTTTTTCTGCCAGAGCAGGAAAAGGGCGACCCCCATCAGCAAATAGAGAAGAGTCCAGACCGGTCCGAAAATCCAATCTGGGGGGCTGAAGCTGGGTTTATTCAATTCTTGATACCAGGTTTGTACGGACTGATTGGTGGCCAAGGCGCCGATGCCGCCCGCGGATTGACAAACGGCGATACTGACAATCAGGGGGAACCATTTTTTGATTTTTTTCTTCATAGTTTTAATTAAGTGAGGCGATGGCCAAAAGAGAAAGCCCAATTAGGAGGAGAACAGCCAAGAGGCTTCGGGTTAGTACTTTTTTTTCATGGAAGTACCAGCCTCCGGACAGCAGAGACCAAAATACGGCCGTCGCCCGTTTGGCAGCGGTGATCACGGAAGCCGGACCATAACCATAGCCAAAGCTGATGATAACTCCCCCCAGTCCTACGGCCAGCGATTGAATGAGACAAATTGGTTTGGTTAAAGATTTGAACGGATTCTCTTTGGTCTTTACTAAGGATAATACGGAAAAAGAAACCAAGAGCAGGGTGTAGATGATGAGTTGTTCAGCTACCACCGAATTGAAGTGGGTGATGTCGTATTTGTATAAGGAAATGGTGATTACGGCGTTGAGCGTAGAAAATATTACCAAGCCAATGTCAGTTTTTTTAATGCCTTTGTTAAGCAGCAGAAGTAAAAGGGCCAGCAAGAGAACGGCCATCCCGGCCATGGCCAAGGGGCCAATTACGTATCCCAGGATGAGATCGACTAATAATAAGAGGGGGATAGTGAAAGTGCGGATAAAACTAAAGGTGGAACGTTCCACTCGGACAATCGCCAAAGTTGAAACATATAATTGGGCAATTTCTAAAAAGGCCCGGGGGATGAAAGTGGGGAGAGAAGAAATCTGGAAGACAAAAGCGTCGCGGCGGAACAGACTAATCAAACTGAAAAAGATGGTTACCCAGAATAAACTCAAAAAGGCCATGGTGAAAGGACTTTGTTGGTGTTTGTTCACCCGGTCCTTACCAATGGAGTCGGTGATTTCTTCTAAAAACGTACCTAGTGAGACAATAATCAGGCCAAGCATGGGGGGGTGAATAAAAGTTAAGTTGCCAGGATGGTTATATTTTACTTGATTTTAACAAAATTCGGAAGATGCATCCGGTCTTGGCAGGGGTCAGAAAAGGTGTTATACTGCCAGCACTTCTTAATCTCTTTTATGCGTGAATTGTTTCAGCTTATTCTCACCCAGCCCTTGTATAACATTTTTGTCTTACTTTATAACTATATTCCGGATGTGGGAGTGGTGATTGTACTTATCACGATAGCGATTCGGTTGGCCTTATACCCACTGACTTCCACGTCTATCAAGTCCCAAAAATCTTTGACTGACTTGCAACCCAAGCTGGAGGCATTGAAGAAACAGCACGCTGGCGATCAACAAAAGATTGCCCAAGAAACCATGCGGTTATATCGGGAAAATAAAGTTAATCCTTTTTCTTCTTGTCTACCGTTGTTGGTTCAATTGCCGGTTTTAATAGCTTTTTATTATGTGCTCCGTCTGGCTCTCACTACAGAGAGTCTGTCTTTGCTTTATTCTTTTGTCAAAAACCCAGAGGTTATTACTACCCGGACTTTGGGCTTGTTTGAATTGGGAGAACCGAGTTTGGTGTTGGCCGTTTTAGCCGGTGCGGCTCAATTTGTTCAAGCCAAAATGTTTTCTTCAAAACGGCCGCCCGCCAAAGCCGGAACTGGGGCCAAGGATGAAAATATGATGGCGATGATGAACAAAAACATGACTTATTTCATGCCGATCATGACAGTGTTTATCGGCTTTCAGTTGCCCGCGGGTTTGACTTTGTATTGGCTGGTATCAACCGCCCTGACTGCTTTGCAACAAGTGGTAGTTTTTCAACAGCAAAAGAAAGCTAGTATAGCCGGAGAAATCGTAAAGGGTTAGGTTATGAGATTGAGTTGGCGAAAATTGTTGGGTTTGACAGTTCAGACAGAATCTGGAGAAAAATTGGGTCGCATCATTGATGTAATTATGGATACAGAAGGACAGTTCGTGGTTCAGTATGAGTGTCGTTCGTTGACTAAAAAAAATCTTTTTTCTCGCGATCAAGTAGTGCGTTTTGAGAAAGGAAAAATGGTGGTTAAGGACGCGGTAATAGCGACAGAAACAGAAAGTCGGAGAAAAGAAACAGAAGTCAATCTGGGACCGGCTCTGATGATGCGGGAAAAATAAAATTCAGTCCAGGTCCTGTTCTCGCCTATGTCCGAACGATTGAAAAAATCAGTTATCCAGACCCTGGCCTATTTTTCCCTTTTCCGTCAGCCTTTGACTAAAGAAGAGTTATTTTTTTGGCGTTGGGATAGCCCAGAGAAAATTAGTCAAAGAGATTTTTTTACTTTTTTGGCCCAAGGCCGGACCGCTGGTTGGTGGTCAGAAAATACCGGCTTCTATTGTCTCCCAGGGCGCGAGGCAGATGTGGCTTGTCGTCAGGAGCGGGTGAAGATAAACGAGACCAAAATGGCCACGGCCTGCCAGGCGATAAAAAAAATATTTTGGGTGCCATTTGTCCGAGCTGTATTTGTCTGTAATACCGTGGCCCAGGGTACGGCGACCGCTGACAGTGATATTGATGTTTTGGTAGTGACCCGGAGAGGAAGGATCTTTTTTACCCGGGCTCTGGTTACTTTGGTAGCGAGTTTAGGCGGGGTGCGGCGTCATCATAGGAAAATAACGGATCGACTTTGTTTGAGTTTTTATATTGCCGACGATTCTTTGAATTTGGAGAAAGTCGCCCTATCTTCCCCAGATATTTATCTTAGCTATTGGTTGCGTCAGTTGGTGCCGATTTATGATCCGGAAGATTTGGGGAAGAGTTTGCGGGCGGCCAATCAGTTTCTTGCCCAATTTTTTTTACCTCAAGTCAGCCCGGAATTACATCCTGATTGGCGGTTGACTTTGGGGCGATTCGGGGGCCGGGTGAAGACATTTTTAGAGTGGCTTTGGGGCGGATCCTATGGGGATTTGTTGGAAAAACAAACGCGAGAGATCCAAAAGACACATATGAAACTTCGGGCTGTTTATCGGGGAACGGATCAGCCAACATCAGTAGTGGTGACGGATTCAATGTTGAAATTTCACGAACAGGACCGACGCCAGCAGTTCAAAGACCAATGGCAGAAGATTCTTAACGATTACGGTTATGAAGGAACGGGCTAGGAAAATTTTTGTTTTCTTTTTTTCCGCCTTTCTTTTTTGTTTGCCTTGGCAAACGGTTTTAATTTTGCAGGAAAAATATCTTGGTGGTCTGAAATGGGAGTATGGAACCCTTCGCCTGTATGGGGTAGAGATTATTTGGGCATTCTTGTTATTGAGTTATTTTTTTTATTGGTGGCATCATCGTCCTCAAGAAAAAATAACTTGGAATTTTTCTCAGGATCGCCTGGCCGCCAGTCTTTTTCTCTTATTTGTGGGTTGGGTATTTTATGCATCGCTTTGGAGCGCTGATCAGGCCGTGGCTTGGCAGCAAGGACGTTGGGTCATTGAGGGTTTAAGTACTTTTCTCTTAGTGTTGATAGCGCCGGTGTCCTGGAAAAAAGCCGTTAAACTGTTTGTAGCCGGTGCTTTTTTGCCTGTGATTCTGGGCTTAGCTCAATTTGTCTGGCAAACCGCTTGGGGAAATACTTTTTTAGGTTTGGCCCCACATCATTCTTGGGAAACTGGGGCAGCCGTGGTAGCCGGAGCTAGTGGCCGCTGGCTTCGCGCCTATGGCTCTTTCGGTTCCCCGAATACTTTTTCTGGATATCTGGTGTTGGTGATTGCTACTCTGCTTTTAGGGAAGATTAGTTCGTTAGATAAACGTTTGGGAGCCAGCGATTTAACCAAATATTTTTTATTAATCGCCGGGGTAATAATTACTTTTAGTCGGGCCGGCCTTTTGGCCATCGGTTTGTTGTTTTTGACCGGTTTAGTATATTTGACTGGTTTGAAGTTGAAGAGGGAAAAAGAAGGACTGGGGAAGCATTTATTTTTTGTCTTTATTTTTGTGGCCGCAGTTTCTTTAGCTGTGTTCCCGGTTTGGCAAATTCGGATTTTGGGCAATTCGATTAATGAAGTGCGATCTTTAACCGAACGAAAGACTGGCTATATTGAAGCGGTCTCAGTCCATTCTTTGTCTCCAGAACGGGGAGTAGGGGCAGGTAATTACACGTTAGCTCTGGCCGCTTTATTACCCGGACCCTTACCCAACGAACAAATTCAACCGGTGCACAATATTTTTGTGTTAATGACTACGGAGTTGGGGTGGATTGGGGTCTCTATCTTAGCAGCGGCCATAATAGTTTTCCTGGGTTCTTTGTTTTCAGTAAAAGGCGGACAACGCCGACACGCGGCCATGATCCTTTTGTATTGTTTGCTTCCTTATGTAATTTTGGCGTTTTTTGATCATTATTTCTGGACCTCATACACCGGTTTAATGGTTTCGGGTGTGTATTGGGGCCTGGTATTAAAGAGGGTGGTTCAGCTTCTCCACAGTTCATCCACCTCCTTGATATAATTAGTGATATTTTAGCCAAAAAATAAGGGGATGAGAGTTTTGACAGGTGGGGTTGGGTATGGGATAATGAAAGGGTCAATTACGAGAGCCCAAGGCTGGCGACAGGCACGGGGTACTCGGCATCAGTGCTGTGTCATCGACAGGCATACACAGTACGACATATGCACGGTATCTTGAGCTTGTCACCTGCCCTGGGCTTTTTGCATACTGAAAGAAATTGTGGTTTTTTCCACAATCCCCATCTTGACATTATCTGCCAGTGCGGTAGAATGTTTCTGTTATCACTCCGGTGATTGGAGTGATAAAAAAGATATTTAATTTATTTATTTATGAATATCCAACCATTGGGTGAACGGGTTTTAATCAAACCCATCAAGGAGGAAGAAGTGACCGCATCCGGAATTGTCCTACCGGATACTGTGGAAAAAGAAAAAAAAGCAGAAGGTGAAGTTATTGCTTTGGGTAATGGCGAGAAATTAGCCAAGCTCGGTTTGAAGCCAGGGATGGTCGTCCTATTTGAAAAATGGGGCGGGGAAGAAGTGGAAAAAGACGGCGTAGAATACAAAATTTTGGATCAGGAAAAAATCCTGGCCATTGTGGAGAAATAATTGAAATTTTTATATGGCGAAACAAATCAAATTTAATTCGGATGCTCGCGAGGCCTTGATTCGCGGTGTCGATATTTTGGCGAATACGGTGAAAGTGACCCTTGGCCCCAAGGGACGTAATGTGGTGTTAGACAAGGGCTATGGTTCCCCGGTGATCACCAAGGATGGTGTATCAGTAGCCAAGGAGATTGAGTTGGAAGACAAGTTTGAGAACGTCGGGGTGGAATTAGTAAAAGAAGTAGCTTCTAAAACCAATGATGATGTTGGTGATGGCACGACCACGGCAACAGTTTTGGCCCAAGCCATCGTCCGTCAGGGTTTAAAGAGCGTAACCGTGGGTGTAAATCCAGTTGCTTTGAATCGGGGTCTGCACAAAGCCGCGGATGCTTTGGTAGCTGAACTGAAGAATAATATCTCAAAGAAAGTGGAAGATGATGAAATTGCAGCAGTGGCGGCGATTTCTGCCAATGATAAAGAGATTGGTAACAAGATTGCCGAAGCAATTAAAGAAGTAGGCAATGATGGGGTGATTACGGTGGAAGAGTCACAATCTTTTGGTTTGGAGATAGAAGTGGTCAAAGGCATGCGCTTTGACAAGGGCTATGTCTCTCCTTATATGGTGACTAATCCCGAGCGAATGGAAGCGGAGTATGAAGATGCTCTGATCTTGATTACTGACAAAAAGATTTCTTCAGTAGAAGATATTTTACCAACCCTGGAAAAGGTGGCGCAAAGTGGTAAAAAAGAGTTGGTGATCATTGCCGAGGAAGTAGAAGGCCAGGCTTTAGCCACCTTGGTGGTTAACAAGTTACGCGGCACTTTTAATGTTTTGGCAGTGAAGGCTCCTGGTTTTGGTGATCGTCGTAAGGAAATGTTGCAAGATATCGCCGTCTTGACCGGTGGGCGGGTCATTACTGAAGAAATGGGTTTGAAGTTAGAAAATACTGAGATTGCTGATTTGGGCCGCGCTCGTAAAGTTGGTGCGACTAAGGAATATACCACGATTGTGGGTGGAGCCGGGGAAGAGTCGGCAATCAAGGATCGGGTAGCACAAATCAAGAAAATGATCAGCCAAACTGATTCTGATTTTGACAAGGAAAAATTACAAGAACGTTTGGCCAAATTGGCTGGAGGGGTGGCAGTGATCAAGGTGGGTGCTGCGACTGAAACCGAAATGAAGGAAGTAAAGCATCGCATTGAAGATGCGGTCGGAGCGACTAAGGCTGCCATTGAAGAAGGTGTGGTCCCGGGTGGCGGTGTGGCTTTGTTACGAGCGGCTAGTGTTTTGGATAAATTAAACTTGGCCGATGATGAAATGATCGCCATAGATATCTTGCGTCAGGCTTTGGAAGAGCCAATTCGCACCATTGCTGATAATGCTGGTCATGAAGGGGCTGTGGTTGTGGCTGAGGTTAAAAAACACAGCGGTGGTTTTGGTTTTAATGCCATCACCGCTCAGTATGAGGACATGGTGGTGGCCGGTATTATTGACCCCACGAAAGTCACCCGCAGTGCTTTACAGAATGCTGTATCAGTCGCTGGCATGATTTTGACCACAGAAGCAGTGGTCACTGATTTGCCAAAAAAAGACGAACCTGAACATGGTGGTGCTGGTATGGGTGGCGGTATGCCCGGGATGTATTAATATAGTGGTGGTGTGGCCTTGTCTATATCATAAATGATTTAGATGGTGATATAGTTTTGTTTGTATCTGAAACAGCCGGTTAATCCCGGTTGTTTTGTTGTTAAAGTTATATTACAATACCCCCTGTCTCATATGGATCTTGTTTCAGCGGCTAAAACTTATGCTCAGGAAGAAATCGCTAAATTTGGCACCCCCTTGCCGGTTCATTTTACTTTATCGGAAGAAAAAGCAATTGTCTTAGCCCAATCTTTGGGAGCAGATTTAGAAATCGTGAAAGTGGGAGTGTATTTGATGGATTTAAAATTGGGTCAAGCTTTGGCTGAACAGCGTCTTGCGGAACATGTGGAAATGAGTCGGACTGCCGCAGCGGAGTTTCTCCAATCATTTGACCTACCAATTGATAGAGAACAGAAAATCCTCAATTGTGTCGAGGCCCATCATGGGCAGGTTCCCTATCTCTGCCCGGAAGCGGAAATCTGTGCCAATGCTGATTGTTATCGTTTTCTTCACCCCCGCGGGTTTTTTGCTTATATTCCGTTATTGGCCGGTCGGGGAGTGACTGAAGAGGAAATTCTTCGTCAATTGGAGTATAAGATAGATGAGAAAAAAGCGATTCTTTCTTTGCCTGAATGTCGTCAGGAATTGTTGAGCTACTACAAAATCTATAAAAAATTAATAGAAGCGGCTCGTAGTTAATACTTATTATTCATCTTAATTAATCATATGGAAAACTCGGCCATCCCCCCGTTGACCGAAAAAACGTTTGAAGCTAAAGACATCGAAGAAAATAAAGCCTTGGCTATTATTGGCTATCTGGGCTTGCTTTGTCTCTTACCCCTGTTATTAAAAAAGGACAGCCCGTATGCCAAGTATCACGGTATCCAGGGGTTGGTTCTATGTATTTTTTGGGTGATAATCAATGCCGTAGGGATAATCCCAGTGTTGGGTTGGATGATTGCGGTATTGGGCAATATCCTATGTCTTTTATTAATGATTGTCGGAATGTTGCACGCGGCCAATGGGGAAGGAAAAGAACTGCCTTTCATTGGTCAATATGCCAAAAATCTTAATTTGTAATTTTTTGGTTAGAGAAGTAAAGTTGTGATAAGCACAGAAAAAGTTGTTGACCTACTTATATGGAAATGCATGATTTGGTAAAATCCCTGGAGGAGTTGCACAGAAAATTGTTAGATCTGCAGGTTTGGTTGCATCTGAGTGAAAAAGAAGAGGAGATAAAAAAGTTACAGATTGAGTCTTCAACGGCTGATTTTTGGAAAGATCAGGAAAACGCCAGCCGCCAGAGTCGGAGATTGGGAAACTTGCAAGCGGAAATAACCCATTGGGAACAATTAAAACAAGCGGTGACTGATTTGTTAGAGATGGCCCGTTTAGACGAGGCGGACCAGGGAGTAAATTTGCGGGAAGAAATTGAACAGCACTATCAGGGACTAATAAAAGAGATTAATGGTTTGGAGTTTCAGACATTATTGGGTGGTCGATATGATAGTCGCAACGCAGTAATTTCCATTCATGCCGGATCGGGCGGCACCGAAGCTCAGGATTGGGCAGAGATGCTGATGCGGATGATCTTCAGGTATTGCGAAAGCAAGAAATGGCGAGTGACGGTGTTGGACGAATCCCGTGGGCAAGAGGCAGGACTGAAATCAATTTGCTTTCGGGTGGCGGGTGATTTTGCGTATGGTCATCTAAAATCAGAGCACGGCACTCATCGTCTAGTTCGGATTTCTCCTTTTGATGCCGAAAAGATGCGGCACACTTCTTTTGCTCTAGTTGAAGTAATACCAGAAATGGATGAAAGTGAAGCAGTTAAAATTGATCCTAAGGATTTACGTATTGACACTTTCATGTCTGGTGGCCACGGCGGTCAAAGCGTCAATACCACTTATTCGGCGGTGCGGATAGTCCATTTGCCAACTGGTTTGACAGCCTCTTGTCAGAATGAACGGTCACAATTACAAAATAGAGAAACCGCCATGCGAGTTTTATTGTCCAAGTTGCAGAAATTAAAAGAAGAGCAGGAAGAAGAAGAAAAGCAGAAACTTCGTGGAGAATATAAGAGTCCGGAATGGGGGAGCCAGATTCGTTCCTATGTCCTTCACCCTTATCATTTAGTAAAAGATTTGCGCAGTCGCTATGAGACCACGGATGATCAGGCTGTTTTGGATGGCGACCTGCAGCCATTGATCGAAGCTTATTTGAAGTGGCAGCAAACAGGAGGATAGTTTATATGGAAATCATCAAACAATTGGATGTGGATTTATCACGATTGGCCGAAGAATTACGCGCTGGCAAAACCTTGGTCTATCCAACGGAAACGTGCTATGGTCTGGGCGGGGATGCGACTAATCAAATGGTGGTGGATCGGATTTTTACCATTAAAGAAAGACAAAGAGAGAAGGCCTTATTGGTGATTGTGCCTAATCTGGCCATGATTCAAGAATTGGTAGAGTGGGATCAGAAGATGGATGAGATTGCTAAAAAATATTGGCCCGGACCTTTGACCGTGGTGGCTTCAGTCAAACCAGGCACGGTTTTGGCTCAAGGAGTAGTTTCTGTTGATAATACCGTGGCTTTTCGGGTGACAAATCACCCCTTTTCCGCTGGTCTGGCCAAAGCCTTGAATCGGCCACTGATTTCCACTTCGGCCAATATTACTGCCGCTGGAAATTGTTATGATCCAGTCAGTGTTCAGCAAATGTTTCAGGATCGGGCCGCTCAACCGGATTTCCTCATTGATGGCGGCGATTTGCCGCATCGTAGCCCGTCAACAATTATTAGGATTGAGTCGGGAAGAGTACGAGTGTTGAGGCAGGGAGAAATAATAGTGGAATAAAATGAAAAAACACTGGTCAACCGGTCTCTTGGTTCTCACTAGTCTCATTGGGGTGGGAGTTTTGACTTGGACCTGGAGTTTGACTGCCCAGGTCATTGAAGAAATGAGCCTAGCCAATTTCATCCAGCCGGTTCAGCAGGATTTGCTACTCAAACAGTATCAACAAAAAGTAGGCTATACCCCTAAAAATGTGAAGGGTGTTTATCTGACCGCATATTCGGCGGGTAGTCAAAAAAAAATTACTGAAATTATCAACCTGCTTGATCGCACCGAGTTAAACGCGGTGGTAATTGATATTAAAGATTATAGTGGTTTAATTTTGTATGATAGTGATTTATCAGCCGTGAATGATTGGGGGACAGAAGAAGATCGGTTGGGGAATATTCGAGGGACAATCGCCCGCTTACACAAAAATCAGATCTATGTGATTGCTCGCCAGACCGTATTTCAGGATCCGATTTTGGCAGAAAAAAAACCAGAATGGGCGATCGCTGACATTCGCGGCGGGCTTTGGCGAGATAAGAATGGATTGGCTTGGGTGGATCCCCGTCAAAAAGAAGTTTGGGATTATAACCTGGATATTGCCAAAGAGGCTGCTAGTCTTGGATTTGATGAAATCAATTTTGATTACGTGCGTTTTCCTTCTGATGGTGATTTGTCAGTCGCAGATTTAGGGTCGGTGGCCAAGCCAGAAGTGATGCGAGATTTTTTTGTCTATTTAAGTGGGCAGTTTAAAAGTACAAGTATTCCAATTTCGGTTGATTTTTTTGGTTTCGTAATGGAACGGCATGATGGTCTGTCTATTGGTCAGAGGCTGGTTGATGCGGTCGATCAAGTGGATTATATTTGTCCCATGATGTACCCCTCTCATTATCCAGCCGGGCATTTAGGTTTGGAAAATCCAGCTGCTGATCCGGCGCCGGTGATTGAAAACGGTTTACAAAAGGGCCAGGGCTATTTTGTGAATAAACGGGCTCGTCTCCGTCCTTGGTTACAGGCGTTCAATTTGGGCGCAGTGTATGATGGAGAAAAAATTAGGGCACAAATTGCCATGACCGAAAAGTACCACACTGCTGGTTGGTTGTTGTGGAATGCGGCTAATATTTATACCGAGGCCGGTTTAAGAAGAGAGAAATAAAATATGGAAGAAGTTTTTTCATTAGGGTTACTGAAATCATTGTCTGAGCGTTTCCATCTTCGACCGACACGGGAGTATGGCCAGAATTTTCTTTTGTCGGCCCAGCCGATCCGATCGATGTTGGCCGCAGCGAAAATTACCCCCTCTGATACGATCGTGGAAGTGGGCCCGGGCTTTGGAGTTTTGACCTTTGCCTTGGCCGAAGTCAGCCAGCAGGTGGTGGCCTTTGAAATTGAAAAGAAGCTACTTCCTTATTGGGAAGAGAAACGGCCGGAAAATGTGAAAATTATTTGGGGTAATGCTTTAACTAATTGGAGCAAGCAAAGTCAAGATTGGGGGCAATTCAAATTGATAGCCAATATTCCTTATCAGATCACTGCTCGTTTACTCCGGACCGTTTTGGCCAATGAACGAAAGCCGGAGCTGATTATTATTATGGTTCAACGGGAAGTGGCCGAGAGAATTTGTGCCCAACCTGGGAAAATGAGTTTGTTATCAGCTTCTGTACAATATTATGGCCAGCCTCGGATTATCACTCGCGTCAGTAAGGAAAATTTTTGGCCCAAGCCCAAGGTGGATTCGGCAGTGTTGGGGATTTTTAATATCCATGGTCCGGAACAGGAAGAAGAAAAGAATTTTTTTCGTTTATTACGAGCGGGTTTTTCTCAACCACGCAAGATGCTGTTGAATAATTTGAAAGGGGGACTACCTTTACCGGTTGCAGTTTTGCGGACAGCGTTGAATCAGTGTGGTTTAGACGAGAAAGTAAGAGCCGAAACGCTGTCGGTGACTGACTGGCGTGCCCTTTCCAAGCTTTTGTTTTAAAGTTATGGGGAGTTTATCCCCATTTTTTTATAGGTATTTGTGGACTGGGTAGAGTTTTGGTATAATAAGTCCATAATTTTAGGTTGATTATGGACTGGGAGTCCAGAAAAGAAAGTCTTACCAGAGAACAAAAGGCGAGTTTTGTCTTATTGTTGGTTTTTGCGTTTTTGATTGTGGTTTTGGGGGTGCTGCAGATTCGTAATAATATCTATAATCCCTTTGCTATTTCTTTGGAAGGGGCCAATCCTCAGGAAATGAGTATTTTGGTGAACGAAGAGGCGCGTCTACAAAGTATTGATACGGATCAGGATGGTTTGAATGATTATGAAGAATTGAATTTCTATAACACCAGTGCTTATCTTCCGGATACAGATTCTGATGGTTTGACAGACAAGGAAGAAGTGGATAAAGGTTCTGACCCGCTCTGTCCGAAGGGTGAGATTTGCGCAATCGCCGAAGCTGAACCAGAAGTTGAAGAAAGTCCGGAAGAAATAATCACCCTACCTGCCCAGGAACAATTAAAGTCCGGCGGTCTGATGGGGGCCAGTGGTTTGGGGGATTTGACGGATTTAGCAAGCGTGGAGGAGTTATTAAAGGACCCGGCCTTGATTCGCGAAGCTCTTATTGCTTCTGGCGAGATTTCCCAGGAAGAGTTGAACCAGATAGATGACGAGACTTTGGTGGCTCTGATTGAGCAGATTATTGCTGAAGAAGAAAGTGGTAATCTTAACAGCCAGTAGTTATGTTTTTTAACCGTCGAACAAATAAGAGTGTAATAATGATTTTATTGAGTTTGTTTGTTTTTGTGGATTTGTTTGGTCTGTTATTTTTTATCCGCCCCGCTCATGCCCAGATGCCAGTCTCCGTGACAGCGGACGCCCCTCGTAGTGTTTCCGAGGTCAAGTCTACAGTTGGTTCCATGATTTTGAGTGCGGCGATGAGTTCTTTGGTAAACGGCGTATCATATTTTTTACGGCGTCTGGCCTACGATTCCGCCATGTACATTGCCACTGGTGGCAGCGGCCAGGGGGCTTTGGCTTTTAAAGATGGGTTTGGTAGTTATTTAAAGCAAACGGCCTTAGATGCGAGCGCTTCGGCCATTGATACTTTGGGTGAGCCGTTCGGCCTTGGCCTGTGTACGCCTCCGGATATCCGTTTCCAAATACAATTGCAGATAGGCCTGCGTTCTATTTATGCTGATCCAGGTAGTGGGCCCAAACCTTCTTGTACCTGGAGCCAAATGACTGATGCCTGGAGTCCAGAAGCAATCGAAGAAAAGTACAAGCAGCAGCTGGGAATAAACGATGGTCAATTTTTTAATTCCTCTAAATTTTTTGCTGATTCAATCAAATTCAATCAAACTGATTTTGGGGTAACCCTGGGGGCAATGTCCAGTGTGGATCGGATAAAAGCCGGGGCTGAGACCGGTGCTCAGGCCGAACGTTTAGAAGGCCAAGGTTTCAAATCATTAACCAGCTTAATAAGTGGTAAGATAAAGACGCCGGCTCAAAATATAAGAGAAGAGGCAGGGGCAGTGACCAACAAAGAACAGGCCCGACTCAATGCTCAGGCCACGACTGGCGCTTTTGCCAGCGGCATGAAATCAGCCGTCATGTCGGCTCTTTCTGTGTTTTTAAATACTCTAGTTTCTCAAGGTATTAAAACCGCCCAGGAGAAGTTGTTAGAATTGGGTGAAGATTCAGACGAAGCGATGCAGGGGGTTTTGAGTTTTGATGCCGACTCCTTCTCTTCCAGCCGGAGGATTGCGGAAGAGGTTTTTTCTGACATCATGACCGCCAATATTGGTTCTAAAGATAATTATGATTTGGTTTTAGAGTTCAACACTTGTCCTGTTCCACCTATGCGTCCGGGATTGAATAATTGCGTTATTGATGACAAATTACGCACGGCTCTGACTCGGGACATCATGGATGATCCCTTGACGATTGAGCGGGCCTTACAAGAAGGTTTGCTGTATGGTGATTGGACATTGGTCTCTCCTTTGCGCGTTTCTGATAATCAGGATCCAAAATGTTATTTAAATAAATATTGTTATTCCAATATCCAGAAATTACGGCGGAATCGTATTTTGCCTCTGGGATTTGAGATTGCTGCTTTGTTAGCTGATCCTGACCACCCGGAAAAAGAATGGACTTTAGCGAAAGTGGTAGCTGGTTATGATGATTGCAAATATGATGCCCAGGGTAATGTTATTCCAGATCAGGTGGGGCATCCTCATTGTCGTTTGATCGATCCGAATTGGATTTTGAAATTACCAGAAACTCGCTGTAATTCGCTGGTATATGCCACCAATTTATTAGATGATACCAGTGGTGTGCGGGCCCAGGAATGCGTTGATTTCCATTCTTGCCTGAAAACCAATTTGGATGGTAGTTGCGCCAGCTTTGGTTACTGCACCCGCGAACAAAATGTCTGGCGTCTGGCCGGTGACGGTTGCCCGGAGCAGTACAATACTTGTAGTACTTATGTCACCAAGGATACAGGAAAAACATCTTCTTATCTCAACAAAACTTTAGATTATGGTGATTGTAGCGTGGACAACATCGGTTGTCTGGCTTATAGCACAGAAAAGAACAAGGGAGAGTGGGTGGCTAGTTCCCAAGCCGAAGGTGAAGATTATCAATTAGTGGGGCGGAATCAGACTCTGTATTTTAATAGTCGGGCTGCGAATTATTTTTGCGCTGAATCAGATGTCGGTTGCCAGGCTCTTTATCTGGCCCGGACTAATGCTAACGGCACTTATCAAAATTATCGTTTAGCTAATGATTTGGTTTATTTGAAAAAAGCTCCGGCCTATCTTGGCTGTTATGATTTCAAACCGAACACACCAGAAACTGATTGGCCAAAGACCAAGACCGAGCTGGCCCAAGTAAAACCAAATGAGGAATGTTCGCTTTATTCCAATGTTTGTATTCCGGAAGAGGTGGGTTGTGATTTGTTCGTGCCCCAGAGCGGTAATCAGGGAACCGGAGAACAGACTGAAGTGCCGGGGGTGGTTGGCCCGGAAAATATTTGTGCCAAGGAGTGCGTGGGTTATGATGCTTATAAACAGGTTGAGACAAACTTTTCTCCCGCTGAATTCCCACTTTATTTCAATCCTAATAATGGTACGGTTTGTGAGGATCGGTATGCGGGCTGTGATGAATTTACTAATATTGATAAATTAACTAAGGGAGGCGAAGGTTTGGAGTACTATACGGATTTGAAATATTGCGAGGTGCCTAATGAACAAAATCAGAAAGTTTATTATTCCTGGGAGGGGTCGGCGGCAGAAGGCTATATCTTGAAGACCCACACTCTGCGCCCGGTTTTGACTGATGATTTTAATTACATTAATTCTTTGGTTGATTTGGATCTGGGTGAGGAAACAGCAAATCAAGTATTTCCAATCGGTTCCCCAGCTTATTATAGTGACAAAAAGAGTGAACTGGAGAATCTGTATGATTTGTGCAACGCCGCGGATTATAATGATCTAGTAAACGGCAAGGCTAAGGGCGGTCAAGTGTCAGTGGAATGTCGGGCCTTGTATGATAAATCCGGGAATGTTTTTTATCGGCTGTTGGCTAACACGATTACGGTAAATAGTGCCTGTCATCCTCTGCGAAAGACAGTCGCCAACTTTTATTACGACGAGGAGATTACTCAGACGACCTTGACTCAGCTACCAACTCTACCCCCTGGAGAGAAAAATTTCTGTGAAAAAAAGGGGGGGCGCTGGGAAGAAAATTCTTGTGAGCTTTGTTATAATGGTGGTTTCTATGAAAATGAATCCTGTGTGTATTGGACGATTTCAGCTCCGGGTGAATCCGACTCCTGTCCGGCTTCTGCCAACGGTTGCCGTCAGTACAAAGGTAATTTAAGTAATAATCCGATTGAAATCGTGTCGTTAGATTTTGAGCCAGATAAAACCGCACCCGAACCATTATTGACCGCGATCAAGGGTTGGGAAACGACGGGCGGAAAACCATTAAAAGTGGCCCCGGAAGCCATTCAGGTCGGCCTTTATTCTTTGCAGGTAGATAGTAATGTTGTTTATTACACCTTATCAGAAAATTTAAAAAAGGATGATTGGTATTTATTGAGTTTTTGGGTGCGAGGTAATACTCAGAACTTGGATATCTATTTGAGCGAAGGTGGGGCGAATAATAGTTTGGGCCAGTTTACCTTTGATACAGCTAAAAATAAGGAGTACCAAATAACAGTGGGTTCGGATTGGCAACAATATATCTTGGGTCCGGTCCGGTATGAGGGAGATGGGACTGCGTCTTCGACTTTGGTCTTTGCCCGCAGTGATCAGGGGGTCACAAAGACCGAATATTATATTGATAATTTGAAACTCAAACGGATTTCTGACACGGTAGCGGTGGTTAAAGACTCTTGGAAAAAAGATTATAACAATGATGGGAAGAAAGAGCCAGTGCCTTCGGTTTGTGATGCCAATCCCAATGATTTGTTCCCTGGCGATGCCTTGGGTTGTAAGGAATATCTGCGGAGGAGTAATAATCAGATGGAATATTTGACTGGTTTTGAAAAACTTTGCCGGGAAGAAGCCGTGGGTTGCCAGGCAGTTTATGATACCTATAATACCTATCAATCAAAAGAAGAACATCTCTCCTGGGTGTATAATCTTTGGTGCGATTCAGCTGTTGTTGGTACTTGCCAGTTAATGACCGCTAGTGGTGAGAATTTGGGTGAATGTGTGGTGGAACAGGGAAAGGATGGTTGTTATGTTGACCAGGCCGTGGTTTTGCCTGAGGGTGTAGAGATCGCTGATATTGATAAGGCCGAAATAACCCCGGCAACCGTGATTATCCCAGCGGATGGCGATGACAAACAGACGATTTTCTTGACCCGGACTACCGAAATGTCCTGTACATCGGATAAAGTTGGTTGCCAGAAAATTGCCTTGGAAGAACAGGTATTGCCGAATACCGTCTCCAGTTCTTATAAATTTGAATTGGAAGTAACCTTGTTGAACAACCCGAAATTATACGACGAGATACTCTGCCGGCATGATTTGATTGGTTGTCGTGAGTTTGTGTCTGGTGGTCAGGTCAGTTATTTTAAGGATCCCTTGCTTACGGGTAATAGTTTTTGTGAGTATAAGGAAAATGTAGATGTGGGTGGAGCCAAGCAAAAGGGCTGGTTCAAGACCGGAATCGGTCAGTGCCAGGGCACAGATAAACTCTGTACTTCTTCCGGAGATTGTGGGGCAGATTCTAGTTGCGAAAAAATAGGGCAACTACCTTGTTATGATGATTATCTTTTACCTGGTGGGGCAAACGGTATCTGGGCCAATCAGTCGGTTAAGTATGCCGGTCTGGTCGGTACCTGTCCCGAGGTTTATAATGGTTGCCGTGAGTTTGTGGATCCAGCAGATAAGTCTGGAGTGAATCCTCAAGGCCGTCCTTATTATGTAATTGATAATGACAAGTTGCGAGCGGATTTAGATGAATGTGAAGGCGGAAAAGTGAGTCTAAAAAAGGGTTGTGTCTTGTTCAATAAGACGGACGAACCGAATCTGCTTTATGATTCTACTGCTAGTTATCAGGCTTCAGACAAGACTGTCCCCAAGTATCAGTTGGTTAATCCGTTGTCGACCAATAAAAATGACGCCAACCAAGTTCTAAAAGTGATTAGGGACCGAGAATGCGGTGAATGGTTGTCGTGTCAAGGTTATCTGGCCGTAGCTGATACTCAAACCGAGGGGAGCGAACGTTATGCTTGCTACGCTCTGCAATTGTGTGAAGAAGGTGACGGTTATTCCTGTATCACGCCTACGGACCTGGATCAATATACAGAAAAACGTTTGGATTATAGCACCTATGTGACTCGGGATACTTCTTGGTCAACCGGAAAAGAGTACACGGGGCTTTCCTTATATAATCAATATAATGTCGGTACGTTGGATTTTGTTAAGTCAGATGATGATTCCTATCTGGCCTTTGTCGATCCTTTTGACATTTCTTGCGATGGTTTCAAAGATGAAGAAAGTGATTGCGAGAAGAAAAATAATGGGCGTTGTTTCAAAAATAGCTGTGTGTATTCTCCTTATCAGACCTATCCGGATGGTGCGACCGGCGAGCCAGTAGAATATCTGTTAGGTATGGAGTGCCGCGGTTATCCTGAACAGGACAGCCCGTATCAGGAACAATATGTGGTGAGCGAATGGAAGAACGGAGAGCCAGTTTACAGCAGCGCCCTCTATAAAGATGCCAAGATTTGTCAGCCCGGTGAGGATTGTGAGTGTAATTATCTGCGCGTCAGTTACGGTACCGGGGGTATACCAACAGCCCGCGACCGTTTTTATACTCTGAACAGCCAGAATGAGGATTTGTTAAAAGGAGGTATTTGTCAGGTGGGGACGAACAGCGGCCTACCTTGCATCAAAGATTTGGATTGTGGTGATCCAGAAAAGACCGAACAACCAGGCACTTGCATTTACGCCGTGTCTAAGCTTTCGCGCATCGGTTGGGGTGGTTATTGTTTGGAAAGAGACTATAGCCGGAAGATTAATGGTCGGACTGATCAAAATCGTGAGGCTTTTGCGTGTTTGACTTGGTATCCGCTGGATTATGTACCTTATAGTTATGATATTTACCACAATCATCCAGAAGCTGGTTATGTGCCGTTCAAAGGGAAGGGTAATCCTGGAAAGATGTACTGTACGGAAGAATTGGGTTTTGCTGGTTTGCAATTAGACGAGACTTTTTATTGCGATCGGTCCGCCCATCCGTCTCCGGTGTCCTTTTTTAATAATGATTATTGCGAGGATGGGTTCGGTGCAAATGATTCTACACCTTTTGATTACGCGGGAGGTGTCACCAGTTATTATGCTTCTGATTCGTTCAAACCATATGAGTTACAATATGCGGTTTGGATGATGATCAGGATGTATACGGATGGAGCCAGCGGGTTTAACATTGGGGGTGCTGCTGATATAAAACATACTTATCACTATATTCCGCGAGTAGATGTTGGTGTCACAGTAGATAAAGATGACTTGTGGGATGTGCCAGGAGGAGCTTGGGATGAGAATATCACTTGGAGTGACTCGGCCGATGTGCAAATGATGGAAAGTAATCCGGAAGTGTCTGATTGTGGAGGGTGTACATTGGGAAATACGCGTGAATTGGTGTCAGTCTTAGCCACTTCTTATATGGCTACGGCGGGCAAGGGTGGTTATCCTTATGCACCTCTGTTTAGCGATACAGAAAATGCAGATGTAGATTCAGTTCATAAACGTTTAGCTGATGAGACTGCCCTGAAGGATCAGATTATTTTAGAGTCAGATCCTGTGGTTGATGGTAATAATCAGGGTTCGGACACAGGAATTTTACGGCAAGGACCAAACAAAGCAGAGGAATTCTTGGAAAAGTCAATGGTCTATGCTGTTTCTTTGGTGCCGTTATGGGCAAGCGAGGGTGGTGAAGATAAGGCGGGGAGAGGCATTCCAGCTATGGGCCGGCCTTTAACAATTTTCTTAGACAAAGATTATCCGACCACTGGTCTCAATCAAGAAGACCCGGAAATGAAACGGTCCGCTCAGAATGGGTTGTGTCAATTCTGCAAGTATTGGGTAATGAAAACCAGTCATGAGTGGGATCCGGTGACTAAGAAAGCTACCGAGGGGTACTTGCTTCAATGGTTTGCTGGTGATCCGATGATAAACGAAAGTTATTACACTAAGTCGCTGATTGAAGAATACCAAGACGCGAACACCTATTTGGTCAACCCGCTCTTGACTTCTGAACCAGACAATTCCTCAATAAAAACACCAGCGGTGAAATGCGACGAGGAAGTGGATGATGGAAATCATTTTCTGGCTTTGGAAATTCTGTTTGACAAAGAGACAGGTAAATTTGTCGGTTATCGTTCTCGCAATTGTTTGGAGTTTAATGGTTATGAGGGTAATTCCGAATGGGGCTATGCCACGGCCATGGTTTTTACCTTACGGCCCATGTGTGTAGAGGCGGCCTTGGTCAATGATGACTCAATCGTCAACGGGGCCAACAACAAGGCCTATACTCAGAATATGTGGATTGGAGCAGAGAGCACTCCGAGTTCGGTTTTTTCCGAGCTGTCATATCCTTATTTTCTCAAACCACAGACATTGATAAGTGAAAGGAGCAATTTGGGACAATACTTTGGTTCTGTGCAGTATGATCCGGCCGGATTCCCCTCGAGTACGTTAGGACCTTGGCAGCACATATATCCTAATCCTCAGACCGGAGAATTGCACGCGGGTCAGCCTTTACATTGTTTGGGTAAATTTAAGTCGTCGATAAGTAATGTAATTTATTCAGGAACTTGTAAAGAGGATCTCACCCCTTGGAACGGTTATAGTTTTGGCGATCAAGCCAAAGCCGATCTCGTGGTTAATTACGCCAATCCTTTATCCGCGACTGACAAGTATCTTTTCCAGGATTATCTCTTTGCCAAGGTTTTCAAAGTATATACCCGGTTGGACTATACTCTCAGCTATCCGAACCAATTCATCAATTTTAGTGCGACGCCGATTTGGCGCGATATGTGGAAAGAAGTGGACATAACTAAAAAAGCGAATTGGCCGGCAGAATCTGGGCAAGATAACGGAGTGCCGCCGATAATCTTTGCGATAAAGGAACCATGTAATCAGGCGGAATGTCATACGAGTTTTGACTTACGAAATAAGTTTTCCGTTAACAAAGCCAATGGTCCATCTCCAGATGAACGAACCTATGGTAAGGGGTATTTAAACGCAACCGTGTCTTTCTTTGCTATGGCCCATCACAACCAATTACCTTTGCGCCGAATTTTAGTGGATTGGGGCGATAAGGGCCAGAATAAGATTGGCACCGTGGTAGGAGAAACAGGGGGGAGCTATAAGAATTACAAGCCGTTCTGTTACCAATCCGGTGTGGGTGAGTGCGTGGGCAGCGTCGGTAATACAGACGCACACGTATTTGTTACTTGCCGAACCACCATGGATTGCGATGACGGAACTTTACAACCACTGTCTTGTGATCCAGATTTTGGTAATTTGCGCGGCAACCAAGACAGTTCCTGTATTCCTAAACCAGTAGAAAGACACTTCAGTTATTCTTGCGATTTGAACGGTAACAAAGATGCGGTTAAATCAATTCCTGACTTGCTCGTCTATCTCAAAAATACCTTTAATCAGACGGTGTCTGACCAGTGGCGAGATTTCCTGATTAAGAAGGGGCATGAGATAAACAGCCCGGATGATAAAGTCTGTGTATATGTTCCCCGGGTCCAAGTAAAGGATAATTGGGGTTGGTGCAGTGGCAAATGTGAAGGCAAAGATACTTATGATGATCCCCAAGGTTGTTATAGTGAGTATGTGGAGTGGAATACAGTGAAGGTGTATGATCAGTGCGAAATAGAGAGCGGACAGGGTAGCGTTTACCCTAATCTTATTCATTATAATGGTATTGTAGTGGTTGCTCCTTAAAAAAATAAAGAAAAAGTCTTATAAACAAAAAATCCCAATTAAGGGATTTTTTGTTCCCCATAAACATCGGATAATATTTCTGGGGAGACTAGCGCGAGGTGGCTAGTCAGCAGGCAGGCAAGTCAAGGAGAACTCAAGCGGAGCGCCGGGAACAATTTCCACATCTGGTTCGCCTGGTTTCAGGCAATCGAAGAGACATTCGAGGTACATGGTCTCGGCGGGGTACTGTGGGTCGGCGTAGAATTCGTAGAGGTTGTATTGCACGATGCAGACTCGTGCAGGATCCTGGTCTTCTGAGCAGTTGACCCCAGTATTCTGTGGTGGGTAGTTGTTTCCAGCAGGAGGGCATGGCGGGATTTCAGGTGGAGGAGACTCAGTGGTCTCCGGTTCGGTGTCCTCGTAGAGGACATCTTCCTCCGGCATTACGCAGCCAGGAGAGTCCATCTTGCCGGTACAGTAGACCGGCATGTTCTCCACCTCGGTGGTGGGGGTTTCCTCGTCGCACGCAGCGACGAGGAAAGAGACGATGACCAGAATCATTCCGACCGTCCTTTTCATGTGACACCTCCATAGTTTACACTCCAACACGGAAGAGGATGATAATCCTGTTGCCTGTCGGAGTGTAAACCGTTTGCCTTTTATTTTGCTTGCCTTGTTTTGTCCTTCGTTTCGTCAAGAGACGAAAGAAGGAACTTGTAAAAGAGCGCAATCTTCCATTCTTATTAAATCACAAAACAGCCATTATGTCAATTTGCGAATCTTTTGTCAAGGGTAGGTTGTGGATAGGGAGGGGATGATAAAAGATCAGAATTGTCCCCAATTTGGCTTGAATATCTGTTATTCATCCGGTGGTCTGTGGTATAATATGGATGTTCGGAAAAGAGAGAAGACTGTGAAGAAACAGTTTTGTTAAGCTAATAATTAGTTTCATGAAAGGACTTTGGCAAAAAGTCAAAAAATCCTTAGGGAGAAGACAGAAAAAGAGCTGGCTTTTTGGGTTAGCAATGTTAACTGTAGTTTTATTTGTTTTTCTTTTGACAAAGCCAGTGGGAGCAGAATTGAATCCGGCTTCAATCATGGATGGGATTCTGATGACCATTGGGTCATTCGTATTGTGGTTGGCCACTTTTTTTATGGAGTTGGCCATGTTTTTTTTGGAATTCTTCATCACTCTGGCCAGTTATAACAACTACATTGATACGCCGATTGTTCAGCTCGGTTGGATCATGGTGCGTGATGTGGCTAACATGTTTTTTGTAGTTTTTTTGTTGTTAATCGCTTTAGGTACGATTCTCGGACTGGAACAATACCAATGGAATAAGACTTTGGTGAAATTGATTTTGGCTGCGGTCTTCATCAATTTTAGTAATTTGATTTGTGGCATATTTATTGATATCGCCTATGTGTTTACGGCTACTTTTGTCAATGCTATTCGGAGTACGGCTGGCGGGAATTTGATTAACATGCTTCAGTTGGAATACATCGTCAAAATGGTGCGGACAGATGAGGCCAGTGCTGCTTCTACTGGCGATGAATTCCGGATAGAAACAGTCGGGGCGATTGTGGTTTCTTCAGTTTTTGCTTTGATGACCATGGTAGTGATGGGCGCATATTGTGTCGTTATGTTATTTCGGGTGGTAGTACTTTGGATTTTAGTGATTCTTTCCCCCCTGGCCTTTTTGTTGGGAGCCACGGACAAAACCAAGAGTTATGCTGATGAATGGTGGGGCGAATTCATGAACCATGTGATTGTGGCGCCCGTCATGGTTTTTTTCCTTTGGTTGACTTTTGCGACGGCTGGTTCTGGCGACATGCTTCATTCTATGAATATTGAGTTGGGCGAAGATGAGAGCATCGGTGCGACTTATTCCACTAAATCCGAAATCACCCAATGGAACAACATGGCGAATTTTATCATTCCTCTTGGTCTGTTGTTGGTTGGTTTGGAGAGGGTGAGCAAACTAGGTGTGCGCGGTGGTGAGTTGGTGGATAGTGCCAAGGGCTTTATGGGTGATGTGGTCAAGATCGCTTCTGGTTATGCCTTGGGTCGGGCAGTTGTAGGTGGAGCCGCTGGTTTGGCTAAGGGTGGTCTGATTGGTGTTGGCAAGCAGATTGCCTGGAAAGCGCCTTTGATTGGCGGCCGAACTTGGGGACGGCGCGGTGTATTGATTAGTGAAGCTTTTAAGAATAATCGGTTCCTTCGTCATCTGCCCTTTATCGGTGATGGAGGAGAAAAACATGAAAAAATGGATGCACGGGTCAAGAAGATCGCCGAGATGGGTAAAGATCGGCGTTTGGCTCAATGGTCATATCGTAGTGACTTGATGTCTATGGTTTCCGGCGGAGTTTTTGGTATTGAAGGCACAGCGAAAATTAAGGGTAAAGAAGAAACAAGGTATCAGGCGGCTTTGGGTCAAAAAGAAATAAAGACGGCAATGAAAAAAGATCGCAACATGGCTTCAATCATGCAGGCCGGCCGTGCCCACATTACCAAAGCGGAGAATGATATGTTCGGTGCTTGGATGAAAGATCAAGATATTGACCCTGCGGATTTGGCGGAAGACCAAAGAGAACAGAAAAGAGATGAGTTTCGGGCATTGATGACTAGCAAGACCCCAGAGGGCGGGGAATTGAGAGAAGAAATGAAAAAAAGAATTCAGGAGTCGCGTACGGGCGGTACCGAAGATATGTTGGCTCGGGATGCCGCTCTGATGGTGATGTTTAAGGCTTCGGATGATACCTATGCTGCCCAGAAAGAATTATATAATCGTGAAGCCCAATTGGGATATATCCAGACCGGATTAGGTGGGCTGCAGTTTAGAGACAAGGTCCTGGCCGAAAAAGCAGCCGAAGGCCCCAAAACTTTGATTGATGAAATTCAGAATAAACATTTAGACAAGTCTTTTGCGGATGCGGCTGACAAAATGACAAAAGCCATGGAAGAGGGGATGAAAGGCGGATCAAAAGATTTGGAGGCGGCGATGCGTCGAGCGGTTAATGATGACAAGACCGGGTTTGTGCGTATGATGGTGGCGGCGGAACAAATGAAGTTGGGCCAGCGAGATATGGAAGAAAAACAGCGATTGGCTTCCGATGCGGCCGCAGACGCGGTAGTCAATGTACCGCGTTATGGCCATACGACCGCAGCCACGACTTTATCAGGGATAGAAAAGGAAGTAGAAGAGTGGCGGGGATTTGATCGGGCCCGACGAGCAGAAGATTTTGTAAGTACGATGGCTCATTATGCTCAGATAATGGCTGACGGTGGAGAGCTGGCTTCGGATCAAAAACGTCACCTTTTCGCCGGCTATATCGCCAACCAAGAAGAAGGCTGGCCAGATGATATTGATGCTAATATGTTGGCTAGTTTTGCGGAATTGCAAGATGTCCAGGAAAGACGGGGTCGGGGAGAATTGGCGGAAATGTCTGGAGGAACAGCGGCAGAAAAAAAGTGGACGGCAATGGCTAAGTTGTTCGCGGATTTTGGTAAAGTGGAATTAGACCCCAACACCGGCAACATCACTTCGATCAACCAACAATATGGTCGTGACATCGCTACTCTTTTCCAGAAAATAGCAACGACCGGCATGGATCGGGAATTGATCAAGGCCGACGCGGATATTTCTCGAGAAGTTGAAAACAGACAGAGTGGAGTATTGGAAGCAGTGGAAGAAGTAAAAGAAAAAATGGCTGCCCAATTTTTAGCTACTGCCCAAAGTCAACCTGATTATGGACAGAAGCTGGCTGCGGCCAGACAACGGGCGGAACAGACAATGTTGAACAGTGTGTTTGATGAAGGGGCGGAAAGACAAAAATGGGAGCAGGAAGCAAAGAAACGAAAGATGCCCAAGGAACAGAAGCAGCAATTTGTTGATAGTAGTGTGGAAAACGCCAGGCAGGCGGCCCAGGCTAGGTTATCCGCTCCTCCGATGCAAGACAGGATTAATAATCAGGCTGAACAAGTATTGAGACAAGAAATATTAAGCGAACATGAAGAGGAAATGGATTCAGCTTTGAAATCTGCGGCCAGTTCCGAAAGTGCAAAACGCAAGGCTGATTATTGGGAAGTGGCCAAGGAATTGATGGCCAAGGGAGCGACTCAAGAGCGTTATGGAGCGATTCGTTCGTTGCAGGATTTGGAGAATCGGTATCGGTCCCATGAGGAATATTTGCAGGAAGGTACCCGTCTTTTCAAAAAACAGGCTTTAGACACTGGTCATATTGAATATGGTTATAACATGGACTATGACGATGTCCGGCGAGTGCATCGTTTCCAAACCACCAAAGAAGCAGAAATGAAGATGTACTATGAACGCGTAAAGAGTCAGCCGGGGCGGATGATTAGTTCTGATCAATATCACACTTTTGGTACTTTGAATCAAAAAACAGGGATAGTTCATGATTGGATCCCCCAGGCTTTGACCGCTGGTATTGGCCGAGTGGAAAGAGCTATTGAAGCCCGGGGCGAAGCCAAACGTTCCAAGAATTCCCATTTCTTGTTGCACAAAGATGAAGAAGGTAAGACTGTCCAAAAGGACGGGAAAAAATATGCTGTCCTTGGTGGCGCTACTTTCCGGGCGCAAATGGCCGAAGAAGGCGAGACGAGCAAGGAAGATCAGTTGGCGCGGATGATGGTCAGAGACGTGGCTTCGGCAATTGTATCTGGAAACAGCAAGTGGTATTCCCTGTTAGCTCATAGTACGTATCAGCATATCAGTGAAGAAGAAAGCCAGCGCGGGATTATTAATCTCGATGTCGCTGGTCAAAAATTTGATACTATTCAGCAAACAGCCAAATTCATTGCGGATAAATTAGAATCTGGGGATGCTAAATTTTTAGCGCAATTGGAAAAATCAAAGATTTGGCGCGGGCAACGCAAAACTTTGATTTCCAAGTTGCGAGCCGTGGAAACTAAGGAATTTAAGTCTGCTAACAAAGGTGGAAAAGGAGGAAAGAAGAAAGGTGGAAGCGATGATGTGAACGAGGCGGATACAATAATAGAAGAGGGTGACGAAACAACATAAAATATGGGATTTCAAGCGGTACAAAATTTAGAAGATTTCGTCAATCAGGCCTGGACAGAAGTGGAAAAGGCTTGGCAGGGTTTGGTTGGGGAAATGACATCTCGACAAGTATTTCCGCCCGAAGATACGGTTTGGTATTGGTCGAGTGAGATAAATGAATTGATTCAGAAGCGGGAGACCGCAGTTCTGGCTCCTTGGGAACAACAGGCCATAAGTATGGTGGACTTGGCATTGTTACGTCAGATGACCGGAGCCCTGGCTGATTTACGAGCCTGGACGAGTTGGAGCGGACAGTATAATTTAGAAGTTGATCCTAATCGGGAAAGGCGAAAAGTGGGGACAGTTGAGGAAAATATTCGACGTTTAGAGTGGGAAGGAATCTTACCTGAAGATTGGGAAAAAATTAGAGAGGGATTAGGTGGTGAACAACAAAATCAATTGATGATCTGGCTACAGGATCAGGCCGATATTTTTTCCGATTTTTATCAGCAAGTGCGGTTGGTGGCAACTGTTTTAGGGCTACGCCAGACCGCGGGTCGGTTGTATTCCCTGGAGGAATATAAAGATATTTTGGTCGGGACTAAAACAGACATAGATTGGGAATTGTTGATAGAAACCGTGATTGATCATTGTCGTGATGATGAGGAGAGATTTGATGCTCGAATGATGTCCTTGTTGTTTTTAGATGAAACTGGGGTCAAGGAGCGACGGGCCTATGCTTGGAAAGAAGCCTTGTTGTTTTCTTTGTTAGTACATTTGGTCTTTCAGGATTTTGAACGTTTAAGTTTGGACTCTCAACTTTTTTTATTGAAAAATTATAGTTATCGGGGTTTACAAGTAAATGTACCATTGCGAAATAAATTACAGGCCGCGATATATTTGACCCAAGACGTCACTTCTTACATTGATGCGAATCTGGTGTATTATGCCGCTTTGTCGGAAGGGACAGAGAAGGTGATCGTTGATTTGCGTCAGGACAAAACGACGACGGTTAAGGCTATTTTTGATCAATATGTTGCTGGTGTTGGTGATAATTGGCGTGATGGTTTTAAGATGTTTGGATTTTTACAAGATTTGTATAAGGGTCAGCCACAGAGAGAGGTGTATATTTCCTGGTTGCGGGAATTGTTTGATATTACTTTCCATATTCGGGCTTATGATTTGATTGATCATAATTGGGGCGGAGAATTACCCGATGGTTTCCAAGCCTATAATGAAGTAATGTATTGTTTAGCTTATTTTGCTGTTGGCGGTCCGGCTTTGCAAAAAATTGTTGATTTGTTAAAAAAACCTGGACACAAAACCACCCCAGCTGGAATGGCCCATGAATTTAATGGTGTGGTCGATTTGGGTCAGGAAGAGAATCAGCAAAAAGCCTTTGCTTTGACTGAATTGTTGCACGAGCAAGGTTTATTAGCCGAAGAGGATGCTTTGATAGAATATGTGGAAAAAAGCGGGAAGTTCCAGTGGAAGGGAGGGGAGGAGGAATAATCTATGGGGGAGAATAAAGGAAAAATTTTAGTTAAAAAAAGCGACGGCAGTGCCGTCTATATGAGTTTGGCTGAATTCCAAACTTATCAAAAGAACCAGGGAAAGGGACAGAAAACAATAGCCACGCCCCCATCGTCTCCAGAAACGAATACAGAGGTTACTCTAAAATCTGAAAAAGAAGTGGGGCCAACTCCACCCCTTTCATTGGTTAAAGATTCCCAGACAGGAATTCAGAAAGAAGAAAAAAAAACAGAGGTAGCAGTTTTGGGAGTAGAAATGCCGGCCATTACTACGCCAGTGAAGGAAATATTTTTGGCCGAGGCGAAGGCAAAATTGAAACAATGGCATCCTGATGACTATCGCTCCCCTTTGGAGGAAGAGGCGAAGACCGCAGTCGCTGATCCGTCTGTCTCCAAAGTGCCTGATCACAGTTTTGAGGCCGTTTTAAGGGAGATAAGATTTCCTGTCAGTGATGAAATTACACCGCAGTTACGTTCATTGGTGGCCACTCGTCTGCGGGGAATCCGCGACGACCAACAGGTAGAGGAGTACGCCAGACGAGAAAGAAAAAAGGGTGGGCTGGGGTGGAGCGAAGACCAGGCCCAGGCTTTAGTTTTGATTTTGTCACGAATGGCCGCGGGATCGGCTGGGTCAAGAAAACAGACCACCGTGGTTCGTTTACGGAAAAACACTTCTGGTAATCTTCCTCTGACTAAAACAATAACCGATCTCACTTCTGGGGTTGCCCCTCAAGGTCTTTCTCGGGAAAACAAACAAACGATCAGTTTGTCCTCTAGCCAACATCGGCCCCTGATTCAGGATATCAAACCACAACCGGTTTCGACTCCGTCCGTTCCCTTGGAAGAAACAACCGTTGGACCAGTGGAAGAATTGCGTCGGTTTACTTTAGTAGATTGGCGTCGATTGGGTAAAAACCAGGAAGAAATTGTTGCTGCTCTGGAAACAAAGTTTCAAAATTTAAAAAAAGATTCCTATCTGTTGTTTTTAGAAGGTAAACAGGCCTGGCAGGGGAGCCCTATTTATAGTGATTATCTGGCCGTGTTAAAAGGGGCGTTGGAAAAGACGCAAAAAATCAATGATTATCTGTCGGCTCAAGCTAATAGTTTCACTCCCGAAGAATTTGCGAATTTGATTATTCTGAACCAGGCGCTGAATTAAATTTTATGCAGCAATTTGTTGTGCCCCAATTTATCGATGTTGAAGATAAGATCTTCGGTCCGGTGACGGTGCGTCAGTTTCTGATTTTGTTGAGCGCGGGTTTAATTATTTTTATTTTTTATAAATTCGCGGATTTAGCCTTGTTTGGTCTGTTAACGGCTATTGTCGGCGGTTTAGCCTTGATTTTCGCTTTTGTCCGAGTAAACGGCCAGACTTTTCATTACTTTCTTCTAAATATTATCCAAACTTTGCGTCGGCCGAGTCTACGTATCTGGCGGAAGAAATTTAGTTCGAATGAGCTAAATTATTGGCGTAAACAAAAAATCGCTGAAGTCAAAGTGGTGGAAGAAAGGAAAAGAGAAAAAGCGGGACATATTCGCGATTTGGCCTTGGTCGTAAATACGGGTGGGTTTTATCACCCCGATGATCAAGAGTGGTAAACAAATATGGAAAAAAATAAAGTAGCGAAAAACAAAAATACTCGTCCCACCTCTCAGACTTATCTGCCGATTGCGGAAATCAAAGACGGGGTGGTCGTGCTCAAGGACGGAACTCTGCGGGCAGTTTTCATGACTTCCAGTATCAATTTTTCTTTGAAATCCGAAGATGAACAAAACGCTCTCATCTCGGCTTATGTCAGTTTTTTAAATTCTTTAGATTTTCCTTTACAGATTGTTATCCAATCGCGGAGATTGCAGATAAAACCATATCTGGACAAGCTAATCAAATTAGAGAGGGAACAGGCGAATGAATTATTGCGGGTCCAGATTGCCGACTATCGGGCTTTTATTGATGAATTAGTGGAGATTGGCCAGATTATGACGAAGAAGTTTTTTGTCATTGTCCCTTATGATCCGCTGTCCAATGAAAAAAAGAGTTTTTGGCAAAGATTCAAAGAGGTGTTGAAACCAGCCTTGACCGTCCGGTTAAAAGACCAGCGGTTTGCTCAGCGTCGGGCGGAATTGGAAACACGGACGCGCCAGGTGGTGGGAGGGTTACAAAGCATGGGACTACAGGTGGCCCAGTTGGACACCCAGTCTTTGATCGAGCTTTTTTACGCGACTTACAATCCGGATATTTCATTCAGCGAGCAGTTACAGCCAGTGGATCAGCTTCAAATTGAAACCGAGTAAATTATGCCTTTCAAACCAGTCACAACTCAAAAAATGGGACCGCGCCTGACGAAAGATGAGGAGGAAAAACTCCTAGAAAAAAAGAAAATCCAAGAGGAACTCATTACTCTAGAAGAGGAGCGTACTTATCGGGAGGGTACGGTGGCCATCCGGGATTTGATTGCCCCTTCGGCTCTGCGGGTAGAGTCAAATTTTCTTCAGCTTGGCGAAACTTATCTCCGAACTATTTTTGTCATTACCTATCCCCGCTATATAACCGTGGGTTGGAGTGCGCCTATACTCAATTTCAATACGACCATGGATATTTCCATGTTCTTCTATCCGATTAAATCGGCAGTTATTCTTAAGCAGTTAAAGAAGAAGGTGGGAGCTTTAGAGGCTCAAATTAGTGCAGACGCTGAGAAAGGCGCGGCCCGTGATCCGATTCGGGAAACCGCTTTGCGGGACATTGAGCAGTTGCGCGATGATTTGACCCAGGGGATTGAACATTTTTTCCAGTTTGCTTTTTATGTGACGATTTATGCTGACAAATTGGAGGAATTGGACAAAATGACGGAAGATGTGGAAAACGTTTTTGGGGCTAGATTAATTTATAGTAAGCACGTACTTTTTCAGGCCGAACAAGGATTTGTTTCCAGTTTGCCGCTTTGTATTGATGAGCTCAATATTGCTTTCAACATGAACTCGTCGCCCATTGCTGCTTCTTTCCCGTTTATTTCTTCAGAATTAACCAGTGATGATGGTATCCTTTATGGTATCAACCGTCACAATAACAGTTTGGTCTTGTTTGATCGTTTCAGCTTACAGAACGCCAATATGGTGGTCTTTGCTACCTCTGGCGCTGGCAAGTCCTATGCCGTCAAGTTAGAGGTCCTGCGCAGCTTAATGATGGGGACAGATGTCATCATTATTGATCCAGAAATGGAGTATGCTCATTTGTGCGAGGCAGTGGGTGGAACCTATGTCAACATCTCTCTGGCTTCCGAAAGCAAAGTCAATCCTTTTGATTTACCTCGGCCCGTTGGGCAACAAATTTCAACTGAGGACATTATTCGAAGTGCGGTTATTACGATGAAAGGTTTGATCCGGATTATGTTTGGTACCCTTACTCCGCAGGAGGATTCCATTATGGATCGAGCTCTTTTAGAAACCTATGCCAAGAAAGATATTACTTCCACGGCTGATTTGACTACAGTGGAGGCGCCAATTATGCAGGATTTGTTGGATGTATTAGAGGGTATGGAAGGGGCCGGCACTTTGGTTTTAAAATTACGTAAATACACGGAAGGAACTTTTTCTGGGCTGTTCAATTCACCGACCAACGTTAATACTGATAATCAACTAGTAGTTTTTAGCGTGCGAGATTTGGAAGATGAATTGCGTCCCATGGCTATTTATACTCTAATCAATTATGTTTGGAATATCGTCCGCAGCGAGAGGAAAAAACGTTTATTAATCATTGATGAAGCCTGGTGGCTGATGACTCATGAGGATTCAGCTAAGTTTATTTATGCTTTGGTCAAGCGTTGTCGTAAGTATTATCTCGGGGTGACAGCGATTACTCAAGATGTGAATGATTTCTTGCGTTCTCCATATGGCCAATCCATCGTCACCAATTCTGCCCTTCAATTGCTACTCCGTCAATCGCCGGCCGCCATTGATCTGATCCAAAAGACTTTCATGCTGACCGAAGGAGAAAAGTATTTGTTGTTAGAAAGCGCAGTGGGCGAAGGGATTTTCTTTGCTGGTCTTAAACATGCTGCGATTAAGGTAGTGGCTTCCTATACTGAAGATCAATTGATTACTTCTGACCCGCGCCAGTTGCTGGAAATTGAAAAAGCTAAAAAAGAATTTGCGGCTCAGGTGGAACGAAATACAATGGGAGGTAATAACTAAAAATATGATGGATTTAAGAAAAAGATTGATGGTCACCATTGGAGCGGTCGTGGTTATCGTGATTGCTTTGGTACTAGTGGCACTTTTTTTAGCTAAGCCGGCAGTTGAAGAGGAGGCGACAGAAGGGACATTTGAACCAGGTGGAACAGTAATATCTCCAGCGGGAGAAACGGAAAAGGGTGGTGATTATCAAGTGACAATCACTGGGACCGGAGAAAAGGTGATTTTGGGTCAGACTTCACCCGAGATAAATGCCAAGCAGGTAGCCAGGATATTTGTCGAACGTTTTTCCACCTATTCCAATCAAAACAATAATGAACATTTGACTGATGTTTTACCTTTGGTAACTGCCAGTATGGCAAAATGGATAAAATCACAAGATCTTGATTATGCTTCTGATTATCTTAGTGTAACCACCCAGGTGATTACCGAAGAAGTGGAGATGATAGAGACAGATCAAGCAGTTATTTTGATCGGAGTGATCCAGACTACGGAAACAGCCCAGGGGGTCAGTGCCAAGAATATAGATGGTCGAGTTAACTTGATAAGGGAAGGTGGAGAATGGAAAGTAGATGGTCTATATTGGGATAAATAGAAGATAGTAGAGATGGGGGGCGACGGCGCCCCTCTTTAATTGACAGATTAGAAAAAAGTCAGTAGAATAGTCACACAAATTGTTTGAGGAGAGGTGGCTGAGTAGGTCTAAAGCGGCACACTGCTAATGTGTTGTTCGGGTAAAACCGAACCGCGGGTTCGAATCCCGCCCTCTCCGCCGAAGGAGGAGGGATGGCTGAGCGGTTTAAGGCGGCGGTCTTGAAAACCGTTGAGGATCAAAAGTCCTCCGTGGGTTCGAATCCCACTCCCTCCGCTCGTGGAATA
>Ga0208373_1000351_pt1 | contig 82777 bp, 88 predicted proteins | sample RifOxyC2_FD_184036 | JGI IMG/M metagenome (GOLD analysis project Ga0208373, IMG submission 184036) | Soil microbial communities from Rifle, Colorado - Rifle Oxygen_injection C2 (SPAdes) | ecosystem: Environmental > Terrestrial > Deep subsurface > Rock core/Sediment | place: Rifle, Colorado... | reverse complement strand
ATAAATTTAATCATGGGTCCTTAGCTTCTGCCTACGCTCTTGTTGAAGAGCTTCGGCAGACAGGCAGTCGGCGTCAAGACTTCGCTAAGGACAAGACAATTATAAATTTAATCATGGGTCCTTAGCTTCTGCCTACGCTCTTGTTGAAGAGCTTCGGCAGACAGGCAGTCGGCGTCAAGACTTCGCTAAGGACAAGACAATTATAAATTTAATCATGGGTCCTTAGCTCAGTCGGTTAGAGCGCCAGCCTTTTAAGCTGGGCGTCCCGGGTTCGATTCCCGGAGGACCCACCACAAGAACTCCTTTTGAGGAGTTTTTGTGATAGAAAATGGGTTTTGTGGTATAATATTAATAAGGTGAAAATAAAGTTGGCAATAAGTTGGAAATATTGAAATATTGAAATATTGGGGAAATAATGTTGGAAATAGCGTTGAAAATATAGTTGGAAATAGATAAAAATATGGCGAAACAATCAGAAATTAAAAATAGATTTAAAATTCTTGATTTCAAAGATGGAGAAGAGATAGTAAAGTCACTGAAACATAGTGGTTTGATTATTGTGCCAAATATTCTTATATCAGGTCTGATAATACTGATTGATTTTTTTATGCTTTTTTATTTTTTTGCTCTTGGCTTTTTAGGCAGTTTATGTTTTATTGTTATTTTAATCATAGGTTCATATTATTTTTATCGTATAATGTTTTTGTGGAAAAGAAATTTAGTGATTATTACAACTCATAGATTAATTGATTATGAAAGAAGCGGTTTTTTTGAGGATTTGATTACAGAAATTGATTATCACAAAATTAAGAGTGGTATTATAAGAAAAAGAGGTGTTTGGCGGAAATTATTCAAATATGGTGATATTAAGCTTTATTTACATGATAATCCAGGCAAATTTATCTTACACAATCTTAATAAGCCAGAACAAGTATTGGAAACAATAAATCAGCAAATCGCCATTCAATCAGGAATGCGAATTGACCAAAAAGCAGAAAAAATCAGTCAATTGGTGGAAGAGGTAGATTCCCTGTCTCCTGAAGCCAGAAAACGGCTTGTGGCAGAGCTGGGTAAGAGATTCACTGAAGAATAAGGCTTTTGGTTAATTTGATAAATTTGTGCTATTATATAATTATGACAGGGTCACAAAAGGGTAAAAATAATAAATTTTTGTCCAATTTATTAGTATTGGTGGTGTTTTTTTTGGTACTGTTTATAAGTTTTTTAGTAATAAAGGAAGTTATCAATAAGAAAAAATTGGACAGAGAAATTATGGCCTTGAAGCAGGAAATTGAAATATTGAATTTGGATCAGCAACAATTTTTGAGTTCAATAGATAAATACAATAGTGATTTTTTCGTTGAACAAGAGGCTCGCTCAAAATTTAATTTAAAAAAAGAGGGAGAACAAGTGGCGGTTGTAAAGCTTGACGATATCCAAAAAATTCAGACTATGGAGGGACTTATTAATGAACCAAATGTGGATTTACAAAAAAGCAATATTGTAAAATGGTGGGAATATTTCTTTGGCGTAAAAAATTAAATTATGAAATACAAAAACAGTGGCCATTTCTTTTGGCATCAGATTGGGCAAAAATTGAAGGGGGTAAAAAATAATAAAAAGTTAATAATTATAATCATTTCAGTTTTGGTTTTGTTTGTTTTTGTCTCATTGAGTTTCGGACTTTTGGCTTACAATAAACCAATGAATTCGAAATTTGTAAATGCGGTGATAAGAATTGTGCCATATCCAGCAGCGATTGTTGATGGGAAAATTATAAAGTTATATGATTGGCAATTTGAGTATGCTGCTTGGAAAAAAGCTTCAGATGATAGCCAGACAGGTGTGATTGACAGTCAGGTGAAAGAAGATGTTTTGAATAAAATGATTTATGATTCAATTATTTTGAAGTTAGCTAAGAAATATAAGGTTACTTTGAATCAAGCGGATATTGATAAAGAAATACTAACACTAGCTGATGAACAGTTTGAAGGTTCTTTGGATAAATTGACAGAAGAAATAAAAAATACTTTTGGTTGGACTCTAAATGATTTTGAGCAAAGATTAATTGCTCCAGCACTCTATACTCAAAAATTAACCGAGACCTTTGCTTCAAATGAGGAGGCTTGGCAAAAAGCATTGGATGAAATTCATTTGATTCAGGCTGACATTGATAAAGCTATAAATTTTGATGTACTGGCTGAATCCAGAAGTGATGATACAGGATCAGCGGTTAATGGGGGTGAGCTTGGTTGGTTTGGTCGTGGTGAAATGGTTCCTGAATTTGAGGAAGCTGCTTTTAGCCTTGAACCTGGCCAAATAAGTCAGCCAGTCAGAACAGAATATGGCTATCACTTAATCCTGGTTGAAGAGGTGAAAAAAGTTGAAAAAGATGGGGTTGAAGTGGTTGATCAGGTCAAAGCTAGACATATTTTGATTAGACCTGAATCATTTGAAGAGGTGTTGAAACAAACAGTTGATTCAGTCAAAGTATGGCATTTAATAAAATTTTAATATGAAAAAACTTTTAAGTTTGATATTGGGAGGGATGTTGATTGGAGGGATGTTGATGTCTGTTCCAGCCAAAGCGTTTATTATAGTATCTCCAGAATCTATAACCCAGATTCATATTGATACACCAACACTGCTTAAAGGCTATACTGTTGTGACGGAAAATCAGAAATTTTTTATTGGGGTGCGACCAGAAGTTTTGGCGGTCGAGAGTGGAGTTGTCTTGAAACAATATGATTCAACACAGTTTGAATTTCCAGAGGGATTAACAGCTGTGTCACAGGTTTATGAGTTTGATATTCAGAATAAGGAATCTTTTAGAAATGAGAAACCACTACTAATGAAAATGTATCTTGATGAGCCGACTAGTAAATATAAGAATTTATATTTTTATAATGGAGTGATTGATAAATGGGTAGTTTTGCCGACAGACATTGTTGATGATGATGTGATAAAGTCAGTTATACATTTGCCATATGCCAAGATGGTTGTGCTAGAGGGGGCTGAAGCAATGACTGAAGGTGCAGCAAGCTGGTATAGTTATAAGAGGTGTAATTGCGCAGCTTCGCCAGATTATCCAAAAGGATCTGTGCTTCGAGTTACGAATTTAGAAAATAATAAATTTGTTGATGTAACGGTGAATGATTATGGTCCAGATAGAACAATTCATCCAGAGAGAGTTATTGACTTGGATAAGGTGGCGTTTCTTCAGCTGGGTGAGTTGTGGCAGGGAATATTGCCGAAAGTAAAAGTTGAGAGATTGAGATAATGAAAGATTAGAGATGAGATATTAAAATAAAAATTATGATAAAATTACGACAAGTTTCAAAATTATATCCACCGGATACATATGCTTTGCATAAGGTTGATATGCATATCAAGGATAGAGAATTTGTATCAGTGATTGGTCAAAGTGGTACAGGTAAAACAACTTTGATAAAAATTTTGACTGCTCAAGAAAAACCTACCCATGGCAGGATTATTGTTGGTGGTTGGGATATCACTGACATTGCTTTTCGGGAAATCCCGATTTTGAGAAGACAGATAGGTGTAATTTATCAAGACTTCAAGTTGTTACCAAGGAAAACAATTTTTGAAAATATTGCTTTTGCTTTGCAGGTTTGTGGTACTTCACGAGCAAAGATTACCAAGGTTGTTCCTCAAGTTTTGAAAATAGTTGGTTTACATTCCAAGGCTGAAAGATATCCTGGTCAATTGTCAGGCGGAGAACAGCAGAGAGTGGCTATTGCTAGAGCATTAGTTCATCATCCACAAATTTTGCTGGCAGATGAGCCAACGGGAAATTTAGATTCAATAAATACGCGTGAAATTATTGAGTTATTGAAAAAAATCAATGAACTTGGTACGACTGTGATGCTAGTTACTCATAATAAAGAAGTTGTTAATTTATTGAAAAAGAGAGTGATTACTCTGGATCAAGGGAAGTTGGTTAGCGATCAAAAAGTTGGAAAATACATGCTTTGATAATAAAATAAATCCAGCCATGTCTGGATAAATATATATATTATGCTCCTCACTTTTTTGCGAATAGTAAAATTTGCTTTGCAAGATTTTTATCGAAATTTTTGGTTGTCCTTTGTGACAATATCGGTTTTAATTTTAGCTTTGGTTTCGGTAAATTTATTGATTTCAATCAATGCTGTTACTGAAAAAATTGTAAGTGTTGTTGAAGATAAGGTTGATATTAATGTAATTTTGAATGATAATGCCAGTGAAGCGGAAATAAATAATTTTACAATATTTTTAAATAATATTGAGAATGTTCAAGAGGTTAAATTTTTGTCGAAAGAAGCTGTATTGGAAGATTTTCGTCAGAAAAATATTGGTAATCCTGATATTCAACTAGCTCTTGACGAGCTTGAGCAAAATCCATTCAATAATACAATCATTATAAAAGCAGACAAGCCAGATGACTATGAGATGATTATTCAGAAGATAAAAGGGGCAGAATATCAAGGATTGATGGATAATAATGATTTTTCTGATCCGAAAAAGTTGATTAGTTTTGTTCAGCAATTATCAGGAAAAGTTGAAAAATTTGGTTTATTCGTTGCTGGTTTATTTAGTATGATTGCTCTACTGATTGTTTTCAATACAATTAGAGTAACAATTTATACTCATAAAGAGGAAATTGGTGTAATGAGGTTAGTTGGGGCGACAAATTCTTTTATTCGAATGCCGTTTATAATAGAAAGTGTTTTATACGCGATCGTTGCAGTGGTTTTAACCATAATGATAATGTATTTTATTTTTCAGTTGTCAGCTCCGTATTTAAATACATTACTTGATTCATATGGGTTTAGTTTGAATAGTTATTTTAATCAGAATTTTATAAGAATATTTGGTCTTGAACTCCTATCAGCTGTAATTTTGACTATAATAAGTAGTGGAATAGCGATAAGACGGTATTTAAAGGTCTAAAATAAGCTAAATATTTTGAGATTAAGACTTTACAAATTTTGTAAGTGTGTTAAACTGTTGCCCAGAGATGATTTGAAAGGAAAGGTTAGCTTATAAGCGAGTAAAGTAAGTAAAATTGTGTTTGTGATAGGTTTTATTTGTTGCTTGTTATGGAGAGGTGGCCGAGTGGCTGAAGGCACCACACTGCTAAAGTGGAGGGGTGTAAAAACCCTCGCGAGTTCGAATCTCGCCCTCTCCGCCAGCCTGCGCTCCTTCGGAGCTTCGGCTGGCAAGCCAATTATGGTATTTTAGTAAGCAAGTTATTTTAAAAAAATTAGAATATTATGGAGAGGTGACAGAGTGGTCGAATGTGCTAGTCTTGAAAACTAGAGTCTCTTCACGGGGACCGTGGGTTCGAATCCCACCCTCTCCGCCATAAAGTAGAAAATCACAATGTTTGTTTCACTTTATGGCGAGCCAGCTGAAGTTTATCTTTAGCTGGAACAGATCAAGTAAAATAAAAACAAAATATGAAAAAAATATTTGAATCATTGGTCTATAAAAAAATTCCAGAAGATGTTGGTGAAATTTATATTGATTGGAATGTTCCTCAATATGAGGAATATGCACGAAGTAAGACTTGGTATATTTTAGCAATGATTGTCGGAGTTGGGTTGCTTACTATTGCTGTTTTGACATTTAATTATTTGCTCGCTGTAATTATATTTATTTTAGCGATTATTTTGTTTGTACAACATTATCAAACTCCGCAAAAAATTATTGTTAAATTGACTGATTCAGGAGTTATTGTTGGAAAAAGTTTTTATTCTTATGATGATTTTTCTGGTTTCTGGTTTGTTTATTCTCCACCAGAGATAAAAGAGGTGTATTTTGGGTTTAAAAAAGGTTTGAAAAGACATTTAGATATACCCCTTGGAGATATAAATCCATTATTGGTGAAGGAAATTTTGGTTAAGTTTGTTGAGGAAAATTTAGTTAATAACAATGAGTCAATAGAAGCGCGAATATCCCGAAAGATAAAGTTATAAACTGTTTATAACATCTGTAGCTGATGGATATTAGCTGCAGATTTGCGTTTAGATATAAAATTATGTGCCCGTAGCTTCCGCCTACGCTCAACTCTGTTGAGCTTCGGCGGACAAGTCCGCCTTCGTTAAAACTTCCGACTACGCTACTTTGGGAGCTTCGACGGACAAGTCGGCGGACAAGTCCGCCTTCGTTAAAACTTCGGCGGACAAGCAACTGGATTTGAGAAGCGGTTTCGCTCGGGCATAAAAGATTGACAATTTAGAATTAAATATTATTATGTGCCCGTAGCTCAACTGGATAGAGCGTCAGCTTGCGGAGCTGAAGGTCGCAGGTTCAAGTCCTACCGGGCACACCACCCCCCACTATTTGATTTCTAGGAGAAATTTGTTTGAAATAGTGGGGGGTGGTTTTTTTTAAAATGAGAAAATTCAAGTTATGAACTTGAATTTAGTTTATAGATTTAGTTGGACAGTCAGAATATCTCTGCTTGTATGAAAGTAAACTATTTTTCCAGTTTTGAGCTGTAGACACACTTGGCAATGGCTAATCTGAAAGTCCAGTCTAAGATAAAATTGCTCTGTCAATAGATCAAAGAATGGTTTGCCATCTTCAATAAATTTCAGGGTTGTTCTCTCAAGATATTGGAAAATCAGGTTGATAGTGGTAACAGGAGTAACGAGATCATCATCGATTTCAGGCATGGTGATGATTTTACCAATGTTGATTTGAACACAAGGATCTGGTGGTAAATGAATTTCAGGTGGTTGTTCTTGATTTACTTTTACCAGTAGGATGTTTCCGAGTCTCATGATAGTTCCTGGTGGGAATTTACGATATTGGTTGGTTCCCATCGCATGCAAGCTCCTCCGTGTTTTTGACTGCGAATAAAGATCAATATATCATAAGTAGGATTATTTGTCAATGGCTAATGGTTTAAATATTTTGGTAATTTTGGTAAAATATTGGTATGAATTTTGAGTCTAAAATTGAATTAATCGATGGAGTTGGCAAGGTTTTGGCCAGTCGGTTGAAGCAAATGGGTATTTTAACTATAAAAGACCTGGTTTATCATTTTCCCTATCGTTATGAGGATTATTCTGTCGTGAAAAAGATTAATGAGTTGAATCATGAGGATGTTGTAACAATAAAAGCTAAAGTTGAACTGATAGCCAATCGAAGAAGTTGGAAAAAAAGAAAAGTAGTGACTGAAGCAATCGTTGATGATGGAAGTGATAGATTGAAAATTGTTTGGTTTAATCAGCCATTTTTAATAAAAAATATAAAAGCAGGGGATGAAATTTTTTTATCAGGAAAAGTTGAAATAAATAATTATGGTACACAAATGGTCAGTCCGAGTTATGAGAAATCAACGAGCAAAACAATTCATACTGCTAGATTGGTATCGATTTATCCTCTAACACAGGGGATTACAGCTAAACAATTTAGATTTTTGTTGCAGAAAGTATTGCTAATAATTAAGCAAACGAAGGAATTTTTACCAATAGATATCATTGAGAGAAATGATTTTTTTTATTTGAATCAAGCTCTAGAACAGATTCATTTTCCGCAAAGTCATGATTCAATGATCAAAGCGAAAAAACGGTTGCAATTCGATGAATTGTTTCTCGTCCAGTTACGCATTTACCAAGCAAAAATGGAATTGAAAAAAAGTAATGCGCCTAGAATAAAATTTTTAGAGAAGCCAACAGTAGATTTTGTGAAAAGCTTGGCTTTTGAACTAACAACTGACCAAAAGAAAACAGCTTGGCAAATTATTCAAGATATGGAGTTTGGAAAGCCAATGAACAGATTGCTTGAAGGTGATGTTGGATCAGGTAAAACTGTGGTGGCGGCGTTGGTAATGCAGAATGTTATTTTGAATGGCTATAAGTGTATTGTTATGGCTCCAACAGAAATTTTAGCAACTCAACATTTTGAGACATTGAAGAAAATGTTTGACAATCATTTCAGGGTTGGGATTTTCACCAGAAGTCAAAGAATAATCGGAACTGAAAGTTTAAATAAAAATTTGATAAAACAAAAAATGAAAAATGGCGAATTTGATGTTGTGATTGGTACACAAGCTCTAATACAAGAGTCGGTGGAAATAAAAGATTTAGGTTTGGTGATTATCGATGAACAACACAGATTCGGGGTGGGACAGAGAAAAAAATTGCAGGACAAGGGACAAAAATTAATCCCACATTTTTTATCTATGACTGCGACTCCAATTCCCCGAACATTGGCTCTGGCGCTTTATAGTGATCTGGATCTGTGCATTATAAAATCAATGCCAAAGGGCAGGAAACAGATTGTGAGTCGATTGGTAGAAGAAATAAACCGAGTAAAGGCTTATGATTTTATCAAACAACAAGTGATGGATGGTAGGCAAGTGTTTGTAATTTGTCCTTTGATTGATGAGTCAGATACGCTTGGGGTGAAATCTGTAACAGCTGAATTTAAAAAATTGACTGAAGAAATTTTTCCTCAGTTTAATATTGGTTTGCTTCATGGAAAATTAAAATCAGAACAAAAAGACAGTGTGATGCAGGGTTTTATTAACAAAAAAATTGATATTTTAGTATCAACTTCTGTGATTGAAGTCGGGATTGATGTGCCAAATGCTACGATTATGATGATAGAAGGTGCAGATAGATTTGGGTTGGCACAACTTCATCAGTTCAGGGGTCGGGTGGGGAGAGGAGAACACCAGTCATATTGTTTATTATTTTCTGATAATAGTGGTGAGAAAACAGTTCAAAGATTAAAGTATTTTGTGGAATGCAAGGATGGTTTTGAACTGGCAGAAAAAGATTTGGAGCTTCGTGGTGCTGGTGAGGTCTATGGATTTCGTCAGTCTGGGATGCCAGAGATGAAAGTGGCTGATTTGCTTGATGCTGAAATGATTTCTTTGGTACAAACTGAAGTGGGAGAATTTTTTAAAAACAATAAAATTGAGGACTATCCGGATTTATTGAATCTATTTAGGCAAAAAAATATTATAATTCATTTTGAGTAGTTGACTGAATGGAGATAATTTGTTATGTTGGAAAGGTCTCCATGTGGGAGACATAAACCTCTGGGAGGAGAGTTCGTATGTCTATGGAGCTGTTGCAGCGCTTCGTCAGGGTGGAGATTCCCAGGTCTCCGGACAGAAATCGTAGGGACATCTGTCAGATTTGTCATCAACCAATTGGTACTGCAGAACCAAGAATTTCTATTGGTGATAATGTTTTTGTGAGAGTTAGTTCTTTGATTGATCGTGAACAGAGATGGCTCGTATCACAGAAGTTGGTATTGGTTGATGTTTTTAAAACAAATGGAGTGTGTGTTGGTCAAATGAAGGTCAAAGGTATTCGCAATTTGGATAATTTGCGTCTTTACTATCTGTGTCTGCTGTCAAATAAGATTGAGGAATTGGATGATAGTCAGAAGCAAAGAATTTGTGAAGTTTTGATTCAGATTGGTGGTAGTGAAGTCTTGTCATCACTTCGTGTGTCGTAATGTAACTAGGATTTAATATAATTCTAGTTTTTTATTTTATCCGGTTAAATACGGCACAATTTGACATAATTAGGTTTAGGTGTTATAATTAATAATCCGCAATAATGCGGACTACTGGTTGGTTGAGGAGGCTCTATGAAGTGTATTGTCTGTGGTGTGGAAATCGTATTGACTGACAACTCGCAGGGGCCGATTTGTGACCTATGTCGAGATGGCAATGAGTTTGCGGCTGATAGAGCTCGTCTGATTGCTGCGGCTGGTGAGCTCACGCCAGAGGAAGAGGCGATGCAAGCTGAAGAGGACGAGACTGTTGGAGGTTTACTCTGGTAATGATTATGAGTTAGGTTGAAATTAATGGTTTGAAGTCTGCTAGAATTTAATATAGTTCTAGTTTTTTATTTTGTTATAATGATTTGGCTAATTTTTGTACTCTTTTATATAGTTCATGGACATCATCTTCTTCCTCTGCCCATTTTTTTGTTTTTTCAAAAACAAATTCAGCATCTTGTACATTTTCTGTGATTCGTATATTTTGGTCATAAACACCTTTTTCTTCGGCACCGGAAAGTTCAATTTGTGGAAAATGCATTTCATACTCTCTTCCATACCAAGTACAAACAATTTCATGGCCATTAATTGTTGCTTCACCGATAAATTTTTTAGCTTCATGCTCTGCGCTATTGTTGTCGGTTTCATTTGGTTTTTCAAAATTCATAGTTTTTTTGTGGCAAATAAGTTACCAAAATTATTTATAAATTAAAAAGTGAGAGAAACTTTGGTTGCGGTGGTACAGAAAAATCTCGGACTGATGTTATTGATATTGTTTATTGAAGGTATCAGTGTTAATTTCGTTAGGTGAGTAATCTGTAATATAAGAGCTGGATATAAAAAAATGTAGATGAATGTTTATTTAACAGCGACCAAACCTCGCTGTCTTCTATACAATAAGAATAGAACTATACCTAGTCCAAAAAATCCATATGGAAGATTTTGCAATAGTTTTGAGTTTCTCCAATTTTCAATACCAGGGATAAGTAATGTGTCCTGGATGTCATACCTGAAATAGGCTGATATAGAAGACCCAACTGGATACTGATTGGCTAAAGAACGAGAAATATAAGAGTCGGAGCATAAAGTTTCATGAATTTCTATTGGTTCTGGTGGTTCACTTGGTTTGAAACAAATCATGTAATGAGTTCTAATGCCTGTGCTATTACCAAGATCGCGGATGTAAAAAAAGTAATTACTAGTAACTGTACCAGTATATACTTTTCCTGTGGTTTCAAAGCCTTTGATCTCCTGACGGTGCATATAATTTGCAAACAGAACTACTGCTCCCAGAAAAAAACAAAATAAACTACATATTATAAATATAATACCATACATGTATGTTCGAGATTTTTGCATATTATTTACAGTCATTTTTCATAAAAATTGGAAAACTTTGAGCTTCCAGTAAGCTACATTTGGGTATTTCTCCAGCAGAAATAATTTGCCAAGTGCTGTTTGTCTTTTTGGCATAAAAAGCTCCAATTTCTTCTGAATCATCAGGATTTAGGCCAAATTCTAATTTTCCCGATAGATAATTTTCTTCATAATTTACATTTTCCATGATTATTTCAGAAATATCGCGATTGTATTTCTGACCAAGTAACTGTGCGACCTGATGACGATCATCCCATTCAGCTGAATTAACTTCTCCAAGCTTGGAAGGAATTAATTTTTTTTGTCCACATCCACTCAATATGAGGATCAATGTCATCATAAGAGTTAGCAGGGCAAAAATTTTTGTTGGTTTCATAAACATTTGAAATTAATAAAAATTGATTTATGTTTTAATATAAATAAAGTGTTGATATTTGGAGTAAAGTTATTTTTGAAGATTTATCTGAAAGTCGCAATAATGGAATATTTCTTCTCGGTTATCCGCGATTAAAATTGTATTGTTTTTGTTTATGATTTTTCTAAAAACATTTATCAAAACTGGGATATCCTTCAGATGTAAACCTCTTGTCGGAGTATCAAAGATATAGACAGATCGGTCACCTAATTTTTTTGAAAGAATGTTGGCAACTCTTACTCGTTGAGCCTCGCCACCACTTAGAGAACCTGATTTTTGTCCAAGCACCAAATAACCCAAACCGACCTCTTGTAAAAATGCTAATTTTCGCACTATCAATTTATTGGTTTTGAATATTTCCAAGGCCTCATCAATCGTAAGATTGGCAACTTGTTTGATGTTTTTCCCTTGGTAGCAAACTTTCAAAATATCTTTTGAGAAATCATTTTTTGATTCTAGAATACTTTTTGAAATAATGAAATCTGATTTTGTTAATCTTAACTGTTTGGCCAGTTTTTCATTAGCAAAAATCTCTCTTATATTATCCCAAACTTTTGCATAGGTCGCAAGTGTGCTTGAAGGATGGTCTCCAATCGGAGATTGTGGAACAATAAATGACCTACGAACATTTGATTTTCCATCAATTTTGACTGTTTTCAATCTGATTTTCCAAGCATTTTGGCCTTTAAATAAAGCACGATAAGTGACATCTAATAAGGTTGATTTTCCACTGCCAGAACAGCCGGTTAAGCAGGTTATTTTTGTAAGTGGAAAGGTAAAACTATAATTGTTAAATTTTCCAGCAGATATTTTTGAAATTGTAATTTTTTGGCTTTTTTCAAGAGTTCTTTGCTCAAATGAGTCTTTATTTAGCTGAAAAACATGTTTGGCGGTAATTGTATTAGACTTTTTAAATTCATTTAGATTTCCCTCAAAAATCAATTTTCCTCCGTATCGTCCAGCACCTGGACCAAGTTCAATGATATAATCAGCATTGGCTATAATTTCCTTGTTGTGTTCAACTGCAATTATTGAATATCCTTGTTTAACCTTGTTTTTTAACATTTTTAAAATTGCTTTTCGTTCTTTCTGGCAAAATCCAGCACATGGCTCGTCAACTATTAATAGATCAGGCTTTTTGATTGCGCTTAATTTTTTTTTCAATTTATCAAGGTTAAATTCACCTAAACTCAATTTTGAATCCTTTGGAAGAATTACTTTTTGTTCCAGAATATCAACAACTTTAGGGAGATTTTTTATGTTCCATTCATTGTTGATGGAATTGTTGTATAACACTTCATGAACTAATGTGGATTTGCCACTTCCGCTTGGACCAACTATGGCAACCAATTTATGCAGTGGTATTTTAACTGAAAATTTCTTCAGATTGTTCTTGGTTATATTTTTTACAATTATGTATTTCATAATTTCTCTAATTTCTGATTTTTTAAAAAAATAAATATGACTTGAATAATTTTTTGCAGGGGTTGAAAAGAATTTTGATTTTGTTTTTTTGTTTTTGATTTTGGGAGGGCAAGAGGGGAATTAAAGGGGTGAATTGCCCTGACCGAAAACATTTCATTATTTAATCAAATTCCAATTATTGAGAAAATATCCCATTTCATAACCACTTCCGAGAAAAATTTTATTTTCTCTAATTTTTATTAAAAGCGCAAAGCCGGTTTTTTTATTTACTTTATAAATTGCGCCTTCTTTTATTTTTCTTTCTATTTCGTTTGAAGGAATGATTAAGAATTTGTTTTCTTCTCCTTTTAATACAAATACGTAAAAAATATTTCCTTGATTGTAGCGTTCAAACGATACTCTGCGGATATGAAAATTATAGGAATTAAACTTATTGATGTTTGATGTTTTAACTTGAATACCAAAAAATTTATCGTTCTTGATTGCTGAAATATCCACTCCAACATCAACACTCATTATACTGGCATTAAATCCGCGAAAAAGCAGTTCCGAGCAGACCAAATGTTCTCCGCCTTTGCCTGTAAATCCGCCCTCAATCACAATTTTTTCTTCTTCCTCTTTTTCAGCTTCAATAATTTTTGGCGTTTCCTTGATTTCTTTTTTGTTTGGATTAAGTGCAAAAGTTCCGGGGGCAGTTCTTATGAAATCCGAGCCTGCACCTTTATTTTTGATGTCCACCACAATCTGTGCGTTCATCGTCGCTTCCGGTGTTGCTCCTTCTGTTTCCAAAAGACCAGATTCCAAAGCCATCCGAGTAATTTCGGTATAATGTAAAGGTGTCCCCGTCTTTTTCAATATTTCAATCGCTGATTGCTTAAATGTGTTCATAGTTTATAAATCGATAGATTTCATAAGCTCTTCAAAACCTTCATTGAAATAAGAGTTCAAAACTAAAAGGTCTGTTTTTATCTCTCGGTTTTTGTTTGACCATTTTTTAAATTCGTCGCCAGCAGAATTTCCAGCACAATAAATTATTTTAGCGTTTGTTTTGGATAAAGGTTCCCAAATATGCTTGTCGTGTTCTCGAACTCGCAAACCGATTATTGCAATTTTTTCAGCTCCCTCTACTAGTTCTGCAAATCTTTTCCTTTGTGATTCAATAAAATTTGCTCCTGATGTTGTTCTTTTTGAGGGTTCAAAGTAGCTCATCACTGGAGGAAAGGCGTCATTTTGTATTCTTTGTTGAAAGGTGTTTGCGTCTCTTATTCCAATTATTGGACCATTTGTTTGAACATTAAGACCAGCAAACGAAACAGCACTCGCGAGACCTTTTACTGATTCACAAAACAGATTACATGCACCATGAGGAAGGCATAATTCTATAAATTTTTCTGTAGTCGTGTTTTTATCAAAAGGATTTATTTTTGCTGCTAATAAAGAAATTTCTAGTAATCTCTCATAGTTCAAGGTAACAAAGGCACCATCCCATGTTTTTTGTGCAATTAAATTTGCCAATTTGTAGTAGAGGTTGTTGTGTGTAGGCTGAAATCGGAAAAAATAATCTGCCATCACTCTTTGAAGGGGTGGTAAGGCATGAGAGTTAACTTTTGGCATTGTGGCTTCAAAGTCAGATTGGAAAGAGTTCGCTAGATCACCGTCAATTTTACCCCAGCCATTAGGGTTGAATTTTTGCAAGGCAGAAAAAAGGCCACTGCCAAGTGGTGGCACATTATTACTATCAGAGCCAAAACTAGCTCCCGCCCCAAAAATGATAAGATATTTTGCCATAATTTTATGATTTTAACATTTCACCAATTTTGTTCTTGGCTGTTCGTTTTGTTTGGGTAAATGCTCCTTTTTATTTCTCTAATTCTTTTCTAGCATTCCAATACGCACACCAATCACAATGTTCTCCGGATTTTGGCATCACATCACTATCTAAACATTTTTTAATTTCAAACAAAGTTTTTTCAACCCAAGAATCATCTCCTTTGTGTTCAATCAAATTAATATCAAAATCAATCCTTTTATCAAATGCCTGCCTGTCCATTTTTCCAGTGCAATATACAAAGTATCCAATATCAGAAACCTTTAGCCCATTCTGTCTTAGTAGCCACTGATACACCTCCATTTGGCGTTTATAGCCGTCTTGCCACTCTTTATCTAGTGCTTTGACCGCTTCATCCTTTGCAGTGGCTTTATAATCCACGACAATATATTCGTCTTTCCCATTGATCCACAAATCATCAATCGCTCCAGTTACCAAAAGTCCTGTTGGTTCGTGTAAATATCTTATACCACCAAAATTTCTTCGCCACTCATCAAGCTCATCATGGGACATTGGTCGTGCATCAATTCCATATTCTTTTTGTAATGGGTGCTGTTCGTTTTTTACACGATATGAATCAAATTCTTGTTTGAGTAAATAATCCACGGCACTGTTTATGGAAAAAGGAAATCCGGGTACTCGCTTTACACCAAGCTTATTGTCTATATAAAAACATCGCGGACAAGACGAAAACAAATCAATTTTAGAACGAGAAAGTTTCCAATTCTTCCCTCCATAATTCCATGATTCCATTCTGTTTGGGTTGTAATATTCGGACATAAAATTTTGTTAATTATAATATGAATCAAACACCTGTACCTCTTTTTTGTCAATAAGAGTCTTTGTTTTGCTAATTTTTGCCTTATCAATATATGATTTATCTTCAATTGATTTCTTGATCACCGCATCATCAATCCAATCTGTAATAAAAATGTTTTGAGCTTCACCATCTACGGCTTTACATAACTTCTCATTAAGCAATAGTTTGAATCTTAAACCAATCGACATTCTTTGTATCCAAATTTCAATTAGTCCAATGTTTGAAAGATTGCAAATTTTGTTCTGAATTTTTAGAAGTAGTTCCTTTTTAGATTTTATTGTTAGTTTTGATATACAACTCGATACCAAACCAGCTATTACAGGAAAAGCGTTTGGGTTATTGTAAGCAATATCAATAAGCAGACTTGTTATTAGTTTCTGCTGATTATAAAAATCTTTGTCATTAACCGCATCAAGAATTTTAGACAATCTATTTTTTAGAGTTCCAGAGTTTGGATGCCACTTTCCGATTTGCTGAACGATCATTAGCTGGCGAAGTAATTCTTTTTTTGATAACTTTTTAGGAACGGCTTCAAATTTTAGAGCCTCAATCTTGTCGGGTTTTATCGAACCAGTAACAACATCATCACAAGAATATGTTTTGTTTGTATTCATGCGGAAACCAAAACCTATCAATGTTTCGCTGAGACATTTTAGAATTACATCTCCATCCGTTGTATCATTTGTGAAAATTCTATAATCATCCCGATACCGTAAAATGTGAAATTTCTTATCTTTTAGCACAACATTAAGTTTTTTTGATAATTCTGTATCTGCATAACCGAGGACTATCTCTGCGATAAAATCCATTAAGATACTTCCTTGTGGAATCCCATTAGTTTGTCCATAAGACATCGCCTGAATATGATGATCAATTTTATTTCCAAATAAGTCAGTATATTTTTGCTTTCGTTTTGATTCGTCCTTCGTGTGAATAGCCCAGGGTATTGAGTGTGTATAAATAGAACCGTAACAATCAGTAATGTCCGTTTGATATAAAAACTTATATTCCAAAGCTAATGTTACAGATTTTTTTTCTATATTATTTACCCACTGTGAAATTTGCGATGCCCGTTGTTTGGATTTATATTTCGGCAATACAGGGATGCTTTCACATTCAATATTTTTATCACCTTGAAATTTTTTGAAGCGATCTTGTAATAACTTCCAATTATCTTTTTGTGCAATTACATTTACTAAAGAAACATATAACAAGGGATTTATAATTTCATACTTTCTCCAAGCATATTTTCCATCCTTATTACCATACAAAATATGATTAACTGTTTCGTATTTTTTTGCTTTTTTGAGGTCGTCAAATGCAAGTTCCTTGTCTTTGAAACTTTTTGTAATGACAGTTAGTAATTTAGTGAACGAAAAATAAGGTGGTAATTCTATATTAGAAAAGGATTCTTGGTTTATAAAGAATTTTTTTGCATCTGTTGGGTTTAAATCTAAGACATTTTTTGACATATTTTTACGCGTCCCACACTCCCGCTAAAATTTCCTCAATCTTTTTTTCAGCTTCGGATTTGAGCAGTCGCACGCCTTCTAAAGCCTGCATTTGCTTATCCAGTTTTTCCACGATTTGGCGTTGGGTTACAAGAGGTGGAATTAAGAAGAAAATATTTTTTAAGTCTTTTGCGTAAATTGCGGCAATATTTGTTGAAGCTTTCTTTATACCGTTTAATTGTTCAGAAATATAGTCAGATAAAAAACAATAATTTAGATATTCTGGCAATACTTCGGGGATAGTTTTTATTTTCATTAACATATGATTGAACAAAACAGGTTTTTCGTCTTTTTTCTTCGATTTTTTTAATTAAGTCAATTTTGCTCATATTGTTAAATTATTTTAATAATAATTCTAAAACTCCTTTTTCCAGCATTACCAAACTGAAAATGTAATCGTTATGATTAAAAGTTTCGCGGAGTGGTTTTGCCGTTGTTTTCCAGCCAAGTCCATCAGTGATCCAAATGAATTTATACTTTCCGTCCAAAACATCAAATAAGTTTCTATATTCTCCTGCGGTTGATTTTAGCTTTGATCCACCTCCTCCGTAAAAATTTGTTTCAAAAATAAAAAGTTCTTTCCCATTGTCTATAATAAAATCATATCTTCTTGAAGATTTATCAACTGGCACATCATAGCCAAATTCTCGTTTAATCTTTACTGCGTTTGATTCTTTCAAATATCTAAATTTATTTTTATTACACAAATCAATGATAAAAGCTTCAACAATATCTTCCATAGCATGACCTCCGCGATTTTTTCTTCCGTTACTGTCTAATCCTGCCTCAACTCCGATCATGTAATCAACCAGATTTTTGATTTTTTTGTTTATTATCAAATCTTTTAAGCCAGTTTCTTTTACAAAAATTAGATATTTTTCAATATCCTCGTCTGACAATTTTTCCTTTGTAAAATCATAATCTTCATAAACTAACTTTTTATTTTTATAATCTACCAAAATTTTGAACTTCTTTTTGTTTGAGCCGTCTCGTACGACTAATGCAGGAATAGCTTTTGCCAAATTTGGATTTTCTTTGAGTAAAAACTTAAATTCTTTGTCAAAATCATCTTTGCCAATAAGATAATTTAGGTTATTTAAAGCCAATTCAATTTGTTTTGTATTGCGTAAGACTTTTTCCCAATTTACAAAATAAGACCAAAGCATATTGCTTGGTTTTAAATTGGCGATTAAAAAATCAAAAACCCCATCTTCATTTTTGCATTTTAAGTTTTCGTTATAAAAAGATAAATTTTTCATATTATTTTTTCGAAAGTTTATTTTTTAAATTCTTATCCAGTTCTTCAAATCTTTTGATAGATAAATCAAGATATTGTTTTTCAGTATCTATACCAATAAAATTTCTTCCGTAAAGATAGGCAGCAAGCCCCGTTGTTGAGCTTCCAGTAAAAGGATCTAAAATCACATCACCTTTGTTTGTGCTTGCTAAAACAATCCTTTTAAGCAAATCAAAAGATTTTTGGGTTGGGTGTTTGCCAAATTTCTTTTCAATCGGTTTTGGCGTGTTAATTGACCAAACGGATCTCATTTGCAATCCGGGCTTTTTCATTTGATCTTCTGGCCATTCGCCATTTTTCATTAAGTCATAATTAAAAGTATGTTTGCCCGTCTTTTCCTTTCTCGCCCAAAGCAAAGTTTCATGACTGGCTGTAAAAAATCGGCATGACAAATTTGGCGAGGCGTTCGGCTTAAACCATGCAACATCATTTAGAAAATGATATTTGTTTATTTCTAAGGCAAAACCGCATTGATAGATTGAGTGATAAGTTCCGCTAATCCAAATTGTTCCATTTGGTTTTAAAACTCGACGGCATGCTTTTATCCATTCGTTATGAAATTCAAAATTCTTTTTTGTTCCGTTTGTTAAATCCCAATCGCCCTTTTTTACACTGACCATTTTGCCATTTTGACAAGTAAAACTGCCGCTAGATAAAAAATAAGGAGGATCGGCAAAAATCATATCTACCGAGTTTTCAGGCAGGGAATTTAAAAGTTCTAAACAATCTGCTTGGTATAGTTTGAATCTCGGTTTTTCGTAGTATGGTTTTTGCATAGTAAGTTGATTATATCCTAGAAAAGATTATATTTTCAATTTAGGACTAATTTTATTTAAGACCATTTTTAATGTAACAGGTTGATACCTGTTTTTTGGATATTTTTTTAATCCCTTTTTTACAAAGCCACAAGATTCATATGCTTTAATAGCACGAATATTTTCAGGCCTGACTTCCAAATATGATTTTAAATACCCAAGTTTGTTAAAACCTAACAATAAAGCTTTTTTGATTGCCTTTATGCCAATCCCTTTATTCCAATACTCTTTTTCTCCGATGACTATTGTAATTTCAAATGTATTTGAATCTTTATGCTTTAATGCGAGATGACCTATTGTTTTTTCATCATATTGAATAATGTAGTGATGATCTTTTTTGCTTTCAATCATCTTGAAAAAATAGCCAGGGAGTTTTTCGTCTGGTTCGTCAAAATTACCACTGGTTAGAGTAATTAGGTCTTGATCTTTCCACCATTTGAGGAAAAAAGGAAGGTCTGATTTTTTAATTTTTGTAAGTTTGATAGACATTTGTGAGTATATAATTAGCACCAATTCTTTTGAATTAAAATTTTTATCAATGTTTATATGCTGAAATTTTACATTAAAAAGATTATATTTTCAATTCTGAAATATTATATTTATGATTCAAATTCTTTATAAATCTATAATATAATTCATGAAAAATGTTTCAATAGCAGCAACTGTTTCTTTTTTTAATTTTGGATTACTTTCGGCTACCCATTTTGCAAAATTATATAATTCTTGACTGTCAACTTTTATCCATTTTTTATTCTGAAATAAAAAGAAAAACAGAGTAGTCATTGCCAGCCTTTTATTTCCATTCTGAAATGGATGGTTTTTGATCATGAAATAAAAAAGTATTGCTGATTTTTTAATAAGTCCAGGATATAGTTGTCTACCTCCAAAAGATTGAAAAGGCGCTTCTAAACATCTTTCAAGTGTATTAACAAAGCGAGTACCAAAATTTGGAATTGGTTCGTCCCATGACATTGTTTCAGTGGCCAACCGGTGGGCAATGTATTCCACATCTTTAATTGTAAGCTCTTTTAATTTCATAACTATTCTTTCCCAAGAAGCTCCAATGTTTTCCCATATTCTTTTACAGCCTTTTCAACAGCTTTTTTAATTTCCTCTTTTTTTTCTTCGGATAAATCATCTGTAGCTAATTTATTAACATATTCCATTGGAATAGCATAAATACGCCCTATTTTTTCAGCTGGGATTTGTCCTTTTTTGATCCGATTAAAAACAGTTATTCTACTTACGCCCAGAATTTTTGCTAGTTCAGCAACGGATAAATATTTTTTACTTTGATTTTCTTGTTTTTCTTGCATAATTTTTTCGTTAACCTTGTAATATTGATAGGTTAACATATGTTAATCTATTGGTCAAGCCTGTTTAACGAGTTTTATAAAGTTTTATTTGAGGTTTTTAAAGTAGTTTTTTTTAAGTTTAATTTTTTATTTGGTTGTTCGATAGACAGATTAAATTTTCAATTCTGAAATATTGGAAATTTCTATTAGTAATAGTTTAGTTGCTGGTTTTGTTTTTAATTTTGGGATAACAGCTGAAGTGAAGGAAAGTTTTTCAGCTTCGCGCAGTCGTTTTTCCATTTGGCTGACTGGTCTGACTTCTCCGCCTAGTCCTACTTCTCCAATGTATATTGTTTTACTATTTAGGGCAATATTTTTTGTACTGGAAATAATGGCAGACACGACTGCGAGGTCAAGAGCTGTTTCCTTGGTTTTGTAACCTCCAACTATATTTAAATGTATGTCTTTGTTTGTAAGATTCAGATTTGTCCGTTTGCCGATGACGGCTGTGAGCATTTGCAAGCGATTTAGGTCATAGCCGGAAACTTTTCGCTGTGGATAGCCAAAAATTGTGGTTGTAGCCAGAGCTTGAACCTCTGTTAGGAAAGGCCGTGAGCCCTCGATAAAGCAACTAAGTGCTGTGCCGGCTTGATTGGCAGTAGATTGGTCGAAAAAAGCTGAACTGGGGTTGGTGACTTCTTTTAGACCTGTGGCGGTCATTTCAAAAAGGCCGATTTCATTGGTTGAACCAAAGCGGTTTTTGACAGATCTTAGTATCCTCAAATCATGAAAGCGATCACCTTCAAGATAAATAACAACATCGACCAGATGCTCCAAAGTTTTTGGTCCAGCTACTGCGCCGTCTTTGGTCACATGACCGGTTATAATGACTGAAGTCTTGGTTTTCTTAGCGGTTTCGAGCAGTTTGACGCTACAAGCGCGAATTTGCGTAATATTGCCGGGTTCGCCGGCGATTTCTTCAGAATAGATAGTTTGAATTGAATCTATGACAATCAAATCGCAGTCAAGTTCTTCAATGGCAGCGATAATTTGTTCCAACTTTGTTTCTTGGAGCAGATTGAGATTTTCATCTTGCCAATTTAGTCTATCTGCGCGAAGTTTGATCTGATCAGGCGATTCTTCACCTGAAATATAGAGGATGTTTAATTTTTGTCCGGCTAAATTTTTTATAATTTGAAGTGCAAGAGTTGATTTACCGATTCCTGGTTCGCCACCAAGAAGAATCAGACTGCCACTAACAATGCCTCCACCAAGCACAGAGTCAAGTTCAGTAATTTGGGTTTTGAGCCTTGGAATGGTTTGGTTTTTGATGTCAGAAAAATTAATTAAATTGTTTTTATTTAAGGAAAGTTTATTAGGAGTTTTTGTTTGGTTGCTCGAAATAACTTGTTCAGATAGAGTGCTCCAAGCGCCACAACCCAAACAACGCCCGGACCATTTGGGGAACTGGGCGTCGCATTTGGAACAAATATAGATTTTTTTTAATGAGGACATAATTTTTTATTCTGGGCAGGAACAACTATCTGAATAGACATAACAGGAGTTTGTTCGGCAAGTTTTCGCTGGATTATATTCAAAATGCCAAATTTCCTTTAGGTATCTTTGCCAACCAGCTTCATACATGATAGTGGCCAAGATTCTAGTGCCTTTAACCCATTTTGGATCAGCCTGACTATCACTACTAGAAGTGGTGACTGCTTTATTTGTAGCATTATCAATTAATGTGACATCAACGGCTCGTCCCATACTATGATCTGAAGTTCCTGGCCAGGCTTTTATAGGACCAAGTTTAGCTTCTTGCGCAGCTCCTTGACCAATATATTTGGAACAAACAATGTTAAGTTCTGATTTCAGAGATCTGAATCCAGAAACAATTCTGATTGTATAACCTTTTTGATTGGCGATTTGTCCGGCGCGTTCGAGAGGGTCAACTAATGTTTTTGGAATTAATGTTCCTTTATCTGATTTTAAGCCAGTTGCTTCAATTGCTTGTACTGTATCTGCAATTTGGTACATGCCCGGAAAATCATTTTGCCAGGCAGATTTATTGGCACATAAAATTCGACATTCTTCAATCGTCTTGCAAGCAGCGCCACTGGTGGCAGCAATAGCTGAACTATCTTGAGCATCGGCTAGGTCTACAATGGCATTTTCAATAATTTTTTCCGAGATGAGGTTGACTGACAGAGAACTGGGATTTGTAAGATCAGGGTTTATGGCTAGCAATATCACAAATGAACTAAGGAGTATTATTAGTCCATAGAGTGATTTCAATACCATTGATTTGCCGGTTTCAACATTTTTGGCACTAAATCCAGCTGTTAAATATAATATTCCACCGATAATTATTAATAAAACTGACAGAAGTGCGCCGAAAACAACAAAATATTTATATAGTCCAACAACACATTGGCTGATCCATGGGAAATTGACATCTTGACCTGTGAGGCCGGAAACTGGTTTTAGTTTGCAGATATCAGCTAGTACAGATAATTTTGGTGGAGCAAAGCTAAAAGGTTGATTCTCAATGACTTTAGTCTCGGTCTCTTCTTTGACTAATGCTGGTGGGTTTGAACCAACAACGGTTCCTTTACCACCACACAAAGCAGTGTATGAACCAGTTGTTTGATTGGCTAATTCATCAAAACTTAAATGATCTTTGAAACATTGTCGGAAAACATCTCCGTGGTTTAATCGGTTGGCCAAGATTAATTTGACTTTGTCAGGAGCTTTTTCTTTGGCATTGTTACTGTCAGGAATGGTTCCTGGAGAATTAACTTCAGTATAGGAAATAAAATGTGTTCCTCCTCCATAGCTGGCAGCGTCTTTGCACCAATTGCCATAACAGGCATCAAAGAAAAGAGTGGTTGAAGCTGGAAGGCCGTGCTTGAGATATTGACGGATGGTGTTGCCTCCTGCGCTGTGGCCAGATAGTATGATTGTTGAATCAGAAAATGGTGTTAAGGAAGTTAGAACTTCTTTGGCTTCATTATAAAAACAAGTGAACTCACCACTACTAATTGTTTGTCCAGTGCTTCCAGTTTGCTTCAATCTTGGCATGAATATTACAGCATTCACACCTGAAGTCTTTAATTCAGCTACTCGTTCGTCCCAATCATACTTGGTATATAGTGAGTTTAGATTGCTAGTGGTTGCTGGGTCATAGGTCTGGGCTTCTTTTTCTCCATGAGTGAAATCTTTACCATGAAAATGCAAGTAAACAGTATCTATCCCGCTAATTCCTTTTGGTAAAATTATGGCTCTTGGTCGGTTGATGTTTTCTAGGTTTGGGCAGGCAGAGTCATAAGTATACAAGAACGCATTAGTTGATTCTGCTGATAGTGTTGTTGTAGGAGCAGCTTGAGTTTGTCCTGGAAAAAAAAGATAACAAAAGAATAGAATACTGAAAAAAAAGATTGAAAATTTTATTTTCATTTTGTTTTTATTTTAATTGAATTTTATGTAAAGTTTTGGTTGATTTATTGGTGAAAAATAGGGTTGAACCATCACTGCTGACTTCCATTTGTTCAATGGTATAATTGTATTCTGGTTCAGCCACGAAAGTGGTTGCTCCGGTTCGGACATTTACTTGGTAGATATTGTCAGGGATGTTGTCGGCCAATTCACGAAACCAACCAGCTCCGTCTGGCATTTCCTTTGGCACGGCGCAGTACATAGTGTCATTGGTGGCAAAAGTGCATTTGTCAGCCCAGGTATTTAGATTTAATTTTTTGTGATTGAAACCAATATTGTCACCGGAAGCATCAACAATATAGAGTTCAGGTTTATTGTTATTCAATGAATTGTGGGCGCTATAAATCAATTGCTGTCCAGTCGGAGTGTATTGCATTGAACTGCCATAACCATTTAATTCAATTGAACGGAAATTTTCATTGTCTTGTCCAATAAAATAAATAGTATTTAAATCTGAATTGTTGGATTTTTCAAAAGTGGCAATGTATTGACTGGTTGGAGAAATATTGATGTTTATTTGATTGCTTTTGTTGCCGATGGCTTCAAGATATTTTTGTCCAGAACCATCTGTATTGGCGATAGCGATAAATCGCTTGTCTTTGTTGCTATCCATGTCTTTGAAAGCGATTTTATCCTCGGAAGAAGAAAAATCAAATTCAGTCCAGTTTTTTGGTAGAGTGGTTTGTTTGTTTGATTTGAAATCATAGAGAATGTTGGAACCATCTGGGAATTCCAGAATGGCTTTTTCTGATTTTGAAGCCCAGGTAATATTTTCTATATCTGCAAATTTTTTGTTTGATAATAAGATTTTGTTGCCTTGATCATCAATTTTATAAAATAATCCAGAATCTTGATTGTAAGACAAGATTGAATTGCCTGTACTGTCAAGAGCAATTTCTTTGGTTCTGGCAACATCAACATCAATAACAGCAGTGACACCGCCACTGGCGGTTTGGGAAACCTCTTCGGCTGGAGCAACAGGCTGGCGTCGAATGATTTCAAGCGCAGCTGGTATGTTGATATCAGCTGAATCTTCACCTGAAATGATTGTTCTGTCTCCTGGTTTGGCTAATTCAGAAATAGAGCCTGATTCTTCTTCTTCGGTTGGTGTGCTAATAGGTTCGGTTTTGAAGAAAAAATAATATAGCCCAAAACCAATAGCGATTGAGACTAAAATAAAACCAATTAGTAACGAGATTTTTTGCCAAGTGAATTGCATAGTATTGATTATAAAAAAATTATGAATGAAGGGAGGTGATAGTTGATAGTTGTGAGTTGTGAGTTGATAGTTATGAGTTGATAGTTGTGAGTTGATAGTTGATAGTTGTGAGTTGATAGTTGATAGTTGTGAGTTGATAGTTGTGAGTTGATAGTTGTGAGTTGATAGTTGATAGTTGTGAGTTGATAGTTGTGAGTTGATAGTTGTGAGTGATTGATGCCTAGTGTCTAGTCCCTAGTTACTTTTAATCTAAAATAAGCTCTTGATATAGCTAGTCAAAACATCGCCGATATTCATCAAACCATAAGCAATTAGACTAAACATTATAATGAAAACTGCGGTGCCAAAACAACCCATGCCACCACAACTACCAACAGCAATTCTAATAATTCTATTTCGGGTTTTCTTTTTTTGTTTGTTGGCTTGAGTTTGGGTTTGTGAACCATCTTCGCTTTCAATTTCATCAGGCTCATCATCATCATCTTCTTCTTCTATAATTTCATTTCTTTCCTCATCAAAATTATCTTCATCTTCAAGTTGTTCCGAGTCTTCATCTTCATTGGTTATAAAAGTTTGATTGTCTTTTGATTGGTCGTCTTCTGACGAATCAATATTGGTCAATTGAGTCAGAGGTGGAGTTTGGTTAAGTTCGGAAATTTTAGCAATTTGTTCAAATTGTTTTTGTCGTAGGAGTTCTGCCTCGGCTTGTTTTTCTTCGGAAATATTTGTTAGCCTTTGGCCGAGCATTGTTGCTTGGTCATTTGGCGGAGAATCAATTATGCTTGCAGGATTAGCTGCTTGACGGCGCAGATTTTGATCCAGCTGATTTAACTTATCAGTTCTAGCAGAATTGTTTCTTGTTGATGAACTGGCCATATTTTTTTTATTTTTGTTTTGGTAGAGAGATTGTTAGATTAGACTAACAATTTATCAATAAGTGGTTTTTCAATGTATTCGTGAATAATTTTATCAGCGCCTCTGGCACCATTTTTTTGTTTGAGACAGAGATCGACCAGCTCGGTTAATTGTTTTTGGTCTAGATCAAAAGATAAACCAGTAGCTTCAATCAATGGGATGGTTTGTTTTATTTTGTTTTTTATAATTTTTTCAATCGCTGGTTTTGATAAATGGTTGTAGAGAATTATTTGATCAATACGATTGATAAATTCTGGACGAAATGATTTTTTCATTTCTTCTAAAATCTGATTTTGCAGATTGTCATCATTGTTTGAACCAAACCCAATTTGAATGTTTTTATCAAAATATTCAGATCCAAAATTTGAGGTCATGACAATGATTGTGTTTTTGAAGTTTATTTTTTTGCCTTCAGCGTCTGAAATGTGGCCGTCTTCTAATATTTGCAGTAATAAATTTATAACATCTGGATGAGCTTTTTCAATTTCATCAAATAAAACCAAAGAATATGGTCGTTTGCGCACTAGGTCAGTAAATTTATTACTTTCACGATAGCCAACATAACCGGCTGGGGCACCGATGAGCTTCGAAGAATTGAATTTTTCAGCGAATTCTGACATGTCGATCCTGATAAAGGCTTCTGCGTCATGGAAAAGATGCTCGGCCAGCATTTTGGCGGTTAGAGTTTTGCCAACACCACTTGGACCAAGAAGTAGAAATGAAGCCAATGGTTTTGAGGTACTTTGGAAACCGAGCTTGGATCGGAGAATGGTGTGAACAATTTTTTCAATTGCATGATCTTGTCCAATAATTTGTTTTTTTAATTTAGAATTTAGTTTTTTTAATTCAGAAAGTTCGCCATGTTTTAGCTGTGATAGCGGAATATTGATTTTAGCAGAAATGATGGCCAAAATATCATCCTCGTTAATTTCTTTTGGATTTAATAAAATTTCTTGGTCAATTTTTTCTTGCAATTGTTTTAATTTGTCAGATACAAGATTTTCTTTTTGCTTGAGTGATAGAGCTCGGTTGAATTGCTCTTCTCGGACGGCAATTTTTTTATGTCGTTTGATGGTAGCTAATTCTTTTTCAGCGTTTTTGAGCTCCGAGTATAATAAATGTTTGGAACTCTCGATTCTTTTCTGCGCAGCAGCTTCATCGATTAGGTCAATGGCTTTGTCTGGTAGGAGTTTGTCTTGGATATAACGACTTGAGAGATGAACTGCCTGTTTTATGGCTTCGTCGGAAAATTTTACATTGTGAAATTCTTCATAATAATCTTTTATACCATGTAAAATTTGTTCAGCTTCAATTAGAGTTGGTTCTTTTAGTAAAATTGGTTGGAAGCGTCGTTCTAGAGCGGCATCTTTTTCAATAAATTTCTTGTATTCATCCGAAGTGGTGGCTCCGATACAGCGAATATCACCTCGAGCTAAAATCGGTTTGAGCAGGTTGGCCGCATCCATGGTGCCGGTTGATGATCCAGCGCCGACAATATTATGGATTTCATCAATAAAAATTATTGTATTGGGATCTGATTTTACTTCATTAATGATTTGTTTCAGGCGATTTTCAAAATCTCCTCGATACATGGTACCGGCTATGATTGAGCCGAGATCAAGCGAAAGAATTTTTTTGTTTAATAAAATATTTGGGACTTCCCCTTGAAGAATTTTTTTAGCTAAACCTTCGACCAAAGCGGTTTTGCCAACACCTGGTTCGCCTAAAATGACAGGGTTATTCTTGTGCTTACGGCAAAGTATTTGGATCATGCGGTTGATTTCTTGATCGCGATTGATGACTGGATTGATGTCGGATTGGACTTTCTCGTCGGTTAGATCGGTTGAGAAGTAACTAATGATTGCGCCATCATCGCCAGTGAGTAATTCATCGTCTGGGAAGTCGGTAGCTGGAGTTTTTTTGAACTGGCGAGTGAGCTCGGGAAATTTTGAATTACCCCGAAGCAAAGCATCAAGCTGATTTAATAATTTTTGTGGATTGATGTGAAATTCGGAAAAGAATTGAGTAATTATTTTTGGTGGTTGCTCGATCAAAATACTCAAACAATGTTCAGTCCCGACAAAGTAGTGATTTAATTCTTCAGCTAGAGTAAAGGCGCTAAGAACCAGAGCATTAATCTTTAGTTCATTGTCAGCGATGTTTTCGGTTTTTAGGAAAAATTTTTTTAGGGTTTCCTGGTCAAGATTTTTTTGTTTGAAGATGTCAGATAGTAGCGAGCCTTCTACTGAAAATAATTCAAAAATAAAATAATTCAGAGGAACTATTTTTAGTTTGTTCTCATCTGCTTGGTTTTTTGCAGAATTCAAGCAAGCTTTTAAGTTTTTGGAAAATTTATTTTGAATATTATTTATCATAAAAAGTTGGTACTGTTTGTTTGATTTTATTTGGAGTAGATTAGATTGTTATTTCTCGAAGTTTTTTTATCCGGTCAGCAATTGGTGGGTGAGTAGAAAAGAGATTACTGAATTTTTTCTGTGGACCAAATGGACTCGAAATGAATAAGTGAGCGGTTGAATGTCCAGCTTTTTGCATTGGTTCGGAATATTGGCTGATTTTTTCTAGTGCATTGGCTAGACCGTCAGGAAAGCGAGTAAGTAGGGCTCCACTGGCATCGGCCAGATATTCTCGTTTACGGGATATGGCTAGTTGGATGAGTTTGGCGATGATAGGTGACAAGACAACAGAAACCAAGCCGATTATCAGTAAAATTATTCCTAAATTTCCTTTATCATCTCGTTTTCGACCGAAAAAAGACATTCGAAGAAATATGTCTGAAATTATAGCGAGGAAGCCGACTAAAACAATGACAATCATCATTAATCTGATATCATAATTTTTTATGTGTGAAAGTTCATGAGCAATCACGCCTTCCAGTTCTTCGTTTTCAAGTTTTTCAATTATTCCTGTGGTTAAAGCGATGGAAGCATGCTCGGGATCACGGCCAGTAGCAAAGGCGTTTGGGGCAGGATCATTGATAATATAAATGGCAGGCATGGCTACACCAGCGGTAATACAGAGGTTTTCAACCAAACGGTAGACATAGGGGTTGTCAGATTTTTCAATGGCTCTAGCGCCGGTGCTGACAAGGGCAATTTTATCGCCAGAATAGTAACTGACAAGAGACATTGTCGTGGCAAAGATGCCAGCAAAAATTAATAAAACAAATCCAGTTTCATAATATAAACTAATGAAATAGGCAATAAATAAAACAAAGACAATGAAAATTGCCATGAGGAAAAAAGTTTTTCGTTTATTGGCGTCAATTTGTGAGTACATGGTGTGGTGTTACAATATTACGAACATTACAAAAATTAGAAATGGTGAACTGTGAAAGATTGTGAAAATAAGATGATGCAGGTGTTGATTTGGGATAAATTCACTATGAATCTACCCTTCGTTGCCTCAGGGCAGGCTGTGGTTATAAAAATACTGAGGTTGCAGACATACAAGAAATGTAAATCTGCAAATTCTGTATTTGTATTTTTTAAAACTCAACTTTAACATTAGCTTTTTCTTCTTCACCAGCTTCAAAAAATTCATATTTATTAAATCCTAGCATTCCGGCAACAATGTTGTTAGGGAAAATTTGGATTTTTGTGTTGAAGTCTCTGACATTGCCATTGTAAAATCTGCGGGCAGCTTGGATTTTGTTTTCTGTATCTGATAGTTCATCTTGAAGTTTAAGAAAATTCTGATTGGCTTTCAAGTCAGGATAAGCTTCGGCTAAAGCAAAAATTGATTTCAAAGTTTGTGAAAGCATATTTTCGGCTTCAGCTTTGTCATGAGCGCCTTGAGCTGACATGGCTTTGGTTCGAGCTTCTGTAACTTTTTCAAAAGTACCTGATTCATGAGAGGCATAGCCTTTTACTGTACTGACAAGATTTGGGATCAAGTCATAACGCCTCTTTAACTGGACATCAATGTCTGACCAAGCTTCGTCTGTACGGTTTTTAAATTTGATCAATCCGTTGTAGACTCCGATAAGCCAAACAACAAGGACGGCAATCAAACCTAAGACAATATAAAGTGCTGTCATAGTTTGTATCTGTTCCTTATGAATAAATTATAATTATGAAAGATAATTTATTACTAGAAACACTAAAAAAATTATTAATAAATATTGTTTAATTACTATAAATATCGTATACTATTTTTAGTAGAAAGTCAAAGATAAATGAGTGACTGAATTTTGTTAATATATATAATATTATTTATTATTAATAAGTAAAAAATTATGAAGAAAAGTTTTAGATTTCTTGGACTTTTGTTCGTGGCTACAATGCTTCTTTGTCTGCCGATGGTGACTCTGGCTGCCGGTTCAGCAGATGAGAATGTTTTTGTACCAAAAGATCGCGTGGTCTCAACAAATTATTTCCAAGCTGGAAATTCAATTGATATTTCTGGTACCTTGGAAAAAGACGCTTATCTTGCTGGTCAAGTCATTACTGTTGATGGGGTGATAAAAGGTGATTTGTTCGGTGCGGGTAATGTCTTGCGAATCAATGGAACGGTTGAAGGTAGTGTTAGATTTGCCGGTCAGACTGTGATTATTAATGGTAAGGTTGGAAGAAATATAATGGTGTTGGGAAATACTTTGGTTATTTCTCCAGATGCGAATATTGGTTGGGATACAATGTTTGTTGGTAATTTACTTGAGATAAAGGGTGATGTGGCTGGCAGTGTTTTGATGGCTGGTTCAATGTTGAAACTTGATGGTAATGTTGCTGGTATGGTTAATACAGAAGTTGATAGCTTGACTTTGTCTGACTCGGCAAAAGTTGGTGGAAATGTTGAATACAAGAGTGCGAAAGATGCGGATATTTCTGAAAGTGCCGTAGTTGGTGGAGAAATAATTAAAAAAGATTATACAGCGGTAAATAAGAAAATAGTTGAAAATAATGTTGGCAAAGCCATGGTTGCTTATGCTACTGCTTGGTTAATGTTTTCACTTCTTAGTTTGTTTGTTATTGCTCTTGTAATGATTGGTTTGATGAGAAAATTGATGGAATATGGTTCTGATATGGCCTTAAAAGGTTTTTGGCGATTGTTTGGTATTGGATTTCTAATTTTAATTGTTACTCCGATTGGCGCTTTGTTACTGATGTTTACAGTGATTGGTATTCCTCTAGCTTTGATTGTATTAGCAATTTATTTCGTGGCTTTGTGCATTGCAAAAGTTATGTTTGCTTATATTTTGATGAAATTGTTGTTTAAGTGGTCCAAAGCCAAGAAAGAATGGCATCCAGTCTGGATGGTACTTGTTGGTTTGTTAATCTTTGTTTTGATTCGAATGATTCCAATTGTTGGTTGGGTATTTGGATTTATTGGTTTGTGTGTTGGTCTTGGATCAATTTTTGAAATGAAGAAAAAAGTATTGAAATCTTTGTAGGATTGATAGAAAACCTGGCTTTTCGGAGCCAGGTTTTTGTTTTCCGAAGGATGACGGTTTAAAACCGTCATGTACGGATGATGTACGGATGATGATGTACGGATGATGATATACGGATGATGATTTGCGGTAGAATTTATAGAATTAAATAAATATGATGATTTGTCAATTTTGAATTAATTGTATTTTTTAGCTATAATTTCAGTGTTGAATATAGATAATCAGGAATTTAATTTTTGAAACAAGTAATATGAATGTAATAAATGAAAAAATGTTCAAGGCTTATGATATTCGAGGTGTTTATGGCACAGAAATAGATGCTGATGTGGCTTGTCGCATTGGTCAAGCTTTTGCCGAGTTAATAAAAGGGGAAGTAAAAAAAGATAAAATTGAAATCGGTGTGGCTCATGATATGAGGCTGTCTTCGCCAGAACTTTATGAAAAAATAATTGAAGGAATAGTAGCTCAAGGTTTGAATGTGGTGAAGCTTGGTTTGCTTTCAACTCCAAGTTTTTATTTTGCGGTTGCTAAACATGGACTTGATGCTGGAATTCAGATTTCTGCCTCACATAATCCAGCTGAATTTAATGGGTTTAAGATGGTGAGACATAGTGCTATCCCAGTTAGTGGTGATTCAGGGATTATGGATATAAAAGATATGGTAATGGCCAATACTTTTGAAACAGCTGATTCAATCGGAGAAATTAGAGAATTGAATGGGTTGATTGAAGAACATGTGGAGTATGCCATGAAATATGTTGATATAAATAAATTAAAGCCATTTAAAGTTGTTGTTGATTCAGCCAATTCAATGGGTGGTCCATTGTTTGAGGCTTTGTTTAAGCATTTGCCTTGCGAATTAATTCATCTTAATGCTGAATTAGATGGAACATTTCCAGCGCATGAAGCTGATCCACTCAAGGATGAAAATAATAAACAGCTTCAAGAAAAAGTTTTAAGTGAGCAAGCTGATCTTGGTATTGCATTTGATGGCGATGCTGATAGAATATTTTTTGTGACTAATGAAGGAGTAACTGTTGAGCCGGCAATTATTCGAGGTATTTTATCAATGTTGTTTTTACGAAAAAATCCTGGAGCGAAAATATGTTATGATGTGCGTCCTGGTAAGATAACTTCAGATATGATTGAAGAAAATGGTGGTGTGCCGATAGTAACAAAAGTTGGGCATTCTTTAATAAAAGAAAAGGCTAGAGAAGTTGGGGCGGTTTTTGCTGGAGAATCCAGCGGACACTTTTTTGTCAAAACAGAGTTTGGGATTTTTGAAATGCCAATGATTTGCGCCATGATGTTGATGCAGGAGTTGTCAGAAAATGATAAAACATTTAGCGAATATGTAAAACCGCTTTATCGTTATAGTCATTCTGGTGAGATTAATTTTGAGGTTGAGGACAAGGATGCGGTGTTTGTTCGATTGAGACAAAAGTATGCAGAAAATTTGAAATATGATTTTGATGGTTTGAGTTTTGAGTGGCCAGATTGGTGGTTTAATGTTCGTCCGTCAAATACTGAAAACAAAGTCAGATTGAATTTGGAAGCGGTGAGTGATGAAATTATGGGACAAAAACTTGAAGAAGTAAAAAAGGTGATTGTTGGATAAATGTTGGGAATAGTGAAATATTGTAAATATATTGAAAAGAAGTTTGTTGATTTTGCACTACCTGCCTACCCTGCCTACCTTGCCTACAGGCAGGCAGGATTCAGGGTGACAAGTGGGAGATCCTGAAACAAGTTCAGGATGACGAGTGTAGGGTTCAGAGCTTGCCCTGAATTAATTTCAGGGGTGACGAGTGTAGGGTTCAGGATGACGAGTGCAGGGTTCAGGGTGACGAGTGTAGGGTAGTGGTGTGTGGTCCCGTCACTCTGAACTTGTTTCAGAGTCTCCTGAATTGACATTAGAGGAAGGAATGGAAAAATTAATTTGAATTTTGAAGAATTATATCCTGAAACAAGTTCAGGATGACAAGTGTAAGTTGAAGAATTATACCCTGAAACAACCTGCCTTTCGGCAGACAGGATTCAGGATGACAAGTGGGAGATCCTGAAACGAGTTCAGGATGACGAGTGTACGGTTCAGGATGACGAGTGTAGGGTTCAGGGTGATAAGTGGGTGGGAAAGCTATTTAAGAAATGTGATTTGAGATATTGAATTAAGCTGATAATTAATTAATAAAATTTTATGAAAGGATACAAAGACAACATTGAGAAATTAACCACTGAAAATGAAAAATTTCGCCAAGTATTGTATACTGGTAAGAATATGCAACTGGTACTGATGGCCTTGAAACCAAATGAAGAAATCGGGGCAGAAGTCCATGATGAGCATGATCAGTTTTTTCGTTTTGAATCAGGTGTGGGAAAAGTCATGATTGATGACAATGAATATGAGGTAAAAGATGGTGATGCGGTTATTGTTCCGGCTGGAGCGAGGCATAATGTTGTTAATTCTTCAGATTCAGAGATTTTAAAGCTCTATACTTTGTATAGCCCGCCAGAGCATAGACGAGATGTGGTTCAGGCTACCAAGGAAGAGGCTTTAGCTGATGATGAACATTTTGATGGTCAATTGAGTGAGTAAGTTTGAAATAATTATAAACCCACTCTGGAGTAGATCTTTGGTGGGTTTTAATCTTTTTTATTATTTTAATTTTTAACTATATTAATTTAATTGAAATTACAATTGATAAATTGGTTTATGGTGGTCAAGGTTTGGGACGACTTGATAACAAGGTGTATTTTGTTTGGAATGCGTTGCCTGGCGAGACTGTAACCGTAGAGTTGATTAAAACCAAGAAAAATTTTTGTGAGGCAATTGCAAAAGAAATTTTGATTGGAAGTCCAGAAAGAATAGACCCGGTTGAAAAACATTTTTTGTCTTGCAGTCCATGGCAAATTATGGCGCCAGAAGTAGAAGATAAGTATAAAATTGAAATTGTCAGAGATGTTTTTCGTAAAAATGCTCATTTTGAATTGCCAAAAGATTTGAGTATTGTTTCAGATGTTAAAAATTTTCTACATTACCGCAATAAGATGGAATATAGTTTTTGTCTCCAAGATGAGAAATTATCTTTGGGGATTTTTAATCGCGATACTCATGAAGTTGTGGCGGTTGATGAGTGTTGTTTGGCCATGGATATTATAAACAAAAAGGCAATTGAAGTCTTGACCTTGCTACAAGAAAATAATGTTTTAGCTCAAGATTTGGATCACTTGGTCCTGCGATCTGATACAAATGTTGAGTGTAATGCAGATTTGTATGTTCAGCCAAAAATGCAGAAAGAATTGGTTGATAAAACAGTGCCTAAAAAAACATGGCTTCGGATTTTACTAAGTAAAAAAAATGTTGAAGTTGAAACAACAAAATCAGAGATTGAGTTGTCGGAAAAGATCAATGATGTAACTTTGTTTTACAATTCAGAAGTGTTTTTTCAGATTAATTTTCCAATATTTAAACAAGCTGTGGACTCAATCGCTTCATTCATTCCAGAAAAATCTGATGTAGTTGATTGTTTTTCTGGTGTGGGTGCAATTTCTTTGCCACTCTGGCGACAAATTAAAAAATTAACATTGATTGAAAATCAAAATCAAGCTTGTGAATTGGCCGAGAAAAATATTGAATTCAATAAGATTGATAATGCTGAAATAATAACAGATTCAGTTGAAAATCTGAAAAATATTGATTTAGAAAATAAAGTTCTAATTCTAGATCCTCCAAGGGCAGGATTGACTAAGTCCATGATTCAGAGTATTCTTACAGGTCAGCCAGCCAGGATTGTTTATTTGTCCTGTGATCAGGCGACTCAAGCACGAGATTTGGCTGATTTGTTTGGAAAATATGAGTTGGAGCATTTTGAATTGTTCAATTTTTTTTCTCGGACACCTCATGTTGAGTCTTTGGCTATTTTAACCCTAAAAAAATAAAGATAATATGGATTTGAAGAAATTGGAACGGATTTTAGCTGATCAGCCAGCCTTTAGAATTAAACAGGCGAGACATTTTATTTTTAATGAATTAGGTAATGATTGGTCCGAGGCAACAACACTGCCACCGCTGTTACGACAAAAATTAAATCAGGAGTTTCCTTTGAATATAGAATCTGAATTCCATAAATCAAAAGATGGGCAGTCAATCAAAGCATTGATAACATTGCATGATGGATTAAAAATTGAAACCGTATTGATGTCACATGCTGATCGTGAAAGTGTTTGCGTTTCTACGCAAGTTGGTTGCGCGCTGGCTTGTACTTTTTGTGCGACCGGACAAATGGGATTTAAAAGAAATTTACAAGTAGATGAAATTGTTTTGCAGGTTTTACTTTGGCAGAGAAGATTGAAAAAACAACAAAAAAAAGTGACTAATGTTATATTTATGGGAATGGGTGAGCCGTTGTTGAATTATGATAATCTGCTTGAAGCTATAAAAATAATGCGTTCTGAACAAGGTTTTGGTTTGGGTACACGAAGATTCTCAATTTCTACCATTGGAATTGTTGATAAAATATTGAAATTGGCTGATGATGAGCCAGAGATAAATTTAGCCTTATCATTGCATGTCTCAAAAGATGATATTAGAAAAATGCTTATTCCATTTCATGAAAATTATTCTTTGGCTGAATTACGGCAAACAATGTTGGAGTATTTGAAAAAGACTAAGCGGAAAATTATGATTGAATATATTATGATTGATGGAATTAATGATTCAATTCATGATGCAAGAAATCTGGCTAAATGGTTGAAAAATATGATTTGTGTGGTTAATCTGATTCCTTATAATCAAACAGGTGTGTATAAACCAACTCCAATGGCGCAGATAAAAGAATTTAAAAAAGTTTTGACTGAAAGAGGGGTTGAGGTGACCGAGAGATACAAGATGGGAGAAGATATTGCGGGTGCTTGTGGACAGTTGGCTGGACAAAATATTGAAAAAAATAAAAAATTGGCTTAAATTAGTTGTTTTTTTGGTAATGCTATTGACTTTTTGTAATATAAATGATATAATTGAATTTCAGTCTAAAGATTTTTTAACTCACCGCCGGCTAATATGCTGGCTTACCAAGGAGGGGTGACTTGAGCGAGTCGCACATCGAATTTCTGAAGCGGGTTCTGAAGCAGAGCGCGTCGGACACGGCGGCGCGCAAGAAGCTCGAGAAGGCGCGATCTGGGCGTCGGGAGCTGGCCGGGTTGGACATCGTGTCCTATTCGGTCAAGTTCCAGGGCCCGAAGAAGGAGGCGCGGATCATCCTGCGGGGTGAGACCACGCCGATGGTGGTCAGCGTCTGATCGCCGTCGAAAAGTAAAGAGTAGACAGATCGTAAACTATGACGATCTGAAGGTTCACTGCGGTGGGCCTTTTTTCGTTTAAATTTTGTTGAAAGAAAGGATTTATATAAAGTGATTGATTACGCTTTGCGTGTTACTTTTGTAACCAAAAGTAACCAAAAGTTTTGGGGGGCTCTAATAGCAAGCTATTGTTAACCTTTAGTTTCGTTGTTCACCGCGACGAGCCCCCCAAACCCCGTTGCTAATCACGATAGTGGTTATTTAGTTGAGTTGATTAACTGACTGAATGTAGATAGAATAGAAAAATCAATGCTTTGAAGATTCACTGCGGTGGGTCTTTTTTCGTTAATTTAAAATCCACCAGCGAATAGTGGTATATGCGCTTAAAAGCTAAGCAATTTAAAGTAGTGGTCATTAGTGTTATTTAAGTGTGAGTTGTTGTTTTGCTTATGCGAGTTTTTTTGAAATTAAGTGATTGTTTCGCTTTGCGAGCTACTTTTGACACCAAAAGTAGCCAAAAGTGCTGGGGGGATTCAATGCGAATTGCATTGGTTATCCTTAGTGCACTGATAACGCGCAGAATCCCCCCAGACCTGCCTTCATCAAGATTACGGCAGGCAAGCCCCGAGGCTTACGATGTTAGTGGGAGCTAGGATTAAATTTTGTTGAAATATTTGAAAGTTTAGATTATAGTTAGTTAATGAAATTGGTAGAAATTAATGGTTATAATAAAAAATATGATTGGGATTTTTGATTCTGGGCTTGGAGGTCTGACTGTGCTGAAGGAAATAAGAAAAGTTTTACCAACGAATGATTTGATGTATTTCGGGGACACAGCCCATGTGCCATATGGCAATCGATCGGATGAAGTGATTTTTCAGTTAACACAAAAGGCAGTTGAATTTTTATTTAGCCAAGGAGCAGAATATGTTGTGGTAGCTTGTAATACTGCTTCAGCCAGAGCATTGCCCAAATTATTGGATAAGTATAAAAATATTTCAGGTGTGATTGAGCCGGTAGTAAATTTTTTGATAAAAAAAGATTTTGATAAAATTGGGGTGATTGGTACGAGAGCAACAATCAATTCAAATGTTTACAAAAATAAAATTTTAGAAATAAAACCTGAAATTGAAGTTACGAGTGTAGCGACGCCACTTCTAGTGCCATTGGTTGAAGAAAATTGGATAGAAAAAGTTGAAACTGAAGCAATTTTACTCGATTATTTAAAAGTGCTAAGATTAAAGCAAGTTCAGGCTTTGATTTTGGGCTGTACCCACTATCCGATGTTACTGGTAAAGATCAGAAATATTATGGGGCAAAATTGTTTTGTTCCTAATCCAGCAGAAATAGTGGCGCAGGATTTAATTAATAATAAAAAAATTCAAGATTTATCATCTGGAAATGGAAATGTTCGTTACTCTGTAAGTGATTTGACGGATAATTTTCAGCAGATAGCGACTGAATTTCTTGATGAAAAAGTAATTCTTGAATTGGTAAAATTATAATTATGTTTATAACAATAATAATATTTATTTTAATTTTAGGCTTGTTGGTTTTTGTTCATGAGCTTGGGCACTATGTTAGCTCGAAAAAACTGGGTGTAAAGGCTGAAGAATTTGGCTTTGGTATTCCACCTAGAATTTTTGGGTGGAAAAAAATTAATGGTAAGAGAAAGTTTTTCTGGGGCAATAAAGATGTTGAAACCATAAAATCAGATGATACTATTTGGTCGCTAAACTGGTTGCCACTTGGTGGTTTTGTAAAAATCAAGGGTGAAGATGGAGCCAATAAAGCTGACAATGATAGTTTTGCCTCGCAGAAAGCTTGGAAAAGGGTGATTATATTAAGTGCTGGAGTCTTGATGAATTTTGTGCTGGCAGCAGTTTTGTTAGCAATAGCTTTTAACATTGGCGCACCTCAAGTGATTGAGTCCACATCCAATTCTGGTGGAATAATTGTTGGTGAGTCTAGGGTTCAGATTTTGCAGGTTGTGCCAGATTCTCCGGCTGACAAAATAGGACTCCAAGTCGGAGATGTTATTGTTAAAATTAATAATGAAAAAAGAGGTGTAAAAGAATTGGTCCAAAAATATATAGCAGAAAATAGAAATCAGGATTTGGAATTTGTAGTTGAGAGATTTGGTGAGGAACAAATTGTAACTATTCCAGCGCTTGAAACAGAAAGTTCGGATGATCGATTGATCGGCGTGGCTCTGATTGAATCGGCAATTGTAAAATATCCTTGGTATACCTCGATTTGGCTTGGAATAAAAGCTATGGTTATAATGACCGGTGCTATTATCAAAGCATTTGCCCTGATAATCAGAAATTTATTTATTGGTATGCCAGTCGGTGTGGAAGTTGCCGGTCCAGTTGGAATCGCGGTCTTGACTGGTCAGGCGGCGAAACTTGGCTTGGCTTATTTGCTACAATTTGCCGCTATATTGTCAATAAATTTGGGTATAATTAATTTTATGCCGTTTCCGGCGCTTGATGGTGGTAGAGTATTATTTATTCTGATTGAAAAAATTAGAAGAAAACCAATTAGCCAGAAAATTGAAAATGCGATTCATGCGGTTGGTTTTTTCTTGCTTATATTTGTAATATTGTTAGTGACTATAAAAGACCTCAAGTTGGGACAGCTGTTTGGAAGAATATTTGGTTGAAATATAATTTAAAGTCGAGATGATTTTAGTAAATTTGTAATAAATATATGCCGAGAAAAAAAGTTGCGAAAAAAGTAAATACAATAATCAAAACAAAAACAGAAAGAAAAGAATTTTACAAGGGTTCGGCGTTTATTGGTTTTGTTGCAATCGTATTGTTGATTTTAGTTTTCTTGGTTGTTGTTTATTCTAGTTTGCAAAAAGTTCAAAGCGATGTCTTCAATGTCAGAGAAGTTATTTCTGAACAACAGAAATTTAATTTGCAAGAAATCAAAGATCAGGTAAAACAGGAAGAACTTGAGAATAAAACATATTTATATCTAAATCGCAGGTTGGGGATAAAATTTGAAATACCTGCAGGTTATAATCAGGAAGAAGGTGTGATTGAAGATAATGGAATTTTGATGTTCGGTCCGATTCAGGATTTATCAGGCGTTAAATTGCCGAAATTTACCTTGCGGATTTTTGAAAAAACAAATTTGGAAGATTACAAGAAGAATTTTTATTTTGCTGATGAGACTTGTGGGAGTGCTAATAGTTATTGTTTGATGTTTGATTTTAATTATACTGATTTGTCAGAAAATAGAGTTGAAGCAGTTGATAAATTGCTCGAAGAAGAAGATGTAATTCAGTATCCAGCTTGGAAATATTCTATTGAGAATGAATGTTTGGTGCCAACCATTATTATTTATAATGAAAAAACAAATACTATGTATGAATTCCAAGAACATTGCAGTGAAGAGGGTTCTGTGAAATATCTTCAGCTACAAGAAATGTTAAAAAGTTTTTCTTTTATTGAATAAAGTGATATGATGTTGTTGTAATATTGAAATAAAGTTGAAAATATATTGTAATTTTATAAATATATGACTAGGAGGGTTGCAAAAAAAGCAATAAAAAATTCCAAATCAAGTAAAAAAGAATTATCAGCGGTGGAAAATTGTTCAGCTGAATCAAATTATTTTCATGGTTTAAGTTTGTTTTTGTTATTTTTGTTGTCAGTAATATTTTTCACTTTTAGTTTTCTGTTTGCTTCAATGTACAAAGAAACTAAGTTGATTCGGGTAAATTATGAAGATACTCACAATCGTTTGGTTGATGTCCTTGAGGGGAAAAATGGGGGGTCTGTTGACTCAAAGGCTTTGGCTGACCAAGTGGTTGAACAAAAGGAATCTGTAAATGTTGATAAGTGGCAGAGTTTTTCTAAATATGGTTTTAGGTTGAAGTTCCCAGAAACTTGGACATATAGGGATGATCCTTATCAAAAAAGAGTAGATTTTTATACTGATGGTGTTGTGAGAGGATTGGACAATAAAGATTCAGGTAATTTTTATATTAGGATTACGAATGGTTTCGAGGATAGTTTTCTGAATACTGATGATGTTATTCATAATGAAGCAATAGAAATTGCTAATCGTACTGGAAGAAAATATGAGCTGATTGGTCTTGGAGATTCAATAAATAAAACAGCTGTAGCTGTGCTCGGAGAAGTAGGATTTTATGAATTGGTATTCGGATATCCTGCTGGCTGTGTTGATTTGTGCCCAACCATACCTGAAGAAATCCAAGTTCAAATTGTTCAGAATTTTGAGATTATTAAATAGTTTTTAATTATAAAAAATGGTTCAAGCTCGTGATGTTGTGAATGATAAGGTTGTAAAGTTGATACTTGATTATATTGAAAAAGAATAATTTCGGGTTATTTGAAAATTAATTGGAAGATTTATTTGTTTGGTTTAATCTTTGAAATGATAAATCGGTCAATCGCAGGAAAGGCGGAGGAAATGAGAGTACTGCTTATTAGTCCTAATATCTTGGGTGTAAGAGGTGGTATTAATAGAATCCAGCCACCACTGGGGCTTGGTTATGTCGCAAGCTTTGCAAGGCAAGCTGGTCACGAGGTTTTTGTTCGTGATACTGCTTTGGAAGGTTATGGCAATCAAATTGAATTAGACAATGGATTGATAAGAATTGGCGAAACTGATGATCAGATAAGGGCTTTTATTAGAAAAATAAATCCTGATGTTGTAGGTATAACTGCCACCTTGTCCAATTTGGAAGTTGCTGCTTTGGAAGTTGCAAGACTGACCAAGGAGGTAAATCCGCAGATTGTGACTGTGCTTGGGGGGAACCATATTAGCTTTTCTGATAAAGATTATGATGTTGATTATGTGGTTAAAGGCGAAGGAGAGATTGCTTTTGTTAAATTGTTGGAAGAATTGGGAAAGGGGAATAACCCAAATAAAGTAATAGTCGGTATAGCTTTTGAAAATTTGAATCATCTGCCAAGTCCTGCGCGTGATTTAATGAATATGGAGGCCTATTTCAGAATTAATTTGTTTCATTCTAGTCGAAGTGATAAACGAATTTTGAATGTGATGACTAGCCGAGGTTGTCCTCATAGCTGTTCTTTTTGTACCAGTCCACAAATGTGGGGGCGACGAGTGCGATTTAGAGATGCTAGCAATGTAATGGCGGAAATTGTTGAGGCGATTGAGAAATATGGTATTGAGGAGGTTCAATTTGAGGATGATACTCTGACTGTTAATTATCAAAGGCTGATGGAATTGTGTGATTTATTACGGCCGCCACATAACATTCAGTGGTGTGTCCCCAATGGGATTAGAATAAATTGCCATAGTTCAAAGCAAGATCAAATGTTTAAGCGGATGAAAGAGTCAGGTTGTTATCAAGTTACGCTGGCTTGTGAAAGTGGTTGTCAGAGAGTACTGGATCAAATTTTAAATAAAAATTTAAAATTAGCTGAAATTAAACCAGCGATTAGAAAAGCTCATGATGCCGGTCTTCTAGTCCATACTTTTTGGCTGGTTGGCTCACCTGGTGAGACCAAGTCAGAAATGGAACAAACAATTGCATTTGCGCAAAGTTGTGGAGCAGATAGTTATTCGGTCAGCATTCTATGTCCATTGCCTGGAACTAGGGTCAATGATGAGGTTGAGCAGAAAAATCTATGGTGGACTGGCATTGATTTGAAACAGATGATTTACAGAAAATCTTTATTCAAAGTTGATGGATTTAGTTGTGCCGAGGATTTTGAAGCTTGGGCAGAGGAACAAAATAGAGTTCTTAATCAGGGGGATAAAATTGAAGTAAAGCAAACATAATTGAGAGTATAAATTAATTTAAAACTGTGTTATAAACCAGTTTTTTTGTTTGAAAAAAATAATTGTTCAGGATTTTGAAATTATTAAATAGATTAGATAAAAAGAACCGTCTTGAGCTAGTTGAAGGGTGATTTTTGTGGAAAAAGGGTTTAAACATGTCTTCCGATTGAGGTGTAAAAAACAGCTCTTTTTTGTTTTATTTGTTTATAAATTATGCTATAATTCTAATAGATTTATTTATAATTGATAACAAAATAACTACGCAATTTTTGCAGATTCGCAGTAAATTTGTTATTTGTTGAAAATTTATGCCAAAAAGAGTTGCTATCAATGGTTTTGGTCGCATTGGGAGGGCTGTGGCCAAGGTATTGTTGAGCAAAGGCTCAAAGTATCAAATTGTAGCTATTAATGATTTGGGAAATTGGGATAATTTAGCTTATCTTATGAAGTATGATTCTGCTTATGGCAGATATGATAAACCAGTAGAAATGGTTGGAAAAAACTTGAAAATTGGGAATAAATTAATTCCGGTTTTATCAGATCCAAACCCAGCCAAATTGCCTTGGAAGAGATTGAAAGTAGATGTTGTGCTTGAATGTACTGGTGCTTTTACCAAAAAAGAGGAAGCTGGTAAACATTTGAAAGCTGGGGCAAAGAGTGTTATTATTTCTGCTCCAAGTAATAGTGATGGGATTGTTACTGTAGTAAAAGGTGTAAATGAAAAGATGGCGAAAAATGCTGGTGTTGTGGCCAATGCATCTTGTACCACCAATTGTACCGGTCCGGTGATGGCAGTGCTCGAGAGTGTTTTTGGCGTTGAAAAAGCTTTGTTAACAACGATTCACGCTGTAACTGCTTCACAGAGAACTGTTGATTTGCCGACTGAAGATGATTATCGGCGAGGCAGGTCTGCGCTCAATAATCTGATCCCAACAACAACTGGTGCAGCCATTGCGACAACTTTAACCTTACCATCTTTGAAAGATAAGTTTGATGGAATTTCAATTCGCGTACCAATGATTACAGGTTCGCTAGTTGATATTACAGCTTTGTTGAGAAAAAATACTAGCGTCAAGGAAATTAATAATGCTTTTATTAAGTACTCTAAAATGCCAAGATTCAGAGGAATTCTTGAGGTGACTGAAGATGAGCTTGTTTCCAGTGATATTATTGGAACTGCAGCTTCAGCTATTGTTGATTTGAAATTTACCAAAGTAGTTGATGGCAATTTGGTGAAAATATTGGCTTGGTATGATAATGAATGGGGTTATTCAAATAGATTGGCAGAAATGGTTGATGAGGTTTAAGATAAAAGGATATTTTAAATTGTTATACTGAACTTTTATCAGAATATATTTGGTAAGGTGTGGGTTATGGATATTTAAATTGTTGATGAATATATTTGGCAAGGTGTGTGTTATGGATATTTAAATTGTTCATGAATATATTTGGTAAGGTGTGGGTTATGGAGATTTTAAATTGTCACCCTGAATTTATTTCAGGGTATAAAGGAAAATATGTATTATGTTTATATTTTGACAACAAAAAATAATGCGATGACATATATTGGTGTTACTAATTGTCTTGAGAAGAGAGTTTATAAACATAAAGAGAAAATTAATGAAGGTTATACAAGAAAGTATAATGTGAATAAGTTGGTTTATTATGAGGAATTTCAATATGTTGAAGATGCAATTAATCGAGAAAAGCAGTTGAAGAATTGGAGGAAGGAATGGAAAATTAATTTGATTAAAGAATTTAATCCGAGTTTTGAATAATTATACCCTGAAACAAGTTCAGGGTGACAAGTGAGTGAGAGGTGGTGATAAGTGTATGGTTGAATAATTATACCCTGAAATCCATCTTCGTTAAAACTTCGATGGACAAGCAAGTTCAGGGTGACAAGTGAGTGAGAGGTGGTGATAAGTGTATGGTTGAATAATTATACCCTGAAATCCATCTTCGTTAAAACTTCCGACTACGCTCTTTTGGGAGCTTCGACGGACAAGTCGATGGACAAGCAAGTTCAGGGTGACAAGTAAGAGGTGATTAATTATACCCTGAAATAAATTCAGGGTGACAAGTGAGTGAGAGGTGGTGATAAGTGTATGGTTGAATAATTATACCCTGAAACAAGTTCAGGGTGACAAGTTGGGAGATCCTGAAACAAGTTCAGGATGACGAGTGTAGGGTTCAGGGTGACAAGTAAGAGGTGATTAATTATACCCTGAAACAAGTTCAGGGTGACAAGTGAGTGAGAGGTGGTGATAAGTGTATGGTTGAATAATTATACCCTGAAATAAATTCAGGGTGACAAGACTATGTTGATGATTTATATAATTGCAATTTTACTGGGATTGGCGATTGGTAGTTTTTTAAATGTTGTGATATTTAGATTGCCAGAAGAAAAATCTTTGATAAAAATTAGAAGATCTGTTTGTCGTTTTTGTAATAAATTTTTGAAAATAGCTGAATTAATCCCAGTTGTAAGTTTTGTCGTTCAAAAAGGTAAATGTCTTGGTTGTAAGAAAAAGATTTCTTGGCAGTATCCGATAATTGAGATTATTACAGTTTTGTTTTTTGTGATTGAGGTTTGGTACAGATTGAACCCGACTTTGAATAATTTGGGTCATGATATGATTTTGATAGCCAGAGATTTGGTTTTTATCTGTACTTTGATAGTAATTTTCATGATAGATGTTAAACATTTACTTATTTTTGACAGAACTATCTACCCAGCTATGGTTATTGTATTTATTTTGAATTTTATAGCGTCGGGATTTGATAATAATATATTGTGGAGAATGATTTTAGCCGGTTGTATTGGGTATTTGTTTTTTGCTTTGCAATATTATGGGTCAAGAAAGAAATGGGTTGGTGGTGGAGATATGAAGTTAGCAGCTTTGATAGGTGTGGCACTTGGTGTTTCAGGAATATTGTTAACATTGTTTATTGCCTATGTAGGTGGAGCGATTATTGCTTTGTGTCTGGTTTGGATGAGGAAAAAGCAGATGAACAGTCAGTTGCCAATGGGGGCATTTTTAGCTCCAGCAGCCATTATAGTCTTATTTTTTGGTACGCAGATATTGGATTGGTATTGGGGGTTTTTGTGGTAGATTTGTTTTATGAAAAAGATTAAATTCAAAAAAAATGAATTGATAAATATTGTATTGTTGTCTGCCATGGGTTTGATTTTAGTTTTTTTTATAGTTTATAATGTAAATTCATTGCGTAGTTCGCAGTTAATTGTTTCGCAAATGAATATGGTAAAACAATTTTTTGTTGATGCTCGGGAAAAAGCAATTTGGGGTGAAAAGCTTGAGGGCGCAGGAGAGAGTCCGGCTGCTTATGGTGTTTATTATGATGTGGCGCGAAATGAATTGGTGATGTGTGCGGACTTGGCGGGAGACCTTGATTGTGAATCCAGTGAAGTGGTTGATAAACTTCAATTGCAAGAGAATTTTGAAATTTCTGATTTCAAAGTTGTGAATTTTCTTCGTTTTCATACGGTCAATGGTGCTTGTGTGGATTTGGATTGTCAACTTGATGGCGAAACCAGTGTGCTAACATTGGAGTCAAAACAAAATAATAATATAAAAAAACAATTGATTTTAAATCAAACTGATCTGGAGATTAAAATTCAGTAATTTATGACTTGGATATTATATACATTGGGTGCAATATTACTGTGGACAGTAGTCAATGTTTTGGATAAACATATTATTTCTGATGATTTGAAAGACCCCAAATTGGTAACAACTCTATTCGGGGTGCAAGTATATTTGTTGTATATAATTTTTGCTTTGATTAATGGTTCTATTTCGGCTGAATGGACTGTAATTGTTTGGTCAATGATATCTGGTTTAGTGTATTCAAGTGCAATTTATTATTATTACACGGTAATGCAAGATCAGGAGGTTACACGGTTTGTGCCTTTGTTTGCCCTAACTCCAGCTTTTATTGCAATTGTTGCCTATTTCATGTTTGGTGAAAAATTAGATTTGATACATTATGTTGCGATTTTTATTATTATGGTCGGAGCAGTTGTTCTAACTCATGAAAAAAAGAAAAAAACAAAAAATGGTTATATGGTTTTATTTCTAACGATGTTAACAGTATTATTGTTCAGCACTCATACAATGATTTTTGATTATACTTTGAATTTTGCTGGTGTAGGGCCGATATTGTTCTGGTTTGGAATCGGTGGTTTAATCCTGCCATTAATTCTTTATATTTTTCATCATCCCCACATAAAAGCAAAAGCTAAACAAGGTGTATCATTATTAATAGTGGTAATTACTTTGTCAGCAATTGGGATGATTTTTCTGATAAAAGCCTTGGCAATTGGATCGGTTGTGCTGATTACCGCTTTGATTGCGACTAAACCATTATTGGTTTTTTTACTAGCGACATTTTTGAGTTTTACTCATCCAAAATTTATTCGAGAGAAGCACAGTATGCCGGTTTTAATCCAAAAAGGAATTGGAATTGTATTAATTGTAATTGGTGGGGTGATGATTGTAATATAAATATATGAGAACTAAAGAATTTCTTGAAGTGTTTAAAACAGTTCAAAATCAAAAAATTGATAAAGAAAGGTGGAAACAAGAAAAATATGAAAAGCGTTGGCAGAATTTGTTTATGACCATTTTGTTTTGTGCTGTTGTCGGTTTACTTTTCTTTCTTGCATTGAATTTTAGGTCAGATTTTTCTTCTGCAATTTTGTGGTGGATTTGGATGGTTTTTAGTGGTTTGTTGATTGTTTTGGGAATAATAACTGTGTTGCATTATTTATACATTATTATTCGTGGAAGGTATTAAAAGAGGATAATCATTTTAATATGGATAAAAAAGAGGCGAAAAAAAGACTGGATAAATTGAAGGATCAGCTTCGCGAAACTGACTATGCTTATTATGTTCTTGATAAACCGATAATGAGTGATTCAGCTCGAGATGGACTGAAGAATGAAGTTGAGGATATTGAAAAAAAATTTCCTGAATTGATTACTTCTGATTCGCCGACACAGCGGATCGGCGGTGAAGTTTTGAAAGAATTTAAGAAAATTCGCCATGAGATAAAGAAATATTCTCTGGATGATGTTTTTGATTTTGAAGATGTGCGGGAATTTGATTTGCGGGTGAAAAGAATGTTGAAATTATCTCCAGATGAAAGTGTTGAATATACATGTGAACTAAAAATTGATGGACTTAATATGTCTTTTCATTATAAAAAAGGAATTTTTAATAGAGCAGTAACTCGTGGAGATGGGGTTTTTGGTGAAGATGTGACTTCAACCGTGAAGACAATAAAAAGTTTACCTTTACATTTGCGTCAGGATATTGATGTTGAATTTGGTGGTGAAGTTTATATGCCGAAGAAAAGTTTTGAGAGGTTGAATAAGGAAAATGAAAAATTGGGAAAGCAGGTTTTTGCTAATCCGAGAAACGCTGCAGCTGGAACTATTAGGCAACTTGATCCAAAAGTTGCCTCTGATCGAGACTTGGATGTTTTTTGTTGGTCAGTTTACAATGGAAAAAATATTGATACCCAGGAGAAAATGCTTCAATTTATGCAGGCATTAGGATTAAAAATTGATGAAAATTATAAAAAAGTTAAAAATATTGAAGAAGCTATCAAGTATTGTCATGATTGGGCGCCAAAAAGAGATAAATTGGCCTATGAAATTGATGGAGTAGCAATAAAAGTCAATAGAATTGATTGGCAAAATAAATTGGGGCGGGCAGCTAAATATGTTCGCTGGGCTTGTGCTTATAAATTTCCGGCTGAACAGACAACGACTAAAATAGAGGATATCCAATGGCAGGTCGGTCGAACTGGTGCATTAACACCTGTAGCTCATTTAACTGCGGTTAGTTTAGCCGGGTCAACAGTTAGTCGGGCGACGCTTCATAATATTGATGAACTCCAAAGAAAAGATGTTCGTATTGGCGATACGGTGATAATTCATAAGGCCGGTGATATTATTCCAGAAGTGATTGCCAGTTTGCCGAAATTGCGGACTGGAAAAGAACAAAAAGTTGTTTTGCCCAAGAAATGTCCGATCTGCAATTTTGCTATTGTGAAAAAAGAAGGTCAAGTGGCGCTTTATTGCAGTAATAAGAAATGTTTTGCCAAGGAAAAGGAAATGTTGGCACACTTTGTATCAAAAAAAGGTTTTAATATTGATGGTTTTGGAATAAAAATTGTTGAACAGCTGATGAATGAAGGTTTGATTAAAAATTTTGCGGATATATTTGAGTTGAAAAAAGGTGATTTGATATTGATTGAAAGATTTGGTGAAAAATCTGTTGATAATTTGCTTCAAGCTGTAGCTGAAAGTAAAATAGTTGCTTTGAATAAATTAATTTTTGCGCTTGGCATAAGATTTGTTGGTGAAGAAAATGCTTTTTTGTTGGCGCAGGAATTGAAAAGTCAATCGATCAAAGATTTTATTAACAAAATACAGAAGATGAAATTGGAAGATATAATAGAAATTGACGGAATTGGAGTTAAAGTCGGACAAAGCATTTTTGATTATTTTCATGATGAGGAAAAGATTAATTTGATATATCAATTGGAAAGATTGGGTGTGCAGTTGGAAAAAATTGAGTTGACGAAGGAAAAGTCAGGGGTTTTTGGTAAAATATTTGTATTGACGGGATCGTTGGAATCTATGAGCCGTGATGAGGCAAAGGAATTAATAAAAAAATATGGTGGCAAGGTGGCTGGTTCTGTCAGTGTAAAAACCAATTATGTGGTTGCTGGTTCTGATCCTGGTGTAAAATATGATAAAGCTAAAAAGTTGGGGGTTGAAATATTGAGTGAGGCAGAGTTTGAAAAACTAGTTAAGTAAAATTATGAAAATTGATAAAGAAAAACAAGAATTTAATTTTTTGGAAAAATTATTGGCTGGTCGTGGAATCAAGTTTGTGATTGAAATTGGTTGTGGCGATGGCAGAATCACGAAAATGCTTGATGAAATTTTGGGGGCAGATATTACAGCAATTGATGCTGATGAAGTTGCTTTGGAAAAAGCTAAGAAAAAATTACCAAAGGTTTATTTCAAAAAAAGTGGTTTTACTGATTTTTTCAGTGATGACAAGTTTGATTTGATGGTTTTTTCAATGTCAGCTCATCATTTGCCGAATTTTGAATTTCAGTATGTCAAGATTGTCAGATTTCTGAAAGAGGAGGGCTATGTTTTGTTTATTGAGCCAAATATAAAGAATCAGATATCAAAGTTGGTGTTAATTGAAGACCCTGAAGAAGAACTCCGGGTGGAAAATACAGCCAAAATAATAAAAAATTTGCCATGGAAAAAGGTTGTTGATCAAACTTTGAAACTAATTTGGCAATTTGAAAATTTAGCCCAGTTGAATAAGAAGTTATTTGAGGATCATGATCATGTTGATGAGATAAAAAAAATATTGAAATGTGAAACTGATAAAAAAGTTGAATTGACGGATGAAATTAATTATTCTCTATTTAAAATTTCTTGATTATGAAGTTTGTTGATGAATTTTTAATCCAATATATTGAAAATAAACAATTGACTCATAGTCCAGTTGTGGTCCAGAAATTGTTTGAACAGAAGATTGAACAATTTGAGCCAAATGAAAGAAAAACGGCAATTGAATATTTGCAACAGAAGATACAAGATTTAGAAACAGCAATGTATGGGTTACAAGAAATTAAAAAATTAAATAGTGAAGAAAAAGTTGATTGGCGTCAAGTGTTTCAAAAGTATGATTTGACCGAGGAGGATATTAGAGATGAATTGACTGGAGTACTGGAAGAATATTTAGAAAAGAAAGGATTTTCTGATTATGAACAGATATTAAATCTTTATCAACAAGTCCCTGAAACAATTAGAAATAATAATATTAGGCAGAAGATTTTAGAAAAGATTCTAGGTTTGCATTTGTCATATTCTTCTAGTCAGAGAAAAAATTTCTTGAGACAAATTTTGAAAAATTTTCCTGATGTTTTGGTCTTGTCTGCGTCGAAGGTTTGTAAGCTCGATTGGCACTCCGAAGAAAAATATGCTTTGTTTCAGCAGTTTATTGATAATGAGTCTGCTCGAGAGGCGTTGGCAGAATTTGAGCTTAGCGATTTTCTGGAATTACGCCGTAATAAGATATTGGATGAACTGTTTGCACTTTATTATGAATATAATCCAATAATGATTATTTGTCAGGCTGATGGTTTTACTGCTCAAATTGATAGTATTAGAGGTGAACCTTTTGATGAATTGTTGCAAAAGTTATTAGCAGACAAGCCATCTGATGTTTTGAAATTTTTATTGAAAGTTGATTTACCTGATGAACAAAAAGTAGAAATTTATAGTAGATTTATGACTGAAAATGATTGTGATTTGCTTCATAATACAGAATTATTAAAGTATTTAGGTAGTAGCCGAATAAAATATTATAAACAAATAACAGATTTGTTTCCTGATAAGGCAAAACAAATTTTAGTCACAGTTTTGCATGAGCAAGATTGTAAAACTATCCAGGAGTGTTGGGTGAAATTACAAAATTACTAAAAATTACAAACATTACAAAAATCAGTATGAATTTTAAATTCCCATACAAGAATTATAAACCCCAAGAGTTAATACGACGAGCAGGTTATGGCCAGATTTTTAATCGACATACAAATGAAACTAGCTATAAGAGAGCTCTGGGTTCAGCTTTTTATCCAAGGTTTCATGTTTATATCAAAGAATTTGAAAAATATTTTGAGATTAGTTTGCATCTGGATCAGAAACAAGCAAGCTATGAAGGTAGCAAAGCCCATTCTGGTGAGTATAATGGTGAACAAGTTGAAAATGAAGCCAGGCGGATTACCAAGGTAATTGCTGATATTTATGGCATTGAAGTTTGATTTTAATAATGCTAAAATTTAATCAATATGATTTCAAAAGATGAGATTGAACATTTGGCAAAATTAGCCAAATTGGAATTAACTGAACAAGAAAAAAACAAGTTTACTGGACAGCTTGATTCTATTTTGATGTATTTTAATCAGATTGATGAAGTTGATTTGGATGGAGTTGAGGTTTCTGACCATATTACTGGGTTGCAAAATGTTATGAGACCAGATGTGGTCAGTCAGGATATTGATCCTGATGATTTGCTTCGAGGAGTACCAGAGGTTGAGGAAAATCAAGTGAAAGTTAAGCCGGTGTTAAATAATCAGTAATTATGCTCAAAAAATATACAATAAAAGAAGTCCATGAAGGCTTGATGCAGGGTAGATTTACATGTGAAGACCTAACTTTGTTTTTTCTGCAGAGAATAAAAAACAGAAATAAGGAAATTAATGCTTTTATTTCTATTACTGAAAATTTAGCTTTGAGACAAGCAAAAAAAGTTGATGAAAAAATTGCAACTGGAGTGAAGATTGGATTGCTTGAGGGTGTTCCTTGCGCTATAAAAGATAATATTTTGGTAAAAGATGAGCTAGCAACGGCTGGGTCTAGAATTTTGGAAAACTATATTGCCAGTTATGATGCTACGGTTGTGGAGAAATTGAAACAAGCTGGTGCGGTTATTTTGGGAAAAACAAACATGGATGAATTTGCTATGGGTGGTTCAGGTGAGACTTCCAGTTTTGGACCGACAAAAAATCCAGTTGATTTGACTAAAGTTCCCGGAGGTTCATCGTCAGGTTCAGCTGCCGCGGTTAGAGATAATTTGTGTGTTTTTGCTCTTGGATCAGATACAGGTGGTTCAATTCGTCAGCCAGCCAGTTTTTGTGGTTTAGTTGGTTTGAAACCAACATATGGACGAGTTTCTCGATATGGACTGATGGCAATGGCTTCAAGCTTTGATCAGATTGGTCATATTACCAATTGTGCTGAAGATTCAGCGATTGTATTAAAGACAATTTCTGGATTGGATAAAAAAGATTCAACTTCGATTGATAGAGCAGATGATTATTTGACAGATATTAATAAACCTTTGGCAGGTCTGAAAGTTGGTTTACCGGCAGAATATTTTATCAAAGGCATGGATGAGGAAGTTGAGCGCATTGTTTTGCAGGCAGTAAATAAGCTTCGTGATCTTGGAGCAGAAGTAAAAGAAATTTCTTTGGCATATTCAAAGTATGCTTTATCAACATATTATATCCTGATGCCAGCGGAAGTTTCATCAAATTTGGCTAGATTTGATGGTGTCAGGTATGGATTTCGCGCTGACGGTGGTAATCTAGAAGAAATGTATTTGAAGACCAGAACTCATGGTTTCGGTGATGAAGTCAAGAGAAGAATTATGCTTGGTACCTATGTTTTATCTGCAGGTTATGCTGATCAATACTATAAACAGGCGCAGAAATTGAGAACAAAAATAAAAAAAGATTTTGAAGTTGCTTTTAAGGAGGTTGATATTATTGTTACCCCAACAACTCCTTCAGTTGCTTTTGATTTGGGAGAAAAATTTGATGACCCATTAACAATGTATTTAGCTGATATTTTTACTGTTTCTGTCAATGTTGCTGGTCTGCCAGCGATTTCATTGCCTGTAGGCTTGAAAGGAGATTTGCCTATTGGTATGCAGATAATTGGTAAGTATTTTGCTGAATCAGAAATTTTAAATGTATCAAATATACTTGAACAAAATTTGTAGTATGAAAACTTTTTTATTAATTTTATTGATGATTGTATTTGCTCCGGCAATGACTGGTCAGGTTTTGGCTCGAGAATTTATTTATGATGTTGGTCTGTCAGCGCAAGATATAACATTTTCTTTGCCAGTTGATCGAATGCCAGCTCATGATTTTGTCCGCATATACGCAAAAATTACTAATTATGGCAGTTCGGATATGATGGCATCGGTGGCGTTTTACAAAGGTGTTCAGCTTATAGGCAGATCACAAGAGATTTCAATCAGAGCAGATGGTCTGGCTGACGAGGTTTTTGTTGATTGGGAGGTGCCGACAGAGCCTTTTTCAATTACAGCAAAGATTCAAAATTCTCAACCCGGTGATCAAAATTTATTGAATAATGAAACCCAATCAATTTTAATTGTGCCTTTACCAGACAGGGATAAGGATGCTATTCCTGATACTGAAGATACTGATGATGACAATGATAATGTTTCTGATATTGATGAAATTGCTCAAGGTACAAATCCTAATAATCCAGATTCAGATGAAGATGGCGTGCTGGATGATGTGGATTATTATCCCCTTGATTCAGCTAAACAAGAACAAGAAGTTATTATTCAGCCAGTGCCAGAAGAAAAGCAACCAGTGGTTGAAGAATCTCGAACTAATAATGATTCAGCCAGTCAAAATGATTCAACAGGGCAAACAGAAAATGCACAGGATAATAATGAGCAAAATTCTTCTGACCAGGAAAGTGAAGTTGAAATTGTAGATGAAGCCCAAGATAACCAAACTCTGGATGAGTTACAAGCACAGATACTTGATGCTGATGGAATCTTGGAAAAGGTAAAAATAGTGGTTAGTCAAATTGCTTGGGGAGAGTATGAATTTTCTTTTGTGACAGATGAAGTTGATATAAATCCAGCTGATTTGAATCATGTTTGGGAGTTTGGGGATGGAGAAACTAGCAGTACTAGCGGAATTCATAAGTATAAGCAACCTGGAAGTTATTTTGTAAAAGTGAAAATTGATGGAGAATATGGCAACACAATAAAAGATGTTGTTGAGGTAAATGTGCCATTTTTCTCTATATACAATATTTATCTTTGGGGGGCTGGATTGTTAATACTGTTTGTTGCAATAGTATTAGTCATATTTATAAAAAAATAAAATATCCTGTTTCAACAGGGGTGATAAAATCGTGAGGGGATTGAAATTTTTCACAATTCTAATGTTAATTATTCTGCCCAGTCTGGCCCAGGCCCAGCCTGGTGATTTTGGTACAATGAGCCAAGTTGTAATACGCTACAATCAGATTGATTGGCAGACCTATGAATTTCTGGCTGATAGTAATGACAATGAAGAAATTTTTAGTTATATCTGGAGAGTTGATGGTAAGGATTTTTATTATTCTCCGAAAATTCAGTATCATTTCAGTCCAGGTGAACATGATGTGATGGTGACGGTCAGTGATCTGCATGGTAATAAAAAATATGATAATGTTCGTATAGATGCTAATTTCTGGTCTTTGCAAAATAATTATCTTCTGTGGTTTTTGTATGCCTTTGTGGTGCTGGTAATATTATATTATTGGATTTTGAAATTGATATATTTATTCAATGAGCGTCGGATCGGCAAAGAGACGCGGCAATTTTTTTCCTTTCTAGATTCGCATGGTTGGGTTGAGAGGGTGATTAATCATCATAGTGGAAAAATAAGAAAAACTTTAAAAAAGAAATAATTAAATAAAAAAAATTTATGTTTTTAATCAGATGGTTAATAAATGCATTAGCAATTTATGCGATTGCTGAATTATATTCAGGTTTGTCAATCACGAGTTTTTATACTGCTTTGTTAATAGTGATAATTTTTGGTCTGGTAAATGCAGTAATCGGTAATATATTGAAGTTGTTAACTTTGCCGATAAATATTTTAACTCTGGGAGTTGGTTGTTTGTTTATAAATGGATTGATGCTATGGTTAACCAGTTCTATTATTAAAGGTATGGAATTGTCTGGTTTTTGGGCAGCTTTTTTGGTGGCGCTCATTTATAGTATTATTACATTTTTTACTGGTTGGCTATTGAAGAGAGGGAAGGAGTATTAAGGTGGAGTTTGGATAATTGAAGATTAAAGATTGGAGAATTGAAGATCTGTGAAGTGGTGATTTATAAATTTATTAATGTTGTATGGCAATAAATTTTTATGAACTTGATGTCTGGAAGAATGCTTATGATTTATTGATGAAAATTTATGATGTTACTAAGGGTTACCCAAGGGAAGAAATTTATAGCTTGATTCAACAAACAAGAAGATCAGCAAATTCTGTTGTGGCCAATATTGCTGAGGCACATGGAAGGTATTATTATAAAGATAAAATTAGGGTTTTGTATATTGCTAGAGGAGAAGTGACGGAAATTCAAAGTCATCTTCGTGTAGCTTTGGGTGTAGGTTATATGGAAACTATGAGTTTTAATAGCATTGATTTGAAGTATCAAGAATTGTACAAAAATTTAAGTAATTATATAAGATATTTATTGACGCAAGTTAATAAATCCTAATATATTAAATTTTATTTAATTTTTAATCTTTAATCCTTGATCTTTGATTCTCAACATTTATTTATGCCTAGAATTTTACTTCACACCTGTTGTGCGCCATGTGGTGGCTATGTGATAAAAAAACTTCAATCTATGGGATATGAAGTTACGGTTTTTTATTATAATCCAAATGTTTTTCCCGAAGATGAATATAAATTACGATTGAATGAAGCAAAGAGATTTTGTGCCAAAGAAAAGGTGGATTTAATTGAGGGGGGATATAATTATAATGAATGGAAACAGAAAATTAAGGGTTTTGAAAATGAACCTGAAAAAGGTCATCGTTGTGAAATTTGCATTGGTCTTCGATTGCTTGAAACAGCTCAAGTAGCAATTGAAAACGAATTTGAGGCTTTTGCCACAACACTGACAATAAGTCCGCATAAATCAGCTGAAATGGTTAATAAAATTGGGCATGAAGCTACAACTTTGTATAATATAAAATTTGTTGATAATGTTTGGCGTAAGGAAGATGGGTTTAAAAAATCTTGTGATTTGGCTGAAAAAGAAAGTTTTCACCGACAGGATTATTGTGGCTGTGAGTTTTCAATTAGAGTATAATAGATTGAAAGATTATAGTTGATAGTTGTGCTATTGACACTTGGGATGTTTTTTGTTAATGTTTATAGTCCTTTGATTATTGAAGAATAATTTCCCTTAGAGCGCAAAAGGAGCAGAAGAATGACAGAACAAAAAAGAGTTTGTATTTTTTATAATACTTCGTTTACTCCAACAAAAAATGAAATACAGTCGGTGTTTGAACATTTTTTTGATATTATAAAAGTTTCTGATTATGAAATAGACTGTATTGAATGTTTAGATACTGTTCAAGTTCAGACCGCTGTTACTAGATGCAATGAATTTTACTATGATTTGATTTTTATGGATATTGCACCGAGGTCGCAGATTGTTGTGGCTATGGGTAAAATTTTTGGTCGACTGCGGAAAAGTCTTTATACTCGAATTGTGGTTCAATATTTTCATATGGCAATGGAGTTTTTGGTGGCTTGTCACCATATAACTTCGGAGCAGGCAGAGGCATTAGCCCAGTTGCCAAATTTGTTTGAAACAGTGGGAAACCAGACAAATACTAGAATCTTTGCTATCATCTTGGGAGTGCAACTTCCAAAGTGTTTGCAAAGTTTGTGAGAATCTGATTAATATGTCAGATTTTTTGTTTTATTAAAGGTTTGTGTTAAAATAAGCTCATGCGAATTGATTATAAACAAGCTCTAAATCTGGAACAGTACAAGGCGGTCGTTGAAGGCGATGGTGCTTGTTTGGTTTTGGCGGGAGCCGGTAGTGGCAAGACCAGAACTCTAGTTTACCGCGTAGCCTATCTAATGGAAAAAGGTATAGCTCCAGAAAATATCTTATTGGTAACCTTTACCAATAAAGCGGCCAAAGAAATGATTGAACGAGTTCAACATTTATTGGGGTTTAAACCAGATGGATTGAATGCGGGGACTTTCCATAGTATGGCCAATAAATTGCTCCGACAATATGCTCATAAAATCGGTTTTACTCGAGGATTCAGTATTCTGGATCAAGAAGATTCTGTCAGTCTGGTCAAGGATTGTATGAAAGATTTTAATTTGAATGTAAAAGGACAAAATTTTCCTAAAGCCAATGTGGTGCAGGCAATAATTTCTTTTTCTAGAAATTCCAATCAAGAAATAGCTGAAGTTGCCAGAATGAAATATGGTTATCCTGATTTTATTGCTGATACAATTGATAAATTGGCAATAAATTATAATGACAAGAAAAAAGCCAGTAATTCGATGGATTTTGATGATTTGTTATATTTTTGGTTATTATTGCTCCAAAAATTGCCCGAAGTTAGAGCTGAACTGGCTGAACAATTTCAGTATATACTGGTTGATGAGTATCAGGATACCAATTATCTGCAAGCTGCGATAATTTATAATTTAGCTTCAAAACATAATAATGTGTTAGTTGTCGGTGATGATTCTCAAAGTATTTATAGTTTTAGAGCAGCCGATGTTGGCAATATATTGAATTTCCCTAAAGATTTTCCAGGAGCAAAAATATTTAAGATTGAACACAATTATCGCAGTACTCCTCAAATATTGAATTTGGCTAATAAATCAATTGAACACAATCAAGATAAATTTGAAAAAAAATTACAAGCAATCAGAGAAGGAGGAACAATGCCGAATTTAATCCCAGCCAGAGATGTTTATCAGCAAGCACATCTTATCTGTAATAAGATAATTGAATATGATGATAAAGGTATTGATTATAATAATATTGCAATATTGTTTCGTTCAACTTTTCATTCAGCGGAATTGCAATTGGAATTAGCCAAGAGAAATATTCCTTTCATCGTTCGAGGTGGTTTACGATATTTTGAACAAGCGCATGTAAAGGATTTGGTATCATATTTGAAGATTTTAGGTAATTTCAAGGATGAACTTGCTTGGAAGCGAATTTTGAAAATGCATGATGGTATTGGTCAGGCAAGTGCTGAAAAAATTTGGCAGGAAATAAATAGTTATTCTAGTTTGGCGCAAATTATAAATCAGGGATTGGATTTGAGAAATTCGAGAGCTCAAAATAGTTGGGCGAAGATTATTGGTTTATTCACTTTCTTGTCGGCTATAGATTTTTCAAAAAAAGGTAGTATGGCTGAAGCAATTATTTATGTTCTTGAACATGGATATAGAGATTATTTGAAAACAACTTTTGACAATCATAAAGAGAGAATGGATGATGTCCAGCAGTTTATTGATTTTGTTATGACTTATGACAATCTGGACAATTTGTTGTCTGATGTCATGTTGTCAGAAAGTTTTGCCAATGATAGTGAACAAAGAGAGAAATCAATTGTTCTAACAACGATTCATCAGGCCAAAGGACTTGAATGGAAATATGTTATGATTTTGGGTTTGCGCGATGGTGATTTCCCTCATTATAAATCAATGGAGGATCAAAAACAGTTAGAAGAAGAACGACGATTGTTTTATGTAGCAGTTACTCGGGCCAAGGATCAATTATTTATGCTTTATCCAATCAGAAAAAATACTTTTCAATACGGCGAGATGACTGGTGGACCATCAATGTTTATTCGAGAGGTAGGCAATGATAAATATGTTACGACAAGATCAAATAATTTTGTTGATGAAGGTGGAGAGTGGGAGGATGATGTGGTGTGTTATGATTGAAGATTAAAGATTGAAGATTAAAGATTGAAGATTGAAGATTGAAGATTGAAGATTGAAGATTGAAGATTGAAGATTGAAGATTGAAGATTGAAGATTGAAGATTTTTATTAGAGGTGGGTTAGCTTATGGTTGAAAAGAGTATAGTTGAGAGTCGAAATGTTAGTGTGATTTTTTGGATAAAAAGATTCGAGTGTGTTAGCTCGAATTTTTTAGATATTGTCGATTTTATATTTTTTCTTACTAATTAGATGGCCTAAAATTGCTCCAAGTAAAATCAGTCCAAGAACAATTAGAATATTTAACAAAGTTTGAACCCCAGGATTTGTCGTATTTTTTTCTGAAATTTCAACCCGAGTCAAGCCAGGACCAAAGAAATTGATATAGGATTTATCCGAGAATGTCAGTTGCTGTAAAGAGCATTGATTGAATTGGCAGGATTTCAGACCCAAGATACTTGATTGAATTGTTTGACGAAATTTTTCTTGGAACATGTCTGATCCGGTCAACTGTTCAACAGTGAAATCTGAAGTAATGGTATCAAGGTTTTTTTGGAATTCAGCTGTTGTTACTGAATTAATATGACAGTTGTTTTCTGATGAAACGGAAATTGCCACGAGTAGAGTTTCTTTATCAGATGTTAGTGTGGCATATGAAACAATAGTGGTATTATCCTGTACCGGTGGTGATTCAGCTTTTAGTCTGATGCCTGAAAAAATGATAAAAATTACGATAATGAGTTGTAAGGATCTTTTCATTTGCCCCCCTCTCCTGGTGTTGACTGGGAAGGAAAATATTAACATACTAACTAATAAAAGTCAAGCTAAGATTGATTTTTTGATATTCTTGTTGATTAAAAAACAAGTGGTTATTTAGCACTTGTTAAAGTTGTTATCCTGTAAATTTTTATATAATTAATTATAATGCAAATTTCAAAATAAAAAATCTAAGTATATTAACTTAGATTCTATTAATTAAATTTATTCCAGTTGAAGTCTCAATGAGTTAGTCATGTTTTCAGGGATGATGAAAACTCTGGTATTGGAAATGTGATGTCCATCTGTTCCAACAGCTACACTGTCATCGATTGCACCTTGCAACATGTGAAAGAGTTGTTGTCTGATGATGTTGGGATTTCTTGCAAGTGCATCGCGGAGATTTAGAGCTTCATCTCGATCAGCTTCAGCTTTGGTTTTCATGATTTCATTTTGCAACTTGGCTTGTTTTAGCATTTCTCTAAGTTGGACAACTTGAGCTTTGGCAGTTTGGATATTGCTGATTACTGCAAGCAGACTATCTGGAGCTTTGTAATCAGGGATTGAGATGGCTTCAATGTTGATAACATCAAGGATAGAAATACTTTGCGTTGGATCATTCAAATCTGCTTCTGGATTGAATTCAAATTGACTTTCGCTGGTGATCTTAATTCTGGGGATGCGTACTTGGCTAAGTCTTTCTGTTAGACGGCGCTCAATTTCTTTGGCAACATTAGCCATGTTGAATGTCTTACTGTTAGATTCGTCAATCACATCACGGCTGACTTCATCAAAATATGGTAGAACATTTCGGTTGAAGATATCTTCCACTGATACTGTATCCAGTCTGAAGGCATTATTCCCAGCTGTCATAATAGTGAATTGATCTGCTGGCAGGTAATGCACAGCCGCATCAATTACGGTTTCAGGAATCATTCTCCATGAGCAATTGATGTTCAGAGGAAGATTGACTTTATCAGTCATTAAAACTTCAACGGCAACCTTTGTTTCCTGGTTAGCCAGATCAAAATCATAACAGTGAGTTGGACCATTGTCGAAATTGTGTTTGCCTGTGGTGTAGATTTTTGAAGAAATAGCTCCGCCTTCATTACTGGTGAAGAAAGCAAAGGGATAAATTACGCAGACTCTGTTGGTTTGTTGAGCAACTGTTTCATATCGGTCACAACCCACACAACCGAGATTGGAATAAAATCCAATAAAACAAATGGCAATAATGAGAAGGCTGATGCGCTTCATTATTGCACCTCCTCAACCTGTTCGAAATCAATGGTTGCGCTTCGTACAGGTTTGTCAGGATTTTTTTGATTGTCTTCATTGACTTTGAACCAGACAATATTTCCATGTTCATCAACGGTGATAATCATCGTCACATCAATGTCATCGTCGGTAATCAAACCTTCAATGATTTCTCGACCACGATATTGCATGACAGCATCGGTAAGCGCTCCGGCTTCAATCGCAGAGGCAACCATTGTTCCTTTTGATTTCTCAACTTGAATTTGGCCCCGTAGTTTAGCTGCTTCGCCTTCAATGGTTAGTGTTTCAGTGTTATAACTTTCTGTGACAGCCTTGGAAAAAGCTTGTAGCAGTGGGTCTGAAAATTGTACATTACCCGAAGAAACACCAATAAAGTAGAAGCAAGTATAGAATTCAGGATGGCTAGTCTTGAAGCGATCTTTGAAATTAGTAAGAATTTTGGCTGATACTTTTGCTCGGCTTTCAAAACTCAATGTTGCTCTAGCTGTTGCTTGATCAGCAATTTGAGCCGCGGTCCTGTCAATCATAGGTGTAATAGAATCATCATCAATATTGAGTCCGAGATCAAGACGACCAAGTTCTTCAAGACAAGCACTGCGGAAGTGTCGTTCAACCGCTTGCTGGTAATTCTTGAACTGGCTGTAGATTATCCAAGTTTTAGTCGGATTGAGCATGAAATTGATACCCATGGTGAAAGTGACGGTTTCATTTTTCATTTGTGGCATGACAACCGGGACGGTGGTTTGATAAAATCTGGGTGTATAGACCATGTGTTCATTGCTGGAATCAACAAAAGCTCCCGCAGTTTCATGGATGCCAATGGCAAAACTGTTTTCTAGTACTCCTCCACCTTCAGATCTGGCTCCTGCACCTTTGTGCAAAGCCATTGATTCACCAATGCCAACAATTTCATAATCAGAACAGTTCAGTCCGTTAAATGTAGTAGTAAAAGCAAGCATAATAAACAATGTTTTTCTCATGCAGGCTCCTCCCTTTCCTAGGAGTGGCTGGGTTCGCGGTTCAGTTTGTCTCTAAGTCTGGAAATGTCGTCAGCAGTTACACCTGTATTTCTAGCATCACTGATATGGGTACTTAGACCATTAACATCAAAGTTGATGGTTTTTGAATTTGAAATTCGATCAGTAGCTTGTTGACAGATATCTCGTGATTTTTCCATAATATCTACCAGATTTAGTGTGCTTTGCTGGTCAATAATGAGTGCGTCGGCTCGGTCAATTGCTTCTTTTAAGAAGTTTGACAAATCAATCAGCAGTTTTTTCTTGTCTACAATCATTCCAGACAGGGCAACAAATGATTCTTCAAATGATTTGATTGCTTCGCTAACTTGTTCATAACGAGTTTCTGCTGCAAGTGCTAGATCATGCTGACCTTGATCAACAAATCTTCTCATTTCGTCGAATTGTACATTTCGTTGGATTTTTAGTGCTTCTCGCTGTGATGATGCATCATTCATACTATCCATTTGCTTGTTGATTTCATCTACTAGTAGTTCAATCTGGGTGCAAAGTTTTGAGATGATTTTGCTTTGAGTTTTGTCAATTCTTTTATCAGTAGTTAACTCTCTGGCACGGAGGACTCGATCATGTACGGAAGTTGATTTTGATGCGCGATTAAAGCTCGCAATGCGCTTGGTATTATTTTGAAGTTTTTCTTGAGATCGTTTTCTTTTCATCATGACCATAAGACCAATAGCCGGGATAATAAGCAGAGCGATACCTGTGAGCCCGATAATCCATTGTACACTGGTTGAAGTTTTGCTTTCATTCATTGGTGATGGATTCATATCGTTCAATTCCTGTTGCGTATAAGTTTTTGGTCGTTCCAAAAGTTGCCTTTTCATTTTATCAATGTCCAGTTCAACTCGTGGCAAACCATATGGCAAGTTTGAAGTCTCTTTGAACGAGTATTTTTCTGCCCCATCGGCAGAAAATACTTGGAATTCAAAAGGTTTACTGCTGTTCATGAGATTGTCATTGAGTTCAACATAGCCAACATATAAAGCTGGCGAAGCAGTATGACGGAGCATCAATCTGAAATAGTATCTAGGTGTTGGCTGTGATGTTTCTTCAACATAAGCGGTAGAAATTTCAAAGTCGCTGTAAACTTGAGCAGGAATGATTGGTCTGACTTCTCGAACAAAATAAGGAATTCTTTTCATTTTAATATCATCAATTGGCATGGCTAACAATTTGTTTGGATTTTCAAAGAGTTCAGTTGGCAGATCAAATTCAACTTTGGTTAGTTCATATCCTGTTCGTGCTAAATACATGGTTCTATGTGGGACATCGGTTTGAATATAAAGGCTGGGGTTGAGCATGCCGGAAATGTCTGTTTGGCTAACATCCGAGGATTCAGTAAAATAAACATTTACATCTTTAATCGGTCGTGAGGTTTTGTCGTCAATAACCCGAGGTCCATAGAATTTCACCCTGACATCAGAATGTAATTCTGTTGCAGGTTGAGGAAAAATAGTAAAGTAATAGTCTTCGGTTGTAGGAATGGTTGCTGTAAGTGTTTCAAAGCAACTATTTCCTGGAACAAGAACGGTTAGAGGATTTCCGACTGAAGTATTGGGATAGTGTCTGCTGATTGTTTCGATTTGATAATTGGGATCAAAAGATGGCATTCGATTAACCACTCTACCTCGATAAATCCAACCAATATTTTCCACAAAGATAGCTGAAAATGAAGGACATAAATCATTGTTTGGGAGTTCAACTACGATTAGAGCTTGTGCAGGAAAGGCAATAAGACCTAGTAGACTAAAAACAATAAATTTTACCAAAGATTTATTCATGTTCTCCTCCGCTTCCCTTGAGTAGTCGGGTGTTGATCTCATCTCTTGACATTTGTGCGACCTTGGCCTTGAGATCTTCAGAGGCTTTGTTCGCAGCTTTGATTGCTTCAGCTTGTTTTTGCTGGGCGTCTTTGACAGCTGTTTTTACATCATCAATCATGGCCATGACTTCAGCAGTGGTTGCTTGGATTGTTTCAGCATCAAAAATAGGTTCTTTGGTGGCTTTGATAACCCTAACAGCATCTTGTCTGGCCATTTGCGCAATCATAAGCACGGCTGCTCGCAGGCCTTCTTTGGATGATTGCAGTGTGGCTGCAGCTGTTCTAACTTCATGTTGTCCAATCAAAGTGCTCAATTCAGTTTTTAGCAAAGTTTCAAGTTGAGGTCTGAAACAACCCATTGTGCCATAAAGTTCTTCTCGTTCAGCCAATTGAATTGCAATTATAGTTGCATTTGTTTCCATGCTGATTCTGAATCCTGCCAGATTGGAAACCTGCAGTTGTCTGACGGCAATGGCTTTGTTGATTTGTTTTTCAGTCTCTGGGTCAGGTGTTTGGGATGCTTTGTATTGATTTAGATATTCAATTTGTTCATCAAGGACATCAATAGCTTTTTGAATATTATGTGCTAATTCAATATCATTCCGAGCTAGTTGTGTGAATTCATCAATGTTTGTATGAAGTTGTTTTCTGGCTACATAATATTTTGCCAACTCATTTTCAATTGCAGTTTTTAGTGATTGTCTTAGTACAATTTGTCGCTGTAGCTGTTTGCCAGCATTGGCGAAAATTCTACTTAGAAATCCTGGTTTGTTTGAGTTCTTTTTAAGTGTGGCTAGGTTTTTATTGAGGTTTCCTAGTAGCCTTTCAGCGGATTGCAGATCGCCGACTTTAATCGCTGATAAAAGTTGATCAGCTGAATTATTGACATCATCATATAGTGGTTCCAGTTGGTCTGACAGTGCTACCGCATCGATTTTCAACAAGACGGGTAGAGATAGGTCTGTTTTTAGAGTAAGAGAATTACTTGGCATGATGGTCTTTCCTTTCTCTGGGGGTTTTCTTTTTCAATGGACTAGATGAACCCACTGTTTTGTGGATTCAGAATAGCTAAAATTAGCATAAATATTAATAAAAGTCAATTTTGTAAACAGTTGCTGTTTTGGTGAAAATGGGGTATAATATTTTTGTCTAAAATAAGTGAAAATCATTATGTTAACCAAAAATAAAAAATTAGCTTTAATCTTGTTGGCTGTGCCAATAGTTTCTGTTTTGTTTTCTTTGGCTGTGGTAGAAGCAATGTCACTATTGGTGGATTATCAGATAAATCTGCAAATTGCTAATGATGTCAGTGCTGGAATTACAACCGGTCAATATGATCAAACGGATTTGATGAGGGCAATGATGTTTATTGGTTTTGTAATGTATGTATTTGGATGGATAAGTTCAATTGTTTTATTGTTTTGTTTATTGCCACTAGCAATTTATTTTTTGATAAAAAATGATAATGAGTTGGAGATAAATAAATTAAAATCAGAAAAAGAGTTCCAGGATTTGAAAAATAATGAAATAAAATATTTGACTGGTTGGTCTTGGTCGGCATTTGTAAATCCATTGGTGTTTGCACTTGGGAATGGATTGTATTGGTGGGCGCTAGGCTCAATTATCCCGTTTTGGAATGTTTATGTTTGGTTGACGCTAGCTCTGGCAGGTAAACAGCTAGCTTGGAAAGAGGGCTTTATAAAATTTGAGGCATTTAAAATTAAACAATATAAACTGCTTGTGGTTGGTTTGATAGTTGTCAGTGGAATTGTTTTATTGATTGGTAAATAAATTAGAAATAAAGTATTTTACTTTTCGTTATTCAGTCAATAATTTTTTCATTAATATTTAAATAATAAAAAGTAATATGTAAAAAATGTCTGGAGTTTTCCAGATTTTTTTAATTTCTTGGATTATAGAGTTGTATTGGTATTTTGATTAATTTTGCTAATGATTATTATTGAGTTATAATAATTATATTAAAATCTATTTTATGTCATTAACTAGAAGTTTGGAAGGTGCGCGTATAGCTTATAAAAAAAGAGATGTTGAAGCGAGTATAAAGGCTCATCAGGGAGGTGATGATCACGAGCATCATCAAGTCGAAGGTCGGTATATAAAAAGTTTTGTTTATGGCGGGCTTGATGGTTTGATTACTACCTTTGCGATTGTGGCTGGTGTGGCTGGAGCATCTTTATCTGTAGGGGTAATTATGATTTTAGGTTTGGCAAATTTAATAGCTGATGGTATTTCAATGGCTGTCGGGGATTTTTTGAGTTCAAAAGCAGAAAGCGAGTATAAACAAACAGAACGAAAAAGAGAGGCGTGGGAAGTTGATAATCACCCAGAGGGGGAAAAATTGGAATTAATAGAGCTGTATCAGGAAAAAGGTATTTCCCAGAAAGATGCCAAGACAATTGTAAATGTTATTTCAAAGTATCGTGAAGCTTGGCTTGATATTATGATGCTTCAAGAATTAAAAATAGTTGATGATGAAAAGTCAGCGACAAAGAATGCTTTGGTTACTTTTTTTTCATTTTTACTTTTTGGGTCTATTCCGGTTTTAATTTATGTTTTTTCCAAGTACTTACCGTTTATTGCCGATAATACATTTTTGTCAGCTGCTATTTTTACTAGCATAACATTGTTTTTTCTTGGCTCTTTGAAAGTGAGGATGACTGGTAAAAATTGGTTCATGTCTGGTCTAGAAATGTTGTTTGTTGGTGGTTTGGCAGCGGGAGCAGCTTTTATGATAGGTTATTTATTGTCAGGATTAAAATAAAATAATTATTAATTTGATATTTATGAAAAAAATCAAAGTTGAACATCACACAATGACAGCTTTTTCATGGTTTGCTGGTTGGTTGTTCTCGATTGGTTTTCTGCACTTAACATTTTGGAAAGGTGTTTTGGCAATTATAATTTGGCCATATTATATTGGTCAGTTTATAAGTACATTAATATCTGGTGCATAATTTTTAATGATTAATTAATATTTTATGGAGGACTTGTATCGATGCACTACCTGCATGAGAGAGTCAGGTGAACCCGGCTCATGTTGCGGTGGTGAAATGGAAAAGGTTTGTAGTTGCGGATCAGGTGAAATTTATAAAGATTGCTGTGGTAGATAATAAAAAAGAGGCCCGTAAGGGCTCTTTTTAATTGGTGTAAATTTTTAATAAAAATTGCTTTTGTGGTATAATATATACATTAAAAATAAAAAATATTGTATGAATATTTTGGGGATGACATTGCAAACGATTGGTGAAGTAATCATCGCTCTAATGGTGATGTTGGTTCATCATCGGATGAAGGTGGAGAAAAAAATTGACATTCAAGTTTCTAGAATTATGAAAAGCGAACAAATTATAGGTTTGATTGCGATCGCTTTTATGTTGGCTGGGTTTATTTTGCAGGTAGTTTATGAAGTATAGCTTGGTTTTTATTTTAGCAATTAGAAATAATGGTGTAAGAGATAAAATGATGATAAATTTATGTTAAAAAGGAAGATTTTTGTTACAAGAGAAATTCCAGATAGTGGTTTAAAATTATTGAAACAAAAAGGTTATGAAGTAAAAATCAGCCTATTTAATCGTGCGATAAAAAAGCGTGAATTAATAAAAGAATTGAAAAAGGGATATGATGGTCTTTTGTGTTTATTAACAGATAAAATTGATATTAAAGTATTGGAGGCAGGAATGCCGAGATTGAAGGTAATTGCAAATTATGCGGTTGGTTTTGATAATGTTGATGTAAAGTCTGCAAATATGAAAAAAATCTTGGTTTGTAATACTCCGGCTGATGTAGTGAATGAATCTGTCGCTGAACATGTTATTGCTTTAATGTTTGCTTTGGCAAAAAGAGTGGTGGAGTCTGACAATTTTACTCGTGATGGCAGGTATAAAGGTTGGCAACCAGATTTGTTTATTGGTCAAAACTTGATGAATAAGACTCTGGGTATAATTGGTCTCGGTAGAATTGGCAAGGCAACGGCTCGTAGAGCTGTTGGAATGGATATGAAAGTGGTGTATGCTGATTTAAATCAAAATAAGTCTTTTGAACAGCAATATAAAGCAAAATATTGTAGCCAAAATGAGTTATTGAAAGTTTCAGATTTTGTTTCTCTGAATGTTCCTTTGCTGGCTTCAACCAGACATTTGATTTCAACATCACAATTGAAAAAAATGAAAAAAACAGCTTTCCTAATAAATACTTCAAGAGGTTCGGTTGTTGATGAACTGGCATTATTAAAAGCTTTGATTAAGGGGGATATTGCCGGCGCTGGTTTGGATGTTTTTGAATGCGAACCTTTGATAGATTGTAATCCTCGAGATCATTATGAACTTCGTAAAATGAATAATGTGATTATGACTCCTCATACAGCTTCTGCAACGATTGAAGCCAGAGAGGCCATGTCGATCGTGGCGGCAAATAATATTATAGCAGGGCTTTCAGGTAGGAGGCCAGTGAATTTGATTAAACTGAAATAAATTTAATGATTTTAATTTCAGCACATTGAACATGTCGAAAAATTTTAAACACTTCGATAAGCCTGACTACAAGTAGACAAGTTTGGTGTGATAAAAGCGTTTGAAAAGCTGTTGTTGAACAGTTTTTTGTTTTCGAAAAATATTATTTTATGGTATAATAATTGCATAGAAAAATAAATATTATGGTGCAGAAAAGTATTACAATGAAAGCGGTAAATTTTATCGTGAAAGATTTACTTTTAGATTTTTTGTATTGGCCGATTTGGTGGTATACCCGAGGGGTAGTAAAAGCTTTTAATATGATGACTGATACTATTGTTCAGGGCAATGATGAGCTAGCTATTGGTATTTGGATGAAAAATATTTTCACTCCAATGTTTGGCGATGCAACTTGGCAGGGGAGATTGGTTAGTTTTTTCATGAGAGTTGTTCAGATTGTCGGTCGAATTATAGCCTTTTTGTTTTGGGTTTTATTTGCTTTTATTGTTTTTATTGTTTGGTTTTTGATTCCGATTTTTGTAATTTATGAATTTGTATTTAATCTTGGTTTGATTTAGTTTATGGCAGAAGAAAAAAAAGATAATAATGAAGAAAAGTCAGAATTGAACTATCTGGTTTGTGATTCGTGCAATGGAAAAGGTTTTCTGCAGAATGAAAAGTGTCCTAAATGTGGTGGTATGGCAATTGCTGCTCCGTTTTATGGTCGGTTTTTGTATTGGGGTAAAAAAATAGATAATTTAAATATTGTTGTTGATAGAGCTATCGTTACCATTAACAAAGCAATAAATATTATTTTGGCGGTGATTGGGGTTTTTGGTTTATTTTTCTTGATCTATGTAGCTTATATCAATAATTTTAACGAAATATTAACAATAAAATATTGGAATTCGCCATCATATGATAAATCGATTTTTTGGTTTACGATTTTGACTGATTTATATTTATATTATCGAATTTCAATGCAATCTGGTCCAAGTAAGCAGGTAGTCAGAAAAATATTTTTAAAGCAACCAGAATTACCAGAATTTGTTGATTGGTCATTTGTTCGTAGGCAATCCAGAAGCAAGTTGGTGGATATTTCTCTGGCTTTTGACAAAGAGTCAATTGAATTGATTGAAACAGCTTGGCAATTGGCTAGAGCTTTGAAACACGCTGAACTCAAGAGAATACACTTGTTTGCAATGCTTCCGAGTTTTAATGATGGAGCTGTGATATGGGGTCGGCTTGGCATAGATCCAGAGGTTTTCAAGGAAAAAATGGGTAGGGCGTTCCGTAAATATTCTGATGAAAAAGCCAATCATACTGACATAAGTCATGAAATTTATAAAATTTTAATGAAAGCTTATTTTGAAGCTTATAATGGTGGTCGGAAAAAAGTTAGTATAACTGAAATCATGTTTGCTTTGGTTGATGTTGATTTGCTTGAAGCGTCAGAAAAGCATGATGACTATATTGAGAAAATATTAATTGATTTTGAAATTGATTACCAAAAAGTGATAAATGTTATTGAATGGATTAGACTTCAACGACAATTGCGTGAAGGGTTGCAGAGATTTTCAGCCAAAGCACGATATAAACCAAAATCTGGCATGGACAGAGCGATGACTGCGATTGCGACTCCACTGCTCAATCAATTTAGTATTGATTTGACTTTGCAGGCCAGAAATGGACAGCTTTTTCCCTGTATTGGTCGAGAAAAAGAATTTGAGCAGATTTTTAGAATTATTGAAGGTAGCCGTGATGGAATATTGTTAACAGGTTTTTCTGGAGTTGGACGAACAACCATATTAAATGGTTTAGCCCAGAGAATGGCGGAAGAAACTGTACCTGATGTGATAAAAGATAAAAGGTTGGTTAGTATCAGTGTGGCTCATTTGATTAGTGGTGCAGCTCCAGCTGAAGCAGAAGAAAGATTATTAATGGTGGCGGATGAAGTGGTAAAATCAAAGAATATTATTTTAGTGATTGAAGATTTGCATAATTTAGTTGGTGCTGGCGCTGGCAGTGGTGGAACAAGTTTGGATTTGGGCGAAGTTTTTGCTGAAATGGTAAGAAAGCATTATTTTTATGCATTGGCAACAACTGATCCTGAAAATTTTACAGACCGGATTGAAAGGGGAAGTTTGGGGGAGGTATTTCAGCGAGTACAGGTCAATGAACTGGAGTTTAATGATGCGATCCAGGTAATTGAAGCTAAAAGTGGACCGATTGAGTACAAGAATAATGTTTTCTTTTCTTATGCTTCAATTGAAGCTTCAGTTGAGTTGTCAGCAAAATATATTCATGACAAATATTTACCAGAAAAAGCTCTTGATATATTGGAAGAAGTTGCTGTCAAAGTTAGAAAAGATAGAGGCGCAAGAGCTGTGGTTTCTCGTGAAGATGTGGCTGAAACGATTTCATCAAGTACAGGAATTAAAGTAACAAAAGTGTCTGAAGATGAAAGTCAAAAATTATTAAATCTAGAAGATGAGCTTCACAAAAGAGTGATTGGTCAGGAAGAAGCGGTAAAAATGGTTTCTGCCAGCTTACGAAGATCAAGAGCAGAACTTCGTGATGAAAAACGACCGATTGTAAATTTATTGTTCCTTGGTCCAACTGGAGTGGGAAAAACCGAGTTGGCAAAAGCTGTGGCTGAATCATATTTTGGTCAGGAAGAGAATATTTTGCGTTTTGATATGAGTGAGTTTCAGGAAAAATCAGCAATTGATAAATTGATTGGGGGTAAAGATGAAGTTGGTGTTTTGACGGAGGCGGTTCGTAAAAATCCATTTAGTTTAGTTTTGTTTGATGAAGTTGAAAAGGCTCATCCTGATATTTTGAATTTATTTTTGCAGGTGATGGATGATGGTAGATTAACCGATGGACTTGGGAGGACAATTGATTTTACCAATGTTATTTTAATCATGACCAGCAATGCAGGTGCACAGAGAATCCAGGATGAAATTCAGGCTGAATTACCGATTGAACAAATAAAAGATCATTTGATAAATGAAGAATTGAAACAAGTGATGAGGCCAGAATTGATTAATCGTTTTGATGGTGTGATTGTATTCAAACCGTTGACACAGCTTGAAGTCAATCAGATAGCTGGTTTGATGGCCAAGAAGATTGTCAAAAAATTAGCAGATAAAGAAATTTATCTTACTTTTACAGACGAAGCAGTTCATGAATTGGCTGAAGCTGGTTTTGATCCAAAGTTTGGTGCTCGTCCATTGAGACGCGTGATGCAAGAGCGGGTAGATGATATGTTGGCTAATGCTTTGTTAAAAGGTGAGATAAATAGGCGAGACAAGGTGACTTTGATGCCTGGAGGTGAGTTGAAGGTTGAGAAGGCAGAGGAGATTTAATGTGAGTTGATTAAGTTGATTGAGTTGATTGAGTTGATTGAGTTAATTAAGTTAACTAGTTAATTAAGGAGTGATTAAAAATCGATTTATATTTAAAATAACTTTCAGTTTTGAGGGTTATTTTTTTTTGAATGCCAGGGAAGACTACTTTGATACTTTGTCTGAACAGACAGGAGACTGTCACGTCATGTATTCTCATTCCTCACAGATTGTGTGGTTTAGTGTATCCAATCTTATGAATGTTGATAAACCAGTTGCGAATCTTTGCCAGAGACTGTCATGTTATGTATTCTCATTCCTCACAGATTGTGTGGTTTAGTGTATTCAATCTTGTGAATGTTGATAAACCAGTTGCGAATCTTTGCCAGAGACTGTCACGTCATGTATTCTCATTCCTCACAGATTGTGTGGTTTAGTGTATTCAATCTTGTGAATGTTGATAAACCAGTTGCGAATCCTTGCCAGAGACTGTCACGTCATGTATTCTCATTCCTCACAGATTGTGTGGTTTAGTGTATTCAATCTTGTGAATGTTGATAAACCAGTTGCGAATCTTTGCCAGAGACTGTCATGTCATGTATTCTCATTCCTCACTGGCTTGATTGGTATAGGAACTTCTTGTAAAATGAGTGAGAAGTGTGATGCTTGAAAAAATGGATGATTAGGGGTAAAATACAGGCAATAATATGACTGTGATAGATTATATTTTTGCTTTGGTTTTGAGCTTTATTTTGGCAGGATTTCTGACACCGGCAGTTATTTGGTTTGCCAAGAAAATAAAAGTTTTGGATTATCCGAAAAAAGAAAGAAAAATTCACAAAAAACCAATACCGCTTCTTGGTGGCTTAGCAATTTTTTTGGCGATAAATATTAGTATAGTTATTTATTATTTTTTTAGTTCAAGCCTTGTTTATGACAATCTAGTGCCTAAATTTTTGTTAGGAATAATTATTGGTGGATTTTTTGTGATGATTGGTGGTTTTCTTGATGATAAGTTTGATTTGAATCCCAAATATCAAATTTTATTTCCGGTTGCTGCGATTTTGGCAGTAATTGTCAGCGGAGTTGGAATTGATCAAATGACAAATCCTTTTTCTGGAGGATTGTTCCACCTTGATAAATATGTAACAATATTATTTTGGTTTAAGGGGTTGCCATACAAGTTTACACTGCTCGCAGATTTATTTACTTTGATTTGGATGTTACTGATGATGTATACGACAAAATTGCTTGATGGTCTAGATGGTTTGGTTTCAGGTGTGTCGGTGGTTGGAGGTTTGTTTATTTTTATAACAGCCTTGATGAATGATACTGCTCAACCTGATGTAGCAATGCTGGCAATGATAATTATCGGTAGTTTTTTAGCTTTTTTGATTTTTAATTTTAATCCGGCAAAAATATTTCTTGGAGAAGGTGGTAGTTTGTATTCAGGCTTTATGCTTGGTGTATTGTCGATTATTTCCGGTAGCAAGGTGGCAGTAACTTTGATTGTTATGGGTATTCCTGTTCTGGATATGTTATGGACCATTATTAGGAGATTAATGGAAGGCAAAAATCCTCTTCGGACTGCTGATCGCAAACATTTGCATTTTCGATTACTTGATGCAGGTTTATCAGTTCGACAATCAGTATTTATTTTGTATATTATTTCAATAATTTTCGGTCTAGCAGCCTTGTTTTTACAAAAAATCAGTTTAGGGTTGACTATTTTAGGGATGATGGTGATATTAACTTTTATTATTATGTCAGGATATTTGTATAAAATTAGGAAAGAAAAGGAAAAAGGTGCACTTGACATATCTTGAGAAGTAATGTACTATATTGCTATATTAAATTAAGAAAGTAGTTTCCACAAATTGCCTACCTACGCTGACTTCAGCTTTGGCAGGTGAACAAATTAGCTACAAATCTACGAATCTAAGAATTAGTATTTGTAATATTTGTAACAATTTGTAGATTTGTAATAAAATATGACTATTGCTGTAATAAAAACTGGCGGAAAACAATATAAAATTAAAGAAAATCAACAGTTGAAAGTTGAGAAATTAGCTGGTGAAGTTGGTGAAAAGATTGTTTTTGACAATGTTTTGCTTGTAGCAGATGCCGAAGGCAAAAATGTTCAGATTGGACAGCCAATACTTGAGGTAAAAATTGAAGCTGAAATCATGGAACAAGGCAAAGCAAGAAAAGTATCTGTAGTAAAGTATAAAGCCAAAACCAGATATCACAAAACTCAAGGGCATAGACAAGCTTTTACCAGAGTAAAGATTTTGAAAATTGGAGCTGGAAGTCTAAGTGTAGAGAAAAAAGTTGTAGCAAAGAAACCAACAGTAAAGAAAGTGGTAAAGAAGGTAAGTGAAAAATAAGCAAGAAATAGTTATTTAGATAAAAAATCATCTGTTCGGATGGTTTTTTGTTGTTGACAAGATAAATTAATTGTGATAAATAAGAGTTGTCCTTTACCAGAGGTTCTGGGAAGGGCAGGGTGCGACTAGGCAGCGGTGCTGCCAAGACAAGGAGGTGTGCGATGTTCCTTAAATCGGCTTGGCTGACTGCCAATGAATTGGCAGCATTAGCAGCTTTGTATTGTTCAGTACATAATTGTGTGGATATCTTGCGAACTATTGAAGAAAAAGATGGTCACGATGTTGATCACTCAAAGAAGACAAAAGTTGTCTCCTTCCGAGAACACTGGTTTAAAGTGGTTAAAACTAATATAGATGAAAAATCTTTTAATCCAAAGGGGGAGTTGCGGTTTATGGTAGAAATTGAGATTTGTGATGGATATTGGGATTTGCCTGAAGAAACTTTTGGCAATGGTGGCTGGTTTGCCGGTACAAAGCAAAGTTTGTCGGTGGAAGGTTACTTACTAAAAATGCCGTTTTCTCTTATGAAGCAACTTTTGGTTTTGACCAATAAGTTTGATATGGAACTCTAATTTTAAATTGAATTAAAAAGACAGAATAAATCTGTCTTTTCTATTTTTAGTGTATTTTATTTTGTTAAGGGATTGAATTGTTGTTTCAACAAATTTTGTTGAGGCAGAAATAGAGGTTGTGGCAGTTTGTCCTCATCCCATTCAAACCATTGCCAGATTTCGCATTTGTCAGGTTCCATGATTTTTACTTCACCTGAATCATAGTCTGCCTGCATTATTATGGTGATGTAATGTTTTTCTTCATCAGTGTAGATATCATTAGTGACTGCAGAGAATTGAATATTTTTTATATTGATGCCAGCTTCTTCCAGTGTTTCGCGAATAGCGCAATCTTTCCATGATTCACCATATTCCAGGTGTCCGCCAGGAAAGCACCAAGCTCTTTGGCCGTGCGCACTTTTTCTTTTGCCAAGTAATACTTTGTTATCTTTTATAATACAAACACCTACTCCGACTTTTGGTCGTTCTGGCATAATTTTTTTTATTAATTTTATTAGAGAAAATTATTTTTTCTTTTGGAAAAATAAAATGTAAACAATCGGTAAAATACCAACTGTGTTGAAGATCATGATGCAAATAAACCAAGCAAGCTGTTTGTGTCCAGCTGATTTCCACAGGCCAATGGCTTTCCAGACAGCGTCCCAGAGCATTAGAGGGATGATTAGCAGGAGATAGAGTGGATTAAAGGGTAATTCGTCGATCATAGATTTTTATTTTTATTAATAATTATTTATTTTATAAATTTAAATCGAGGAATTAATTCATTGTTTACTTCAACAAAATCCGCAAACATTTTTTTTGGTCTGACCCAGATGGCTTGATCGCCAAATTCAGTTGATGGATATAGTGCTTGATAGACAACTAATTCTTCCAGAGTTTCTGAATTTTTGGCAAGGCCAATCACCTGATAGTGTTTTCCTTTGAAATGTTGATATTTACCGAGTTTTATATCCATAGTTTTTTCATTAATCTTGATTTGCTTCTAGCTACAGTGTTTTCTTCAATCCAGTGTATAAGCAATACTAGTATAATTTCCAAGCTACTGGCAATGTCCCTGTAAAAGAATAATCTCCAAACAAGACATCTGTCACTCCCTGTCCCTCGCTTCCTGGAAGCCAGGTCGCTATAACCCCGTCCCAATTTTTAGCATAGTCTTTTATATCCAATGGGCGTCCAGACACTATTATAACTACGATTTTTTTACTTTTTGCTTTTACTTTTTCTATTGCTAATAGATCTTCAGGACTTAAACTTGGATTAGCATTATCTCCCCAACCTTCGGCATAAGGTTTTTCGCCAACAATTGCAATTCCAACATCTGCAAAATCATTTTTGATAGGAAAATCGCCATCTTTATTATATTCAATCTCCGTATTTTTGGAAACTGCATTTTTTATGGCTTCAAGTATGGTGGTTCCCGAAATACCCTCATTACCATCAATGCCTTGCCACTCCGTTGTCCAACCTCCTGCTTGGCGACCTAAATTGTCGGCTGATGAACCAGCCACTATAATTTTTTTCAATGATTTAGATAGAGGTAAGACAAAGTTTGTATTTTTTAATAATACTTGAGATTTACGAACTGCTTCCCTGCCTATCTCTCGATGCTGGTCACTACCTATAACCGATAATCCCTCTGGTAGAGCTTGGGGACGGTCAAATAGACCTGTCTCAAATTTTACTGTTAAAATTCTTTTAACTGCATCGTCTATTCGTTCTTTTGTTATATCGCCATTAGATAAGGCTTTTTGTATATTAGATATAAAATCTTTGTATTCAAACGGAGTCATTACCATATCAATCCCGGCATTCACCGCTCTGACCAATGAATTGTATTTATCTGTTTCAATTTGATAAACACCATACCAATCGGAAACGATAAAACCAGAAAATTCCAATTCGTTTTTTATGACCTCTGTTAAAAGGTAATTATTATCAGAGTTTATTTTACCTTGCCAACTGGCAGTACTTACCATTATAACTCGCGCTCCAGAGGTGATGGCTTTTTGAAAAGGGACCAGGTGTGTTTGCCGTAATGTTTTTTCGTCAATAGTTATATTTCCTTCTTCTACTTTAAAATTATTATTGCGGGATGTGCCGTATTTCATATCTCCACCACCAATAAAGTGTTTGGGATTAGCCAAGACATTGAAGTAGTCATGTGATGAATCTTGTAGCCCCTCTAAATAGGCGACTCCGAGTCGCGCTACATTGTTCGTGTTTGAGCCAAAAGTTTCGTAGGTTTTCCCCCAACGAATATCTTTTGCCACATCAAGATTCGGGGCAAAATTCCAATATATTCCGGTTGCAGCCATTTCTTCGGCAGTTGCTTTGGCAACCTGTTTGACTAATTCAGGATCTCTAGTAGCGCCCAAGCCAATGAAATGAGGGAAAATTGTAGCTTCAAGAACATTGCCATGACCATGGACAGCGTCAATCCCATACAAAAGTGGTATGCCTAAACAAGTGTCTTTGGCGGCGGATTGGAAATCGTTTATCATTTGAAGCCATGCTAACGGAGTCTCTTGTTTTGGCCCGGCTCCGCCACCGCTTAAGAGTGCTCCTAAATTATATTGTGTAATATCCTTAAGATCATGGATACTGTTTTTTTCAATCAAAACCATTTGTCCAATTTTTTCCGCGTCGGTCATTCTGTTCATTAAATCAGTAACTCTTTCGTCAATAGGTAATGTCTGATTTTGATATGGAAGATTTGTTTGGTGACAACGGATGTCTTTATTGGTGGCTGGTGAAAGTTGTATCTTGAGAAAAATAAAAACTAACATCGCGACTGAAAGCAGTGTTATAATAATAACTGTAATAAATCTTGAGTGATAAAAATTAGTATTCATGGTAATTTATTAAGATTTTTTATGTCTTGAGTGGAAAAAAGCTCATTTCAGCTAAAAGATGTTTGCGATATATTGTCAGGTTTGCAACAGTCAAACATAAACAAAATATTATTGTACTGGGGGTGGAAGTACATTTGTGTGCTGTTGACTGGTATTGGTGGTTACAATATTTTTTGACCTTTAATCAGTCTTACAAGCACTACGATAATAGCTACTACGAGTAGGATGTGGATGAAACCTCCGATTGTGTAGGAAGTAACTACTCCGAGTAGCCATAAAATGATGAGAATGACTGCGATAGTCCAAAGCATATGGTATGTATTAGTGAATAAAATTTTGTTCTTTTAGAATAACTTATTTTGAGTGTAAACAAGATTGAAGTTAGTGCGTTAATTTGTCAATATCTCTTTATTTAAGTATAGCACGAGAATTTAATATACTATAGTATAATTTGGTTAGAGAAAAATCTTGGAATCGGATGATTGTTGTTTTTGGATATTATAAAAAACCTTTGGTCGAAAGGTTTTTTATTTATATGTTACAAGTACATCAACATTGATATTTTTAGGTGTGGCTGTTCCTCTGATGAAATCACCAGTGACAGTTTCTAAATTTCCGTAGTTTGGTACTTTGCTATCATGGAAGTCTGCTGAACCGACTACCACCTTTAAATTTTTTGGAAAGTTAATCCATTTTTCCGTGCTGATTCTAGACAAAACACCTATAAAAACGATAGTTTCATCAGTGATTTTATCATCTTCGGTTGCCACTTGGTTAATATTACAGCTATAAATTCTAGCGTAATCCTCTTTTTGGTTTCGTTTTTTTACTATTTCTTTTATTCTTGGGTCTTTTTTTCCGCTAAATCCTTCTATTTTATAATCGATTTCGTAAAGAAATTTTAGTTCACTTAATGTCAGCTTTTCATTTAGGCTGGATTTGGTTTCAATATCAGTTAATAATTGCATATCGTGTGATTTTTTTCTAAATTCATTGTAACCCGGTAATGGCCGAGCTTTCTCAATTGCAATTTCTAACAGGGAAGGCTCAATTTCTTGATCTGGGTCAACGCCTCGGATTTCTGCAATTCGACCATTTTCCATTCTAATAGCAATTCGAGGTATGGTATTTTTGCCCTTTTTGTCTCTTGTATGATAAACATAAAAATCTCCGAATTGTAGATGTTTCTTTGCTGTTTCTTGTCCAGCTGTACACCACCCAGTTCCTTTTCCTTGCAGTGTTTTTACAAGTAATAAAGAATCAGAACCCTGATCGTATTTTACCCATTCTCCAGTTGTTTGTTCACGTTCTTCTTGGGATGAGGGTGTGACATGTTCAATTGAATATGCATAAAGTTCACCAAAATTCATTTTTTTTAAAATTTTCCACCATTCATCTTTTTCCCCTTTTGTATCTTTATCATGAGGAGGTTCTACTTTTCCTTCTTCCGTCATGGCATGACTTACCTCATCATAGACATAAGCCAATGCCTCATAGTCTATGTCGGGAAAAACGGCTACGGTGTGGGTGGTGCGTTTTTTGAAACTTTTATCTTTCTTATTATACGGACAAAGATTTAAAACATTCCGAATAACATAGTATCTGAACCAAGTTGGATATTTTGCGTCGTTTTGTAACACTAAATAGTCAATCCAGGTATCAAGACTGTGTTGTTGTTCAGCAATAATATCTTGAGCCATCAAATAGCGAAGTTTTTCTGTGATTTCAACATTTCCGTACCCTTGCTGTTTAAGGATTTCTTTTTGATGCTCATAATATCTATCTGGGATATCAGCTTCTTTGATTGTAAAAAGTTCATACAAATTTTGTTTAAGGCGTTGAGTTCTCGCTTCTAATTTAATTCGATCTGTAATATCAAAAATTTTTTCAAGACGATCTAAAAATAATTGTATTTTTTTATTTTTATCTGTTTGACTAGGGAGTTCTGCTTTTCCTCTCTTTTTCCAATCATCAACCGCTTTTGTTACTTCTTTTGAAGCGTGTAAGTCGTTGTATTTTTTATTTAAGAATTGAGATCCAGGTTCATGCATAGTGTTGAAAAGTAAGATTTTTTATTAATCGGGTGTTAATTTGAAAAATAAAAGGAATGTTTTAGCTAATGTTTCGGCATAGACGATGTTTGCCAAAATTCCTTAAAAATCAATTGGTTTTGGCAAATTTGGGTGAAGAAATTTTGCATTACTTGGTTTTATTAAAGTGTAAAATTTTTGAATCAGATACGCCGTGTTATCGGATGTAAATTTTTTATTCATATTTCCCTACATAGAGTTGATCCGATAAAAACTAAAAGATTAATGGGGGTTTGCAATTTCACCAATAACCATAAAGATCCAAAAGGCTAAGACTAAAACAGCTAAGAAAATTCCAGTCCATACAGCCCATGATTTATTACCTTGCCTCAAAGTATTTACACCTTTAGTAATCGCAAAAATAGAAATTATCGAAGAAAGTAGAAAAGACGCAAAACCAGCTTCTCCTAAAATAGTTCTAGATGGATTAACGCTTTCAGGATCAAAGATTTGACGAGTAATTGAGGTAAAAAATCCTAATATTGGAACAATTAAAACTGCACAAAAGCTAAGCAGTAATACCAACCAAGATTTTACCGGGACTTTTTTATCTTTTAGTTTATTGAAGTTTATTTCGACATGTTTCATATATAAAGAATTTATCCATTACACTCCATTATTCAATTTTTGGATTCGCTTGTTGAGGAGAGGTGAAAAATGTTCTTTATAGCGGTTTTGCAAATCAGACTTTTTCCAGTCGATCCCTGTGACCCGACCACGGCACAAGGGCGAACCACATTTGCACTCCCATTTTGAAATATAATTTTCATCAGCTTCAAATAACGCATAATCAACAGTCAGTTCTTCGCCCGATTTAATATCTCTACTCGTGATTAAAGTATAAGCGTCTGACATCCATATATTAGGGTCACAGGAATGGTTGATGAAATATCCATCGTCATCAGCTCTATCTTCGTAGCTATAAAGATCGTCGTCCCATTGCATAACCAACATACCATTTTTTCTCATTAATTCTGCGCCAACTGTATCAGTATAATTTCCTCCCCAGACGACGATTTTTTCGCCTCGGTTAATGTCAGAGTTAGCAAACAAGCCCTTTCCTTCAACTGGACTGGCATGAATATCAACCTTTGGACTTTTCCAATCTTGTTTAACGCTCATAGGGAATTTTTTAATTTCAGCTAATGTATCGGCATATACGATGTTTGCCAAAATTCCTTTAAAAATCAATTAGTTTTGGTAATTTATTCATTGATAGGATAACCAAGGTCGGCTAATAGTGCTTTGAAATCACCATCCTTCCATCCTTTGTAATATTCTTCGCGGACTCCTTTGAAATATTGGTATTTGCCGAGTTGTTTATCCATAGTTTAATCCTTTTATTTCCGGAGTAATTTTAAGGACATAGATGATCATGATAACAATGAAAGCAACAACTATAAGGCCGAGGATTTTCAATGATTTTTTGAAGTTGGTGAAATCTTTTTTACTGATTGAGATAATACCAAGAACTGCGGTGACAATTATCATAATGATTGCACCAAATACTGCAATCATTCCCAAAACAGTTAAAATACTGATTAATATTGACATAGGTTTGTTATTGTATGTGCAAATTTTATTTTTTTAATTCTTCTCTGATTTGTTTTATTTTTTTAACATCCTCTATTGTCCGCTGAACTTTTTCTGTTTTTCCTTTTATTTCTTTTACGATTAAATCAAAAAAATTTTGGTAACCCGCAAGGTTTTCTTGTGTTTGTAGGTCATATCCCGCGATATCTTTAATATCTTGAAAATTTTCTGCGGTTTCTAAAAATAAAGCCAAATTTTTTTTTGCTTTCGGGGTTAAATTGGTGATTATACTATTCACATAGGTTTTCACAATGGATACTTCAGGTGTTTCGTTCCCGCCCTGCCTCAACGCCTCTATTACTGGTTTAATATGGGAGCCGACTAATAAAATTTGTCTGTATAGTGCGAGTTCTTTTTCTTTAGTCCATTCTTTTTTTCTTGCTTCATCACTGCCAACCCACGCTGGTCGATTTTTTTCGTCATTTAAGTAATCCTCGTTCAGTTGGTATGATCCATCAAAATCGCATATTTCAGCAGCTAAAGTAATATCTTGCTTATGGTTATTCATCGCTCCCTGATTAATTCTATTTTCCAGCAAAATAGCTGTTTGCCGTCCCAATAATTTACTGAATGTTTTTAGAAAATTTTCATTACTCATGTCTTCTCCGAACTCTTTGGCAAGAATGAGTCTAGATGCATCTAAAATTGAGGAAACCTTTTCTATCCTTTTCTCCTGATCTTTTTCTTTCATAGCTTCTTCCAATTCGCTAACTCTCCAGACATTTCTAAATGCTCTTACATTTTGACCCAATATTGCCGACTTATAGTCTTGAACTTCGTATGAACCTACCATTTTTTTGTAGAGTTCAGGGTCGTTAATTCTTTCTTTGTTTGCTTCTATGTGCTGAACGGGGTTTTGCCCAGCAATATCTTCTGGGTCGTCATTATCAGGTATTGGCAAATTATTATCAATACAGAATTGGCGAGAAAATTTTATAGTGGTTAGAATTTTTGGCATTCTTAAACCGTATTGCTCCATCAATTTTGACTGTTTCTCTTCTAATAGTAAATCTTCATGATAAGCGGCTCCCATAAATCTAACCAATAATTTTTCATCAACTTCTGCCACAAACAGTGGCATGGCATTTTCTTTGCCCAAAGGAAATAACATTGTTCCGCCTTTGGCTTCAATTTTTTTCTGCCCTTGTTCGTTAACGCGATTTTCTCCTACACCTTTCCATTGCACAAAATTATAATCAGTGTTCCCGATTCGTGTTTGATGTTCAATACACGCGGCTTTGCCCATGGCAACGGTCGATTTTACGGCTATAGCGGACATGTTCATATCTCCCGCCATATTTTTGCCTTGTTCTCCAACAAACATTGGTCGCAAGTAAGTTCGTGAAATCTGTGGCACTTCATTTGTTTGAGAAAAACCATTATCAGGAATCAAAAAGCCGGTGTCTTCGAAGACTAGGCCTTCTGCAGGTGACAACTCAATTTTTTCCCTTGGTTTTTTGATTTCCACTGCTTCTTGTGGTCGTTTGAGGGTAGCGACTTGTTCGTGATCGGGATTTGGTCCAAATTCGCTCATAAATATCACAATTAAAAAATAAAATTTGCCTGAATAATTTTTGCTCCGCAGAGCAAAAGAGTTTATTTATTTCAGCTAATGGGCTGCGCCTAATGCGAAGTTGCGGACGGGTAGCGGAGCTACCCGACGGGCAATGTCGCATAGGCGCTGTTGTGCGATGCCATAGCGAGCACACAGCGCCGGAGGCGCAGCCCATTGTGCAAA
>Ga0208373_1000345_pt1 | contig 83971 bp, 70 predicted proteins | sample RifOxyC2_FD_184036 | JGI IMG/M metagenome (GOLD analysis project Ga0208373, IMG submission 184036) | Soil microbial communities from Rifle, Colorado - Rifle Oxygen_injection C2 (SPAdes) | ecosystem: Environmental > Terrestrial > Deep subsurface > Rock core/Sediment | place: Rifle, Colorado... | reverse complement strand
CCTGGATCCCCGATATCCGCCCCGGGCGGATTCGGGGATGACAAATTAACGTTTTGGAAAATAGGACGAAGTCCGTTAACTTATAATTCCACCGACGAAGTCGGTGCGTAGTTTAATTAATCGAACAAACCCGAGAGGGCCGATAACCGGAGATCTATTGTTTAATTTTAGTTTATTTTGACTTTCGCTTTTTGTTCGTGTATAATAGAAGGAGCGATTTTAAGAAGCGAAATTTATGTTCGAAAAGATCAATGAGCCTGTCGAGGTCCTGGTGCGCTTCGGGAAAGGAAGGGTCGAGCCGGCCCGTTTCCGCTGGCGGGACCGGGTTTACGATGTTAAAAAAGTGAATTTTGTACACAAGGAGCGGCAGGGCGGCGACAAAATCTATTATTTCAGCGTTTCCGACGACGCTAATTCCTTCCGTCTGGCTTTTTCCACGCGCGACCTCGGCTGGACGATGGAAGAGCTTTATACCGAGGGATGAATTTTATGGAGAAGATCATCATGCATATCGACATGAACAGCTATTTCGCGAGCGTTGAACAGCAGGCCAATCCTTTCCTGCGCGGGAAACCGGTAGGGGTTTGCGCTTATCTCTCGCCGCGGGGCTGCATAATCGCTTCCTCAAAAGAAGCCAAGGCCTTAGGGATAAAGACCGGCTGCAGCGTGGCGGAGGCCAGGGCGCTTTGTCCGTCCGTCATCCTTCTCGAGAACGAACCGGCCAAATACCGGACGACAACGGAGCGGATCTTCCGCGTTCTCGAGGAATATACCGACAAGCTCGAACCCTACAGCATCGACGAGGCCTTTTTAGACCTTTCGGGCTGGGCCAGGGATCTTAAGACGGCGGTGGAAATCGCGGAAACGATCAGGGGCCGGATAAAAAAGGAGGCGGGCGAATACCTGGCCTGCTCGGTCGGCCTGGCCCGGACGAAATTCCTGGCGAAATTCGCGGGCGATACGGCCCCCAAGGGCGGTACGTTCGCGATTACCGAAGGGAATCTTGAGGCGGCGCTCGGCGGGCGGGCCTTAACCGACGCCTGGGGGATAAATACGCGGATGGAAAAGAGATTCGCCGCCCTCGGCATCCGCGACCTCCTGGAGCTTAAAAGATACGACGGCGGGCGGATCAGGCGGAGCCTCGGGCGCTACGGCTATTATCTCTGGGCGGGGGTCAACGGCATCGAGGTGGCGGGTGTTTCCGCCGGTGCGCCGGCGCCGAAGTCGGTCGGCCATTCGTACTGCCTGCCGAAAAAGACGGCGGACAAGGAATACCTGGGTTCGGTCCTCTATAAGCTCTGCGAAAAGACCGGACGGCGGCTCCGGACCCTGGGGCTTGAGGCGCGGAATATCACGGTCGGTTTCGGCTACGTCGGGGAGGGCGGGGCGAGCCGGAGCCGCAAAACGGCCGATAATATGTTCACGACCGAGGAGATCGCGGCCGAAGCCTTCGCTTTCCTCGCCGGCTGCCGGCTTCTTATGCCCGTCCGCCTTCTCGCCGTTTCCGTTTCCCGCCTGGCGCCGGTTACGGGGCAGTTGTCCATTTTCGGCGGCCGGGAGAAGGGGAAGGACTTAAGCCGGGCGCTTGACCGCATAAACGACAAGTTCGGCGAATACACGGTCGTGCGCGGCCGCATGTTCGGCCGGGAGACGGCCGCCAGGGACCGGATCGGTTTCCGGAAGATAAGCTAAAGCGCTTGCGCAACCGTCGGTCGAGTGGTATATTATATGGGTTTACGCGTTTAATTGAAACCGGTTTTAGATAACGGAAAGAGCGATAATAATAGGATAGCCGGTAAATCGCCTTTTCGGGCGGTTTTTGGTATAATATGAATATATCCGGCGGAGCAAATGGTTTTATTTAATTTTTAAGCGCGATTAAGACATGAGGCATCAAAAAGCATTTACTCTGATCGAGGTCCTCGCCGTCATCGGTATTATCGCGGTCCTGTCTGCCGCGGCTTTCGCGTTTTTCGGCAATACGACCGTAAAAGCGCGGGACACGAAAAGGGTAAGCGACCTTAGCCAGATCGGACGGTTTTTGAGTTTCGGCTGCCTGACGCCGGACGCCGGTCCGGGGGACTTTGACCTTAATATTCTCATCGCGGAATTTAAAAGCAAATACCCGCGGTACGCTGACAGGCTACCGGACAATATCCGCGATCCCAAAACCGGCACCGAAGCCGTTTCCGGCTACCGCTATGAAGTGGCCGCGGACGGCCGATGCGTCCTTTACGCGAACCTTGAAGACGGCGGAACCGCGGTCAATCTCCCCGCGATCAGCGAGGCCGCGCCGGGCGGAGGCAAGGGAGTTTTCGAGGCCGCCAACCCGGGCCCTAACGGCAGCCGGAAGTATTTCCAGGTCAGCAACTGAAAGTTGCCGCAGGCCGCTTTTAAAAGAATGAGTAGTAATAATAATCTATATAAATATAATCTGAAGAATTATATGGAAATTTTATCAATGGAAAAATTAAGCCGGCAGAAGGAACTTATGGATGAAAAGAATAAAAACAAGCAAGTCATTGAAAAATTGGATTTTTTGGCACAGTTCGACGCGGAAGGAAGCGCCAATTTTTATAAACAAAGGCTGGAGCAGGTGAAAGAAAGAATGGGCGCGCAAATAAGCGAGATCAAGGGGATCAATTTTGAAAAAGCCATCAACCAGAATATGGGCTATAGTATCGTGGAGAGGCTTTTGGCGCAGGTGCCGGAGGCGGAGACGCTCGCCGGCCGGATCAGTAAGAGGAACACGGAAGCACTGGGGAAGATCATAAAACACGCCGCAAAACACGGCAGCCATCTGCATGAAAAAGAAAATGATTTTCTAAAAGAATATCAAGCGATCATCGCCTCAATGGATGAAGCGCTCGCTAATCAGGAAAAGATCGTGGCTGTACTGCAGGAACTGATCGAAGAAGACGGCGAATTCAGACAGGAGTATCTCGGGCGCCTGAATACCGAGACGGAGAAGCTTGACAAGATGGCGGACGAAACCAACCTTGCCTGCCTGGAAAAAGCCGAAGAGATGCTCGCCTGCTTGCCGCTTGCAAATGCTTATTTAGAGGAAGTCGCCGCGCTTAAAGGCGGATTGGCTGAAGGCATGACGGAGAATGAGAAAGAACCCCTCGTGATCGATTGGGAGATGATGCCTGCCGGCACCGGCCCGGCCCGGGATTATCAGTTTAACGGGCAAGGAGACCGCGAAAGGCCGAAGATCCTTAAAGACAGGATCGATTTCATCAAAAGCCTTAACCCGGTGAATGTTTACGTATCCCGGCAGCCTGATGTCAGCCGCGAATATGAAGCTTATGAATTCGACAACTGCGTGGTTATCTGCTCGCCCTGGTCGAACCATGCCGTCTACGTCGTCTCAAAAGAGAATTGGCAGACGGCCAGCCAATTAAGCAAGGAAGAGGTCCGAAAGAACGGCGGCGTCAGGTTTAAAAATATTCCCGGCTGGCAGAAGCGGCTGGAAAAGATCATCAGCGGCGAGACCGATCTGTTTTCCTTAAAGCAGGAAAAAAATGGTCCGGAAAGGCTTACCTGGGGAAAAGACCTTGAGTCCATCAGGGCGAGGGTCAGGGAGGTGGTTTTTCTAAACCGGCCGGAATTGAAAAAAGCTTATGACGAGAACGACATGGCCAAAGCCAAGGAAATTTTAAAGGAAATAAAATTCTCGCACATCCAGGAAATGGGCATTTCTTCGGCTGTGCCTAAATTTACCCTCTACCGCAGGCTCATTCTTGAATGTTTTCCGGAAGCCGATCTTAAGGATGAGGATTTTCATATTAGCGAAAAAAAATATTACTGGAAGAATAAAAGTCCGGAACATATGGCGGAAAATGTCAGAAGCGCCATCTTCGAGAATTTCGGCGATATCAAAGAATTAATACAGGCAGGCGATCTGGAGCAGGCGAAGATCGGGCTCGAAATGTTGACCGATAACGATTTTATAGACTTCGGCCTGCGCATGGTCGCGAAAGGAAAAACAGGAAATTCGCAATTCAATTCGCGCTTAAGAGCGCTGTCGGCCACTTTCCCGGATATCTGCAGCGCCCAGCCCCGAAAAAAGTACGCCAGCCAGGAAGAAAGATTCGGTACATGGGCGGAAAAACTGGCAAACGCTTTTATGGCAGAAAATCAACATCTGGAAAGCTTTGTTAACCAGGGAGAATATGAGAAGCTTAAAATAGAAATAATTAAAACGATCAAGTCGCAGGGCTGGATGAAGTTCCTGGTTAAGCATAAGTTATCCGGCATTAACGGGATCCTCGGAGTGAGCGGCGGCTACCGGTTCTGGCTCAAACAGGCTTTTCCGAAAATAGAATGGGCAAAATAGCCCGCCCTTAATTTGAAGTGTTTAAAAATATTAATTAAGCGATCATGAACACAGCCGCTCCGGGAATTATAATTTTTTTTCTGGCCATGAATTTACTGTCCTTTTTCGCTATGCTCTCCGACAAGACAAGATCCCGGACGAACGGAGCGGCCAGGATCCCGGAAGGAGCGCTCTTTTTTCTGGCCGCCTTTTTCGGCGGTCCGGGCATTTACGCGGGCATGTTCGTTTTTCGGCACAAGACGCGGAAATGGTATTTTCTTCTGGGCGTGCCGCTCTTTATTCTCGAGAATCTGGCCCTGCTTTACCTTATAAATGATTTTAATGATTTCTAAAAGAAAAAGAGATAAGCTTGGAATATTATAATAAAGCCGAAAATATGGACCAAAAAGTCGTCGAAAACGCTTATAATATATTGAAAGAAGAAGCCGGAAGGGGGAGTTTGCCCACTTACGGTTATATTTATGACCGCCTCGGCGTGGATAGCCGGAGTCCGACGGACAGGAAGCGCGGGTCGGCGATATTGACCGAAGTCAACCGCGCAAGCCTGGCCGAGAAGAACGTGATGATAACGGCCATAGCGGTCAGGCAGGAAAGCCAGATGCCCGGAAAGATGTTTTACGTACTGGCGGAGGAATTCGGGAAACTGAAAAGCGATGCCGGCGAAGAGGAAAAGGCGGCTTTCTGGCGCGATGAGCTCGAAAGGGTGTATGAGGCGTATAAAAAAGACAAATAAAATAATTTTTAATTTTTAAAAGTATGGGATTATTGGAAACGTTAAACCCCAAATTAAGGGAGTTTTTCGAAAAGAAAAAAGACATAACGATCATCGGCGTTATGTGGGCTTTCTACTGGCGCTGGCTTATGCTCATGCTGGCGATCTTTTTAACCGTCGGGATCCTGGCGGCCGTGATCGGCCTGGCCGTGGCCGCGATCGCCTGATCCGCCGATCTTATATTATATAAATTAACCATAAAACAAAAAATATGGACATCAAAAACATGCGCTCATCATTATCGGTGAAACTTTTCGTGATCGGTTTCTTAACCGCTCTTCTTATGATCCCGACCGGGATGATCGCCGTGCTCGTAAACGACCGGGAGAACCGGCAAGCCGACGCTTTCCGGGAAATCAGCGAGAAATGGGGCTTAGAGCAGACCGTAACCGGCCCGATCCTGACCGTTCCCTATAAAACCGTGACCGAGATCCAGGTGGCGGGCGAAACCCGGACGAGCGAGCAGGTGCGCTACGCCCATTTTCTGCCGGAAAAACTCGAAGTAAACGGCACTTTAAATCCGGAAACTCGGAAAAGGGGGATATATGAAGTGGCGGTTTATACGGCCGATCTCGAGATCAAGGGAGAATTCGCCGCGCCGGATTTTTCGGATTGGGATATCGAAGCGGGGAACGTGATGTTCGAACGGGCCTTCGTGTCTTTGGGGCTCCCCGACCTTCGCGGCATCCGTGAAGAAGTCACCCTTGACTGGAACGGCGCTACCGCCGGTTTTACCCCGGGTCTTGAGACCAACGAAGTGCTTGCTTCCGGCATGAACGCGCGCGTCGATCTTAAGGGAAAGGAAACCGGCGCCAATAAATTCAGCCTGAGGCTTAAAATGAACGGCAGCCGCGACCTTATGTTCGCGCCGGTCGGTAAGACGACCGCGGTAAAACTCGCCTCCGGGTGGGTAAGCCCGAGTTTTCAGGGAGCCTTTTTGCCCCAATACGAGCTCTCGGGAAAAGGATTTATTGCCGACTGGAAGGTGCTTGAGCTTAACCGCAGCTTTCCGCAGAAATTCCTGGGCACCGCTCCGGTTACGGTCCAGAACCAGCCCTTCCCGGAATTCCGCGAGAAACCGATGAGTATCGCCGGCGCCAGCGGGCTTTACGGAGCCGATTTCGGCGTCCGCCTCCTGATCCCGGCCGACGAATACCAGCAAACCGTGCGCGCCCTGAAATACGCGATCATGCTCCTGGCTCTTACTTTCCTTGTTTTGTTTTTTTACGAGGCCAAGCGCGATGTCCGCGTGCATCCGCTTCAGTATATATTGATCGGCCTGGCTCTTTCGCTTTTCTATGTCCTGCTTTTGTCATTAGCCGAATATATCGGCTTTAACCTGGCTTACCTTGCCGCGGCTCTGGCCGTAACCGCCCAGATCACGCTATATTCGAAAGCCGTTTTCCGAGCCTGGCGTCCGGCCGCCCTCGAAGCCTTGATCCTGGTCTTTATCTACGGTTTTATTTTCGTGATCCTGCAGCTTGAGGATTATGCCCTTCTGGCCGGTTCCCTCGGACTATTCGTCATTCTCGGCCTCGTCATGTACGTATCGCGCCAGATCGACTGGTACCGGGTTAATAATTAATCCCGTGAATCCCGAGGTGTCGGGACACGGGGCAAGCATTTGATTTTCGCGTATGGCGACCAGGGAAGCGACAATCGAATTTATCCTCGACCAGCTCGCGGGCCTTCCCGTCCGCGCGCGCCAGATGTTCGGCGAGTACGCGCTTTACTGCGACGAGAAGGTCGTGGCCCTGGTTTGCGACGACCGGCTTTACGTCAAGATGACGAAGGCCGGAAAAGAGTACGTCGGGGAAAATTACCGGGAGGGACGCGCTTATGCCGGCGCCAAGCCGTCGATGTCGATCGGCGGTGATCTAATCGAAGACCGGGAGTGGTTTTCGGGACTGATCGCTCTGACCGCCGACGCCCTGCCGGCGCCGAAAGTAAAAAAGCGCCGGATTAAGAAGGTGCAAACATAAGAAAAATTTATGCTCATATCCTTGATATTCGCGTTCTTGGCGCTCGCCGTGGCCGCCATCGTGCTAGGAGCCAGGGAGGACCGCAAAAAGAACGGGGAAAACCCGGATAATACGAAGAAATAATAGGAATATCGCCGGCTTTTTGGCCGGCGGTGTTTTTATTGTTACTTTTTTATTTCTCCGTCGTTTATTAGAATATGCTAATTTAACCGGTAAACATTAAAATTTATGAAAAATCAAATCATCTCGGTTTTTTTAACCGTTATTTTGGCCGGCGCGGCCATAGTCGGCGGCGCTTACGCCTTAAAAAGCTTTAAACCGGAAAGTGCGGTTCCGGGTGAACCTCTTCCCGAAAAGACGGTTTTGGATTTTTATTCCGTTTGGGCGGGTTACGAGGGCAATCCGATGCTTGACCGGATATACCGGGAGAGCGCGCTGCTTACCCCGGCCTGCGTAAATAAAATTGACGCCGTACTCGATACTTCGTTGGCTCAGGGAGGATTCGATCCGGTACTCTGCTCCCAGGACATACCGGAAGGATTAAATATAGCCGATACCGAGATAAGCGATGACCTGGCGGTCGTGACCGTTTTAGAAGCTTTTTCCGGAGGCGATAAGATCTTCGATATCCGTCTGGTTAAAATTAACGGCGACTGGAAGATCGACGAGATCGCCTGCGGCGGGGTTTCGGCCGGCGCGCTTATCCCCGCAGGGACGGAGGATCTAGTCGGGGACTATATCCGGGAGAACATAAACGAATTGTCTCTGGAAAAAGCGGTCCTCGGCGGAACTTTCCGGTTAGGATCGGTTAAATTCACCGGTCCGGACACCTGCGTTGTCGAATACGAGGACGGGCATATCGCCCTTACAGCGCAAGCCTCTTTCCGCCTGTCCGCCGAAGGAGAGGTCGAGATCGTTTCTTTCGATATTATTGAAGAGCCTGGCGCGGGTGATGTTCCGGCGGAGGAAGATTCGGATCTGACCGGCCGGGAAGATGCTTTTTGCGTGGATAAATGCGGCAACGGCGAGTGCGAAGAGATCGTCTGCCTGGCGGAAGGCTGTCCTTGCGCCGAAACCCCGACGGATTGTCCGGAGGACTGCGGGGCATATTAACATTTTTAATGTTTGAAATAAAATTTGCCTTTTAAGGCGATTTTTGTTAAGCTCGATCTTAACGGACCGGAAAGCAAGATCAAGGAAGGAGGAGTTTATGGGTTATCCTAAGGTAGATATCGAAGAACTGTTCCGGCTGGCAGCCGCGGATCCGGCCGGATTCGAGAAAAAAAGCCGGGAACTTATCCGGGAAACGATCGAAGCCGCTTCGCCCGAGGCCAGGCCGAAACTTACCGGTTTGCAATGGAAGATCGAGCAGGAACGCCGCCGCTTCAAAGGAAGCCCGGAACAATACGCCGGTTTCGCTTTCGGTCTGATGTGGGAGTCTTTTCGGGAATTAAATAGTTCTTTGGCGGGATTCAGGAAATCCGCGGATAAAATGACGGAGCCGAAACCCGAATTAAAGCTTATCGTCAATAACAAAGAGGAAAAGAATTAGAACGTAAAAGCGGTCAAGAACCGCTTTTATTTATTTTTGCTTTTTGAATAAAGTTAGGTTATAATAAGTTTAAATATAAATAATAATTTACGGCCTTTTACCGATCTGTCCGGCTGGTTATAAGATCAAAATATGGGAAAATATTGGGTCATAATGAAAAACCGGGTCCGGTCGGGATTCGCTTATCGCGCCAATACGGTTGCCACGTTGATATCCGAATCATTTTCTTTCGGAGTGCTTTTTTATATCTGGTTTTCCGTCTATAAGGGCGGCGGACAGATCGGCGATTATAGCCTCGGATTCATGATTTTTTATTATGCCCTGGGTAAGATCTCCGGTCTTTTGATCGAATTTTACGGAGTAGCCTGGAATCTGGCCGAGGCGATCAGCGAGGGCGAATTTACGAATTTTCTCTTAAAGCCGGTAAGTATTATCAAACAGGAATTATTCATATATTTCGGAAATTTTATTTACAATCTGGCCGTTTTTTCCGTGATCATTCTGGTTATGCTGTTCTATATCCTGAAGCAGTTCGGCTATCTTAAATTATTGGCCTTTTTCCTGCTTTCAATAAACGCGGCTTTGATCTTTTTTTTCATTTTTTTCCTGATCGGAGCCATGGCTTTTTTCTTCCAGCGGATCCAGGGCCTGAGTTTTTTAATGTCCCTTGTTTCCATGTTTTTGGCCGGCAAATACGTGCCTTTAGACGTCCTCCCGGGCGCATTTTATAAGATTGCGGGCGTTTTGCCTTTTCAGTACATAAGTTTTATTCCGATCATGGCTTTTAAGGGCTCGCTTGATCCGGCCTGGGTACTGCGCCAATATCTCGCGGGTCTGGTCTGGATTTTGGTTTTATACGTTTTAACGAAAATAGTTTTAGCGAAAGGCATAAAAAAATATGAAGCGATCGGTATCTAACCTGAAGCGGGCGATTCTTCTCTGGCGCAAAAACGCCAAGGTGCGGCTTATGGCCAGGATGGCCTATCCGGGCAATTTTTTTATCCTGACCATATCCGTTATCGCGCACATGGTTTTGAACATAGTTTTTATGAACGTGATCTTTAATTTTGTCAGCGATTTTTCCGGTTGGACTTACCGCGAAGCCCTGGTTATTATCGCCGGTTATATGATCATTGACGGCATAAACTGGGCGCTCTTCGCGAATCTGACCGGCATCACCCGGAATATCGTGAACGGCGACATGGACTTCGTGCTCGTTAAGCCCTTAGATACCCAGCTTTACGTTTCTATTTATCGCGCCGACCCCGAAGACTGGAGCCGGGTCGTTTTGGGTGTCGCCGTCCTTATTTACGCGATTGCCGGCCTTAATTTAAGCGGCTGGGCGCTATCGATTAACCTGCTTTTGTATTCGGCGCTCTTATTATCCGGCATCGTGATCTTTTATTCCATAAATCTGATCATAAAATCAATAAGTTTTTGGACGATCCAGGGCTGGGGACTGCAGCCGATCACGGAAGCCATCCTTTACGGCTCCCGTTTTCCGACCGGTATTTTCACGCATAAATTCGTCCGGATCTTTTTTTATACCGCCCTGCCGATCGCTTTTTTAGCGTCCGTGCCGGCCGAATTCCTGGTTAAGTTGCCCGACTTTTATCTTCTGGGCGCCTCTTTCCTTATCGCGATCGTATTTTTTTATGTTTCCAGAAAATTTTTTTATTTCGCTTTAAGCCATTACGCCAGCGCCTCCAGCTGATTTAAAATTAAAGCAGAGTTTATACATCTTACATCTAAGGTTTATATAACATGGTTTTCGACAGCAACCGTTAAACCCGCGAATTTACATATCTTTTACAAATTTACAAATATCCGGTAAAAATATTTTATTCCGTATTTGTAAATTTGTAGCCGATTTGTAGATTTGCGGGAATTAGCCGGAAAAATAACAAAAGTTTGATAATAAATCAAGGTGCGTAAGCCATATTAAAATTAAAAATAATAAAATGCCCGTCATTGAAGTTAAAAATTTGTCGAAAAATTATCCTTACCACAAAAAACAGCCGGGGCTCAAAGCGGCCTTTAAGGCGCTTTTTAAGCGGGAAAAACTCGAGGCGGAAGCGGTCAGGGGCATAAGCTTCAAGATCGATGAAGGGGAATTGGTCGGTTTTCTCGGCCCGAACGGCGCCGGGAAGACTACGACCTTAAAGATGCTATCCGGCATCCTTCATCCGACCGCCGGCGAAATAAGCGTTCTCGGCTTTATCCCTTGGGACCGGAAAAAGGATTACCAGCGGCAGTTTTCTCTGGTCATGGGCCAGAAGAACCAGCTCTGGTGGGATCTGCCGCCGTCCGAAAGTTTTCTTTTGAATAAAGCCATTTATGAAATCGATGATGACGGTTTCAAGAAGACGCTTGATGAGCTGGTGGAACTTCTGGACGTAGGGGATATTTTGAACGTACCGGTCAGAAAGCTGTCGCTCGGGCAGAGGATGAAGTGCGAATTGATCGCCGCGCTTCTCCACGCGCCGAAAGTGCTTTTTTTAGACGAGCCCACTATCGGCCTGGACGTGGTAGCGCAGAAAAATATCCGCGATTTCATTAAAAAATACAACCGAATGAGCCGGACGACGATCATTCTGACTTCGCATTATATGGAAGATATTAAAGAACTGTGCCGGCGGGTGATAATTATTGACCAGGGACGGATAATTTATGACGGCAATCTTGACGACCTCATAAAAAAATACGCGCCCTACAAAGAGTTAAAAATTATTTTTAACGAAAAGATCGATCGTTCGCGTCTGGAAAAGTTCGGAGACATAACGGATTTTGACGGTTTTTCCGCGTCCTGGCGGATCGAGCGCCGGAACATAAAAGCCAAAGCGGCGGAGATTCTCGCCTCCGACCTGCCGGTTGACGATATTCTGATCAACGAGATCGGGATCGACCGCGTCATCCGGCGGATTTTTAAGAACGGTTATGATGACAATAAAATAAAATAAGATGTTAATTTTTTAAATTCAATTTTAAACCTATGGAACAAGCCAATGCTCCCGTAACAGGGGAAGTAAAAAAAGAGGAAAAAAAAGAGACGGCGGAAAAAGAAGCGCCGGCGGTTAAAAAATGCCGCTGCGGTGTTTTTATTCCCTGGTTCGGTTTCGTTTTTTTCGCGCTCGCTTGCTATGTTTTTTTCAAAAGTTCGCTTCCGTCTCTCCTGGCCGAAGCCGGCGATATCGCGAATCCGAAAATATTAGCCGCTTTTACCCGCTTCGGGGCTTATACCGGCGTGATCATGGCTTTTCTGTCGATGCTTATTTACCTGGTCCTGACGCTTATCCGGCGTTTCGCCGGCGGGAGGAATATCCGCCTGCTTGATCCTGTTTTTTTCGCGGCTGCGGTTCTGCCCTGGTATTTTTTCGCCCGTGAACTCGTCTATAACGAACCGCGCTATACCGACATCGGCCGGGCGATCATCACGTTCGTGGGCGGACCGGCCCTGATAACGGTCGGGACCATGCTGGTTTTTTCCGCTCTCTGGCTTATGATATCGCTCGCCATTAAATTCCGGCGCGGCTTCGGGAAAAAAGCGGCCGCTTTAAGCCTTCTTATTGTTTTGCCTTTTGTCCTCGGCGGCTGTGTCGGCGAGCTTCTGGGTGTTGTTTGCGATTTTATACCGGACGCCGATCATTGTTTACAGGGCGCGGCCGTGCAGGGGGGCGATCCATACGGCTGTGAAAAGATCGAGGGTAAGGGTTTTTCCGGATCTAATCCGCCGAAAGACAAATGCTACCTCCAGATCGCCGAGAATACCGGCGACCTCTCCGCCTGCGACCGGATCGAAGGCGGCCCCATGTCCTACACCCGGGAAGAGTGCATCCTGGGCGCGGCCGTTAAACACGGCGATCCGGCCGGATGCGCGAAACTTACGGGCGCGGACAAGAGCGAATGCGTCTCCCAGGTGGGGCCGAAGATGAGCCCCGGGAGCGTCATCGAGATAGACGACCAGATCGCGCTTATTAAGGCCGAGCTTGAAAAGGGCGATGACCCGGAACTCTCCAAGCAGCTTAAGGGCCTTGAGGAAAAACGCGTAAATATCCTTGATATCATGAGCGATACCAATAAAAAAAGCTACGAATCGATGTCCGACCCCTTAAACCGGGAAGCGAGCCTTGATTATCATCTGGGAAAGATCGATGAAAAGACCCGCGACACCCTGATCGCTTTGAACGACCGCCTGCGCGAGAAAGGGGAGAGTATGGCGGAAAAAGATTACGAGGCTTTGCGGGATGTTCTAGCTTATAAGAACGATCCTAAGAATAATATCGAGAACATGGACGAGCGGGAGATGCTTAAGCTCCGTTGGAACGAAAAGGTCGGCAACGCCGTCGATTACCTTAAGTTCTGGAATTCGAATCCGACCGCGGCGGAAGAGAAATTGGACGAGCAGCTTTTTATCTACGAACGCATGCTTGAGCGCCAGGCGGCGATCGACCAAGGGCTCTCCGAGCGACAGCAGGATATCGACCGCAATCTGGAGATGGTAAAAGAGGCGCTTAAAGACAAGGCCTGGGAAATGGCCACGGACGAGGCAAAGAAGGCCGCTTTCGGCGAGCTTATGGACCTCGTTGAATCCGATGCCGCCGGTCCGGTCACGGCTATTTTGGGAGAGGCTATCGATACGGTCAAAAAAGAAGCCAAGTCCGCCGAGTTCCGCGGCCTGGTGCGGGCTTATAATATGGGCATGGAAGAGGAATTAGCCAAAGCGGGCGGAAATGTGGAGCGGGCGCACGCGGCCGTAACCGCGAATCTGGAGAAAGACCCGTATATGTACGAGGACAAGAATACTTTCGCCAAATACGGCAATATCCTCGAGAACAAAGATTGCGACGGATCCAATCCGCACTGCGTGAGCCGGGATATCTTCTGGAAGGCCATGAAAAAGTCCTATAAATACCAGCACCAGACTGACTAGTTTCGCAATTTATGATATAATAGAATCGTAAGCAACACGAAAAACTATGACTACTTTATTGTGGATAATCGCGGCTACTTTAGCCGTAAGCGCCCTGTCCTTGACCGGAGCCATCGCGCTGTTCTTTAAGGAAGAAGCGCTAAAAAGAATAATCCAGCCCCTGGTGGCGTTTTCGGCCGGGGCGCTTTTAGGCGGCGCCTTTCTGCATCTTCTGCCGGAAGCGGCCGAAAAAATGGGCGCCGAAAGCCAGGTTTGGCTCATCGTCATTTTGGGATTTTCCACGTTTTTCCTGATCGAGCAATTCATCCACTGGCATCATTGCCACCGCATGCCGAGCGAACACAGGCATCCGGTCACTTATCTCGTCCTTATATCCGACGGTATCCATAATTTTCTGGACGGTTTAGCCGTCGGGGCGGCTTTCATGGCTGGACCGGGTATCGGAGTGGCGGCGACTTTGGCCGTCGCCATGCACGAGATCCCGCAGGAACTCGGGGATTTCGGGATCATGATCCACGGCGGCTGGAAAAAAAGCAAGGCCCTGCTCTTTAATTTTTTGTCCGGCCTGACCATGGTTTTGGGCGGCCTGATCGCCTGGTCGCTGGCCCGGGACATCGATACCGCCTTTTTGCTTCCTTTCGCCGCCGGTAACTTCATCTATATCGCCGCTTCCGACCTTATCCCGGAAATAAAGCACAGCGAAAATATCTGCAAAAACGGGATTCATTTCCTTTCTTTCGCGCTGGGCATAGCGCTTATGTATTTATTGGGACTCTTGGAATAAAATTGTCGATCACATAAAGAGGACCGTCGGTTTTTATCGGCGGTCTTTCGTTTTTGCCGGTTTAATCCGATCGCGCGTGAACAAAGCCGTATAAATAATTGACTTATAATATTTTACGTGTTAATCTTAGTTTAAATTACTAAAAATTATATTTATCGGCACTTTATAACAAACGGAAGGAGACGAGAAGATGCCAGGAATCCTGGAAGAAAAATCCCTGTGGTACAAGTATAAAACCGAAATCTGGCCGCAAAAATCGGCGCAATCGATCACGATCCATAACACGATGCGGGTATTGCGCAGTATTACCAATATCGGGAATCTGCGCTATATGTCGGTACCGATCACCTCGGGTTGGTTTTATTATAACTTGCTTTTGGAATATTCGCCGTCGGAGCGCGAAGAAAAAAGATCCCAATTGATGAGAGCCGCTATCCGGCATAATTACCGTCTGGCCTGGAATTTTTGGCAGGCGCTTGTGGAATACTGGCAACGGCCGGTAGTCAACCCCGCCTTTCTGATACCCAAGGATCAAAGATGGGATCAGGACCATTTTCAGGCCTTGTGGCTCTCTATCATCTCTGAGATGTGTTCCGATCATGATATGCACGAAAAATGGGAATATTCGAACGGCGGCGCCGAGGAATTTACCCATTCTTACCAGCTGAAACTGGGCATTCCGAAATGCGACGGCCTCGAGAGCCCGTTCTTCAACACCAGGGAAACCGAAGAAAAAGCCCGGGAGCGGATGCGGACCATCGATGTTTTCGACCACCAGGGCCGTCTGCTGACACTCAATCGAGGGTACCAAAAAATCGAAAAGGCGATTCCCTGGATCGAAGAGCGCGGTTTCGCGGCCGATCGTTTGCGGCATTGCCTCGAACTGCTCGAATGGACCGGTAACATGATCGCCAAAGGTTTTTACCAATAGTTACCGGTTAGTAGCGGAATGAAAAATTTTTAAACTTAATGGAAGCCAGCGCTTCCATTTTTTTATTCGGGAAATGCGGGTACGAGGTTATATTAAATATTCGAGTTAATTGGCGTTGACATTAATTTATTTTTATGCTATTTTGTATTGTTATGGCACATTGAAAACAAATTATAAATATATTGCGAAGAGGTGACGGCATGAAAAGATTGTCAGGGTTAAAAATCGCGCTTTGCCAGATGCCTGTTTTGCCGGGAAGGCCGGATCTTAATACGGCTTATATCATTAAAGAGATCAGGGCGGCCGCGGCCGCGAATGCTGACATCGTAGTGTTTCCGGAAATGTGCGTGACCGGCTATCTCCTGGGGGATTTATTCGAAAATGAAGCCTTCATCCGGGAAGCGGCTGATCGCAACGAAGAGATCCGTCGTGCTGCAAAAGGCCTTACTGCCATCTGGGGAAATATCACTATTGATCGTGATAAAACGGGGGAAGACGGCCGGTTAAGGAAGTACAATACCGCTCTCATCGCGAACAACGGCGAATGGATCGGCCGAACGACAAAAACCTTGCAGCCTAAATACCGCATTTTCGATGATGAGCGGCATTTTTATTCCCGGCGCCAGTTTTATAATGAAACGGTTTGGCGCGGCGGGCATGAAGGAACCGAAATAAGCGATTTAATGCAACCGTTTACGATCCCGACCCGGGTCGGAGAATTATCGGTCGGCGTGATTCTGTGCGAAGATATGTGGCACGGCGATTATCCGGTTAATCCTACCAGGATGCTTAAAGATAATGGCGCCGAAATAGTATTTAATCTGTCGGCATCGCCCTGGACTTGGCAGAAAAATCGCAAACGGCATCAGGTCGTCTCGGACCTATTATCCGAGTGCCGGGTACCGTTCGTTTACATCAACAATACCGGAGAGCAGAATACCGGCAAAAATCTGGTCGTTTTCGACGGTAGTTCCGCGGTTTATGATTCCCGGGGAAATATTGTTTTCGAAATACCGCCGTATTCCGAGGGTACGAAAGAGTACGTTTTTTCGGCCGATGCGCCGAAGCAACCGATTCAGGCGGAAGACGCCGCCCAGCTTTTCATGGCGCTCGCTTACGGATTGAAAAAGTTTTTCAATCTCCTGCCTCCGCCGCGGAGACGAGCGATAGTCGGACTTTCCGGCGGCATAGATTCGGCCGCGGTTTTGCTTCTTTTGGTTTATGTCCTGGGTAAAGAGAATGTCCGGGCGGTCTATATGCCGTCGCGGTTCAGCAGCCGAAAATCTGAGGACATAGCGGCGGCGATCGCGCGGGGAGTCGGTTTAGACCTTGAAAAAAGGCCGATAGAGCCGATCATCGCGGCCGTGAGCGCCGTTACCGGCACGACCGAAGATTCGCCCGGCTTCGAGAATATCCAGGCCCGGGCTCGGATGGAGATCCTGGCGGCGCTGGCCCAGGATACGGGCGGGATGTTTTCCGCCAATTGGAACAAGGTGGAAGCGGCTTTCGGTTACGGCACGCTTTACGGCGATATGGCCGGATTCGCGGCGCCTCTCGGGGACCTGGTCAAAAGGGAAGTCTATCAGCTGGCGGATTTCATGAACCGGCGCATTTTCGGGGGAGAGATAATTCCCGAAGAGTGTTTTACCCGGGCGCCGACGGCAGAGCTTAAGGACGGACAGACCGATCCCTTCGATTACGGCAATCTTAACCGGCGCGGTTACCACGATGAGCTGGTGCGCGCTTTTACGGAATTCCGCCGCGATCCGGAGTGGGTGCTGCGGAAATACGAAGATGATTCTCTGGAAAGGGAATTCATGCTCGAACCGGGAACGCTTGCCCGGTTATTCCCGACTGCCAGGGAATTCGTGAAAGACCTGGAAAGATGCTGGCGCATGTTTCATAGCTCTTACTTTAAGCGCGTGCAAAGCGTCCCCTTGATCATAACGAGCAAGCGCGCTTTCGGTACTGATCTTCGGGAAGCGATGCTGCCGGCTTATTTTACGGAAGAATTTACCCGGCTGAAGCGGAAGATTCTGGCCGGAAAAGGAAAGAAAAACCGGATCGTGATATATGGCGGGAGCTTCAATCCTCCGGGACGGCATCATCGGCGCTTCGCTCGCTACCTAAGAAAGTATTTCGACACCGTCATTATCTATCCCTGCGGTCCCCGGCCGGATAAGCCCTCGGCCAATATTTTACCCCTGGCAAATCGGTTGGTATTGGTAAAAAAAGGTTTGTCCGGGATCAAGGGGGCGAGGCTTGATTTTTACGACCTGGAAAACGGTTTTTATACCCCTACCTATCTGCTGGACGAAAAATACCGTAAAAAATATCCAGAGGCCGAGATCTGGCACGCGGTCGGCAGCGACGTTCTCTTAGGCGGCGGACATGGAGCTTCGGAAGTCCACACCTGGCACCAGGGGGCGGAGATCTGGCAGAACCTGAATTTTTTCGTGATCGAGCGCCCCGGCTTCGAATTAGCGCCGGAAGACATGCCCCCGTCATCCGAATTACACCGGATTCCCGGAATATACGGCTCCGGCACGATGATCCGCGAACGGATCTATAGAGGAGAGGATATTTCCGGCCTGACCCTGAAATCGGTCAGGGAGTATATTTATAATTTTAGTTTATTCGGAAAATAAGGATCTTTTTAAATTTTAACGCCTGATAAATTTCAGGCGTTTATTTTTATTTAATATTAGCTTATATATTTATATTGACAGGAAATAGTTGATGCTCTATAATAGTGTTATTAGTACACTAAGTAAGGAGTTTATAAGTCCGTTATCGTAAAAATTACGTTATGGGTTGACAAATGTTAGCGAATGTGATAAAAATCTAATTCATAGTTCTTTAAAATATATTTTATTGATCGGTTGCAAATTATTCTGTTTTGTGTCGTAACATATTTTTGGCTTTGTTAATTTCCCGAAAAAAAAGGAGGTGATGTTTGGATAGCAGTTGAAAAAATATCCTTGATCCGGATTAAAATTTTGTTTTAAGGGTCGAAATGTTTTATTTTTTTTCACGCTACGCCAAGATAAAGGGAGGAAAGCAAAGATGGCAAACAAGAAAAACATTACCCCGAAAACCGAAACCGAGATCACCGAAACCCTCAAGACCGCCGAAACCGCGCCCGCCACCCCGGCTTATCCGGCCGCCTGGCAGGAACGCGTCGGCGCTTTTGCAGAAAAAGTGGGCAAAACCCTGGAAGAAGTGACCGCCGCTTTGGCGCCGATCGTCGGCGAAGCGGGCGATGAAGCCCTCGGCTATCTGGCCGACGAAACGGCGTCTCCAATTGCCGATATCAAGGAAAAACTGGCCGGACTCAATATTCCGAGCGCCAAGTTCAATGCCCATGTGGGTATTCTGCGCGGACCGAAAGTGAAAATAGAAATGCCCGCAGATGCATCAGCTGCACGTGGCCCATCCCTTGATGTTCTGCCGGCCGTGCCCGATGACGACAGTTTTTTGGCCATGCTTAAGGTCGGCGGCGAACTCAAGATCGGCCAGACCGAGATCATTTCCGCCCTGAAAGCCGCGTTGGCCGAAAGGGTGGGGCTGTTCCGGTTACCGGAAGTTTTGCGTGATCGGATGGAAGCATTCGCGGAACAGAACGACGAGCCTTGCGGCGAAGCCTACTATAAATTGCGCAAGATGGTGACCCAGCGCAATTACGCGGAGGTATTGTCCGTTCTCGGCGTCGAAGGCCAATTCGTCAATGCCAGCCGGAAAAAGAAGCTTTTGGACCGGCTGGAAGAATATCTCTGGATTGCCCTGCACGATTTTCAAAGCCAACTGATGTCCTGGCAGAGATCCTGGATGGACGGTGCGGCCAATCCGGCCTTGATGATGGCGGCTTTTACGGCCGCGGTCGGCGGCGGCGGACAGATGCCTCCGGGTATGATGTCCCCGCCGGATACTTCCGTATTGCGGGACGCTGCCGAAAGCGTGATCGACAAGATTAACAAGGCTTTTGCCGGCACCGGCATTCCGGTGTCCCGGGCACTCGCTTACGATGCCCAGACCATCAAGAACGTCATGCAGGACGAACGCCTGCCGGCCTTGGTTGGCGCGGCCACCAAAGAACAAATGCTCAAAATGCTCGGAGTCGACGTGGCCGCCGATTACGTCCGCATGGAAAGGAACCTGGTCCGCTACGCTCTGGCCGTGATGGAATTGCCGAAAGTGGACGGCGGAAATTCGGAGTTGGTTTACCTGGGAGCGATGGTGCAGCTCGGCTTGTCCATTCCCTGGGATAAGCTCTTGCGCGGCGGTATCAAACCGGCATCAAAAAAAGACTTTCATCGTTTTAACGAGGACGAATAACGGCCCATAAAGAGCCGAAGTAAACCGATTAGGGGGCAGGAGGAAGAATTCTTCTGCCCCCTCTTTAATACTCGTTTGATTAACAAAAGCGAAAGGAGATAAAGGCATATGAGCGGAGGATCTTATCGTAGTTATTCAGAGTCGATGGGTTCGACCAGGAGTACTTTTTCCGACGACGCTGGCGAGAGAGCGCGGGCGGAAGCCGAGAGAAAAAAGCGCCTGGACGAAGCCCGGGCGAGTATGGGTGAGAAGAAGAAGCGGGAGACGCGGGACACTTCGGGGATGTACGACCGGAGCAAGGTTAAACTCGGTATTACTCGGCCGGCGCCCGGCGTCAAAAAGATCCATTTTGTCCTGATCGATAATTCCGGTTCGAACCGGGTCATCGCCCAGCACATGAAAAACAGTTCCGCTTATCTGGCGAGTGTTCTGCAAAATCTTGATCCCGCCTCGCAGATCGCCAGCAATTATTTTAGCGACCATACCGACGGCGAGCGTTTATGCTTCCAGGAAGTCGATTTCGTGTCGCCGGACAAAGAGGGTGATCAGGTCTTATTGTCGTCTATCAGCCACATTAATCCGGCCAACGGTCATGATGCGGCCGAAGCGATCGAATGCGCGCTTTGGCGCGCTTGCAAGATCAATTTCGGCGATGCGATTGAGAAACACCTTTATCTCGTAACCGACGTCGTGGCGCATGGCATGGGTCTGTCTTCGGACGACGGCTGTCCGTTTCAGCGCGACTGGCGCGAGGTATTGGCGTTAGTAGCGGATACGTATACCTCTTTTACCGTCATCGGCTGCGGAGACAGTCCACGGGTGGGCGAATTGCAGAAGCAGTTTATCTCCCCAGAGCGGCTGGCTTACGACTTGATTGATCTCTCGAGCATCCCGGAAGATCGGCACCGGATGGCTATTACGGCCAACGCGCTCCTATTCCTGATCGCGCGCAGTACCGGCATGCAAGGCGTCGAGATGTTCTTGTCCTTCCTTTACGAGAAGTGGCTCAAGGATCCGGTTTTCGGCTCCGATTCGGACCGGCGGGCGCGGGAAATGATCCGCAAGTTCGGCAAGTATCTGGAGGCGCCGCCTGAAGAGATTGAACGGATGATGAACCGGATTATTGTGTAAGATTCCCGTTCTTAAACTCCGGACTCCGTCCTTAAAGACGGAGTCCGGGAAACCTTTTTGTCTGCCGGAAAGGAGATATTAATGGAAAGAAAGATCGCCTTAAAGCTCCTGACCGGTTGCGATAAGAACCGGAAAGCGAGCCTTGATCTGATACGGCAAAACCTCGAGCGTTTACCCTGGAAAGCGGCTGAAAAAAAGACGGCCATGGATCTGACCGCCAAAGCGCATTTAGCCTGTTTCGATGGCGACGGCCGGGCGCTTGTGCCGTCTATTCGTTATCTCGAAATCCTGGAAGACTGGACGGGTCTTAAGGCCGCAGCCGCTATCGCGAAAATTTACGGCCATGGTCCGGGACTTAAAGTTATCCGGGAAATCGAAGAATGCCGGCAGCTAAGTCTATTATGCGAGCCAGACAGCAGCGTTGAACCGACGGAATATAGATACGAAGAAACCGGCGAAGACGTTGACCGCTTATTCCGTGAATATTGCCGTGATCACGGTAAGATAATCCTGAAACACCTGCAGACCGGCTCCAAAAAGGCGGATTTCAAAAGTTTCGTTTATCTGGTGCGCGATTCGGACGGTATTATCAAGGTATATAAGGAGCTTGTCGATTATAAGCTCGGACCGGCCGGTAAGTACATAGAGAACGAAGATGAGATCATCGGCGTTCTGCCGCGCTTAGACTGGCTGCCCCGTTATTACGGTATCGAAAAAATCGCACCGGACCTTGATTTTATCCGCCAGTCATTCGTCTACGGTTCTGTCCTGGATGAATTCAGGATTCCCGGACACCAGCTAGATAAAGAAACGGTCATCAGCCTGATCGCGGACCTGGCCCAAAAGCTTAAGATATTAAGCGACGCGGACATACTCTATACCGACCTTAAGGGCGGGAACGTGATCGTCGGAGACAACGGCGCCAATATTATCGATTTCGGTCTGGCGAAAACGCTGGTACCGGGAGAGCAGGAAGTTTTCTCGGTTATTCCGGAACCGCGCTATAGTCCGCCGGAAACGACGGTCGGGCGGATGTTTTCGCTTAAGTCTATAGTTTTCCAGCTGGGAGTGCTCGCCTATGAACTTTTAACCGGCAAGCATCCGTTCAGCTTTGATTGCCTGCCGGATGATCCGGAGAATAAGGAAAATGAATATCTGAAATACGCTTGGGCCAACGCTATTTTGCCGCCAAAAGACGACTTGTCGGAGAGAACCGGTGACGCGCGGCTCGGGATTATCGGGCGCATGCTCCGAAAAGATCCGGCCAAACGCCCCGATTTCGATGAGATAATAGTGCAACTGAAAGGTGTGAAAACAGCCTTAGTTAAACCCAGGAGCGGGTATAGCCGAAAGAGGGAGAAAAACACCGTTTTATTTCCGGCTCGCATGGGTATTCCGCACCGGGGGCACATTGAATATATCGCGAGGGTTCTTCATCTCGGATATTTCGTGAAAATATCGTTGCAGAGATCGTATACGATCACCAAGCGCGACCCTTTGCCGAAATGGCTCGTCATGAAGATGGTCGCGCAGTCGCTTTTCGACCGCGGTTTCGGACCTAATGATTTCGAGTTCATCCTGACGCCTTTTTATCGGACCGACCAAGAGCATAGATTGCATTTCGCTATGCTCCCGGGCGCGGACAATATCGTCGCGATCGCCTCCGGCAATCAGGGAGTTCATGAGCTCTTCCCGCGCCATCTGATCCTTGACCAGAAAGCTTTGTTCGGCGAAGAGGAAAAAGAATATGATATCCGTTCCTGGGGCGAGATTATCCGGGAGGCCGTGCGCGCCAACGATTACGAAATTTTCCGCGCTTATGCCGCTGCCGGCGTCGAAAAAATCCTGTCATTTTCTGAAATCAGGTCTATGTACGGCCGGCCCGAAATAGAATTCGTACCCGGAGCGGTCAATCTGATCTTGGAAGACGAAAACGGCGCGGTGGCCGTGTCCGGCGGAGTCTTTCGGTATCTTACCCCGGAACAAAGCCTCGTCACGCATCTTAAAAGAGCGGGCTACGACTGCTGCCTGGTTGACCCCTATGTCCGCCGCACGATTTTGGCCGTCAATGGCCGCGACCGATCGATAAAATACCTTAAAACCGTCTTTGACGGAACCAATGAAACAATTTATTTCCGCTATGCCTGATATCGGAAGATATTCAGGCATAGCGGAACCATTTAATCCGCAGCTTTTGGTCGTATAAAAATATGATCAGAATAGCGCAGATTAAGAAGGTTCTTTACAACTGAATAACCCAGGGAGAGGAAATGAAAGGACGAAAAGAGTTTGGGTTTTTCGAGGGACTCCACGCGTTGGAATATTTGCTTTCCGACCCCCCGGATGGGATTATGCTGGCAATCGCCGGCGGGAGTTGTTCCGGCAAGAGTTTTTTGGCCGCCGTATTGCGGCAGAATCTGTTAAACCGGGGAATGGACGTATCCGTATTGCCGCTCGATAATTTTTTCAAGGACAAGGACGATCCGGATATACCGCGCGATTCCGCTGGCCGGAAATTATTTGATGTCCCGGATTCTTACCGGCATTGCCTGTTCCGCCTTTGCGCCGAACAGCTTTCCTCGGGGATGGATGTCTATATCCCCGATTACCGTAAAGCTACCAACAGTATTTTGAGCGATCGGGGTGAAAAAATAAAGCATTGCCCGCGAAGAATAGCCGAGGGGCTTTTCGTGATCGATTTTTTGCGCGATCTTGGCGGTTCGAAAGTATCGGTTTTCGTCGATACTCCGGAGGAAACCAGGCTAGCCCGCCGAGTCAGGCGCGACAACGAACGTTTCGGCGCAAGCGAAGCGCGGGTAGTTGAATTTTGGGAAACGAGAGTTAAACCGAATTACGCCAGTTACGTTGAACCGCAAAGAAAGAAAGCGGATTTTATTATCCGCGGCGGTTAAAAAAAGGAGGCGGGAGCATGTTTGAGGAACTGCAGGAAACATACGAAAACATAATGCACGCGGTTTGCGCCGAAGAAGTTTTCGGTCCGATCAAGAGTCGGAATGCCGAGAAGCGCTTAGCCGTTCTTGAAGAGGTTTTTCTGGCTATCGCTAAAACGGTCAATCCGGGCGACTATCTCGGCGACCTCGATGCCAAGGAAATGGCGCAGGAGGCCCTGAAACAGCTTAAAAAATTCCGTGACCGAGCCCGGGAAAAGATCGGGGCCGGCATTTACGGTCAAAAGATCAGGGAGAATAAGGGTTTATTCATTATCCGCACCGACAAGCGCGGTTATTACGTCAATACCGCGGAGCCGTGGAGCGAGGGCGACAAGTGCGCCGTTTATCGCGGCCGATGCGTGGGCGGGGAAGAAGATGCCGGGGATGTAGCGGTCAAGATCGCGGACGATCCGGCTGACAACGATTTTTTACGGAACGAAGCGAGAATTCTTGAAATTCTCAAGAAAAACCCGTCGCCGCAAAGCGTTCACTTTCCACTGATCCTTGATCATTTTGAAACCGAGGACGGGCGCCTGGGAATCATTACCCGTCTAGTGCGCAACTCTTATAATGTTTACGAAATCAGGGAATACGGGGATTACCAGGAAGGAGTGCCGGAAAAGCACGCCGTCTGGATGATGAGTCGAATGCTCGGCGCTATCGGCCGGGCGCACCATTGCGGGATAACGCATAATAATATAGAACCGCAGCACGAACAGGTCAGGCACCGGGCCCATAACGTCATTCTCCTGGATTGGGCCTACGCTTCGTACAAGCCGCGCGATACCGGCGAGGGTTTTCGCGCGGTTAACGAAATCTACAGCGCGCCGGAAGTGGCATTAAAGGGTTCGCCTACGTTCGCGACCGATCTTTATTCGATCGGCAAATCCATGATCTATATACTGGGCGGTGATCCGGAAACAAACCTTGTACCGGATACGGTCGATGAATGTTTACGGAATTTTATTCTGTCCTTCGTGGTCGAAAGCCAGCTCGGACGCCAACAAGACGCTTGGCGGGCGCATTTTGAATTGATCTCCCTGATAGAAAGCTTGTGGGGGCCGAGAAAATTCATGGAATTTTATATGCCGGACCGGGAAGAGGATTTTTTAGCATTCAAACCCAAAGAGAAAGACTAGGAGGAAATCATGGGCGATGGCGATGATTATGTGGGAAGCGTGCCTCGGCGTGAATCGATCCGCGAGGAAGATTTCAACTTCAGCGGTTTCATGAACCGCGGTACGGGCCAGCGCGAGTGCCATCCGGAAATGAATATCAAGGGCAAGATCCGTGAATGCCGCGATAACCCGAAGCATCCGGAAACGACGCCGATCGCGGTCATTATCGATCTGACAAGATCGCGCGGCAAAGATACGATGGTCGTGCGGCGGAAGATCGCGCGCCTGATCGGGCAGATCATCAAAAGGAGCTACCTGCCCGGGCCGACCCTAAGCATCGGCGGCGTCGGCGACGCGACCGACGGCGACCGGGCCCCGGTACAGATAGGGCAGTTCGAGGTCGGCAATATCCTTGACCGCAATTTGAACGAATATCTTTGGATCGAAGAGGGCGGCGGCGGTTCCGGCCGGGAATCTTACGAGCTTGCGGCCTACGCCTACGCCACCCGGACCGATCTCGATGCCAATAAACGCGGCAAAAAGGGAATTTGTATTATCCTGGGCGACGAAGGGTTTTACCCGTTGGTCAAAAAGGAGCAGATCAAGGAGCACTTGGGGGCGGACGTACCGGCCGATATTCCGGCCGCGGAAGCTTTCCGCTTGCTCCAGGAGAAATACCACGTATTTTTCATTTACGTGCGCAAGCCCTGGACAGAGCACAAAAAGGATGTTGACAAAGAGATCATGGACCGGGTTTTGAAAGCCGGCGGCATGCACGGCGGCGTGGATGTCAGGGCTTCGCTTCTCTGGAACGATTATAACGATCTGGATCTGCATGTGATTAGCCCCTCCGGCGAGGAGATCATGTTCAATCACCGGCGCTCAAGATGCGGCGGCGAACTTGACGTTGACCGAAACGCCGGCGGCCGGGAAACCCGCAAGCCGATAGAGAATATCCGCTGGCCCAAAGGAAAAGCTCCTGCGGGTCGGTACCGGGTGATCGTTCAGAACTATAATTTTCACGAAGATAAAAGAGGCCCTATTCCCTTCAAAGTTGAAGTCGAAGTTAACGGTGAAGTTAAGCATTTTGAGGGCATAGCGGCACCCCAAGGAAATGAAACCGGATCCAGAAGCAATATTGCCGTTCATGATTTTGAATTTGATCCCGAAAAAAGGCCGGGCAATAAAGACCAAGGCGACGTTTATCGGCAATACGGCGAAGAAGTCGTCAAGGCACAGTGGGAGAGCGTTTTACCGAAGGACCGCATCATTACTATCGTGGATCCGGAAGCGGTCGTCGATACCATGCTCGGCATTGTCGCCGGTTTGGGCGGAGTAGATCTTAAGACTTTTATTTCGCACCTCAAAAGCGACGGACAGTCCGATGTGCGGATGGCGCAAGTGAGCGAAAGCCTGGCGGAATTTTTCCGCGCCCTGAATGTGCCTAAAACCGCGGCCCCGAAATTGCCGTCCCGACAAAAGAAAAAACCGGGCAAGACCAAGAGGCTTGATTAGAGAAAAGCAAGCCGGGCGGCCGGATCGTGAATTCGCGATCCGGCCGTCTACTCAACTTTCATGGAGAATAAGATGATAAAAAAATTGGAGAAAATAATTGAATTTGTCTGGCTGGAGAACGCCCTGGATAAGATATTTTCTGGCGAATTTTATAAGAATATGATCATGTGTATAGTTTCTTTCATGCAGATGATTTCCGGTTATCTCTTAATGTCGTTGCCTGCGGTTTGTTCGGTGATGCTGGGAAAATTATATCCGTCTCTATTCGGCGAAGGAACAACGTTTTACGGTATTTTTTACGCGCTGTCTTTTTTCTTGATTCCGATAGTGGCGGTTATGATCCTTTTTGGAACGGTTCGATTCGTTATTTCTTTCCCCCTGGCCTGTAAATGCGTTTTTAAGGCCGTATTGGCGCCGTTCAGTATCATTCAACTCTATTATGGAGCAGTAATATGCGCCCAAATGGAAGCTGACGGCACGATGAGCGGACATGACGTGGTATCCGCCAGACCAGCCAGATATTTGGTAGATAAAGCTTTTACTAGACAGGGAGCGAGAAAATTAGCCGATAATTATGGCCGATATTTAAAGACGGAGAACGATAAAGATTTTTTGACCGTATATTACGCCGATTAGGAGGGGGGGGTAAATATGCTCTTCGCGACCTTGCCGCCTATTCAGGAAGACGAAGCGCTCGAGAAGATAATATCTTGTCCGGATATCGATGCCGTTCGCTACAATACCGGTTATCGGACGCTTAAAAGCGCTCAGGAAGTGATTAGTGGTCTTAAAAGCCTGTGCGGTCATTACAATAAAGAACTTTGGATCGATCTTGAAGGCCGGCAGCTCCGGGTAACGAACCAGTCATACCCGCGCTACGGCGGGCAGGTGGTTTTGAACCGGGCCGTCAATATCGAATTGCCGGCTTACGCTCATTTCCGGGGTTTCGGCTGGTACGAGATCGCGGAAGCGGACGGCGATACAATATTCATTAAAGGTCTGGAACGCGGTACTTTAGGCGACGGTCAGACCGTCAATATCCGGGCCCGGAGCATCAGTCTAAACGGATATCTAACGCCCGGCGATGTTGATTTTATCACGGCGGGTTTTGAAATGGGTGTCATGAATTTCATGCTGTCTTTCGCGGAAAGCTGCGAAGATATCGCGGAAGCGGAAGAGGCCCTGGCCCTTAACGGTTTTGACGCGCGGAAGCATAAAGCGCGAATACGGCTTAAAATAGAATCGCCGCGCGGATTGGAATATGTTAGTCGGACTGACAGATCATTTTTTTCCGAATACGACTTGATCGCGGCCACGGATGATCTATTCACTAATATCGGCGCCGATAAATTCTCCCTGACGGACGCCTTAAGAAGCATTATCAGGGCCGACCGGAATGCGATCCTGGCCTCGAATATTTTTTCCGGCCTGGAGGGCAGGAACGGTACGGTTACCGCCGGGGATATCGCCTATATGGAGCTTATGCGCCGATACGGCTATAAGCATTTTATGCTCTCCGACGGCATCTGCCATTTTCATTTCGAAGATGCGATGCGGCAATGGCGGTATTTTAAAGGAAGGATAAAAAAATGATACTGATAGTGGGGGATGCCGGATTAGGCGACGGCGGCAAAGGGACATCCGTCGATAATCTGGTGCGCGTTACCGGCGCTCGTACGGTCGTTCGCTATAATGGCGGATCGCAGCCGGCGCATAATGTGGTTTTACCGGACGGCCGGCACCATACCTGCGCCCAATTCGGAAGCGGTATTTTTATTCCCGGTACGGAAACCATCCATTCGCAGTATGTGCTTATTAATCCCTTGGCCCTCCTCGAGGAAAACGAGGTTCTTAAAATAAAAGGCGTTACGGACGCGCTTGACCGCCTGAAGATCCACCGGGATTGCTTAGTGATAACTCCTTTTCAGGTCATCATGAACCGGATCCGCGAACTGGTCCGAGCTAATAAGTGCCACGGCAGCTGCGGGAAAGGCGTGGGGGAAACGGCGGCTGACGGAAAGATCATGGGTAAGATGGCGCTCCGAATGAATGATCTGTATGACCAGGATGCGCTTTACGAAAAATTGCGGTATATCCGTTTGACCAAGCTCGATACGGCTGAACAGCTTATAAGCGGCCAAGATAACGATGAGATCCGCCATTATTACGATTTGCTCGCAAACTACGGATATTTTCAGTGGGTCGTCGAAGCTTACACTAAGTTTGTCGAAACGAGCCGGGCGGCTGTCGTGGATACGGGATACCTTAAGGAAAAATTAGCGGGCGGCGACGTTATTTTCGAAGGCGCCCAGGGAGTTTTACTGGATCCGGTATATGGATTCTATCCATATATCACTAAAACCAGGACCACGGCCGAAAACGCTTTTCGGCTCATCAGGGAATGCGATTACCAGGGAGAGGTAAAGATCCTAAGCGCTATGCGCCCCTACGCCACTCGGCACGGAGCCGGTCCGTTCGTAACGGAAGATTCGTGGCTGACCAAAACGATTCCCGATCGGCACAATATATTCAAGGAATGGCAGCGGGGATTCAGGATCGGCTGGTTCGATTCCCTGACGGCCCGATACGCCATGGAAGTGAGCGGCGGCGCGGACGAGATCATTTTAACCAACCTGGACCGTTTAAGCGTTCTTAAAAAAATATATATCTGCATTTCTTACGAGTATACGGGTATTAACCCGGGGCATCTGGACGGTCTATTCGAATGGGAGCGGACCGGTGACGGTAAAACAAGGATCACCGGGATCAAAAAGATTGACGGCGCAGACATCGGAAAACGGGAAGAAGCCAGCCGGATCATGTTCGATTGCCAGCCCTTGGAATTCATGGAATTCCCGGGATGGCAGAAAGATATTTCCGCCATCAAGAGTTTCGACGGTTTGCCGCCGGAAGCCCGGGAGTATGTTCATTTTATAGAAGAAATCGTCGGTATACCGATATCGATGATCTCAGTCGGTCCGACCTGGACCCACAAAATAAATTTATAACCCTTATGATAACATAAGGGTTTTTTAATTATCTGATATCTATATTTAATTACATATATATTTATAGTTAATTATTATTTAACTATTTAATTATATAATTAATCATTAAATATTTTAAGCGTAAATTAAAAACTATGAAAAAAATCTTACTATTTCTTTTTGTGGTGGCGCTATTAGGTTTGCCACCGCTTAGCGGACACGCCCAGGCGACAGCGGGTCTTCCGGAGCGTTTATCCGGGCGGATACTTCTGCAGGTGGAGGCGCACGGCGAGGCCTGGTACGTGTATCCGGTCAACAGACTGCGTTATTTTCTCGGGCGCCCGGCCGACGCTTTCCGGATCATGCGCGAACTCGGGCTAGGTATAAGTGAATCCGATTACGACCGTTTCAAGGACAACGCCCCTTCCCGGCTTCTCGGACGGATCCTTTTGCGGGTCCAGGCGCACGGGGAGGCTTATTACGTCGACCCGGTAAGCCATGATCTCATCTATCTCGGGCGTCCCGACGACGCTTTCCGGATCATGCGGGAAAAGGGCCTCGGAATCACCAGTGCGAATCTGTCCCGCATGCCGATATCAGGCGCTTCGGTCGTTCCTCCGAACGGGGTCATGAACATAATCGTTGATGAACCTGACTGGAACGACGAAATTCCGAATCCTGTTATGGTCACCGGACAGGCCCGGGTATTCGAGAATACCGTCAATATTAGACTCCGGAGCTCGAGCAACCGGATCATAGCCAGCACCTTTATAACGGCGAACAGTCCGGATATAGGGGAATACGGGGATTTTTCGAAAAGCGTCCCTTACTCCGATCCGGGCACCGCGACCGGCTTTCTGGAAGTGTTCACGATATCGGCCCAGGACGGTTCGGAGATCGATAAGGTCATAACTCTGGTAAGGTTTTAATTGGATTCGTGAGCCTTATAAATGCACAGGCGTAAGCATGTGCATTTTTGCTGTCCGCGATTTTAAATTCTCTTTTTATCTGGTATAATAAGGTAGCGACATGACGAAAAATACTTGTCATCTCGAGCGAAGCGGGAGATCTATAATGTGTTTTTTCAGCACAGACTGCGTATTATAGATCTCTTATTTTGCTCCGCTATATCGCCAAAATACTGCTCAAAGAAATATTCGATATTGAATTTGACGCTGATCTGTATATCAAGGAGACCCTTGAGGGTAAAAAATATCCGTCTTATTAAAATTTAAAGTAAAGAGTTTATGCTTGAAGTAAAAAACGACCCGTCTTTAGTCGCTTTTTGCGGGCTTTATTGCGGCGCCTGCAAAAAATATCTAACGGAGAAATGTCCCGGCTGCGTTAAGAATGAAAAGGCCTCCTGGTGCCAGGTGCGCGTCTGTTGCCTTGAACATGGTTATAAAAGCTGTGCCGAATGCAAAGAATTCGATAATGTTTTCGATTGCGCGAAATTCAACAATTTTTTCTCTAAACTTTTCGGCTTTATTTTTCGCTCCGACCGCGGAGCCTGCATCGCCCGCATAAAAGAAATCGGTTTAGAGGCCTTTGCCCGCGAGATGGCCGAAAAAAAGATGCAAACGATAAAAAAATAACGTTCATCGGAGAAAGCAAAAGCGCTGATACTTATCGGTGCTTTTATTTTTTAAAGACATGCTTTTAAAAAAATTTTGACGCCGGCCGTTGACAAAAGGCGGTTTTTTTGGTTAAGTTTAATTACTTTAAGCATGAAGATTGTTCTTTGACAATTTTGTTTTTGGAGGAAAAGATGGAAAAAAATCTGGATTTCATTGACTTCGTGATATTGTGCCGCGATCATGAGAAAAAGATAGGTCTTAATCGTAAAGAGGTTCGGGCGGTTAAAGCTTCCCGTCAGGTACTTCTGGATATTATCAGGAAAAATCCCCGCAAAGCCTATTATGCCATCAACACGGGGATCGGCGCATTGCTCAATAAGCGCATCCCGGCGGGAAAAATGGAAGAATTCCAGGAAAACCTGATCATGAGCCATGCTTGCGGCGTCGGTCCTCCTTTAGAGGAGGAGATCGTCCGGGGTATGATGCTTCACATGATACTCAATCTTAAAAAGGGCGTTTCCGGGATCAGGCTTTCTACCCTGGAGCTGTTGATTAAAATGTTCAACCTGGATATAACCCCGGCGGTACCGGCCCAAGGTTCGTTAGGGGCTTCCGGCGATCTTATTCCGCAGGCTCATGTTTCCTTGGCTCTTATCGGCCGGGGAAAGGTTATCAGGGACGGCAAGATTATCGATGCCGCGTCCGTTTTTGAAGATAAGAGGATAGAACCGGCGAAACTTGGAGCCGGAGAGGCCATCGCGCTATTGAACGGCACAAGTTATATGGTCAGTTTCATGGCTTTTTGTTCCGCCCATGCCCGTATTTTAGCGTGGATAGCCCATGTCGCCGCCGCTTTGTCCCTAGTCGCCTTAAACGGCAATGCCCGGGCTTTCGCATCCGAACCGCAGGCCGGCAGCTGTCACGCGGGGCGTGAAGCTTCCGCCGCTTTTTTATCCGGATTGCTCTCGGCCGAACTTTGGCCGATCGGAAACGGGCGCCGGAAACTGCAGGACGCCTATTCGCTTCGCTGCGCGCCGCGTGTTTTCGGCAGTTTTTTGGAAACCCTGTATGGACAAGTTTTTCCGGTCGTATGTGAAGAAATAAATAATTTTTCCGGCAACCCGGAGATATTCGCCGGAGAGGGAAGGATCGAGCAGGGCCGGGATAATTTCCACGGCCAGTCCTTGGCTCAAACCGCCGATTCGCTCGCGATCGCCCTGGCCGCGCTTGCCGGTATTTCCGAAAGACGGATAGAGAAGCTTCTTAACGGCACTTCTCCCGGACTGCCCCCGTTCCTGACCAAGACCGGAGGATTAAATTCCGGGCTGATGATCGCCCAGTATACGGCCGCCGCTTTGGTGGCGGAAAACCGGCACTTGGCCGCGCCCGCTTCGGTCCATTCAATATCGGTGGCGGCCGGCCAGGAAGATTTCGTCAGTATGGGCGCGATCGGCGCCCGGAGGGCCTGGCAGGCGGTTAAGAACGCCGAATATGTCGTAGCGATCGAGCTTCTTTGCGCGGTGCAAGCGCTCCAATTCCGCCGTCTTGCCCGCGGTCCGGCAAACCGCAAGATCGCGCCTATTGCCGATCTGGTCAGATGCCTTCTTCCTTGTCTCAGTAAAGACCGGATTTTGGCGGATGACATCGAGAGTCTTTTTTCCCTGGTGCATGATAACGGAAACGATTTTTTAACCGCCGTATTTGAGGCTACCGGCCTAAAAACCCCGGAGGAGGAAGTATGAAACAAATAGTTGAATGTGTTCCCAATCTAAGCGAAGGGCGCGACCAGAATAAAATAAGGGAGATCGCGGCTGTCGTGCCGCGTCCCGGCGTTAAGCTGCTTGACGTCAGTTCCGACCCGGACCATAACCGCAGCGTGATAACTTTCGCGGGCCGGCCCGGTGCGGTCATGCTGGCCGCTTTCAGGCTTATAAAGAAAACGGCCGCCCTGATCGATATGGCCGGCCATAGCGGGAAGCATCCCCGTCTGGGCGCGGTTGACGTTTGCCCGTTCATACCGGTAACGGGAACGACGCCTGATTATTGCGCGCAACTGGCTTACGAGCTTGGGGATATGGTCGGACGCAAATTGAACCTTTCCGGCTATTACTACGGAGCGGCCGCTCGCTGTCCGGAGAGGAAGAAATTATCGGATATCCGCCAGGGAGAATATGAGGGTTTGTCCGATAAGCTTAAAAAAGCCGAATGGCGTCCGGATTTCGGACCGGCGGTATTTAATCCAAAGTTCGGCTGTACCGTTATCGGCGCCAGGAATTTTCTGATCGCTTATAACGTAAATCTTGATAGCCGCGACATGGCCTTGGCTAATGGCATCGCCCGCTTGCTCCGCAGTTCCGGCGGAATCAGCGTTATCGGGACCGACAAAAGGCGTATCCCCGGGATTTTCCCCTCCGTTCAGGCCATCGGCGTCGAACTCGCCGCCCGGCAGCAAGTCCAGGTTTCCATGAACCTGATGGATTATTCCGCCGCGCCCGTCTATATCGTTTTCGAGACCGTCAAAAGGATGGCTTCTTTGGCCGGAGTCAGGGTGGCCGGCAGTGAAATCGTCGGATTGGCTCCGGAGAGCGCGCTAAACGACGTTCCGTTCGAATATTTGCAGCTTGAGAATTTTAACCCGAAAAAACAGATCATAGAGGAGGCGCTCGGTTTATGAAAGAGATCAAAGATATGACGGTAGAAGAATTTTTGCGCGATCTGGCCTCTGACGCTCCGGCGCCGGGCGGCGGCAGCGCATCGGCTGTCGCCGGAGCCATGGCCGCGGCCCTGGTCGCGTTCGTTTGCCGCAAGACCATCGGCAAGAAAAAATATGCCGCGGTTGAAGCGACAATGAGGGATATATTGGATCAGACGGAAGATCTAATGGCCAGGCTTCTGGATTTAGCGGAAGAGGATAAGGCGGCCTTTCAACAGGTGATCGCGGAAAAATATTCCGCTGCCAGCCTGGAAAAAGCTTCTTCGGTGCCGGCCGAAATCGATAAATTAGCCGCAAGGGTTTGCGGTTTAGCTATTACCGTGCTTCAGTACGGAAATATTAAGACCCAAACCGACGCGCAGGTCGCTTCCTTGCTCGCCAAGACGGCGACCCTGGGAGCGAAACTGAATGTTGAAATCAACAAAAAAGACAAAGGCGTTTAAAACGCGAAAAACATAAGACAATTACCCGAAGATAGAACTTCGGGTTTTTTATTGCCTTAAATTTTTATTGACTATTAATTTGACAAAAACGGGATAAAGTTATTAAATATAATGATGTTAAATTAAAATATTTAGTATCGGGTTCATTACAATTAAAAAACCAGAGAAGGGGAGAAAGAAATGTCTGAAAGCAAAGTAGACGGAAAAATAGCCAGAGAGGAAGAAATTAAAAAATACGGCCGGCCGATGTGTATGGATGAAAAGCCGAAAAATCCGCTGAAAAAACAAGGCGGAAGCAAAATAAAGGAATGTAGGAACTGGGACGCGGAAGCGGCCCTTCGGATGCTCCGTAACAATCTCCATCCGCAGGTCGCTTTCGACTGGGAAAAATTGATCGTTTACGGCGGCTCCGGCCGGGCGGCCCGCAACTGGCACGAATATCACCGGATCGTGCGGGCGCTCAAATCCCTTGAATGCGACCAAACCCTCCTGATCCAATCCGGTAAGCCGGTCTATATCGCCCCGACGCACGAAAACGCGCCGCGGGTGATCATCGCGAATTCCAATCTCGTTCCCGGTTGGGCCAATGACGAACATTTCGAGCATCTTGATCGATTGGGTCTTATGATGTACGGCCAGATGACGGCCGGAAGCTGGATCTATATCGGCACCCAGGGGATACTCCAGGGCACTTACGAGACTTTCCGCGCCTGCGCCGATCTTAATTTTAACGGCAGCCTGGCCGGAAAGTTCGTTTTGTCGTCCGGCTTAGGAGGTATGTCCGGCGCCCAGCCCTTGGCCGCGACCATGAACGGCGCCGCGGTCCTCATCGTCGAAGTGAGGAAGGATAGGATCGTCCAAAAGGTCGAAGAAGGTTATTGCGACACATCGGCCGAAAATCTCGATGAAGCTTTAAAACTGATAGCTTCGGCCGTCAAAGAGAGAAAACCATTGTCCGTAGGATTAGCGGGGAACGCAGCCGATATTTATCCCGAGATAATACGCCGGGGCATTATTCCCGATATTGTTACCGACCAGACACCGGCTCACAATCTTTTATATTACGTTCCTACCGGCGATCTTAAAGAACTGGACGATCTGCGTTTTAAAGATCCGGACGCTTATAAAAAGAAAGCTTTGACGTCTATCGTAAGTCATGTCGATGCTATCATGGAGATGCAAAAGAGAGGAGCGGTCGCGTTTGATTACGGCAACGCTTTGCGCGACCAGGCTTATAAAGCCGGCCTCGGCGCCGTTAAAGGCGAAAACGGACAGTTCGTTTACCCCGGTTTTGTTCCGGCCTATATCCGTCCGCTTTTCTGCCAGGGCAAAGGTCCTTTCCGCTGGGCGGCGTTATCCGGCAACCCCAAGGATATTCTGACGATTGACCGGGCTCTCTTGGATGCTTTTCCGCGCGATGACGGTCTTAAGAATTGGATCAAAAAAGCGCAGGATCAGGTGCCGTTTATCGGACTGCCTACCCGGATCTGCTGGCTCGGATACGGCGACCGGGCGCGTTTCGGACTGATCATCAATGATCTGGTAAAAAAGGGTAAGGTCAGGGCGCCGATCGTCATCGGCCGTGATCATCTCGATTGCGGCAGCGTCGCCTCACCCTCGCGGGAGACGGAAGGCATGCTTGACGGGAGCGACGCCGTAGCTGACTGGCCGCTTTTGAACTTCGCTTTGAACGCCGTAAACGGCGCCTCCTGGGTGTCTTTTCACCACGGCGGAGGCGTCGGCATGGGCCGGGCCCTCCACGCCGGAGTGGTCATGGTTTGCGACGGCAGCGAAGAACGCGACCGGAGGATAGAAAGGGTTTTAACCACGGACCCCGGGATCGGGGTTGTCCGGCACGTTGACGCCGGATACGAGCTGGCCGTGAAAACCGCCAAAGATAAGGGGATTATTATTCCGCGGTAAAAGATCGGGAAGAGAGGCCTTTATGCGAGTCCATGAGAATTTCGACGGCAGTTGCGATCTTTTTATAAGCGGCGGACAGCTAGTTACCCCCATAGCCGGAGATAAGCCCAAGCGTCTGGCTACGGCAAATTATCTTGAAATTATTGCGGATTCCGCGGTGGCCGTAAAAAACAGTCTGATCGTGGCTGTCGGCAGCCGCGAGGAACTTGAAAAAGAGATAAGCGTAAAGCGCCGGGTGATAGATGCCCGCGGCAAAGTAGTTATGCCCGGACTGGTTGACCCGCATACGCACCTGGTTTACGGCGGTTCGCGCGCGCACGAATATGAAGCCAAGATAAAGGGCGAGACCTATAAAGACCAGCACGGTCGGGGCAAAGGTATTATGTACACGGTCGGACGAACCCGGGAGGCGAGCGAAGACGAACTCTTTAGCCGGGGCGCGAAGATACTGGAGCAGGTCTGGCGGCACGGCACCACGACTATTGAGATTAAGAGCGGTTACGGCCTTGATTACGGCACGGAGATGAAAATACTCCGGGTCATCGACCGCCTGCGCCTTTATTTCCAGGATAGAATAACAATCGTAGCGACCTTTTTGGGCGCGCACACCGTCCCGCTTGAATTTAAGGATAATCGTGAAAATTATATCATCGTGCTGGAATTCATGCTGGGAGCGATTAAGGAAAGAGGCTTAGCTGAATTCGCGGATGTTTTTTGCGACCAGCTGGGGTTTAGCCTTGATGAATCCAAAAGGATTTTAGGCGCGGCCCGGTCTAGTGGATTAAAACTTAAAGCCCATATTGACCAGACCGGAGAAGCGGGCGGGCGCGAACTTTTATGTATGTTTCCCCTGGTGTCAGCTGATCACCTGGATCACCTTGATGTGAAATTAAAATTTTCGGCTGATACGGTCGGCGTGCTCCTGCCCGGAGTCACCTACCACCTGATGGAAACGCAAAGTAAAAGCTTTTGGACCTATAAAGCCAAAGAATTCATCAAAGCCGGACTGCCGGTCGCTTTGGCCACGGATTATAATCCCGGTTCTTGCCCTTGCTTTTCCATGCAGACGGTTATGGAATTGGCGGCGCGGCTTTACCGCCTGACCCCGGCCCAGATAATCAACGCCGCCACGATTAACGCGGCCTGCGCCCTGGGGCGCGGTCACGAGATCGGTAGCCTGGAGCCAGGTAAACGAGCAGATATTATTATCTGCGACACGCCGGATTGGCGGGAGATGATCAATAGCTTCGGCACAAATAAGGTAGAGATGGTTATAAAAAACGGTAAATTAATCCGTAATTAATGCGTTATCATAAAAAAATAAAACAGGCATAAAAATGCCTGCTTTTTTTAACGCAAATCATTGTCAGGAAAAGAGGCTTTAAAAATCCTTACAAGTCGCCGTCGACTTAACGGCTGAATTTTTATGTTTGTTAAAATTATGTTATAATTAAATATATATTCATTAATAATAAAATTATGACTAAAAAAACATCTCTTTTTCTATTGCTCGCGATTTTGGCGTTTTCATTCTGTTTTTTCGGAACCCGGGCGCTTGCCGCCGGCAACCATAGCGGCCAGATCGTAAAAATGAAGGGCCTGACCTCTCTTTATTATGTGGCGGCGGACGGCAAGCGCTACGTGTTCCCTAATGAAAATATTTACAGATCCTGGTTTACGGATTATGACGATGTCGTGACTATATCCGAAGAGGAACTGATCGCGCTGCCCCTGGGCGGCAACGTTCTTTATCGCCCGGGCGTCCTGTTGGTCAAGATAACGACCGATCCTAAGGTTTATGCCGTTACCAAGAGCGGGATCCTGCGCTGGATAAGAACCGAAGCGATCGCCCGGACTCTTTACGGGGATAGCTGGAACAAGCTCATAGACGACGTGCCTGATTCTTTTTTCACTAATTACCGGGTGGGCGACGAGATCGACGACGTAGCGGAGTTCGATCCCGAAAACGAGATCGAGGATATAGATAATATTGATGCCAACCATGGACTGTCTTCGGCCAATTCTTTGCGGGCTCATACCAGGAAGTGTCAGGTTGTCGGTAATGCCCGCCAATGCCGGTTAAATGATGACGATGACGACGATAGTGATAATGACAGCGATATTTACATAGCGGGGATCACGGTAAACGACAAGGGCGATAAGGGATATATCGATTATGCCGACGAGATAATCATTAACTTCAGCGAAGCGGTCGATCCGGCGTCCGTAAATTTCGGCCTGACCGCCGGAGGTTATTATGCCAGTTTCGATTATAATATCATCGGCGCGATCACCGTTTCCGAAGACGGAATTCTGACAATAAAAGGTATTGCTTCTTTCGATTTGGGATCCGTAGACGATTCCGGCCAGTTCGCCGTTAAATTAAGCTTGAGCGACAGCGCCAAAAATCTGACCGTAACCGTCATCGCCGGCAGCGACATAAAAATCGAGGATGAGGACTTTGAAGACGCCAGACAGATCGGCGGCACTGTCAAGGATAAAACCGGTAATATCATGAAGGAGGATTCCGACATCGATACGCCAAACGGGACCTTCGGGGGCGAGCACGTGAATGACGGTATTGAGCCTTTTATATCATCGATCGAGGTCTTCAACAACGGCAAGGACGGCTATATGGACATTAACGACGAAATACGCGTTACTTACAGTGAGCGGATCGATCCCGAATCGGTAAACAACGACTTGAAAAAAGGCGCCTCTGTAGATAATGTCGCTTATAATAAAACGGGCGGGGTAGACGTTGATAAAAACGGCATTTTGACCGTGGCCGATATCGCTTCGTTTTACGTCGGCGACGTAAGCGGCGCCGGCCGGTTCGGCGTTTCCCTTTCCCTGGATTCCGAGGGCGAAGTCCTGACCATAATACTTAAAAGCGGAAGCGACATCAAGATCGATAATGAGGACCTCGACGACGCCAGACAGATCGGCGGCACGATCGAAGACAGGGACGGCAACGAAATGGAGAGCGACCCCAATATCGACGATCCGTCCGGATCGTTCGTGGAGGACAGCCAGGGAAGCGATCCCTATATCACCCACGTAAAGGTATATAACGAAGGCTATACGGGCTATGTCGACGTTGATGACAGGCTTGTCATTACCTTCAGCGAAGAACTTGATCCTCAAACCATAAATAAGAATCTGGCCGCCGGGGGGTCTGTTTCGGATATTGACCTGGATAAAACGGGCGGAGTATATATTAACAGCGATGGTATATTCACGGTTACCGATATTCTGTCTTTCGATATCGGCGAAGTCGCCGGAGGCAGCAACGACTTTACCGTTGGGCTTTCCTTAAGTTCGAACGGTAAAATATTGACCATAACTTTAACGGACGGAGATTCGGTCGGAATCAGCAGCGAGAATTTCAGCCATACGACGCAAATCGGCGGAACGATCGAGGATCAAAGGCATAACGTGATGAACGCCGTTAACAATATCGATGACCCGAACGGGACTTTCGGAGGGGACAGCGTCGATACCCCTCCCTACATAACGGAGATCGAGGTCAGTAACGGCGGCGATTCCGGAAATATCGATGTCGGCGACCGTATCGCCATAACCTTTAACGAGGCTATAGATCCGGAGTCGGCCAATAAGAATCTTAAGGCCGGCGGTTATGTCCAAAACGTCGATGACGACGATACCGGCGGTGTGATCGTAGAGGATAACGGCACGTTAACGATAAGCGATATCGCCAAATTCTACGTTGGCGACGCCGACGATGAGGGGGAATTCAAGGTAAAATTATCCCTGAATTCGATCGGCAACATTCTGACCGTTACTTTGTCGAGTGGAGACGATATCGAACTAAATTATGAGGATATGGACGACGCGGAGCAGATAGACGGCACGATCGAGGATAGGGACGGCAATAAAATGGAGGAAGACCCCAGAATTACCGATCCGATCGGAAATTTTTAATGCTGATTTTATCCATATTGAAGACCGCGGTAATTTTCCGCGGTTTTCGTTTTGATTGACAATAAGATTGACTCTATCCGCTAATAATGCTACAATAAGATCGAACCAGTAAAACGTGTCTATTGTAGAGCGGTAGGGGCGTTTTTCTTTTTGGTTCAATTTAAAGGTCGAACTTTAAAAATTCGCTAATATTAATTAAATCTATGTTTTTATTCCTAATTGGTATCATTGAAATGCTGATCGTCACCTCCTGGACCAAGATGGTTACCAAGACCAGGGTCCTGGCCTCAGGCGGCATCACCATGATCAATGTGCTTATTTGGTATTATGTCCTACAAAAAATCGTCGACGACATCAGTAATTGGCATGTAGCCTTGATGTACGCCGCCGGTTGCTCCGTCGGCACCGTCATTAGCACTTATTATTTTCATTTGCGTGAAAGTAAAGAAGCTATGACCGCCGAAGAGCCGGGCATAATGACGCCAAAACCACAACAATGATTAAAGACGAACCTTTTCCGCGTGAAAAGTGCGAGTATTAAAAACCACCCGTTAATGTAAATTTCCGGGTGGTTTTTTTATATCTAAGGCGCGGGCTTTATTTTTTGAAAGAATAATGATAGAATTGCGTAATAATATATTGGTACCAGAATTATATATACATGATAAACCCGGAACAAATGCAGGACAAAACCGACCAGGAGTTGGTGGCGCTTACTTTGGAAAACCAGGGTTATTTTTTGTACCTGCTTAAGCGTTATGAGGACAAACTTAAGCGGTATATATTGCGGATCTCTAACGTGAGCGGAGATGAGGCTGAAGATATCCTGCAGGATACTTTCGTAAAGGTTTACCGCAACCTTAATGACTTCGATCAAAATTTGAAATTCTCTTCCTGGATCTATCGGATCACTCATAACGAGGTCATAAGCCATTATCGGCGCCGGCAGGCACGGCCCGAAGGATACCGGCTGGAACTTTCTGAAGAGCTTGCCCATAAGCTGGCGTCCGATCTCGATACGGAGCGCGAAATCGACCTGGGATTGTTGCGCGATAATCTGGAAGCGGCGCTTTCGAACATCGACGAAAAATACCGCGAAGTGATAATATTGAAGTTCTTTGAGGGGCTGGACTATCGGGAAATATCGGATGTGCTGAAAAAGCCGGTCGGAACGATCGGAACCCTCATCAACCGGGCGAAGAATAAATTAAGGGAAGAGATCGGGGAAAAGATCAGGGTCGCCTGAATAGCGCGCGATTATTTAATGAACTATCGATCATAATATGCTTAACCATGATATAAGCCGCGATGTGCTTAAAACAATTGAAGAGAAACATATCAAGCCCAAACCGCGCTGGACTTTTTTGCTCAAGGATTATGCCATCTGGATTTTAGGCGCGTTTTCGCTTATCGTCGGCAGTCTCGCTTTTTCGGTCATAATTTACATGCTTAAGAATAATGATTGGGAAGTATATCGGCATCTCTCCGGCAGTCTGCCTGGCTTCGTGGTGATTACGATGCCTTATTTCTGGTTGATATTTCTGGCGATTTTTACTTTAGCGGTCCATTATAATTTCAAACATACGAAAACCGGCTATCGTTACCGTTTGCCGGCGGTCATAGCCGCGAGCATGGTTTTAAGCGTCGTTTTAGGAGGGATTCTTTACGGCGCCGGAGTCGGCCGCGCCATCGATGACGTCTTAAGCGAAAAGGCGCCGGGATTTTATCGGGTAATCGTCAATCCGCGGATGGATATGTGGGCGCGTCCGGACCAGGGATTTCTTCTGGGGCTTATTATTGATGCGGAAGGCCGGGAAGACTTCAGGCTTCTGGATTTCGATCGCCGGCTTTGGGATATATCGGCTCATGACGCGAAAATACCGCCCTTTCTGAAAATAGAAGCCGGCAGCCGGATCAAGATGATCGGCGATAAAACCGGCGAGAACGGTTTTCGCGCCCTGATAATCATGCCGGTGGGGCCGGGACGGGGCATGCTCCACCACCCAGGTTTTATGCTTGGACCCGGATGTCCGATGGACAAGATGGCTCCCGGTGATTGTATGGGGCCAGGTTTCATAAAATAACGGGGTTAAGAGAATTCTGAACCGGGCTTATGCCCGGTTTTATTGTTCAATTCTTTTTAATCGTGGCGAATTAACACCAAAAGCGCAAAGTACGTTTTTTGGAACAGTATATTTTTTATTTTGCGCGACAGTAGAGACGTGGTTTATAGAGACGCGATTAACCGCGTCTCTACCGGTATTTATATTCATCGTGAAATAAAAATATTTTATCCGCGTAATATAAAACAGAGGGCCTTGGGCGCCCGTTGGCGCTCTCTAATTAATCTTTAATCTTCTCGGCCGGGTCGCGCTAGACGCCCCCCCGGCGGAGTGTTTTTAAGTTTATGGACAAAAACAACAAAACCAATAATAAAGCGATGCGCCTGGGCGCGGCCGCGTTATCGGTCGTCGCCACTACCGCCATAGTCGCGGGCGGCGCCTATGCCTTTCAGGGCGATTTTACAAAAAGGGGGCCGAATTCGGAACAGCGTGAAGCCATGGAAGAGGCAGTTGAAAACAGCGACTATAATGCCTGGAAGGATCTGGCTCCGGAGAGGGGAAAAATGGCCGATATAATCACTGAGGAAAATTTTAAAAAATTCTCAGAGATGCACAAACTCGCGGAAGCGGGTAAGGCCGATGAAGCGAAGGCCCTGGCTCAGGAGTTAGGTCTTAAAAACGCGGGCGGATGCGGGATGATGGCGGGCGGACAGGCCTGCGGCGGCGGCTTAGGGCGCGGAGTTTCCCCGGAGAACATGGAAGCGGCCAGAACCGCCATTGAGAAAAATGACTTTAACGCCTGGAAAGAAGCGGTTGGCGATAATCCCATTGCGGAAAAGATCAATGCTGATAATTTTTCTAAGTTAGCGGAAGCGCATAAGCTTATGCAAGAAGGCAAATATGAAGAAGCTAAAATCATAAGAGAAGAATTGGGTCTGGGCGGGCGCGGGATGATGGGCGAAATGAAAGGCGGAATGCAGGGTGGTATGCAGGGAATGCGACGCGGTGCGGGCGGATGCGGAAAAACAGCGCAATAAGCGTATTATAATACAAGAAAAAGGCGCACACCTCGGTGTGCGTCTTTTTTAATTTTACGGCCGTAAAAAAAGTTAATAATGAAAGAAAATATGATTATTTGCGTATTATTAGTATACAAGGTAATATTATATATATTATATTATTTTTTAAATAGATTAAAAATCATATGAACAAATTTTTGTTATTTTTATTGCTTTTATCCGTATTTGCGTTATCTGCCTGCAGCGGCGGGACCGCTCAAACCGGTACACTGGGTTTAGACGGAAAGGGACCGGACGATTTCCGTCGGCCGGATTTCGGCCAACCGGATCGGGAGCCGGATATTCGGGGTCTTGTTAAATCTATTACCGGCAACGAGGTGACGATTTTGAAGATCGAACGCCCCGATCTTGGCAACGCGGAGGGTAATAACGAATCTGACGCCGCCGCTAATCCCGATCAGCCTAACGGTGATCGCGCTTTTGTGGTGTCGGGCGGCACGGGAGGAGGCGGAGAGAGGCGCGGTGGCGGCTTCGTGATGATGGGTGGTCCGGGCGGTGCGGGAGGCGCGGGGACTACCGACCGAGCCGCGATGTTAAAGCAATTAGAGGCGATGAGTACCGGTTCGGAAACGGTGACGATTCCGGTTGGCATCCAAATGCTTAAACCCGATACGGCTAACGCCAAAGACGCTACGACCGGAGGCAGGGGAACAAACATGAATATGATTGAGGCATCTTTAAGTGATATCCAAGCCGAGAAGATGCTTAGTATCTGGTTGGACGAAGGCGTGACTGACCGTAAGGTGGCGAGTTTTGTGTTGGTGATGAGATAGTGTAATTACCCACAAATTTACAAATTTTTTACAAATCTACAAATACCGATAAAACATGTCACTTAGTATTTGTAAATTTGTACCTGATTTGTAAATTCGTGGGAGCTTATATTTAAATAGCATAAAGAATAAAATTATGAGTTCAATACTTGAAGAAAGCAAAAAGGCGAAGAAAAGGGGGATTTTGGGGATTTTCAAGAATAAGAAAATTCTGATCGTGGCGGCCGTTTTGGTTATAGCCGGCGGCGGTTGGTATTTTTATAGTAGCCGGGGAGAGGCGGAGAGCGTCGTTTCCACGGTCAAGAACGCGACGGTTAAAAGAGGAGACGTTGAGATCGCGATTGATACCGAAGGCAAGGTCGTGGCCGAGGATGGCGTGGAACTGTCATTTTCCGTTTCCGGCGACAATCTTGAAGTGGAAGACGTTTACGTGAAAGAGGGCCAGTTCGTGAAAAAGGGCGATAAGATCGCCGCGGTTTCAACAGACACGCTCCAGTTCAGCGTTCGGAGCGCTTACGCGAGTTATCAATCCACTTTGGCGAGCTACAACGAAAAGATGGCCGGGGCGACCGAAGAGGCAAAGACAAAAGCTAAAGCGTCCATAGATCAGGCGCAATTATCCTTGGATCAGACTAAGATCAGTTTGGAAAAAACCAAAGCCAGCGACCAGACGAAGATCAAGAACGCGGAAGATGCACTTGAAACGGCTCGGGAAAACCTTGATAAAAACCGGAATGAAGCGGAAAGCGAAGATGTCAGCGATGCCTATAAAACTTTAATGAACACGATCAAATCCACGAATATTTCCCTGGAATCAATCCTACCTGATTCAGACGAGATTGTCGGCATGGATAAGACCTATTTGAACGACGATTTTGAAAATAACCTAGGGGCAAAAAATATTACCACTTTAAGCGGAGCCCAAAATAGCTATGTTGAAGCCCGGAACGCTAAAGATGATCTTGGCGCGCTGGCGACCGCCTTGTCTGTCGCAAGCCCTCAGGCCGATATTGACGCCGCGGCCGATCAGGTTGAAAAAACCCTGGCTGCCCTGGAAAAACATTTGTATAACATGAGCCTGATGCTCGCGGCCACTATCACCTCCACTGACCTGACCCAATCGGAACTGAACGCCTTTATCGCGACCATCAACGCGAATCGTTCCACTGTCAATACGAAAATTTCTTCTTTTGACACAAGCTTAGAAACAGTGACGGACGCGAAAGACGGACTTAAAGATTATCAAGACGCCTATGACGAAGCGGTGGAATCCCTGGCTGACGCCAAAGACGACGCCGAGCAGAATATCAAGAACGGCGAAGCGTCAATCGCCGCCAAGGAGCTTTCCTTAAAACAAACTAAAGACGATTACGACGATCTTTTGGCTCCCTTAACTGACGCGGAACTGGCTTCGGCCCGGTCCCAGCTCACTTCGGCTTCTATCAGCCTGGAAAAAGCCCAGCTAGACCTCAAGAAAGCGACCATTCTTTCGCCGATAGACGGCCAAGTCGCGGCTTTAAATTATAAGGCGGGCGATATTATTATCACGGATGCCACTAAATCGGTAGCGACGGTCATTAATAACGACACCTTATTTATTGAGGTCAATATTGAAGAGGCGGATATTTCGAAGATCAAGGTGGGCGACAGGGCCGTGGCCGCGTTTGACGCGCTTAACGGCGACGAGATCCCGGGCGAGATCAGTTTTATTTCCCTGACTTCCGGATCCAGCAATAACGGCATCGTGACCTACCTCGTGCGGGTGCTTTTGGATAACAGCGATAAAAAGGATATCCGCGAGGGCATGACCGCGGCCGTTAAATTCGTGACAGCGGGAGTGGAGAACGTTTTATCGATCCCGGTCGAAGCGGTCCGGAACGTGAGCGGCAAGCCTTCGGTCCAAACGGCGGTCGGTGAGTGGAAGGCGGTTACGACCGGATTTACGGACGGAAAATACGTGGAGGTAATAAGCGGGTTGAGCGAAGGAGATAAAATTATTTATTAGAAAGCATAGTTTGAGGAAAAAATATTGGATATTAGATATTGGATATTATGACAACAGGCATAAAACCCTTATCTTGATTTTTACCGCTAAAGCGATTTTAGCCTGTAACATAATATCTAATATCAACGAACAGAATAAATCAAAAAAACGAATAATTTTTAACAGACATAAAAATTCGCATCGACATGAAAAAGTAATATCCAATATCTGATTTTTTATTACTTATGATATGGAAAATACAGAAATCAAGTTAGAGGCCGTTCATAAATCGTATTATCTTGCCAACGGCGAGGAGATTCCGGTACTCAAGGGCATTGACCTTGAAATCAAAAAAGGGGAGTTCGTGGCGATCATGGGCGAGTCCGGGGGCGGTAAAACCACTTTGCTTAATATCATCGGCTGCCTGCATCCTTTGTCGGAGGGAAAGTATTTTCTGGAAGGCGAGAATATCGGCGAAGTGCGGGACGATTTTACTTTGGCTTTTATCCGCAATAAAAAAATGGGTTTTATTTTCCAGCAGTTCAATCTTTTTTCCCGCCTGACCGCCTTAAAGAATATCGCTCTGCCGGCCATTTATGCCGGCATAGATAAAGATGAGCGGGAAGCCAGGGCTATGGCGCTTTTAAAAAGCGTCGGCATGGAAGACCGGGCGCATCATAAACCAACGGAACTTTCCGGCGGCCAGCAGCAGAGAGTGGCGATCGCGCGCGCGCTTATAAACGACCCGGAGATAATACTCGCCGACGAACCGACCGGCGCGCTTGATTCTAAATCCGGCCTGGCCATCATGGATATTTTTTCCGGCTTCAAGAAAGAGAACAAGACCGTGGCCATGGTCACGCACACGGCCGAAGTGGCGAAATACGCGGATCGGATCATATATTTAAGGGATGGGAAAGTGATTGATAATGATTATAAATTAACTTCCGCTTATTAGGCCCTAGGCTCTAGGCATTGGACGCCTAAAGCCTAACGCCTAAAGCCTAGTGCCTAGTAACATGAATATCGAAATAATAAAAATGGCCTTCGAAGCGCTTCTGGGGAACAAGCTCCGGGCAGCCCTGTCCATGCTCGGGATCATTATCGGCGTGACCACGGTTATCGCCGTGTTCGCCGTCGGACAGGGAGCGCAAAACGCGGTCAACGCGCAGTTCCAGAACCTATCGGCCAACTCCATTATTATCATGGGCATGTTCGGGCGCGGCGCGACGCAGAGTTCGAAATTAACGACAGCGGATGCCCGAGCGATCATGGAGAAGGCCGAGCACGTCAAATCGGCTGCCGGGTCGATCATGGGAAATTTAAGCGCGTCATACGGCTCAGAGTCCGGTTCTTATAGTGTTATCGGCGCGGACGCCAACTACTTCTCTATCTCCAACCTTAAGCTGGGAAGCGGACGTTTTTTCGAGGAAGCGGACGTTGACTCCAAAGCTATGGCCGCGGTTATCGGGAGCGATGTCGTCGCCGCGCTTTTTCCGGACGGAGGAAATCCGGTTGGCAGTACGATCACGGTCGGCGGCAAGCGCCTGGAGGTGATCGGAACCATAGAGGAGGTCGGCTCCAACATCGGACGAATGTCGCCGGACGAGGCGATTATCGTCCCCGACACGACAGCGCAAAAAAGCCTTTTAGGGGATCGGGGTCAGGTTATGATAAACGCCCAGTCCGATACGGTTGATAATATCACTATCGCCACCGAAGAGATCACCGCTATTTTACGGGCTGAACATAAACTTAAGGTTGGAGCGGAAGACGATTTCCGGATCATGGACGCGGGCTCGATGATCGGCGCGGCCCAGAGCGCGGCTACGCTCATGACCGTACTCTTAACCGCGATCGCGGCCATAACCCTGTTAGTTTCCGGGATCGGCATCATGAATGTCATGTTCGTGACCGTGGCCGAGCGCACGAAAGAGATCGGTATCGCCAAAGCGATCGGCGGCAAGCGGGCCGATATTCTCGGGCAGTTTCTCCTCGAGTCGGTGGCGATGTCGATGATCGGCGGCCTTATCGGTATTATCCTCGGGCACGGTATAATTTATCTGGTTAACCAGGTCGAGTCTTTAAGTTCGATCATTACTCTGGCTCCGTCCGTCTTAGGCGTTTCGATCGGTTTCGGTTTTTCGGTCTTAGTCGGCGTCACTTTCGGTTTCTATCCGGCGCTTAAGGCGAGCCGGCTCGATCCGGTGGACGCGCTCCGGAGTGAATAATTTTTTCTCATAGCTCATAACTCGTAACTCATAACTTTTTGTAAAATTCGTGTTCGCGATAAAATATCGCTTAAAGATTTTTGATCTTTGGGCGGTTTTTTTTAAAAAAAATCACCGCCTCGCAAAAAATAACCGTTTTTGTTATAATAGTTGTATGTTTATTTAGCATTATGTTCTATGGCACCTACGCCCTACGCCCTAACCCCTAAAATCTATGAACATCTTTTCTTATTCCAATAAACAGCCGAAAGACATCGCGGCCGAATTAAAAGTAGACTTGGCCTACGGACTGGATTCCGAAGAGGCCGCCGGCCGTTTAAAACAGTACGGACCGAATGAGATCGCGGGATATCGAGCTGCCTGGTATCATATTTTTTTCCGGCAATTCAAGTCTTCTTTTATTTATCTCTTACTCGGGGCCGCGCTCCTGGCTTTTATACTCCGCGAACGTATGGACGGGATCATGATCGTCCTCTTCGTTCTTATTAATGTCCTCCTCGGTTTTTTCCAGGAATACCGCTCCGAACAGACGCTTAAATTGTTGAAGCAATATACGGTTTCGCGGGCGGCGGTCCGCCGGGCGGGTAAGGAAATAAGCGTCAAATCCGCGGAACTCGTGCCGGGAGATATTGTCCGGCTGTCTCCCGGAGACCGGATACCGGCCGATATCCGTTTTATCGAGGCCGTTAACCTGAAAGTGAACGAAACGGTTCTGTCCGGCGAATCCGAAGCCATAAACAAGGAAAGTCGGACGGTCAAAAGAAGGATAAAGGACATGTACGGAGCGGTAAACCTGGGTTTCTCCGGCACTACGGTCGTGTCTGGCCGGGCCGTAGGCATCGTGCTCTTGACCGGCAACACGACGGCCATGGGCGATATCGCCCATCTGGCCAAGGAGACCAGGCACGTGAGCGGCTTCGAAAAGGGCATAGCCCGGTTCAGCCAATTCATAATCAAGTTGGTCGTCATTACCCTGGCCCTGGTATTTCTGGCCAATATTTTGATCAAGGGAGAGCGGGTTGATTTCGTGAGCCTCCTTATTTTTTCGATCGCCTTGGCCGTTTCCGTCATACCGGAGGCCCTTCCCCTGGTTATGACATTTTCCTTGTCCCGTGGAGCCTTGCGCCTGGCCAGAAAAAAGGTCGTGGTCAAGAGATTATCGGCTATTGAGGACCTGGGCGGGATAGAGGTGCTCGCGACGGATAAGACCGGAACGCTTACGGAAAACAAGCTTACCGTCAAAGATGTTTATGCCGCCGATAAAAAACAAGCGCTTTTTTGCGCGAATATGATATCGGCAGGGATCGATTCCCGCCAGGCGCAACTGGAGCCTTTTGATGTCGCCCTTTGGTCGGCTCTTTCCGCCCGGGAGCAGAAAGCGATCCGGGAATATATCAAGGTCGGGGAAATCCCGTTCGATCCGGCGCGCCGACGGAATGGTATTCTGGCGGAAAGGGGGCATGAACTTGAACTTGTCGTGCGCGGCGCCCCGGAAGAAATCATGGCTTTGTCGCGAAATTTGTCGAACCTGGAAAAAAACCGCATCAAACGCTGGATCTCGGACCAGGGGGAGGGCGGTTCGCGCGTTTTAGCGGTCGCTTCCAGGGTGATAACGGATTACAACCCGGATGATCTTGTTTCACTGGAAGATGATCTTGAATTCCTCGGCGTAATATCGTTTGCCGATCCGATCAAGCCCACTACTTTCGCCGCCATTAAAAAGGCTCGTGAGCTCGGAGTGGCGATAAAGATAATAACCGGCGACAGTCCGGAAGTGGCCGGCGCGGTCGCCCATAAAGTGGGCCTTATCCGGGACAGACGCAAGGTCATTACCGGGGAGGAATTCATGGAATTGGGCGAAGAAGAAAAAAGCCTGGCGGTTTCCGAATACGCGGTCTTCGCGAGAATATTGCCGGAACAGAAGCACAAGATCATCGAACTCCTGGAGCGCGAATACGAGGTCGGATTTTTGGGCGAGGGGATCAACGATACCCCGGCTCTTAAAGCAGCCAACGTTTCGATCGTGGTCGAAAGCGCGGCTGACGCGGCCCGCGAAGCGGCGGATATAGTGCTTCTTAAAAAGAACCTTGAGGTGATAATCGACGGCATCAGGGACGGGCGGGAGGTTTTCGCCAATACCACTAAGTACATAAAGATCACCCTGGCTTCGAATTTCGGTAATTTCTACGCAGTCGCTGTCGCCTCGATGCTCATCGATTTCCTGCCCATGCTCCCGATCCAGATACTTCTCGTTAATCTCTTGTCCGATTTTCCCATGATCGCGATCGCGGCCGACGCGGTCGATCCGGGAGAGATCGCCTCTCCCAAGCGGTACAGCGTCAAGGACATAATGGTCATAGCCACCATCCTGGGGCTCGTGAGCTCGGTCTTCGATTTTCTTTTTTTCGGCCTCTTCGTGCGTTTCGGCGCAACTACGCTTCAGACTTACTGGTTTATCGGCAGTATCCTGACCGAACTGGCCCTGATCTATTCCCTGCGCACGAAATTCTTTTTTCTTAAAGCTAAAGCTCCATCCGGTTCTCTTTTTGTTTTGTCCATAGTCGCGGCCGCCGCTACCGTTATTATTCCCCTGACCGGGATCGGGCGCGAAATTTTCCGTTTCATCCGGCCGGATTTTTACCATCTGGCGTTTATTTTCGGGCTGGTGGCCGTTTACTTCGCGGTCACGGAAACGGTCAAGCTTTTTTATTACCGGCCGGTAAATAACGAGGGGGCGGGCGTAAGAACATCGGGGTTTTAGGTATAGGGCTTATAATCCTACCTGACCGGCAGACTGGACAAAATTATATTTTTATGCTAAGCTTTTCCAATATTTGATATTGGTTCTTTTTATTTTAAACATCTTATAAGCGAGGCGGAGAAATGACAGAAATAAATGAACCGAAAAAAGAGGAAAATGAAAGCTGGCCTGCCGGTTTTTATCCGTACGAGGAGGCGGACGAAGAAGAAGAAAATAAAAAATATCCGGGTTACCGCTTTTGTTCCGGATGCGATCGCCAGGATCAGAGGATTTTCCGCAGTGACGCGGGGGATTATATAGTCGAAGTTTTAGGAGAGCATGAGCGAGCCCTGCAAAACGGCCGACGAGTGCTGGCGCAAAATACCGTGGCGGTCTTGCGGAAGGGGGATATTGATTTATATCCGAAGCTCCGGTGGCCGGAATACTGGTGGCGCGACGGCACTGAAGCGAGTATAGCGATCATGTATTTATCCGCGATGATCGGCATGCTTTTGTTTATTGGCGGCGTATTCGCCGGCGCCTGGGTACTTTGGCCCCCTTCTTTTTTTCCAGGCTGGATTTTGATCGTAGCGGGCGCGTTTTTGTCCGCCGCGGTTATCGTGGTGGGCGTACCTATCCTTTGGCGTTTTCTGCGGATCGCTTACGGCGTCTTCTGCGTATGGTTTTCGGTCTGGTGCAATATTTTTAAGTACCGGGACAGGAGCCGGTCATATTACCGGGATCTTTTTCGGGATCTGGCCCGGGCCGGCAACCGGGAAAAGGCCAGGGCGGCCGCATTTATGGTTAAATTCATATAAACCGACAAAGAGTGGAGGTATCCAAAAATAGGGGATAAATTTTATTATGAGGCGGATATGTAAATAAGTAGAGGGGGAAGGCGCATGATCAAAAAAATTTTGTGTTTTCTGGGGTTCCATAAAACAAAACTGACCCATAAAAACCGCGGTATCGCCGGCGGATGGCATTGTACCCGTCCGGGTTGCGGCTTTAAAGTAGATGCGATCAGATGGCCCCGTGAGCCACGCGCAAAATAATAAAAAAAACAGACAGCGGACAAAACCGCTGTTTTTTATTTTTTTCAGATTATCTGCTATAATAAAGCTGGATTTATGTGGATAAGAGGAGTAATTTGTGATATAATATATTTATAAATAATTAAAAAATAAGCTTAATTTTATGGCAAAAGAAAAAGATTATCAGGCGATTTTTTTAACTATGTCCAAAGAGGCGCTGGATAACGTGCCTTTCGGCGTTTACGTTATTGAGCGCGACGGAAAAATCGGATTTTTCAACAAAGAGATGGTCAAGATCAGCGGCGTCAAAGAGGCGAAAGAAATAGAAGGACAAAACGTTTACGAAGTGCCGTCTTACGAAAAATTCGGCCTCCTCAGGTTTATCAAGCGGGGACTAGAGGGACAGCCTTTCCGACTGAAGGGCATCCAATACGTTTCGCATCTGGGAAAGCGGGAGAGCTTCCGGGATTATTACGGCATACCGATCAAGAACGAAAAAGGGGAAGTGGAAAAGCTCTTGTGCATCGTCGAAGACATGACTTCGCAAAGGAAACTCGAATCCCAGATCGTATCGGACCTAAGGGAGAAAGAAATACTTTTGAACGAAGTCAATCATCGGGTTAAAAGCAACATGCAGGTAATAAGTAAAATGCTTAATCTGCAGCTTAATCATGCCGCGGATGAAAAAACGGCCGGTATGCTCAAGGAAATAAAGAATCAGATCGGAAGCATGCTGCAGGTGCATGATCGGCTTTATCGGGCCGGCGACCTGGCTCAGATCGGACTTAAGGATTATATCAGCGACTTGGTGCAAAGCCTTTTTGACATGCATAAAATCGATAAGAGCCTGGTAACCGCCAGGGTCAACGTGGGCAATATTTCCTTAAGCGTCGACCAGGCGATCCCATGTTCTTTGATCATCAATGAACTTGTGTCCAATTCCCTTAAATACGCTTTCCCGGAAAATCGAAAAGGAATAGTGAGCGTCGATTTTAATTCGGTCGACGAGGATAACTATGAGCTGGCCGTAAGCGATAACGGCGTCGGTTTTGGCAACGCCGCTAACGTCAATCAGGTAAATTCCCTGGGGCTGGCCTTAGTGAACACTCTAACCAAAGAGATCAAGGGCGATATCGACCTGGTCGAACAGCAGGGCGTTAAAGCCAGAATAAGATTTCCTAAAGAATTATAGAAAGGACCGGAAAATACCAGAAAACAGAAATAGTGAAGTAAATGGATATTGTCATCTTTTTTCTTCTTACTGTTCTGTTTTTTGTTACCATAATTATCATAGATCAGGATAGGGTCGGGAATGATTTAAAGTTAGCTTTGCCTCCGGCGTCGGGCGTTATTTTCTTTTAATATTAGTCTAACCGCGTTGTTATTTTCGGCCGGGAAAATTTGCTTTTTTTTCCCGCGGTGGTATAATAAATACGATTTTTATGCCTAGAACAAAAACACAACTTAAGGCGGAAAAACAGCGGCTTCCGGCTGAGAAGGGAGCGGAAGCCATACCCGCCTGGCGGGATTGCACCTGGAAGCGGATACCCTGCGGACACGATGACTGTCCGATCTGCAGCCGGATCAAGGAGGAAAGAGAGAGGCATATCGCCCGGGGAGAGGATCCGGATTCGATCGAAGCCGCCTTCGAAGACGCGGATAATTTTTTTCGGGAAACTTTCATTCTGACCGAACAGAAAGCCGATAAAGATCCGAAAAATGATCAGGCGCCGTCACCGCTGGAATTTATTTTATACCATAAGATCTTGCGTTGGCGCGACAACATCGCTCTTATCGCCGACCTAAGCGACGATACTTCCAGTACCTGGCTCTTTACGGAAGCAGGTGAAGACCTGCTTTGGTATGCCGACACTCTTTTATCCAAAGTCCACCGGCAACTGGTTAATCGCTGGCATCTCGCCAAGGGGCGGCAAGGCATAAACGCGGAATACGCATATACCGGCCGGGTATTGTCCGAGTGTCTGGCCATACTCAAGGGATCGTTAAGCGAATTAAGCCGGATGGAGATCACGCAAAAACTGGAATTCAATATCGCCTTATTGTTTTTAACCGGTTTAGAAAAAGAAATTATCAGCATATAGCTTGATTTAAGCTAATATCGCCTTGGATTAGATTCTAATCAATTCATTACTTTTTATTCTTTCCGTCTATTTATTGTATGAGAGACGGTTTTTTTAATTCATAAAAATTTAAGCGTATGAAGGTAAATAACAGAAAATTGAATAACCCCGTTCTATATGGGGCGATGATTTTAGCAGTAGCGGTTTTAGCCGGGACGATAGCCTGGACCGGCTATCAGGCGAGCGCGCAGGATAGCGTGACCTCTGACAACGAGAACATGGCCGCTGAGAACGAGAAATATAACCAAATCAGGCAAGATCTGGCCGCGATCGCGGAAAAATACAAGCCCCGCCTTGACCAGAACGGCGATATTTCACGTGATGACTGGGCCGGCATGCAAAGCGAGATATACGACGCAATGAAAAAACACGGAATCAACCCAGGGGTAATGATCCAAAACGCGAAAGGCACGATGGATAAGGGACAGGATCAATCCGCCGGCGGTAACGATCAGGACGGACAATTTCGGAATGATTTGGCCGTAATCGCGGAAAAATACAAACCCCGTCTTGACCAGAACGGCAACATTTCGCGGGATGATTGGGTAAACATGCAAGAAGAGATTTATGATCTCATGCGGCGGAGCGACATGAATCCGGGCACAATGATCCAAGGCGCGAAAGGGATGATTAATGGGGGATGGGATCGATCCGCCGCCGGCAACGATCAGGACGGACAATTTCGGAATGATCTGGCCGCGATCGCGGAAAAATACAAACTCCGCCTGGATCAGAACGGCGACATTTCACGGGATAACTGGGTGAACATGCAAGGAGAAATTTATGATCTCATGCAGCGGAATGACATGAATCCGGGCATAATGATACAGGATATCGGCTGGATGGATAAAAAAACCATGGATGAAAGCGACGCCTCCACAATGGAAAACGAATCAGAACTTGAAGACTCTTGGGCGGAGTATTAAAGGGATAAAAATCGAGAATCGTCCCGATATCCGGGGCGATTTTTGGTTGGATTGTTTTAGCCGCGTTAATATGGTAGAATATAATAAATGTAAAAATAATGTTTATTATGCGCAAGACCATAACCGGTTTGCTGGTTTTTTTTGTTTTTTCCGTTATTATCGTCCATATCGGTTCAGCGGCCGATGACGGGCCTGCGGAGGATTTAACCGCGGCTACTTCGACGCCGGCCGTAAATCCCGTTCTTCTGATAGTACCGGCCGACGACAATCCAACGGATACATTTTATAATTCCGGCGACCGGGGGAAGTTATTTTTAAGTTTCGATCTGACGGCCAGCTCAAGCGAAAGCCTTTACGTCGATGAAGTAAGGTTAAGGGCTATCGATTCTATTTCTTCGGCCTTTTTTAACCCCGGGATCGCGGGCGATAATCTTGAAAATATAACGATAGTCAACGGGGAAACCGGAAATTCGGTAAAACCGGCGGTTATTGACGTAACGGACGGCTCAAGGACTTTTTCCGGCCTGGATCTTATCATCGAATCCGGTAAACCGGCGCGGATCCGCGTTTACGCCGATATCGCCACCGGCATGGACGACGAGGTGGAAAGCCGGATAATCCTCGTTGACCCGATGGGCATCAAAGCCGTCGGAACGGAAACGGGAAAAAGAGCGGAAATATCCGGCGCGGCCGAAGGCGATTGGATAAACCTGAAGCCAGCCGAACCCAAAGCGGACCTTATTCTCTCCGGCATATATATAAACCAGAATCAGGATCATAATAACATAGTTATCGGCGAGCCGACTTATATAAACATCATCTATAAAAACATCGGAAACGGTCCGGCCCCGGAAAATTTCGGAAAGATATTCGATTTCGGCGGCGAAGGCATTTTCGAATTCGGCAATAACGGCGAACCGATATCTACCAGTTCCGGCTATTATCTTTCTTCCGGAGCGCTTTTAGGATCAGAAGAGTACGCGGAACTTTATGCCGGTATTTTCAGGAGCGCCGGAGAGATCGAATTTACGGTCACTCTCGATCCGGAAGACCTGATACCGGAAATAGATGATCGCAACAACGTTTTTACCGAGAATATAATCGTTTTTGAAGAACTTAATTATCCTGATTTCATCGTATATGATATAATAACCGACCCGATAAGTCCCCTGGGAGGAGAGGACGTACGGATCGACGTCGTTTATAAGAATATCGGGAGCGATTACGACCGGGATAAATTCTCAACCATGGTCTATTTCGGCCAGGCCGAAGGCTGGTTCATATTCGACGAGAGGCGGCCGATGTTCAAATCAAGAAGTTATCCGAACATGCTCGAGCCCCTGAGAACCGGCGAAACGATCACCGAAACCTATTGGGGGCGTTTCGGCCGCGACCGGACGATAGAGCTTGAAGCCGCGGTCGATACCTTTAAGGAGGTGGAAGAGGCCAATGAAGGCAATAATCGATTTCTTAAAAAGATCGTGATCCGTAAAAAGGCAGCGGCGGCCGCGGCCGTTCCCGGTCAGAGCGCCCTGGCCTTAAAACTTAAGGGCCGGATAGTTTTAAAAGTTGAAGGGAAGGGGGAGGCCTATTACATAAATCCCGTAAGCGCGGCCGTGAATTTTCTGGGACGGCCGGATGACGCGTTCAAGGTCATGCGGGAGCAGGGTGTGGGGATAAAGAACGCCGACCTCGGAAAAATACCGGTAGGATTACCCGCGGGAAGCGGCGCCGACACCGACGGCGACGGACTCTCCGACACACTCGAAGACGCCCTGGGAACGGATAAGGCCGAAGCCGACACCGACGGCGACGGACTCTCCGACCGCGAGGAATCGGAGCGGGGATCTAACCCGTCTTACGGCCGGAACCTGTCTATAATTACCGATAACGGTTTCGCGGCCAAACATAAAGGCAAGATATTCCTCCAAACCGAACGGAACGGGGAAGCCTGGTACGTGAATCCGGCGGATAACCGGAGATATTTCCTCGGTCGCCCGGCTGACGCCTGGGAGATCATGCGGACGCTGGGTCTCGGCATTTCGAACGCCGATTTCAAAAAATTATAAATTTATAGCATATGACAAAAAACACAATCACGGCTTTATTTTTCGTTCTGTTTTTCAGTAGCATCCTGGCGACGGCCCTCTGTCCGCTGCCGGTTTCCGCCGGTCCGGATGAAATGCTTTGGGGCGGCTACATGGAAGACGTCCAGACGACCACCGGGTTGGGCGACAGGGACCCGCGCGAAATGATCGCTAGCCTCCTGCGGGTAGCTCTCGGGTTTATCGGCATAATTTCGGTCATAATAATCCTTTTGGCCGGGATGAAGTGGATGACCTCTTACGGGGACGAAGAAAGGGTGGCGGCCGCCAAGGGTATGATCGCTTCCGGAGCGGCCGGACTTATTATCGTGATATTTTCCTTCGGTTTGTCGCAATTCGTTTTAAACTCCCTGTATACCGCTACCGGCGCGATCGGCGGATAATAAATAAACTAAATAACAGACTTTAAAATGGACCTATATAAATTACAAACGATTCTTAAAGGGGAGCCGCCCTACCGGTTCAAGCAGGCGCGAAAGGCGGTTTTTAGCGATCTAGCCGAAGACTGGTCGGAGGTTACAAGCCTGCCCCTGGGACTTAGGGAGAAATTAAACGCGGATTGCCCGCTTCGGATCGAGGGAAAGATATCGGGCTCGAAAAACAGTCGGACCCAAAAAGCCCTCATTAGCTTCGATGAGGGTCAAGGCATTGAAACCGTGCTGATGAGGCACGGGGATGGCCGCCGCACCCTTTGCGTGTCTTCTCAGATAGGCTGCCCCATAGCCTGCGCGTTTTGCGCGACCGGGCAGATGGGCTTCAAAAGGAATTTAAGCGTCTCCGAAATTATCGATCAGTACCTTTTTTTCGCCCGTCACCTGAAAAAAGAGCCGGGAAGCCCGAAAATCACTAATATCGTTTTTATGGGCATGGGCGAGCCTTTTCTTAATTATGATAATCTGCTCTCGTCCATAAAGATAATAAACGATCCGGAAACGATCGGTCTGGGCGCGCGGCATATTTCCGTTTCCACAGTCGGAATAATCGACAAGATCAGGCGATTCGCCAAAGAGAATATCCAGGCCAATCTGGCCGTATCCCTGCACGCTCCCGACGACGGACTGCGGTCGAGGCTTATCCCGATCAACCGGAAATACCCGATCAGGAACATCCTTGCGGCCGTCGATTATTACATAGACAAGACCTCCCGCCGGGTTATGTTCGAATACATGCTGATAAAGGGCGTCAACGACTCTCCGGCGGAAGCGCGGCAGCTGGCCATCATCATGCGCAAGCCTTTATATCTGGTCAATCTCATAAATTACAATCCCACCGGAGAATTCAGGCCGGCGGAAAGGGAGGCGGCGGAAAAGTTCAAGATCATACTGAAAAAAGAGAAAGTGGCCGTTACCGAACGCGCGAGTTTCGGGATCGACATAGAGGCCGCCTGCGGGCAGCTGGCGGGGAGAAGCGGCGCGGATCAATAAGCGCCCGTTCATAATAATGACCAGCGATAAAAACAAGCGACGCTTGTTTTTTTGTTGCCGGAGAAGTTGAATTTGCTTTTTTTATTGAATTATTTTTTAATAGATGTTAAGCTTGATAAAAGCTGATCTTTAAAATATAATCAGGTATTTTAGCCATTTTTCGTATAGGAGGGACTCATGGAAATCAGGAATTTCGACAAAAAAATAACCGCGGCCGATATCCCGGAAAAATTAGAGGTCATAACCCTTGAAGATCTCGTTATTTTTCCGCGCTTGCCCGTTCCTCTTCTTCAGATCACTAAAGGTAAGGACAATATTGAGAAAGGCGGGTTTTGCCTTTTTGTTCTTAAAAAAGAACAATTATCAAAGAACGGAATTCCGGGCGAGAATTATTCTCCTGTCGGGGTAAGTGTTTTGATTACGGATAAAACAATAAATTCCGCGGGGAAAACGGATATAAAAGCGCATGCTTTATGCCGGTTTAAAATATGCAAGCTGGTGTGGGACAAAAACGGCGTTTGGGCCTTTGGTAAGAATATAGACGAAGAAAGTCCAGATAAAATCGATGATGAGATCTCCGAATTACTCAATAATTTTACGGCGGATATGGACTATTATTTCCGCCGCGCCTTGAATAACGAGAAAGGCTTTGACTGTCCCGGCGTGACTACGCTTGGTGATCTGGGATTACTGGCGGACGGAGTCGTAAATATTTTAACGAACAACACCCCGGGCGCAGTGCTTGAAAAACAGAGGTTCCTGGAGATCATCGATCCGAGAGAGCGTTTCCTTGAAGTTTTTAAATACCTTAAAAAGACGCTCAAAGCGACCGAACTCCTGGGCATGGTGGAAAAAGCCGCCAGGGACGAATACACAAAGGAACGTAAATTCGAGTATTGGCTGAGAGTACAAGAGATGGTAAACCGGCGTTTGGCCGTATTCGCGGCGAAACCGCCAGCCGTCAGCGAGCCTTTAAAGCTTCCCGGCGGCAAAAGCCAGGCTCCGGACGAACCCGCGGACGATTGCGGGACGTATGCCGAAAAGATCAAGGCCCTTAACCTGCCGCCCGAGGCCCAGAAGGAAGCGGAACGGGAATTAAAGCGCCTGTCCGCTTCGCGGAAGGGCGACTCGGAATACGAAAAGTCGGCAAATTATCTGGATTGGATATTAAGTCTTCCCTGGAATACGGTAACGGAAGACAATCTCGACATCGCCCACGCCAAAGGCATATTGGAAGCCGACCATTTCGGTCTGGATTACGCGAAGGATACGATACTTGAGTATCTGGGGGTCGGACTTTTGGGCCAGCAAAGGAAAAAAGGCGCCAAAAAGGGGAATATTCTTCTTTTCGTGGGCCCTCCGGGCACTGGCAAAACGTCTTTGGGCGCTTCGATCGCCCGGGCCATGGGACGGAAATTCATCCGGTTTTCCCTGGGTGGCTTGAGGGACGAAGCTGAAATAAAGGGTCATCGCCGGACTTATGTGGGCGCCATGCCCGGCCGCATTATCGAGCTCATGAAAAGGGCCGGAACGAAGAATCCGGTCATCATGCTCGATGAAATAGACAAGATCGGCAAGGATTACCGCGGCGATCCGGCCGATACCCTTCTCGAAGTGCTTGATCCGGAGCAGAATTTCGCCTTCAGCGACCATTATCTGGGCGTGCCCTTCGACCTGTCGCGGGTTATGTTCATTCTGACCGCCAATAATCCCAATACTATTCCCACGCCGCTTAAGGATCGTACCGAAAAAGTCTGGTTTTCGAGCTATACGATCGAGGAAAAAAGGCATATCGGCAGGAACCATCTCATTTTGAAACAGCTTAAGGAAAATAACCTGGAACCGGACGAAATCGAGTTTGGCGATGATACGTTACGGAAAATAATCCGTGATTACACCCGGGAAGCCGGCGTCCGCAGCCTGGAGAAACAGATCCAGCGGATCTGCCGCAAGATAGCGACGAAAAAAGCCATGGGATGCAAGTGCCGGAAGCTTGTCGGCCTGGATGAGGTCAGAGAATATCTGGGGGTCGAAAAATTCAGCTCCGATAACAAGTTGGCGATCGAAAAACCGGGCATTGTCTGCGGCCTCGCCTGGACTACGGCCGGAGGCAAACTGCTCTATATTGAAACCATCGCCATGAAAGGCGCGGGCAAAATAACCCAGACCGGCCTTTTGGGCGAAGTTATGGCCCAATCGATCACTATCGCGGTAAAATATATCGAAGCGCAATCGAAAGAATGGAATATTTCCAAGGAATACCTGAAAAAAGAAATGGATATCCATCTCCACGCTCCGTCCGGCGCGACGCCGAAAGACGGACCTTCGGCCGGCATCACGATCTTAACCGCCTTGGTTTCTATTTTGACCGGAGTCAAAGCCGATTCCGACACGGCCATGACCGGGGAAATCACTCTGCGGGGCGATATCCTGCCGGTGGGCGGCATCAAGGAGAAGGTTATCGCCGCTTACAACGAGGGCATGAAAAGGATCATCCTGCCCGCGGCTTGCCGTCCTAACGTCGAACAGGACGTACCCACGGATATCAGGGAAGGACTCACGTTCCATTATGTGACGAAAATGAACGAAGCCCTGGAAATCGCCCTGGGGAAAGGCATCCATAAGTCGGCAATGAAGAAGGCTTAAAATATCGATAAAAAAGCTTAAATTTTTAAAAAATCAGACAGACCCGCTCAATCGGTCTGTTTTTTTTGGGTAAAATCAATGATTTTACAAAAAGACTTGACGAAGGACCATGTAAACAAGTAAAATCTAGATATAGTTATTTTAAAAGATCATTAATATTTTAATTTTTTGAGGTCCAAAAAGGAGGCGTGGCGCTGAAACATTTGGATATTCGCGAAAAATAATCTTTAATTAATATTTTTTCGGAGCTATGGCCCGAAAGGAGCGAAATTATGAGCACCATAATCGACGACATCAGGGATCTGGTAAAATCACGCGACCCCGATCAGCCTGAATTCCATCAGGCCGTTTTGGAAGTAGCGACTTCGATCAAACCGGTCCTCGATCAGAATCCGATCTATATCGATGCCTTAAAAAGGCTTATCGAGCCGGAACGCATCATTATGTTCCGGGTTCCCTGGCTGGATGATCGCAACCAAGTGCGGATAAACCGGGGATTCCGGATCGAGACTTCGAGCGCGATCGGACCGTATAAGGGCGGTCTAAGATTCCATGCTTCGGTAAACCTGTCGATCATGAAATTCCTCGCCTTTGAGCAGGTTTTCAAGAACGCCCTGACAACGTTGCCCATGGGCGGCGGCAAGGGCGGTTCCGATTTTGATCCGAGCGGGAAATCCGACATGGAGGTCATGCGTTTCTGCCAGGCCTTTATGGCTGAATTGTTCCGGCATATTGGAGCGGATACGGACGTACCGGCCGGCGATATCGGCGTAGGCGCGCGCGAGATCGGCTACCTCTTCGGCATGTACAAGAAGCTCAGGAACGAGTTTACCGGCGTTTTTACCGGCAAGTGCCTGGGCTGGGGAGGATCTCTTATCCGTCCCGAAGCCACCGGCTACGGTTCGGTTTATTTCGCGGCCGAGATGCTCGCGGCAAAAAACGATTCTTTGGCGGGTAAGACCTGCCTCGTGTCCGGAGCCGGCAATGTCGCGCAGTTTACCGTGGAGAAACTGATCGAAATGGGCGCGAAGGTCGTGACCATGTCCGATTCTTCCGGTTATATCTATGATGACGCCGGTATTACCGCGGAAAAGCTCAAGGATATCAAAGAGCTTAAGAATATTTACCGGAAGCGCCTTAAGGATTATGTCGGTAAATATCCCCAGGCGGTTTATACGCCGCACGATTCCCAGGCCGATCACAATCCTCTTTGGGCCCACAAAGCCGATTGCGCTTTTCCTTCCGCCACTCAAAACGAGATCAACGGACTCGACGCCCGGAACCTGGTCGCCGGCGGATGCCGCCTCGTCTGCGAAGGGGCCAATATGCCGACCACTCCCGAAGGGATCGATATTTTCCTGTCACATGGCGTCCTTTACGGTCCAGCCAAGGCTGCTAACGCGGGCGGCGTGTCGGTTTCCGGACTGGAGATGTCCCAGAACAGCATGCGTTTGAGCTGGACCCGGGAAGAAGTTGACGGCAAGCTGCGCGCCATCATGAAAAATATCCACAAAACCTGCCTGGACGCCTCCGCCAGATTCGGACAGCCCGGAAACTACATGGTCGGCGCCAATATCGCCGGTTTCCTCAAGGTTGCCGATGCCGTAATCGACCAGGGCGTGGTCTAACCGAAGGCCGGAATGAAAAAAGTATAAAAACAAAGAGCAAAAAGGATGTCAAAAAGCATCCTTTTTTATTTTTCGCTCGTCCGCTCGGATATTGCCTTAAATTAAAAAAAATTATAAAATATAGATAAGGAAATAAGCAATAACCGGAAAATCCATATGGAGAGAAAAACAGGTCCCGAAAGGGAAATAATCCCCAGGCATTTACGGGAAGATGAAAATCTGCCGGAATCCGTTTCCGGAAGCGAATACCGGCAATGGCAATTAGAGCTGGTGGCGGAGAAATACCTGCCGGGTTATGATCCGAAACAGGAAGACAGGGACATAAAACTCGAAAGCGAGGCGTTTACCCGGTGGATCAAAGAAGGATACGCGGAGAAATATAAGGATTTTTGGGGGCCAAAAATCGTTTAACGCGCATAAATCATATGAAAACCATTATTGAAACAATCAAGGGGGACATAACCCAGGTTGAGGCTGACGCGATCGTTAATGCCGCCAATCGCGACCTTTTGGGCGGCGGCGGAGTGGACGGCGCGATCCATGCCGCGGCCGGACCGGAGCTCTTAAAGGAATGCCGGGAGCTATCCGGCTGTCCGGTAGGGGAGGCCAAGATGACCAAGGCCTATCGCCTTCCGGCCAAATATATTATCCATACCGTCGGTCCGACCTACGGACAATGGAACGGGGCCGAAGACGAACTTTTGGCCGCTTGCTATTCAAACAGCCTTAAATTAGCCGACGCTCACGGCTGTAAATCGATCGCTTTTCCCAATATTTCCACCGGAGTTTATCGCTATCCGAAAGATGAGGCCGCCGTCATAGCCTTTGAAACGGTCATGGACTACCTGAGGAATAACCGGAATACGACCTTAGAAAAGATAATTTTCGTGTCTTTCACGGAAAACGATTTCGCTATCATGAAAGAACAATACGAGGAAGCTAAAGCCAGATATGAAGAATGGGATATAGAGAAATAAGCATAATAATCAAGCTTGAAAAAGAAGGTAAAAAACGGGAGCGGCGTCCGGCAAAAAGAGGATATGCTATTTAATGAATATAAAACCGTAAAGATCGTTTTATTATTGGTCATTGCCGGCGCGGGATTTTTTAGCGGCCAAGCCGATCCCGCGGCCAGAGCCGAGGCGGCGGATTGCCTGAGTCTGGGCATGGGGGTAACCCCGCCATATATCCAGGAAGGCGCCTTTACCCCCGGTACGGCCAGATCAAAAAGTTTTTCCATCGAACAAAACTGCCCCTCCGGCGAATACCGGGTCCGTTTAACCGTGGAACCGGCAGAAATCGCCCCCTGGTTTTCATTCGATCCGGGAGACAGCTTCGCTTTCGGGGAGGGCGAAACGGTTAAAACGTTCAAAGCCATAATTTCCATTCCTCAAAATACCCCGGCCGGCGCGTATGAAGGGCAGATGATAATAAGCCTTTTACCGGCAAGAACGGCTCAAGCGGGTACGGCCATCAATACTAATTTAAGCATAGGCGCCAGGATAAAAATCGATATCGGCGGCAGCCGGCCCGATCTGCTGACCTCGAACGAGGCAATTGCCCTCGCGGATGAAAGCATGTTCGACCGTCTGCGGGGATCGATTCTCTTGCGGGCAGAAATGGCCGGCGAGGCTTACTATATCCATCCGCGTTTCAAGCTTATATATTATTTAGGCCGTCCGGTCGACGCCTTCCGCGTTATGCGCGAACAGGGCGAAGGGGCCAGGAACGCCGACCTGGAGAAGATCCCGATCGGCGCGATCGAGGAATCCGTTACGCCGGTCATAGTCGTTGATTCCGACCCGTTCGCGATCCATAATGCCGGACGGATCTTTATCCAGACGGAGGAGAACGGAGAGGCCTGGTACGTAAATCCCGGCGACCGCCAGCGCTATTATCTCGGGCGCCCGGAGGACGCCTGGGAGATCATGCGGAGGTTGAGTTTGGGGATATCCGAGATGGATTTTAGCCTGCTTTTTGATGACGAATAGTTAGAAAAGTTTTACAAATAATAATGTAAAATGCAAATCTCAAAATGCAAAATGATAATGCAAAAATTTAAAATTAAATATTTAGGTATTCAAGATAATTGAAGGTTTTGCATTTTAAATTGTCATTTTGAATTTTGCATTTTAAATTTTGATTATTATGTGGATCATAATTACCATCATTCTCGGCGTTTTGGCCATGTTCTTGATCGGCGTATCGCTCCTGACGGAAATCGCGAAGATCAGGCGGGCGCTGGAGCATATGGCCTATAAGAAAGAGATACACGAGATCATCGAGACCGATTACGAGCCGGAAGGAACCGAGGCCGGCGATGAACCGGCCACGGATGACTCGGATGAAGTTAAGGCCGAAAAGCCCGAAAAGCCGAAACCGGCGCCGATCAGGCGCTACCGCAAGACGAGGATCAAGGTGGTGGAAGAGAGGGAGTAGGGAGATTTTCGATCGAGTCCGGCTAAAATAACAAGTGAAAACCGTTCCGATCAGGGGCGGTTTTTTTATGTTATCGCCCTTGCCGGCGAGCCGCTGCCACAATGCGGCACATACGAATTTTATACTTGACCCGTCCAGGTTGACCGCCTGGGGAATTTACGGTATTTTAAGTAAAAAGAACATTGAAAAAAATAAAATAAATTTTTCCCGTAAAATAAGGGGGAGAAAATGGGAATCGACCATTTTATTAGATCTTTGTCGGAAGCCAACGGCGGACAATACGAAGAAATTCGGACCAAAAAGAAGAGAAAAGCGAGCCATAAACCGGTAATAGCTTTGGCAAGTTCGATCATGACCGATATCATCGGCGACGCGGAAGCGCTTAGGCGCGATTTTCCCGACTTTGATCCGAAGAAGAGATACTGTTACGGCGATTTTCCGGCCGGTTTTCAGGCGAGTTTCGGCGGCGGCGGCCCTAATATCGCCTATAATTTAGCCAGGCTGGGCCTTAAGTCGATAATTTTGGGCCAAACCGGCAATGATTTCGCGCCTTATGAAAAGTGGCTCAAAGTCAACCGGATCGATGTTTCCCGGATAAAAAAGCATCCGCATGAGCCGGGATCATACGTAGTGATCGAGAACAACCACGACGGTTCCCAGCGTTTTTATACTTCCTACTGCCGTTTTGACCTCGATTACTGCTCAATAATCAAGGATGTTGGCCCGGAAATACTGGTCATATCCCCGGATAACGGCGTTGAAGCGTCGATGGAATATGTCCGGGTCGCCCAAGAATGCCGCATTCCTTATATTTTCGATCCCGGACAGAACGTGGAATATTTCAGCATACCGCAGATGATAGAGGCTGTCGGGGGGGCGATCATAGTAATTTCCAACGAGAAAGAACATGAAATTATCAAAAAACGAACCGGCATTTGGTCCATGGACATTCCGACGGTAATAGTTACCAGGGGCGCGCGCGGCGTCGAAGCCAGAAGAAAAAAACGCCTGATACGGGTAGAATCGGCCCGTACGGACGCTTTTGCCGAGCCGACCGGTGCCGGCGATGCTTTCCGCGCCGGGTTGCTCTATGGCCTGGTAAAAAACTGGCCGCTCGAGCAGACTCTTATGCTCGCCAATACGGTCGCCGTCTTCGCGGTCGAAGCGAGAGGCACGCAAAACCACCGTTTTACGAAAGCGGAAATCATAAAAAGATGCCGGGATAATTACGGCGAAGAATTAAAATTATAAAACAAAAAATAATCCGCCCAGGCGGATTTTAATTTTATTTTAATTATCATCTAATATGATAACAATGAAGCGGTTGTGGCCGCGGGAATTATATGTTAATATTTTAGATATGATAATAATTAATGATTTCGGGTTTAGCGCTTAAGCGTACCCGCGTTATCAATCTTTAAACTTTATGTCAAAACAATTTACTGACGCTAATTTTCTCGCCGAAGTGATCGAAGCCTCTAAAACCAAGCCGGTACTGGTGGACTTTTTCGCCGCTTGGTGCGGACCGTGCAAGATGCAGGGGCCGGTTATCGAAGAGGTCTCGACGGCGATAGGGGATAAGGCGATCGTGGGCAAGGTCGATACCGAAGCCGCTCCGGAGGTTTCATCCCGGTACGGCATCATGAGCATACCGACATTGAAAATTTTCAAGGGTGGGGATGAGGTTGAAACTTTCGTCGGTCTGCAATCCAAAGAGGCCTTGCTGGAGGCGCTTGGCAGGCACGCCTAATTTTACCGATAACGAATAATAAGACGGGATTTTCATCCCCGTCTTTTTTGTTTTTAAAACCCTCGATTTTATTGTGTTTTTTTTAATTTTCAGGTATTATTATATATGAAACCTGTGGATATTCGCGGTTTAGATTATTTTACCGCCACAGCTTAGCCGTAAACTTATCGTTTAACTAACAAAATATAATTAACTTCTGTTCATTTGTTCCGGTATCGCGCCGGAGCGGGTAACAGGCAAAATTATGGCAAAAATGACCAAATCCCAGATGTTGACCAATTTGTCAGAGGCTACCGGCCTCAGCAAGAAGGACGTCAACACCCTGTTGGATAAATTAGCCGCTATGGCCTATAAAGAGGTCAAAAAGGGCGGAGAATTCGTGCTTCCCGGCTTCGGCAAGATGATCAAGGCCAATCGCAAGGCCAGAATGGGACGTAATCCTGCCACCGGCGCAACCATCAAAATCCCGGCCAAAACCGTTGTTAAATTCCGCTTAGCCAAAGCAGCCAAAGACGCTGTTTTATAGGATAAAGATTTTTTCAATAAAAAACGGTTTCCCCTAAGGAAACCGTTTTTGTTATATTTATAAATAATATTGGATATTGGTTTTTTGTATTGATGCGGGTTTTTGTGCTTGTAAAAAATTATACGTTTTTCTTGTTTTATGCTGTTCGTTGATATTTGATATTATGATAACAGGTATAAAACCGTTATATTAGTTTTTATCGCTGGAGCAATTTAAACCTGTAGCATAATATCTAATATCCAATATCTACTATCGGTTATATTTAGAAGAAAACTATAATTTACATCAAGGGATTAAAAAACGCTTTTATCCGGAGATTAACCCCTCCAAATATCAACATATTGCCCTATTCCGTTAAAATTGAGCTTATTTTTGAGTTTGGTATTAGAACAAAGAAAGGTTACAACCGAGGCTAAATCTATCAAATATCGGTCTTTTACGATCTTATACTTGAGTTGTTTGCCTGTTAGGGCCCGGCGGATGGTTTTTTGCGCCACACCGCCTAATTTAGCCGATTCCGAGACTGACAGCCAGATAGGTTTAAAGACTTTCTTGGTCAGCGGCAACTGGTTTTCCCGAATATCAGGATTTTGATAATTATTGGCTAATATTAAATAATTATCGTCTTTTACGGATTTTTTAATAAATTTTCTTTTATTTTGGCTTTTTACGGCTTTTACGAGTATTGCGTCCGAAGCATCATTTTCTTTATTGTTATCCACATTTTTTCCACTATTTTCAGTATTTTCTTCTTCATTAGCATTTACCTGACCGTTAGCAGTTTCCGGCGGTTTTTCATCTGATTTATCACTGTTATTGCCGGCATTTGCGGTGTCTTCCGTAAGTTTAAGGGTATTATAGAAATTTGAAAAATTATTGGTCATTTTATAATATATCAACTTATTTAAGTCTAGAATATTCTAGACTAAAGCTATAAAATTATTTAATATTATTAATATTTTTAATTTAGTCCAATTCATTTTAGACTAAAGTTTTACTATATATTGTTAATAAATTTTTTTATTAATATCAAAGTCTAGGGTACTTATAGACTTAAATAGTTTATACTATATTATTTTCGCATACGACGAAAAAAAAAGCAATAATTAAATGCAATTTTTATTAAATAATTACGTATTAAAAAGAGTAAATCAAAAATAAATTATATTGTTTATTTTTTGAAACCATGATAAGATTTATTTTAAGACCGCTTTGATAGTTAAGATTGATATTTGACTGATAATGAAATTTTTTTGCTAAAATTAACAAAATATAGTTAGGCGGATTTTTTCGGTCTGATTTTTTATTATTTTTTATTGTTATGTTTTGTTTGTGTTAGCGACGATTTGATTTTTTTTGCATTACACATGATCCCGCTGATTTTTTTCAAGTCTTATGTTTTTTATAATTTTTTGTAAAGTTAGCAAATTATTAATAAATAAGTGTAATAGTTTAATGACGATAACGTATAAATAGATGAGCAGTAAAGAAAAAATTCTATATTATCGATTGAAGCAGAAAGATAAAGAGGCTTTTATCGAAGCTTACGATCTATTCCTGGATAATATTTATCGTTTTGTTTTTTTCAAGGTTAGCAATAAGGAAACGGCCGAAGATATAACTTCCCAGACTTTTTTAAAAACCTGGAATTATATCCAGAATAATGAGCTAACGGACTACAAGACTTTGAGGTCATTGTTGTATAAGGTAGCCCGTAATCTGGTTATAGACCATTACCGCCAGGAAAGCCGCAAGCAGGAATTAAGCCTTGACCAGGAAGATAACCCGATAACCATAGTTGACGATAAGCAGGATCTCTTAAAGAAGATGGAATTGGACGGCGATCTTAAAATGGTCGCGGCCAAAATGAACGAGATCAAGGATGAATACCGGGAGGTAATCATCATGAGATATGTTAATGAATTGTCCGTCGCCGAGATCGCCCGGATCCTTGATAAAAACCAGGGTAACGTGCGGGTGCTTCTATACCGGGCCCTTAAAACATTGCGGGAGCTTACTGAAAAGAGCGGCTATAACCCGAACGCGCCGATAAACATAAAACAGGACGTTCCTGATAAAATAAAGATTCGATCCTAGCATAAAAAATATATATTTTTTATGAAAGAAGATGATATCTTGATCCAACTGAATAAGTTAAAAGACATCGAACCCGATGCTGAATGGAAAAAGCGGAATCGGGAGCTTTTGTATTCCCAGGTTTCGGCCCAGGCGGACGAAGGGGCGCGAATCGGCTGGTTCAAGGTTTTTGAACGCCAATTATCAATATTTACGCTTCGGGTTTCCCAGCCGGCCATGACCGTTATGCTTATTATCGTGTTTATTTTCGGCGGCGGCATCTTAAGCCTTAGGGCGGCGCGGGATACGGCCCCCGGAGATTCGATGTATATCGCGAAGATCTTGGGCGAGAAAACGCAATATGCTTTGACTTTCGACGTTAAGAAAAAAGCCCAGCTCGGGCTTGAATTCGCCGGTAACCGCGTCAAAGAGATAAATAAAGTGCTTACCCAAAATGAAAGCGGCGATAAAACGGAAACCGTGGCCAGGCTTAAGGAGGATTTTAAAAAGGAGCTTAGCGGAGTTAAGGACAGGGTGGCGAAAATAAACGAAGAGCAAAAAATTTCAGTTAAAGACGCGCCGGCGGCGGATGAAAATAAAGAAGAAGTTTCCGGGCAAGAGGAACTTTCTACGGAAAACACGGAAGAAGGGGAGGATGTACAGCTTTTCAGCGCCGCTTTCGAGCGGGATGATCGGGGCGTACAGGTATCGGAGAGCGAACCGATCCCGTTTCCGGCGGCCGCTGGCGAGGGCGATAATGAACCGGCTACCGGAACGAATTTACTGGAGGCGGAAGGCCCGGCTACGACCTCGGAAGCCGCCGCGAATTCGACCAGTTCCGCGGAAGTAGTCGAAAAGAGCGCGGTACCGAACCCGGAAGAAGCTTTGTATCAGGCGGGAGAGTTGTTGAGCCAGGAGGATTATAGCGCTACTTTAAATAAACTCGACGAGGCCGGAGAGGCGATCGATCAGGTAAATAAGGAAGAGGGCGAAGTTTTAGGAGCGGAAGAAGTTGTTGAAAATAATACGGCCAGTACGACAGCAAATTAACACCCCTTCCCATCCCCCCTGATCAGGGGAGGGTGCCCTAGCGAGGCGAGGCGGGTGAGGGCAGAACGGGATAACGCGAACCTGCCAGTTCCGAAAAAATCGGAATTGGCAAGTCCGTATTATTACGGACCGGGTAAGATAAAAAGGTCGGTCCCATGATCCGGGAGCTTACCTGAAGTTAAAAAATAAATCTTCGTCCCGAGTATTCGGGACGGAAAAAAAGTTCTTCTTAACCGATATCGGGTAAACCAACTAAGCTTTTTTTCCCCACTTCCGTGTTTGTCGAAACCCGGAGTGAGGGAAAGGGAAATACCCCATGGTTATCCCTGACTCGTTTCGGCGCTCTTCGCGGGCGCGGGAGTGGGGAGAAGCGGGATTCCGGTTGATTTGCCTTAAGCCCCCGGCAGGGGGTTGTATCAATAAGAAGAGCTCTAATTCCGGAGTGAACCGCTCGGGCTAAACGGCCTTCGAGCGTTTAACCGGATACAAAAAATCACTTATGAAGAATTTACGCAAAGCTTTGACTGTCGGCGTAATGAGCGTAACCGTATTATCCATGAGCATGCTTGCTGTACCCTTTACCGTGGGTGCTGTAGCTCAGGCCGGTGACCTCATTAAGATGGATGGCTTGTCCTCCGTTTACTTTTTAGCCGCTGATGGCAAACGCTATGTTTTCCCTAATGAAGCTACATATTTTTCCTGGTACTCTGATTTCTCGGGTGTAGTCACCATTCCGCAATCCGAGTTGGAATCTTATCCTCTCGGCGCGAATGTTACTATGCGCCCCGGTACCAAGTTAGTTAAAATCACCACCAACCCGAAAGTATACGCGGTTTTACCCGGCGGAGTTCTGACTCCGGTTCCGAGTGAAGCCGTCGCCTCTGCTTTATATGGGGCAGATTGGAACAAACGCATCGTTGACGTTCCGGATGCTTTTTTCACCAACTACACGGTTTCGACCGCTGAAGTGAGCGCGACCGCTTATCCGGCCGGTTCTTTGGTGAAATTCGGCACTGGCGCCGACGTTTATTACATCAACACTGACGGCACCGCCAGCAAAGTAGCCGATGAGGCCGCTTTTATGGCTAACCGCTTCAGCTGGGACAATGTAATAAGCTCCGATTTGACCCTTCCGACCCTTGGTACGGCTATCGCGGCTGCTAATGCCTCTTTGACCGATACTTCCGAGGGAGCGGGCGGCACTGCCGGCGCTGGAACCGGTTTAACCGTTTCCTTAGCGTCCGACACCCCGGCTGCGGGAAATATTCCGGCCGGTTCTCCGACCGAATTCCTGAAGCTGAAATTCACCGCTTCCGCTGACGGAGCCGTTAACGTAAACGCTATTACTTTATCAGCTTATGATTTAGGTACTGCTACCTACATTGATAACGTCACTTTCTATGATGAAGCTGGCGCTAAGATCGGCACCGCCAAGGACATGAATTCTGACCGCGTGGCGGCTTTCAATTTTTCCTCCCCGATCAGCGTTCCGGCTGGTTCCACCAAGACCGTGACCGTTAAAGCGACCATTGAAGCTGGCAAAAGCGGCAATTACGCTATCGGTTTATCCGGTGCGGCTAATGTTATCACCAACGGCGCCGCGGTTAGCGGTTCTTTCCCGATCGTCGGAAACACCAAGGTGATCGTCACCGGCACCAATATCGGTACCGTTACCATGGCCGCCCCGATCGGATCCGGCGCGGTTAGCGCCCAATTCGGCGAGGACGACGTTCTGTTAGCGAGCTTTAATTTAACCGCTGCCAATGAGCCGGTTATTTGGGAGAGCGCTTCTTTCCGGAACGGCGGCACTAATAACGCCAATATCGCCAGCAACTTCAGGCTTTTGATTGACGGCGATGAAAAGGCTACCGTTGCCAGCATTGTCGATAAATACGTCACTTTCGACTTAGATAGCTTCGTGATCGCCAAGGGCGATTCTATCGCGGTTGAAGTCTACGGCGACATGGGTATCTCGAATGTAAACGACGAAGTTAATCTTTACGTTTATAACGCGAGCGATTTCGTGTTTACCGGCCAGGATTTCGGTTATGGTATTTTGCCGACCATTCACGCTGACTTAGACGCTGATACCGAAGGCTATGTTGTTAGTTTAGCCTCCGGCGATTTTACAATCGACATGGATAAAACCGCTACTCCCGCTAAGGAAGTACGCGGCGGCGATAACGACGTAGTGATCGCTACTGTTAAGATGACTTCTAACGGCGAAAACGCCACTATGGCTACTTTCGGCGATGATGCATTCTATATTAACGGTACTGGTTTAATTTGCGACGCTGATTATCCTGAAATTGAAAATGCGGAAATGAGGGATACTTCTACTGGCGTAGTCTATGATTTGACCATCGCTACCGGTACTACTGGTTGCAGTCTGACTGGGGCAGATGAACTGTCCTTTGTCAAGGGCGTTACCCGGACTTTCCAGATCAGGGTTGATCTGGCTGGTGCCACTGATGTCAATCCAATTGAAGGTGATGACACCCTGCAGGTAACTTTAGGAAGCGCCGCTATCAACGGCCTGACTGGCGACGAATCCGATGCTTCTATCACGAACATCACTCCGAGCTCGGTAAGCGGATCGATCATTACCGTTAAAGCTTCTTCCTTGACTTGGACCACCACCTCCTTAACCGCCAAGACTATCGTTCCGGGCGCGCAGGATGTCGTAGTTTACAAGGCTAGCTTAGAGGCCGGCGATTCATCCTATATCGATCTGACTTCGCTTACTGTCGATGTCTTGACCGATACCGGCGATTACACCGGTTCTTTTGTCGATCTTAACGTCGCGCAGTTACAGCTTTTGCTCGACGGCAAGGTACTAAAGACCCTGTCTAACCAGATCGCTGACGACACCGACGGCACCGCTACCGACAACTACATCGCCTTTACCTCACTTGACGCCACCAACAGGCGGATCGCGGCTGGCGCTACCGTTAACTTGGAAATAGTGGCCGATTTCGCGGCTTCTTTCTCTACCACGAGCACCTTTACCTTGACCGTTGAAGATAACTCTAAAATGGTATCAAGGGATATGGACAGCAATGCGGTAGACGAAACTGTCAGTAATGGCAGCGCCGCTTCCAGGGCTCTTACCTTAGCTTCTGTCGGCACTATCAAGGTTGAACTTAATACCGACGAGATCAAGGCCAGCTCCGATACTTATATCCTGGCCGGTCAATCGACCACCAAGGATCGGTATCTGGGTGAATTAGTCTTCACCACCACTAACGAGCCGATCAAGGTTAAAACCCTTAAACTTGATCTATCGGACAACGCCGGCATTAATGCCAAGAATTCCGATATCAAGACCCTGAATCTGTACGATGACGACGGCGTACTCGTAGCCTCGAAGGCTCCGGATGCAAGCGGCGATGTCAATTTCGACACCTTTAACCGCATTTTCCCGGCTGATCAGGCGACCTCTCTTTGGATCGGCGTTACTACCAAGACCATCAATGCCGATGGCGATCCGGAAGGTACTGCGACCTATAACCATGGTGCTGAATACACCCTGGGCAGGACCGCGGCTTTCACCGCCGAAGGCGGCAACTCCGGCACCTCTATTACCGTGTCTGCTGCCACCAGCGGCACCGTCGGTACCAACCAATGGGATTCTTGGGAATTCGCTACCAGCTCACAGACCAACATCACCGGTTCTGTTTTGAACTCTGTGGTAAACACTTTAGCTGACGGCGTATTAACTGGCGGCAACGGCAAGACCGTAGGCAAATACAAATTCGTATTTGACAACGGCACTAACCGCGCCACTTCCACCAACGAAACCACCAAGGCTCAGATGAGGCAATTAATCCTCACTTTTGCCACTTCCTCTGTTGCTGTTACCGGCAACGTCAAGGCTTATGTTGAAGGCCTTTCGTCCGTGCAGACTGCGGCCGGCACCTATTCTGCCGCTGCCAGCACCTACACTATCGATCTGACCGGCCTGGGCAATACCGCCTTAGTTGACGGCGAAGTAACCTTGGTGATCATTGCGGATCTTGGATCTGCCGGCACCAACGCCTTCATCCAGACCGAGATCAACAGCTTAGCTGCTGACTTCACCTATAACGGTGACAGCGGCATCTGGCCCGATCACTTCTCTAACGCTCGCCTGAGTATTTCTGAAGTATTAGGCGGAACTCTGTCTAACTAATTCCATTTGGGAATAGATTGACATAGTATCGTAAAACCAAAATACCCCCTCCGGCAATGCGCCGGAGGGGGTTTTGGTATGCGCGTCCGTAGAGACGCGATTAATCGCGTCTCTACGGTGGCGACCAATACGATTAATCGCGTCTCTAAGATGGCGGTGTAAAAAAAATTTTTAAATTTTTTCAGTATTTATGCTACAATTAACCACATATGCAGGACATCAATCCGTATCGTTATAAAAACAAATACCGGATCGCGTCCGCCCGGAGGTCGGGTTGGGATTACGCAAACTCCGGTTTTTATTATATTACGACTTGCACCGATGGCGAGGAATATTTCGGGAATATCGTTAATTTCAAAAACGGCGAGGCGTGCGTGGAATTGTCGGAAATAGGGGAGATCGCAGATAAATTCTGGCGGGAAATTCCGGCGCATTTTCCGTTTGTCGCACTGGATAAATATGTAATTATGCCGAATCATGTGCATGGGATAGTTGTTATTAACGAAAATTTAAAAGACGTTGCGCGTAGAGACGCACAATGTAGAGACGCGATTCGTAGAGACGCGATTAATCGCGTCTCTACGGTGGCGACCAATACGATTAATCGCGTCTCTACAGGTGCCGTAAATACGATCGGCGGTATTACCGGAAAATATAATCCGATGGGAAGTGGGTCATTGGGCGAGATTGTTCGTTGGTATAAAAGGCGATGTAAATTTGAAACCAAAAAAATCCATGTTGATTTTTCCTGGCAATCCCGTTATTACGACCGGATTATCAGCGACGAAGAAGAACTGAACCGCATCCGTCAATATTTAGCCGATAATCCGAAAAGCTGGCCCTTGGACCGGAATAACAAAAAGGCACTGTAAATGATTTTTTTAAATAAAATCCCGGATAGTTATTTACGGGATTTTTGTTTTTTTAGCGGTTTTGTGTTAAAATATTAATATAGTTTTTATTAATAAGACGTGCATGAATCTCAAAAAGAATGATGGGTTAATTTTGAATTTTGCCCTGTCATTTTGCATTTTGAGATTTGCATTTTGAATTTTTATCCATATGCCTATCAAGAAATTTATCGCGGTTTTATCGTTAATTTCCGTCTTTTTGCCCGTCTTCGCCCTTAAAGCCGAAACTTTGGCCGGACGCCTTAAAGGCCGGATACTCCTGCAGGTGGAATCGAAGGGGCAGGCCTGGTATATCGAACCCGGGACGGAAAAGCGGGCGTTTTTAGGCCGCCCCGCGGACGCGTTTAAGATCATGCGCGAACTCGGATTAGGAATCACGGAAAAAGATTTTGCGGCCTGGGGCGGAATCGCCCCGGCGCGTTTAGCCGGACGGATTTTATTAAGGGTCCAGGCGCATGGCGAAGCTTATTATGCTGATCCGGTCGATCTTAAACTCCATTATCTGGGCCGTCCGGCGGACGCGTTTAAAGTCATGCGCGAATTAGGCTTAGGCGTGACCGACAAGAGCCTTAATGAGATCGTCGTGAACGATAAATACGCGGAAGAAGCCGCTTCGCCCGAAACACCTCCGCTTCCGCCCGTTGCCCCCGTTACCACGGAAGACGCGGAAACCGAAAATAACGGCACGGAAACGAACGAAACGGAGGGGGCGACAACCACGGAACCGATCGAAGACGATTCGGCCACGACCACGCCGGAGACGGCTACGACGACCGAAACGGTCTGCCGGTTCCAGGCGGATTATTACCGGAATACGGATCTGACCGGACGGATACTGACCCGGACCAAAGACACGATCGACTACGACTGGGGAGCGGCGGCTCCGGAAGGAACTTCGCGGACGGATAAGTTTTCCGTGCGCTGGACCGCGACCTGCCATTTCGACGCCGGCCGCTACCGCTTTAGCGGCACGTTTAACGACGGGGTCAAAGCCACGATCGGACAAAGCTGGATCTTTAATTCCTGGCGCAACAGCAATAACGATGTCGTTTTGGAAACGGAATTGGACATCGCGGAGGGCGATCATTATCTGAAAATAGATTATTATGAATATTTTGGCGATGCCAAGGCGAAGTTCGGGTGGGAGAGGATTGAGTAAAAGCGTAATTATTCGGTTTTGTCATTCCCGCGCAAGCGGGAATCCAGGATTGAACCGCACAACCGTTAACCCGGGCAATATGACCATAGACCGCTATTACTTTGTTCACGTATTGAACAAGAGAAATAGCACATTATATATCGGCGTTACCAACTATTGCCAACGTCATTACCAGAGAAAAACAACCGAAGAAATGGAAGGGGACATGGAAAACAGAGTTGATCTAAAAAGAAAATCCGACTTGGTGCGATCTTTTCCGTGATATAGAATAATTTTGACGATTATACGTTTTACCCCTGGATTCCCGCTTGCGCGGGAATGACAAAATTAGTTATTTTTAGTATTCATGCTTGTTATGTCTAAATTTAAATTTATCAACTTATTCTTTTTATTCTGTGGAACACTGTTTTTCGCCGCCAGCCATAATGCGCAAGCCGCTTCCGGCTATGACCTGGCCGTAACGGCTTTAACCGTAAGTCCCGCCAGTCCGGCCATGAACGTCGAATCGACGATCACGGTTACGGTCCAGAATGACGATGTTAACGATCTTACGGACATGACCGGTTTATCTTCCTACGATTTTACTTTTGATAATTTCGATATCACCGAAACGACTTTGCCGGCGGTAACCGCGGACAAGCCGGTAAAATACAAAGGTACGGTAAGCTACAAATTCAAAGGCATGTTCAATAAGATCGGAAACGCTAGCCTATATTTCAAGGTCGATCCGGATGACTTACTAACAGAGAGGACTTTGAGCAATAATTATCTCCGGGTATCGGTAGCCGCCGTTTATCCCGAGGATCTCACTGTGAGCAGTATCGAAACCTTTCCGAAATATCCGGTCGCCGGGGAAGAGTACCAGGTAAAAGTGCAGGTAAAAAATAACGGCAAACGGGACCTTATCACTAATTCCGGGATAAAATCCTATACTTACGGTTTTGAGGGTTTTACGGAAAAGAGCAAAACCATTCCCGATATTACGCTTAATAACCCCCTTAAGGTCGCCAGTACGACTTATTTTACGTTTATCGGTTCTTTCGCGACGGCCGGCGACAAGAATCTGACGTTTACGATCGACGTCGATGACCAGATGGATGAAAACGACGAAACGAATAATACTAAAACCGTAAAGCAAAGCGTAGCCTCCCGGAGCGCGGCCGATCTTTCCGTTAATCCACTGGCGTATAGCAAAAAAGCCGACGAATTCGTCATAGATGACGATATTACGATTACGGCAACCGTAAAAAACAATAGCCCTTACAGTCTTACCGCTACGGACGGGCTTTTAGAGCGGGATTACGGTTACGCCGTCGGCGGCGATTATGTTTATGATTTTCCCGGAATAGAGATAACCGAAGTTTCGCACGGGAATTACCCGACTCCGACCAGGCCTTTGGACCCCGGCATCACGCTTACCTATACCTTCAAAGGCAAGGTCAAGGAAGCCGGAAAAAAGACGTTGAGTTTCAGGATCGATACTAATAATGATCTGGCTGAAAATAATGAATCCAATAATATCGCCACCGGCACCATAACGGCTTTTTCTTCCCTGGAGGCTCTGCGTGATTTTTCTATTACGGACGCGAAAATTGAATTCTACGGGACCGACAAGGCGCGTGTTTCCTGGAAAACCAGCGTTTTAGCCAGCGGATACGTAATGTACAAGAGCCGGGGATACGATGAATATGAACGCTTTTTAGCGAGCCTGGGACTTAAAGAATGGCCTAAAACCGCCAATAAGACCGAGCACAGCGTCGATCTTGCCGGCCTTAAGCCCGGAACAGAGTATTTTTACGTTATCAAGGCGAACACTTCTTATACGGCCAAGGAAAGCGCCGTGATTCCCTTTAGCGCGCCGGCGAATAACACGGTTAGCCTGGTGTCCGGCCCCATTGCCGCGATTAACGGTGCCCAGGCGGAGATCGGGTGGTCCGCTGATCTTCTTTCCGCCGGTAAATTGTTTTATCGGCTTTCCGGTACGGATAAATACGCGGAAAAGCCGAGCGCCATCAATAAAGATCATGTCGTTAAATTAGACAAGCTGGCGGCCGGCACTTACGAGTTCTACGTTACGGCCTCAACGACCGCCGGCACGAGCGTCAAGTCGGCCGTAGGCGGTTTCCGGATCGGATCGGCGGCCGCAAGCGGAAACGCGGACACTGCCGATACTGACGCCGACAGCACAAACGCCGATAACTCTAATGCCGGCACATCCGCGGGTAGCGGAGAAACCGTGACCGCGGCGGTTAAGAACCAGTCTTTATATTCGCGCCTTAAGGGCAAGATAATGCTCAAGGTCGAAGACGCCGGCAAGGCTTATTACGTCAACCCGACCGCTTTGACCCGCCATTATCTCGGACGGCCGGCGGACGCGTTTTTGGTCATGCGCGAACAAGGGATAGGTATAGCGAACGCCAATTTGGGTAAGATCCCGGTCGGCCTGGCCGCCTTAACCGGCACCGATACGGACGGCGACGGATTATCCGATATTTTCGAAGACGCGATCAAGACCGACAAGAATAAAGCCGATACGGACGGCGACGGCTTTAGTGATAAAGATGAAATTATCAAAAATTATAATCCTCGGGGCAACGGCAATCTGGCCGTGGACGCCAAATTCGCATCCGAACAAGCCGGCAAGATCTTCCTGCAGGTGGAGGGGGCGGGCGAGGCCTGGTACGTTAACCCGGCGGACGGCAAGCGCTATTTCCTGGGACGGCCATCTGACGCGTTCGCGGTCATGCGGGCGCTGGGGCTGGGGATTACGAATAAGGATTTTGAAACTTTGTAATTTGTAAGAAAATAAGATACAAGGACACAAGTTACAAACAAATTTCAAATCCCAGGTCAAAAAGCTCAAACTGTTTGGAATTTGAAATTTGATTATTGAATATTGTTTGCATGCTTGTTCCTTGTGTCCTTGCATATTACGGTGGTTGATTTTTTAATAAGATTAATTATTCAATATTAGCCAAAAAATATTCAATAAATTCGTATTTTGGTTTCGGTTTGACAGCGCGGGGCGCATTTTGTTATTATAATTGTATTAAATATGTTAAATCAAAACAGACCTTAGTCTGTTTTCTTTTCAAAAACCATGACCCAACGAACCTATCTTAATATCCTTAAATTCGGGGTTTACCTGTCGCTGATCACGGTCTTTTTCGTTTTCCGCGGCCTGCTCTTCCCGTTCATTACCTCGAAGCAGATCTCGTTCAATATCCTGATCGAGATCATGACTATTTTCTGGATAGCTTTTATCATCAAATATCCGGAATACCGGCCGAAAAAACAATGGATCACTGTCGGCCTGGTCGCTTTTCTCGCGATTATCACCCTGTCAGCCATTACCGGATTGGATTTTAATCTGAGTTTTTGGGGCGATGTCGAACGGATGCTGGGCGTTTTCCATGTTCTTCATTTTCTGGCTCTTTATCTTATTATAATTACCGTTTTTCGCGAATGGAAAGACTGGAAGATGCTCTTTATCTTTTCCGTGGCGGTGGCGCTCATGGAAACCAACACTATTTCAAAGAAACAGGGGATGACCTACGGGACGATCGGCAACACGGCCTACGTATCCGGCTATCTTATCTTCAACATGTATTTCTGCTTGCTTTTATTGTGGAAGGAAAGGAATAAATATTTAAGATGGCTTTGGCTCTTACCCCTGCCGTTTTTCTTCCGCGGATTCACGATCGCCGATACGAGCGGCGCTTACGTCGGTCTTGGATTCAGTATTATTTTCGCTTTTTTCCTGTACGGCATCCTGCACCACAATAAAAAGATCAAGGCCGCTACTTTGACCGTTTGCATCCTGTCTTCCGTTTTTGTGGCCTATTTTTTCATCATACAGCGGGACAGTTTTTTAACCAGGCGTTCCCCGGTTTTTAACCGGATAGTTACCGACGTTAATTTGCAGAAGAATACCTTCCAGACCCGTCTGATCTCCTGGCGGACGGCCTTGAAGGATTTTCCGAACCACCCCTTTCTGGGAACGGGTTTCGGCAACTTCGCGATCACTTTCGATAAGCATTTCGATCCTCATTTTTACGATTATACCCGCGGAGAAACTTATTTCGACCGCGCGCACAATAATGTCATCGACATCGGCTCCACCTCCGGTCTTTTGGGGCTGCTGGCTTATTTGTCGATTTTCGGGGCGGTCGGTTTTTATATGATAAGGGATCGTTTTAAGGCTAAACGCCTGGACACGCACGAGTTCGTGATCTTGGCCTCGCTTTTGACCGCTTATTTCGTCCAGAACCTGGCCGTATTCGATTCGCTCGTCACTTATGTCGGATTGATGATAACTTTGGGCTATATCGTCTGGCTGGTCCGGGAGCGGGAGGACGATAGCGAGATAGACGATCCGGTCTATTCCCGGCTGTCAGCTGGCGATTATTATGTTTTAGCCGGTTTGGTCATTTTAGGCGCCATTATCGCTTCCCAGGACAAGGTCTCCTCTTTGGCGGCCGATAATATGCGCACCTTATGGCTTTTTATCGGCGTGATGCTCGTCTACGCGATCGGTGCCGCCATATCCGGAAAAGAGGGCCGGACCGGCGATCGGGAATTGGATAACAAAGAGATCTTCGCCATCGCCGGCGCGGGCTTCCTTCTTTTGACGGTCATATTCCAGTTCAATATCAAGCCCCTTAAGATGCTTTTAGCCACGATCGACGGACAGCGCTACGCTTCCCAGGGGCAATACGTCCAGACGATAGAAGCTTATAGGCGGGCATTAAGCTATAATACGGTCCTCGACCGGGATAGCCGCACCAGTTTCGTAAGGATCTTCATCGGCCAGCCGGAGATTTTCCGGCAAATGGGCCAGGCGGAGGGAGAGGAAGCCCTTGATTTTATCATCGCCCAGGCCGAAGCCAACGTCAAGTATAATCCCGGCGACAGCCTTAACCAGATGGTCCTCGCCCAGATACTCAATACCGCCGCCATGTATTATTCGGATAATCAGGATAAATACGCCCACTATGCGGATCGGGCGCTCGCGGCCATAGATCGATCGATCGAAGCGACTCCGGGCCGGACGCCGGTTTATTTCCAGAAAGCGCAATTCCTGATCTCCCGCGGCAATAAAGAAGGAGCTCTCCAAACCCTCCAGTACGCCGCCACGCTTAACGAAAACGATTATGAACCCTATTGCCATCTCGGCCGGACCTACATGTATTTCAAGGAGGAAGCGGAAGGATTTAAATACATCGACCAGTGTATCGACAAGAAAGGCGCGAACATGCTTCAGCCCGCGAGCCTGGTTAAGGCCTTCCTGGCCCATTACGCCGAGCAGGAAGACTGGCCCCGGATAATAAAACTATACGAGGCGCTTACGGGGCTCGAACCGAAAAATACCAGGAATTGGATCGAATTGGCGAAATTATACGCCCAGACCGGAGAAAAGGAAAAGGCCCGCGAAGCGGTAGAGAAAGTGGTCGAGATCGATCCGGCCTCGGAACAGTATGCCCATGATTTTATTGATGAACTGGAAAAGAGCGGAAATTAAACCCCGGAAATATTGGATATTGTCAGCATAAAAAAATCAGTCCCGAAATTTCGGGACTGATTTTGTGTTCTTGATATTCGCGTATTAGAGCAGAGAATAATAAACCGCCTTGGTCCGTTCCACCATTTTTTCCAGGGTAAATTCGCTTAAGGCTTTAGCGCGGGCGGCAACGCCGATCTTTTCCTTGAAGCCGGGCCGGTCCATCGTTTCGATTATTCCCCGCGCCAGGCTCTCGGCATTTTTATGTCCCACTAAAAACCCTTCTTTTTTATGCCCGATAAGCTCGCCGTTTCCGCCCACTCTGGTCGCTACGACCGGTATACCGGAAAGCATCGCCTCGATCACCGTATAAGAAAGGCCCTCTTTAACCGAAGAGCAGGCATAAATATCAAAAGCGCGCAATAATTCCGCGGAATTATCGATCCGGCCGGCCAGCAAAACGTGATCGGAAAGGCGCAGCCGTTCGATCCAGCCGTTAAGCTCCGACCGTTCCGGGCCTTCGCCGATTATTACCGTTTTTATCCTGATACCGTTGCTTAAAAGTATTTTCACGGCGCTTATCAGGTATTCATACCCCTTCGTTCTATAAAGATTGCCGATCGAGCCGATAACGAAATCTTTGGCATTGATCGTGAATCCTTTAGCCGTTCCTTCCGGCGGGGCCGGACAGAGGGACATAAGCCTTGCCCGCGCCTCTTCGGGGGGGAGGAAACTGATCGGTTCGACTCCGTTATGGATCGTGACCAGTTTCGATTCCGGCGCGATTTTTTCCCTGATGGCCGCCAGACGGTCAAATTCCGAAACACAGATTATTTTATCTTTGAATTTGGCCGTAAATTTCTCTAAAGAGCGGTATTTGCCGTGATTGCGCCCGGGTTCGTTAAAGACCCAGCCGTGGGCGGTATAGAGGATCTTCGATTTTGGGGCGAAGATACCGGCCAGTGAACCCAGTATCGATATTTTCGAGCTGTTAAGATGGACAATATCCGGTTTTATGCGGCGGATAAGTTTAATTATGTTTATCAGGGCGGCAATATCGGAGAGGGGGGAGATTTCCCGTTTAAGGCCGGGGATAGCATAATTCTCTACGCCGATCACGCGAAGTTTTTGGGCAAGTTCACCGCCATGTCCTTGTTCGCCGTAAGCGACCGCGATATTGAATTCATCCTTAAGGTTTCCGGCCAGATCGTAAATATATTTTTGCGCGCCGCCAAGTTCGGATTGGGTTATGAGATAGAGGATGGTTTTTTTATTTTTTTCCGCCATATAAAGAGTGTTTATGGTTCTTCTGACGATCTTATGGATATTTACCAGACAATTATATAATACCCCAAAAAACGCAAATGCTCAATGGCTCGGGATTAGACTTTTTCCTTGACTTTTGTCCCCGATTATTCAATAATTAATGGTAGTTATCGCGATTTTTAAAAGAATAAGTTAAGTAATATTAGCGTTTTGAGAAAAAATTAAACATAATTCTATGTTTAAAAAATTCATCCCCGTACTTTTTGCTTCTCCGTTATTTTTTGTCTTAATTTTTTTTCCCTCTTCCGTTTCCGCTGCCACTGAAATAAGCGGCGGCTATATTTCCACTACTACCTCCTGGACCTTGTCCGATTCACCGGTGATCATTACCGGCACCGTGACCGTCATCGCCGATACCGTT